>Ga0181517_10004113_pt1 | contig 13452 bp, 7 predicted proteins | sample PEATcosm2014_Bin_31_FD_119748 | JGI IMG/M metagenome (GOLD analysis project Ga0181517, IMG submission 119748) | Peatland microbial communities from MTU Mesocosm Facility, Houghton, MI, USA - PEATcosm2014_Bin01_30_metaG | ecosystem: Environmental > Terrestrial > Soil > Wetlands > Peat | place... | reverse complement strand
GAGTTGGCAGGTTCGCGGGTGCATTGGCGGACGCCTGTTCGGGATAGGGGCCCTCCGGTTTCGCGTCACTGTTCGTTGAGGTCCACGCTGTAGAGGTTGACGGTGGAGGTGTGGGCGCTGACCACCGGCAAGTCGCCTGGAGCCAGACCGATCAGCCGGAAATCCGTTGCGGCAATGGGACTTAGTTTGTCAATGGTGGCCACCGATTCGGCGAGTCCCGAGGGAACAGCCATGCGATAGATTGGCGCGCCCTCCTCAAGAAAGTCCTGGAAGTAGAGGTAACGGCCGTCATGGGACCAGGTTGGATCTCCCACCCCGTGGGTAGTCAAGATGGCCCATTGTTCCTTTGATCGATCAAAGAGGAGCATGGCCTTTTGGTCCAGGCGCATGGCTGCGATATAGTGGCCATCCGGAGAGAGACGCGGACTGAATAGGCCTGTCGAGCCTGGTATCTCGGTCACCTTGTGGGTTTGCAGGTTCAAACTGTAAATCGCTTTGGGCTGCCTGCTGTCCATGCGGTCGGGCAGCCGGCCAAAGACGATCGTCTGGCCGTCGGCCGACCAATCCGGATCGGCTTCGTTGCGATCCTCATTTAGGAGAGGGGTTGGCTTTCCGCCGTCCGCGTCGAGCAGATAAATCTTCCACGGCCTTCCCGGCTCTTCCGCCATCAGGGCCAGGCGCTTGTTGTCGGGAGACCATTTCATGCTGAAGATACGCAGTGGAGGGGTGGTCAACTCGACGCGCTCGCTGCCGTCGGCCCGACTCCGCCAAAGGGAACTGTCGGAAGCATTGAGCCATGCTACCCATTGGCCGTCCGGGGAGTATTCGGCCAGGGCTGCCACGCTCAGATTGTGGTCCAAGGGGACAAATGTGGAGGACTTGGGAACAGCGCGCAAGAGCTCAATCTGTGTATTGGCTCCTATAAAGTTGATGCGATCCCTCCCCGGCGATGTGCTGGGCGCTTCATAGTCGAGCGGACCATTGGTGATTTGCCGAGGCTCTCCGTCCTTCAGGGGCCAGATTCGCTTGCGCAATTCCCAAATGTCCTTGTGGCCGTTGTGCTCGGACTGGAAGACAAAGTGCATTCCATCCGTCGTCCAGCTTCCGCAACATTCCGAGGCAGGCTGGCTCCAGCCGGGTAATAGAAGATGAGGGTTGGTTCCGTCCGCCGCCACTTCCCATATTTCTGTGGTTTGGCGCCGGGGATCGCGAAGCGTGAAGCTCAAACGCTTGCCATCGGGCGACCAGCGCAGCCAAAAGGCAAGACCCTGCAGGGTGATCAGTTTGTGGGGGTCGCTGCCATCGGTTCCCACAATGATCAAATCGTTGCCCTTGGCGACGAGCAGAGCGCGCCCATCGGGCATCCAGGTGGCATCGTGCGCCAGCAAGTCGGGTACGCGCCGGGCATCGCCGCCGAGCGTAGGCACAATCCAGATGGGCTGTTCCGGATCTGCCTGCAAATGACTGTGAACCAACAGCTTGGACCCATCGGGGGAAAGAGAGCCTATGAGCGGGGCGCCGATCTCGGAGGGAAGCCGCAAGTGGCTGATCTCCCCATTGGCGGCCAGGGCCACCGCCAGCAACGGACTCCCATTGTCCACATGGGAGAAATAGAGACGCGTACCGTCGCTTGCGGAACTTGAGAAACTCTCCAGCTCCGGATCGTTTGTCAACAGATGTCCGGAATAAGTGACCTGCGCAACGCGATAAGGCTTGCGGGAGGGCGTGCGAAGCGCCAGCACCAACCCCAAGCCAAGGCAAATACATGCCAGCGCCGCTGCAATCCAGATCCACGGCAAGGCTTTGGCCGTTCTCACGGTAGCTGGTTGGGCAAGGGAAGATTCCGTTGCTACGAGGGCTGCTTGCAGTCCAACCGGCTTCACCGGAGCGATAAACCGGTAGCCGCGCTTGGCCAGCGTCTCAACGAACCGCGGATTCTCGGCGTGGTCGCCCAGAGCTTCGCGGAGCTTGTTCACGGCGATTCCCAGACTGTGGTCGAAATCCACCGTTGTGTCGGCGCCCCAAAGTTGATGCTGCAGCACCTCGCGGGAGACTACTTCGCCGGGGTGCTCCAACAGCACCGCCAGCAGCTTGAAGGGCTGTCCCTGGAGCCGGATACGGATGCCGGAGCGTCGCAGTTCCCCAGCCTTCAGGTCGACTTCAAAAAGGCCGAACTGCACTCGGCTGGTGTCGTTGATGAGGTCTTTCGATGCCATAAGTCCCTTGGAAATCGCTGCCGCCGATTATATCGGAGTTCCCCAAAGCTTTGAGCGGCCAACCTATGGCAGCTCAAAGGCTCCATCTCCGAAGAGAGATGATATTTCAAGCAATTGAAACTGAGCAATTTATGTGGAGACCCTCAATTGACGGCGAATAGACGCCGTGTGAATTGACCGAGGTTACTGGAAAGACGTGACCTTAACGAGACTCATGAGAAGAGGCCGAGGAAGGCCGAATCCCGGGACCGAAGCGTCAACGCATTTCAGTATTTCTTTGGAGGACCTTGCAACGTGTTCATTTTCGACGGCTACCAGGGCCTGCGTTTCACGACGGCGGACGGCGAAGCAGCCAATTCCATCGCCACGCCGCTGAGGCGAAGCGGCGATTTATCTGAGCTGCTATTGCCCCAATATGCCGGGAGCAAACTTGACTGGAACACCGGCACACCCAACCAGCAGGTCACCGGTTGCAACATCACGAAACCAGATCCAAATGGCACCATCTACGACCCGACGAGCTTTACACAGTTCGGTTTCGATGCCTGCGTCTTGATGGAGCAGTGCCGCTAGAGAGGGAACTCGTTTCTTCTCTGCTTTAATGAGCGTTCTTCGGAGAATTTCATGCGATTGTGGCCAACTATGCTTCTGGCTGGGTTCTTGTGCTGCGCCTCTTCTACCTTTTCGGCACAAGCTACACATCAGCCCATCCCCCAAATTCAAGAATCACCAACCGAAATGACCCAGGTTGAAAAGCCCAGGATTGAGAAACCCCAGATCGAGAAGATAGATCCGCCGGGATGGTGGTCCGGCTTGCCCGATCCGATGCTGCTGGTGCATGGCACAGGCCTGAAGGATGCCAATTTCGCAGTGCAGGGCAAAGGTGTAACCCTCACTCGCACGCAGATATCGGAAAACGGCCATTGGGCTTTTCTGTGGCTGAAGACAGCAGTCGCCGCACCACAAACCCTGTGGGTGACGGCCAGCAACAAACAAGGCGAGGCGCGCCACAGTTTTCAACTGGCCGAGCGCTCTCACGATCCGCACGCGCATAGCGGATTTTCTTCCGCGGATGTTCTTTACCTCATCATGACCGACCGCTTTGCCCAGGGAGATCCCGCGCATGCAGCAATGGCGAACGAGCGTCAACTGCCGCACGGCTGGCATGGTGGCGACCTGGCCGGCATCGACCAGCACCTGGACTATCTGCATGAGTTGGGTGTGACTGCATTGTGGACGACGCCGGTGGCTTCGAACGGCGCGATGCACGATGCTTATCACGGCTATGCCGCCACCGATCTCTACGCTGTGGATGCGCACTTCGGAACCCTGACGGATTACCGCCATCTCTCCGACGCTTTGCACGCCAAGGGCATGAAGCTGGTCATCGATCTGGTCCCCAATCATCTTGGGGTGGAGCATCCGTGGATCGCCGATCCGCCTGCGCCTGACTGGTTTCATGGCACACTCGCGCAGCATCGCGGCACGCAGCATGACTTTCACCAATTGGTTGACCCTCATGCCCCCAAGCAGGCGTGGAGCGCAATTACTACTGGTTGGTTCACCGATGCGATGCCCGATCTGAATCAGGAAAATCCGCTCGTCTCGCGGTACCTGATTCAAAACGCATTGTGGTGGGTTGAGACCGCCAACCTCGACGGGATTCGACTGGATACATTTCCTTATGTGGACCGCGCCTTCTGGCACGATTTTCATGCCACGCTCCACAGCGTCTATCCCGATCTGACTACAGTTGGCGAAGTCTTCAATGGCGATGCTGAGGTTACTTCGTTTTTCGCCGGAGGAGTCGAACATCGCGGCATCGATACGGGTCTCGATACTCTTTTCGACTTTCCCATATATTTTGCCTTGCGCGGAGTGCTGACGGATGGAAAGCCGATGACAGATCTGAGCAAGGTGTTGCGCCAGGACGCGCTCTATCCGCATCCCGAGCGGCTGGTTTCGTTCATTGGCAACCACGATACGTCGCGCTTTCTTACCCAGGCCGGCGGTTCCGTGGCGCGGCTGAAGCTAGCGCTGGGCCTGCTCGCAACACTGCGCGGCATGCCGCAAATCTACTCCGGAGACGAGATCGGAATGTTGGGCGGCGACGATCCGGACAATCGTCATGACTTCCCCGGCGGTTTTGCAGGGGACGCACACAATGCCTTCACCAAGGCCGGCCGCACTGCGAACGAACAGGATGTCTTTGCGTGGACCGCGAGCTTGCTTGCCTTGCGTGCGGCACATCCTGAACTGCAAACCGGAATCGAACAGAACCTTTTCGCGGACGCGGACACTTTTGCATTTGTCCGAGCCTCTGCGGATACAGGCTGTTCGCCCGATCACTCGAATGTGCGTCTGCTGATGGTCGTGAACAAAGCTCCGCACAGCAACACTGTGGAATTGCCCGTAGCAGATTCGGCGCTGCAGGATTGTGCTCAATTCAGCGTCAAGTCTCCGTCAGCAGGGGCGGTCCCGGTTTTAAGCAACGGCAAGCTACACATCGAAGAGCCGGCCGAGTCGATGACCGTGTATCAAGTGCAGTAACTCACCAACTACCAGCGGCAGGGCAAGGGACAAGATGAAACGCTTGACGGTGTTTTTTGTTTCGAGAATTAGAGCATTTTGGGAAATGGTGTAGACCGGAATTGTGATTGGCTTCCCACCCTTTTCGCAAAAAAAGGCGAAAAGGATGAGGCACGGTGGTCTATAGCAAAAGCCAAAATGCTCGAGTGGCTAAGGACGCCAGCATTCAGTCCTTGTGATTGGGTAATCGCTCCTGGAGAAGTGCGGGCGAGGACGCCCGCACCACAGCCGGCCAGGAGGCCAACGCTACCATTCTCTGGTACTCATATTGCAGTTGTGGTTGCACAGACAGGCCTTGATCCGGGCCTGAAGGCCCTGCTTTTTAGGGCCAAAGTTCAGGGGGTTAAAACCCCCTGCTCCCTCCGGGTTTCCGATCCACAGCTCTCGGCCCGGGAGGTTCTACAGAGCGAATACCGGGACCGCCTCTGTTCTTGCTCGCCTACCGATGACCTGCGAAAGAGCGCGACTATGTTGCGCCCGTGTATTGGATCTCAATCAGCGTGCAATCGTCCTGGGCCGGATTGGGGGCATGGAACCGCGCGACATGCTCCAGCAAGGCTTCCAGGTTGGCGGTGGGGGCAACAGCAGTCAGCTCGCGCTCATCAAACAGCTCGCCAGCGCTGTTCTCCGCTTCCGTGATTCCATCGGTCATCAGGAGTATCCGCTCTCCGGGCTGCAAGACATCCTGGCCGGCGGCGTAAGTGGCCCCTTCGATCAGTCCTACGATGAGGTTGCTTTCCGGCAGGCGGCGCATGGTTGTTCCAAGTATGGCAAAGGGTTGAATGTGGCCGCAGTTGATGTACTCGATTCTGCCCTCGGTGAAGAGCTTGACGATCACCATGGTGGCGTATTTGCCCACGTTGCGGGTGCAGAGAAACTGGTTGACGACCGCCGCAATCTGCGCCAATCCCACGCCCGCAAGCAACTGCACGTGAATGATCCCTTGCAGGGTCGCAGCCACAATGGCGGCCGAAACGCCCTTGCCCGAGATGTCTACGATTGCGGCGCAAACACAGTCCGCCAGCTCGATCACGTCATAGAAGTCGCCGCCGATCTCGTTGCAGGGAACCGTCCTGGCGGCGATCTGTGCGTACGACAAAACCGGCAAGGCCGTAGACATGAGCCCGCTGTGAATCCGGGCCGCGACGACCAACTCTTCCCGCGCCTTGCGCGCGGTTTGCTCCGCGGAAGCGAGCAGGGCATTTTGCAGCAGCGCGGCGGCTTCGCTGGAGATGGTCTCCAAAAGCTGCTGATCGATTTCGGTGAGCGATCCCGGCACGAGCTGGCTATCGAGATAGAGCAATCCCAGCAACTGCGCCGGCTCGCCAGCGGAGACGCGCTTGCGCAGCGGGATGCAGTAGATGCTGCGGATCGCGTTGATCATCACGCTGGCCCATTCCGAAGTCACCTGATCGGAGAGGGTGTCACTGACCAAAAACGTCGAGTTGCTCTCGATCGCCTTGCGAATTGCGCCGCGCGAGATGGTCAAATCTTCTTCATCGATTCTTCCCGCCGCGCCTAGGCCCTGGGCGAAGCGCATGACGCCGTCTCGCCAGAGATAGACGAATCCACGCTCGACGCCGGTAAGTTGCAGGGTCAGGCGCAAAAGGGCGGCAAGGATCTCATCGATAGCCACGCCTTCGTTGAGCTGGCGAGCGGCACGGAGCATCCAGTTCAACTGCTCCATCTCGCGCGCGGCAGGCCGGGGTTCTCCGCTGCCGGTAGCAAACTCGCGGATCGAACCGAGCAGGTCACGGATTCCGGAGGATTCGCCCTGTAGCAGGGTTTCCTCTAATGGTGCGAGCTGAAAGTGAAGTTTCTGCCCGTTCAGAGAGCCCAGCTGCAAGAGATCGCCGGAGTTGAGAACTGCGCGTTGAACCCGCACCGAGTTCAGGAAGGTTCCGTGCGTGCTGCCCTTGTCGACAACAACCCAGACGTCGTTCCTGCGTTCGATCACCGCATGCTGGCGAGAGACGAGCGGGTCGAGGAGCCTGAAGTCCTGCTCGGAGGAGCGGCCAAGAGTGGTCGAGGGGCGATCCAGTTCGACCTTGTGCGTTCCGTCTGCTTCCTGATACCTGAGGAATGCTGCTTGCATGGAAATGATCCTAATCAATTTCGGAGGGAATGTAACTGCTTTGTTTCGTGGCAGGCGTTGAATTTGTTGCGAGCCCGGGTTCATGAGCGGATCCGCAATTCAGGGCAAAAAAGCCCGAAAACGTATCGCATGGTGGGGATTTGCATAGTTTTTCACTGCGAATGGTGCAGAAAATCGGAGGATTTGCACAGAGAAAATTTGACGGGCTGTGAGCGGATTCGCTGATCTGGCCGGGAAAGCGGGCTGTTTCACAGACTCCCGAAATAATGCGCAAGCAGTTTTTCCGGGTAAGACATAGGGGGGGGTGGGTAATACGACAGTTGTACTTCGCGCGGACGCGGCAAATAAGACAAGGACCCGGGCCTAAAGGCCACCCTGATTTGCCGATCTTTCATGGGCCTGAAGGCCCATGCTCCCTCCGTAAGACGCTAAATCTAACTGTAGACGTAAGCGAGTTTTGGCAACGAAATGAACGAGGTTGCTGATAAGAAACGGCGTGGACCGGGTGGTCCACGCTACAGCCGGCCGGGAGGCCGGCGCTACACCTCATCCGCGCGGGCCGGCGAAACTGGTGGACGACTGAGAACATTGTGGAACAAATGAGGGGAATGATCTGCAAACGACGAGGCGGGTGATGGGGAGAGAGCATAAAGGGGGCTTGATTTCCCACCCTTGCGTAAAGACGGCAAGGATGGGGGCTTAGCACGCCGTTTCGGGGGTGAATGAATCCTGTTGTCAATCTCCGCAATCCGGGCATATATTAGTGAACTATTAGCAAACCTTTTACTGTGGCGGGCCGGTTCCTGGATTATTGTGAATCGAACCCTTTCCGGGATCTCACCCCCCCCGAGATCCAGTGCATCAGACTGCGGCAAGACAGCCAACGACAGGGGCAGTAACCGAAGCCGGAATCTGTTCTCTATCCCTGCCTTTTCATTCGGCCGGACCTCTTGCGGCCATTCGATCCCGAAATTGGGGAGACTGGCCGGAAGCTGAGGCCCCGGTGTGCAAGGACAGACCACAACGCGGCCGCGCTTTCGGCTCTGCCGGGCCGCTTTGAGACGCCAGCTAGAACGGCGGAGGATTTGAGGGCCATGGAAGCGGTGCATCGTCCGGTGCAAACAGTATTGGAAGCGAGACTTGCCGAGAACGGTGCGAAGCACTCAGCCAGACCGGTGATCCACGGACCGGCCGGAAGGAAGCAAAATGACCCGGCCCCCAGAACAACAAGCCGCTGAATTACGTCGCCGCGCCGAGGCAATCGGGGACGCTCGCGCCGCGGCGACTCCCTGTCCCGAGTCCCCTGACAACACGAAGCATCTGGCCCGGGAGTTATCGATTCACCAGATCGAATTGGAGATACAGAGCGAGGAACTGCGGATTGCGCAGGTTGCGCTGGACGAATCCGTGGCACAGGCCTCCGGCCTCTATGACCGTGCTCCGATGCCCTATTTCACTCTGGACACGGATGGAAAGATAAAGCGCGTGAATCGGGCTGGAGGAAAACTTCTGCGTGTGGATCATTCCCGCCTGGAGGGCAAGCGCTTTGACAGCCTCATGGAAGAGAGCTGCCGGGCGGAGTTCAACACGCAGTTGCAGGATCTGTTCGCCAGCCAGCCAACTCGAGCCGCGAGTGTGGAAGTGACGGTGGGCGGGCAGGTGGCGAAGGCACTTCATTTGGCGTTCTCGCTTTCCTCGGACAGACAGGAATGCCGGGTGGTGGCAATCGACATCACGGAACGGAAGCGGGCCGTGACTGCGCTTGCGCAGAGCAATGCGCTGCTGAATACGCTGTTGCAGACCATCCCCTTTCCGATGGACATTGTGGATGCGGGAGGCAGGATTCTATTCAGCAACGGCGTAATAGACAAGGCAGTTGGGGTGCAAGGCCAGGGCCGGCGCTGCTGGGAGTTGTACAAGGACAACCGACAGCAGTGCCTTAACTGCCCGCTGCACAACCGCATCGAGATCGGCCAAAAAGTTGTAACGGAGTCTGAAGGCGTGCTGGGCGGCAAAATCTTCGAGATTCACCACACGGGGATGATGTATGCCGGGCAACTCGCCATGCTCGAGGTGTTTCTGGACATTACTGAAAGAGAGCATGGGGAGCGGGCGCGGCGGGCGGCGGAAGCGACGGTCTGGGGGCAGGCCAACTACGATTCGCTGACCGGGCTGCCGAACCGTAATTTGCTGCACGACCGGCTGGAACGGGCCATCAAGAGCCTGCGCAACAAGGACGAGTCGCTGGCGATCCTGATCGTCGACATCGACAACCTCAAGAGCATCAATGAATCAGAGGGGTGCCGCATCGGCGACCAGTTGCTGATCGAGGTGGCGCGGCGCATTCAGCGGCACGTGCGGGCTGGTGATACGGTAGCGCGCCTGGGCTGCGGCGAATTCATCGTCATCCTGCCGGTGCTGGACGACCTGTTACGTGTTGAGCAGACCGTCGAGACGATTCACAAGGAGATTTCTTTACCCTTCCAACTGGACGGGAAAGACGTTCACGCGACGGCCAGCATTGGCGTTACGCGGTGCCCCGACGATGGCGCCGATGTGGAGACGCTGCTGAAAAATGCAGGCCGCGCCATGCACGCGGCCAGGGCGAAGGGGCGCAACCGGTACAGCTTCTTCACAGCGGAGATGCAGCAGGAGGCGCAAGCCCACAGGAAGCTGTCGCAGGATCTGCATCTGGCTGTTCAAGCGAATCAGTTCACGGTCTATTACCAGCCCATCATCGATCTGACGAGCGGCCAATGCGTCAAGGCAGAAGCCCTGGTTCGCTGGCGTCATCCTCATCGCGGCATCGTTTTACCCGGAGAGTTCATAGCACTGGCGGAACAGAACGAGCTGATCGGCGAGATCGGATTCAAAGTGCTGAAGAGCGCGGCCGAGCAGCTGAAGTTATGGGCCGGCTTTCATGCCACTTGCCGGCAGGTTTGCATCAACCAGTCGGCGCGGGAATTCATCCTGGACAGGAACCGGCAGAGGTGGCTGGAACTGATTCTGGAGAGCGGCCTTGCACCAAGCAGCTTCAATATTGAAATCACCGAGGAAGTCCTCACGGACGAACATGAGGGGATCAAGGAACGGCTGCTTCGCTATGGCGAGATCGGCGTGGAGGTATCGATCGACGATTTTGGCAGCGGCAACTGCGCTGTGTCGAGCCTGCGCAAATACCACCTGGACTACGTCAAGATCGACCGGTCGTTTGTGGCGGAGATGGCGACCAACGCCAACAGCCATGCGGTTGTGGAGGCTATCATCGCGATGGCGCACAAACTCTCGATGAAGACGGTTGCGGAGGGTGTGGAGACGGAGGAGCAACTGGCTATGCTGAGATTGGCAGGTTGCGATCAGGCCCAGGGTTATTTTTTTGCCAGACCGATGCCGGCGAGTGAATTCCGGGAATACCTGGGGAGAACGACGCCAACGGACTGAAGGCGCGCGGGTGGGGTGCGGAGCGGGCGTATTTGATCTATAAGGGGCCAAAACAACAAGAGCCGCCCGGAGGCAGCTCGTTTTGCGTCTTTGAAATTCTGGTGCCGAAGAAGGGAGTCGCATTCAGGGCACCAAGTATCTATCTGAATCAACACTACTTATACTCGTATGCACTTGAATGCATTGGGCTTACTTTGGCATTTCATTCCAGCTGTTGCCAACGGCTTCCAGTCGCTGACAACATTGAAAACGGTCGAAAATAGTAAAAAGTAGAAAAAACTGCGACGGCGCGGCCGCCGACTTCCCGGCATTTGCGCTCTGGATTTGATTGAAGCCCAGCTCATTGAGGTTGCGGCCAGGGTGCCGCAATTATGCTTTAGTGATTTAGATGACTGATGGGTGATATTTAGCGATTCAGAATTGACTTTAGCGAATCTGGATGCTCCAATGGTTTGAGATCCTTAGTGCTTTCGTTCCACGGGGGTCCTGATTTAACGCTTTCCTATGACGTTTAGCGATTCAAAATCGAAATCCGAGGCCAGGGCGATTGGGCTTTACTGGCTTATCGAAGAGCTTGGACTGGATGTCGCGCCCCCTGCTGTTCGTTCCGAAGCGATCCGCGGGGCTCGGAAAACGAGAATTGCCGACGGCACGGTGCTTGAACAGTATCCGTTGGCGTACGGACCCACAGATTTGTTCGGGCACCTCCGTTTTGCGATGCGCTACGAACCTGTCGATCTGAATGTGCTTGTTGCCTTTTTCGAAAAAGTGGGGCGCGATGATTTTGAAGCCTGGGTCAAGAGTGAACCGGTTGGCAAGTACGCCCGGCGCGCCTGGTATTTTTACGAATACCTGACCGGTGAAACGCTGGATCTTCCGGACGTTCCTCCTACAGATAACGTGCTCCTGCTGGACCCGGCGTTGCATGTCACAACCACTGGCGTTCGTGTCCGGCGACAACGCGTGATTGACAATCTCCTAGGCAACCGTGATTACTGCCCGATGATTCGTCGCACCGACCGATTGAACGCTGGTCAACAGCAGCAATTGGGAGAAGAAGCGAAGAAGATTGTCGAAGGCGCAGACCCGGCCTTATTGGCCCGAGCGGTCCACTACCTCTTTACGAAAGAGACCAAATCCTCCTTTGCTATCGAGGGGGAGGTGCCAGGTACGGACCGGACGCTACGATTTGTGGCGGCACTCGGACGGGCCGACGACTTCGACACCAGCGACAAGCAGGCGTTCGTTGAACTGCAGAACTCCATCGTCGATGCTCGCTACGCGCAGAAGGATTGGCGCACCATTCAGAATTACGTTGGCCAAACTGCATCCAACTACTCCGAAATCGTTCACTTTATCTGCCCCAAGCCGGAAGATGTCCCCAGCCTCATGGACGGCTGGATGCGCATGGTCTCTCGTGTTGAAGGCGGCGTCGTCGATCCTATTTGCGCCGCGGCGGTGACAGGATTCGGTTTCGTATTCATTCATCCTTTTGAAGATGGAAACGGTAGAATCCACCGCTTCCTTATTCACCACAGCCTGGCAAAATTGAAATTCGCTTCGCAGGGCATTCTTTTCCCAGTTTCCGCGGCCATGCTTCGAACACCGAAAGCATATGATGCCGCCTTGAATGCGTTTTCCAAGAGCACGATGCCCCTGATCAAGTATGAAATGGACGATCAGCAACGGCTCACTGTTCTGAGCAGTACGGACAAGCTATATCGCTACTACGATGCGACGCCACAGGCGGAGTATCTGTATGAGGCCGTGGCCGAAACCATCCACAAAGACCTTAGAGAGGAAATTGAATTCCTTGAGGTTTTCGACAAGGCTATGGCGGCAGTGAAGTTGGTTGTCGATATGCCCAATGCACGTGCATCCTTGCTCACGAGGTTTATTCTGCAGAACCACGGCACACTGTCCGCGAAAAAACGGCGTCAATTCCCGGAATTGCACGATGAAGAGATCGCGAGAATTGAAGAAGCGATTGGTCGAGCCAACGCAGCTATCGGCAAAGACGAAGAATCAGTCAGCGAGTTTGATGAATTCTTGAGTTCGCGTGAAGCCAAGCATGATCTATTCAAGAGTGCCGAAGAGGTTATTGCTCAAGGAGCCGTTGCGGAGTGGAAAAGCTTGAAGGATGCGACGAAGGCTTTGACGGCAGGCAAGGCCGTTGATGGCAATCCCTTTCGGTGGGCTCCTTACAGCGCCCCTTCTCCGGATTTCCTGCAGTTGAAAGATGTAGCGGCTATCTTCATCGACAGAGGAATTCGCGATGGAGTCCCTCATGCGTGCAGCATACGATTTGACCGGAACACTTCAGTCCCTCAGGGCATGTTTCTTGAAGACAAGTCGCCCGTCGCGGCTGAAGTATGGTCATTGGAACCGCGCGCGGAAGGCCAGAGTGTTGTTTGGCATGTGAAAGAGCTCGGCAAGAAATTCAAATCATCCGAGTTGGCTTCTCAGGTTGCAATCCGGCTTGTCAAGCAGTTTGAGGCTTAGGTACCCGAGAGCGACGGCAACTCGCAGGCTGATCCGAGCGAATCACTGGATTCGCAGGGACCCTCATTTCTCATCGTGCTCAGAGACCAACTCGGCTTGAAGCTCAAACCCGCGAAGGCTCCGATTCAGTTCCTCGTTGTCGACCACGTTGAGCAGCTTTCGCCCAACTAGAGCTAGGTCTTCCGGAGTCTAGTCTGCGATTTTTTGTATCCGCGGCGCACTGCCGTTCGGGATAGCGGGCGAGCGACCGGCTACTCGTCAGTTATGGTATGAATAATAGTCTAGCTGACATTAATGAAATCATAATATACTTACCGCTCGCCAAACATCGATCCTATTGCCTGCCCCTACTGCGTTTTTCAGTGCTAATGTGCATGTCTCACTGTTAGGTTGCTTATTTATAATCACTTGACTCATAGTGAGGGCGTAGAGTCTACTGTCTCTGAATTAACGGATCGGGCACTCGCTTAAGGGCACATGCGTGCAGGAGCTTAGCGTTTGGGGGTAGTAGCCCCGTGCTGCCAAGCGTCATTGCCGGCATCACATCTCTTCGGAAAACTAAGAGTCGAAGCCCCACTCGATGGAGGAAGGCGGCGGACATCCTTGTTC
>Ga0181517_10004111_pt1 | contig 13453 bp, 15 predicted proteins | sample PEATcosm2014_Bin_31_FD_119748 | JGI IMG/M metagenome (GOLD analysis project Ga0181517, IMG submission 119748) | Peatland microbial communities from MTU Mesocosm Facility, Houghton, MI, USA - PEATcosm2014_Bin01_30_metaG | ecosystem: Environmental > Terrestrial > Soil > Wetlands > Peat | place... | reverse complement strand
TGGCCGATAGCGAAGGCCGGGGTAAGGGCGAAAGGTCGGCCTGCGAGGTGCCAACGCTCTCAAAGTGCGGTTGCGGACCGGGACCGAGACAGCCCCGACCTGTAGCCCTTGCCCCGGCCGGAGCGCCCTCCCGAGACAGCCCCGACCTGTAGCCCTTGCCCCGGCCGGAGTGCCCCCCCGAGACGATGCAGCGTCGGGCGCCGGCTATGCGCCTTCGCCGAGGGCGATGGCGAGGTAGGCGGCGATCGACGCGTCGGCGTCTTCGACGGCGCGCCACTGTGCCGCCGCCAGAAGCTCGTCGAGATCGTCGGGACCTATGCCGAGCTCGGCCGCGGCCGCGGCCCGGCCTTCGTGGCCGCGCACCGCGCGCAGCGCGCGCCACTGGGCGTCGGTGCGGGTGCGCACGAGCGGCTCAAGCAGGGCGCAGTAGGCGTTCAGCAGCAGGTCGCCGGCCATGCCGGTGCCGCGATAGTGCACGAGACGGTCCGCCTGCCAGGCGGCCACGAAGGCCTCTTCGGCGGCGCCGTCGAGGGCCACGCCCACGCGTACCTGCAGCGGCGCGACGAGCTCGCGCAGCACGCTCACGCAAAGCGGCGCCTGGGCGGCGTCGGCGAGCGTCCCCTCGACGGCGTCGACTTCGACTACGGCAAAGGGCGCGGCGAGCCCCGGCGCGAAGAGCTCGTTCAGGCGGCGCACGCCCTCGTCGAGCGTGTGCTGCAGGGTCTGCGGGTCGTCGAGCTGCCGTGAGCCGATGACGTCGGCGTGGATCGCAGCGCGCATGGGGGTCGTCTCCTTGGTCTCTGGGCGGTCGTCGACCTACAGTACGCCGCGCGACGCTCGAGTCCTGTAGTCTGGCCGTCCGGCGTCGGGTGCGCGGACGCGCGTCGCCGGCGCCGCCGGACCGTCGCCGGACCGCCGCCGGCGCCGTCGAACGAGTGACGCCCGCGCCCTGACCGTCTACATTTGGAGCGGCCGACCGGCCCGGCGACCGGAGAGGAGGCGAGCAGATGAGCAAGAAGGCGCAGCGGCGCCTCATCGTGGCGACCGTCATCCTCGTGGTCGCCTTTGCCGCGGCGATCGTCTACGTCGTCGCCTCGCAGGGCGCCTACTACCGCCAGGTGTCGGCGCTGTCGAGCGCCGACAACGGCCGCAACGTCAAAGTCGGCGGCGCGGTCGTGCACGGCACCATCGTGCGCGGCGCGGGTGGGGTGCACTTCACGATCGAAGACCTGACCGGCCGGTCGAGCACGGTCAAGGTCGACTACGACGGTCAGATGCCCGCCACCTTCGCCGCCGGCGTGCAGGTGGTCGTGACCGGCAGGTTCGCGTCGGGCAGCGACCTGATCAGCGCCGCCCAGCTCGAGACCAAGTGCCCCTCGAAGTACGCCGGCAAGGCGAGCCCGCTGCCGCAACCGAGCATCGGCGGATAGGGCGCCGTGATCGTCGTCGGCCGCTTTGCCCTGTTCTGCTGCCTTGCCTTCTCGCTCGCCGCGGTGGCTCTCATCGCGCTCGGCGTGCGCCGGCGCAGCGGCGAGCTCGTGCGCTTCGGCTACCTGGCCGTGTACGGGCTCTTCTTCGCGGTCGTCGTGGCCGCCGCGGTGCTGCTCGAGGCGTTCGTGGCGCGCGACTTCTCGTTTGCCTACGTCGCCCAGAACTCCGACACGAGCCTCTCGTTCGTCTACCGTGTGGCCGGCTTCTGGGCCGGCCAGCAGGGCTCGTTCCTGCTCTGGCTCCTGCTGCTTGCCGCCATCACGGTGGTCGTCGCCTTGCGCGACATCGAGACGCTCGACCGCCTGACGGCGACCGCCGTCGGCGTGCTGGCCGCCGTGGTCGCGGTCTTCGCCGTGCTCCTGGTGGCCGACCCGGGCTCGAACCCGTTCGTGTCGGCTGCCCCGGCGTCGGCCGGCCAGGGTCTGAACCCGCTCCTGCTGCACCCGGCCATGGTGCTGCACCCGCCCGCGCTGTTTGCCGCCTACGCCGCGCTCACGGTGCCTTTTGCCTACGCCACCGCCGCGCTGCTGCTCGGCGACGGCGGTCGCGACTGGGTGCTGGGCGCCCAGCGCTGGGCGGTCGCCGGCTGGGTGTTTCTGTCGCTCGGCATAGGCCTGGGCGCCTGGTGGGCCTACGTCGTGCTGTCGTGGGGCGGCTACTGGGGCTGGGACCCGGTCGAGAACACCTCGCTCGTCCCCTGGCTGGTCGCGACCGCGCTGCTGCACTCGATGCTCGTCTTCCGCCGGCGCGGCCGCCTGCGGCGCTCCACGCTGGCGCTGGCCTGCGCCACGTTCTGGCTGACGATCGTCGCCACCTGGACCACGCGCACCGGGCTGATCAGCTCGGTGCACGCCTTCTCGCGCAACGACACCCTCATCGTGATCCTCTCGGCCCTGCTCGCCGTGGTCGCCGCCCTGTCGGTCGGCCTGCTGGCCTTTCGCTGGCGGCGTTTCGGCACGCAGGGTGAGCCGCTGCTGAGCACGGCCGGCGACGTCGCCCACCACGCGCTCGACATCGCGTTCGGCACCTTCGCCGCGGCGCTGCTCGTGGCAACCGTCGTCGTGCCGCTCGTCAGCGACCGCACGGTGGACCCCGACACCTACCGCCTGTTCGCCGAGCCGCTGGGCGTCGCCGTGGTGTTCGCCGTGGCGCTTTGCCCGCTGTTTGCCCTGGGGCGCGGCGCCGGCGGGGCGTGGCGAGCCGCGCGCTGGCCGCTGCTCGCGGCGCTTGTCGCGCTGCCCGTGCTGCTGCTCACCGGCGACTGGCGCTCGAGCGTGTTCGGTCTGGTCGGCCTCGAGGTCTGCGTGTTTGCCGCGGCGGCCGTCGTCACGTTCATCGCCGCCGCCGCGCGGCGGGCCGCCGGTGAGCAGGGACTGCTCACCGGCCTGCGCCGCGCGCTCACCGCGAGCCGTACGCGCACGGCCGCCTGGGTGGCTCATGCGGGCGTCATCCTCATCCTGGCCGGGCTGCTGGGCTCGAACGTCTACAAGATCGAGCGCGGCGCCTACCTGCCGGCCAAGGCCGGCGCCACCGCGAGCGTGGCGGGCTACACGCTGCGCTTCACCGGCTTCACGCAGGACAGCGGCCCGCAGAGCTCGCAGCGCTACTTCGCCCACTTCGTCGTCAGCCGCGGCGGGCGCCGGATCGGTATGCTGGCACCGCACACCGACGTCTACCCGGTCGACGGCGCCGCCGTGCGCGCCGTCATCCTGGGCAGCCTGCCGCGCGACCTGTTCGTCGTGGCGCAGGATCCGTTCGACACGTCGAGCGCCCATCTGCGCTTGCAGCTCGATGTGTTCCCGCTCGTGCGCCTCGTCTGGGTCGGCGTCCTCGTGCTCGCGGTGGCCGGCGGCGTGTCGCTGTGGCCACGGCGCGCGCGGGCGCCGGTCGCGGCACACGACGAGGCCCGGGGCGAGGCGGCCTGATGGCCGGTGCCGGACGCGCGGCGGGCAACCACGGCGGCGGCCCGGCGTCGGAGCCCGCCGGCGGAGCGCGATCCGAGCGCGCCGGCGACGCGCCGGAGCGCGCCGGCGACGCCGCGGCGCCCGAGATCTGCGTCGAGGGGCTCGGCAAGGCCTTCGGCCGCCGCGACGTGTTGCGCGACGTGTCGTTCACCGTCGCCCGCGGCGGCTTTCTCACACTCTTTGGGCCCAACGGCGCCGGCAAGACGACCACGCTGCGCCTGCTGGCGACGCTGCTCAAGCCTTCGTCGGGCAGCGTCACGGTGGCCGGGCACGACCTGCGCGGCGACCCCGCTCCGGTGCGCCGCGCCATCGGCTTCATCTCGCACGACCCGCTGCTGTACCGCGACCTCACGGCTCACGAGAACCTGCGCTTCTACGCCGACATGTACGGCGTCGCCGACGCCGAGCGGCGCATCGCCGATCTGCTCGAGCGCGTCGAGCTCAGCCACCGCCGCCACGACGTCGTCGCCACGTTCTCGAAGGGCATGCAGCAGCGGCTGGCGATCGCTCGGGCGCTGCTGCATGAGCCCCGCGTGCTGCTGCTCGACGAGCCCCATTCGGGCCTCGACCCCCACGCCGTCGACCTGCTCGACGGCCTGCTCGGCGATATCCGCGCCGAGCACACCTTCGTCATGGCGACCCACAGCCTGCGCCAGGGACTCGGGCTTGCCGACCAGGTGCTCATCCTCGACGGCGGCAAGGTCGTCTTCGCTCACGGCGGCGGCATGGCCGAGGCCGAATTCGCCGCCACCTACCGCGCCCAGGTGCGCGAAGGGGCGCTGGTCTAGGCATGGGCTGGCGGCAGTTCAAGGCCATGGTGCGCAAAGACGTCGTGTCGGAGCTGCGCACGCGCGAGACGGTCGTCTCGATGTTCCTGTTCGTCGTGCTGGCCATGATCGTCTTTCACTACGCCTTCACGGTGTCGGGCGGCGGCCGCCTGTCGTTCTACACCGGCGGCATGCTGTGGGTGGTGTTCGTCTTCGGCGCCCTGCTCGGGCTCAACCGCTCGTTCGCCCACGAAAAAGACGACGGCTGCCTCGACGGCCTGCTGCTCTGCCCGGTCGACCGGATGACCATCTACCTGGCCAAGATGACCGCCAATCTGATCTTTCTGGGGGCCATCCAGGTCGTCGCGGTGCCCGTGTTCGCGCTGTTCTTCGCCTCGGGGCGCATAGCGACGCACCTGCCGGCGTTCCTCGCTCTGGTGGTCCTCGCCGACCTGGGCATCGCGGCGCTGGGCACGCTGCTCGCCACGATCACCATGAACACGCGCTCTCGCGACCTGCTGCTGCCCATCGTCTTCCTGCCGCTGGTCATCCCCTTGCTGATCGCCGCCGCGTCGGGCACGAGCGCCCTGCTGTCGGGCGCCGCGGGGGCGCCCTCGGTGCTCGGGCGGCTCGCGTTCTTGCTGGTATACGATGGTGTCTTCCTGGTGCTGGCTTACGGTACCTACGACGTCGCGATCGGAGAGTGACGAGGTGCAGAGCGCCACGACCGTCGCTGCCGGATCAGACCAAAGCGTCGCCCGCCCGGCGGCGCCCCGCCTGGCCACGACCGGCGCGATCCTCGCCGCCGCGGCCGCGCTGCTGGCCGCCGGCGTGCTCGTGGGCTTCTGGATCGCGCCCACCGACGCTTCGACCCTGGGCTTCAGCCAGAAGATCTTCTACATCCACGCACCCATCGCCGAGACCGCCCTGCTGGCGTACGGCGTGGCCTTCGTGGCCGCCATCCTCTACCTGCGCCGCGGCGACGCCCGCTACGACCGCCTCGGCGTCGCGGCGGTGCGGCTGGGGTTGCTGTTCAGCGCGCTCGTCATGATCACCGGGGTGGTCTGGGGGCGGGCCGCCTGGGGTGTGTGGTGGGCCTGGGAGCCGCGCCTCACCACGTTCCTGCTGGCCTGCCTGCTCTACAGCGGCTACTTCGTGCTGCGCGGCTCGGTCGACGACGAAGCGCGCCGCGCCACCTACGGCGCCCTGTTCGCCATCATCGCCTTCGTCGATGTGCCCATCACCTTCTTTGCCACGCGCTTCCTGCCGGCGGGGCTGCACCCCGTCGTCATCGGGCCGTCGGGCAGCGGCATGGACTACCGCGACCTCATCGCTTTTGTGGCCGGCTTGGCCGGCATGACCCTCCTGTTCGTCGGGCTCCTGCGTGTCGAGCTGGGCATCGAGTCCCTGCACGAGCAGCTCCGCGAGCTCAAGTACCGTCTGGGGAGATGACCGATGCCGCTAGCCGAAGCCGCCAAGTACGTCGCCGCCGCGTATGCGGCCGTGCTCATCGTGCTCATCGCCTACCTCGGCGTGGCCGGCCGCCGCATAGGGCACCTGCAACGCGACGTGGCCCTGCTCGACGAAGAGCTCACCCGTCGCGAGAACGACGCTTGACGCGCGCCGGAGCTGGGTAGGAAGGGACTCTGCATGCACCCGGTCGTGCTCGGCATCTCTCACAAGACGGCGCCGCTCGAACTACGCGAGAGGCTTGCCCTGCCCTGCCACGACGCCGTGACCCTGGCGCGCGAGCTGCTCGACTGCGAGACGGTCAGCGAAGCCGTCGTGCTTTCCACCTGCAACCGCACCGAGCTCTACCTGCTGGCCGCCGACCCGCCCGCCGCCCGCCGGCTCGCCGTGGCGCGCCTGGCCGAGCGCGGCGGGGTCAGCCCGGCCGAGCTTGCCGGGGCGTCGTGTGCGGCCGACGGCGAAGCCGCCATCGCCCACCTGTTCCGCGTGGCCGCCAGCCTCGACTCGCTGGTCGTCGGCGAGGCGCAGATCCTCGCCCAGCTAAAAGCGGCCTACGAGGCCGCCCGCGCCGAAGGCTGCACCGGAGTGGTCTTCAACCGCCTCTTCCGCCAGGCCCTCGAAGTGGGCAAGCGCGTACGCTCAGAGACGGCCATCGGGCAGCGCCCCGTGTCGGTGAGCTCGGTGGCCGTCGATCTGGCCCGTCAGGAGCTGGGCTGCCTCGACGACCGTGTCGTGCTGGTGCTGGGCGCCGGCCAGACCGGTGAGCTCACGGTCAAGCATCTGAAGGCGCGGGGAGCGGGCGCCGTGGTGGTCGCCAACCGCACGCTGGCCGCCGCCCAGGCGCTGGCCGCCCGCTGCAACGGCCGCGCCGCCTGCCTCGAGGCCCTCGACGCCGAGCTGGCCGGCGCCGACATCGTGATCTCCTCGACCGCCTCTCCCGGCTTTCTGGTCGACCGGCAGCGCCTGGCCGGCGTCATGGCCGCGCGCACGAAGCGCCCCCTGTTCCTGATCGACATCGCCGTGCCGCGCAACCTGGACCCCGCCATCGCGAGCCTCGAGGACTGCTGTCTGTACGATATCGACGACCTGCAAAGCGTGGTGGCCGCCAATCGCCACGAGCGCGAGCGCGAGGTCGTGCGCGCCGAGCGCATCGTCGCCGAAGAGGTCGTGCGCATGAGCGACTGGCTGGCCGGCCTTGCGGTGGTGCCTACCATCGCCCGGCTGCGGGGCGCCGTCGAGGGCATCCGCGAGGCCGAGCTCGTGCGGCTCGACGGTCGTCTGGCCGAGCTCTCGGACGCCCAGCGCGCCGAGGTCGAGCAGCTCACCGCGGCCATCGTCAACAAGATCCTGCACGTCCCCACGGTGCGCCTCAAGGAACTCGCCGCCGAGCGCGACGCCTACCTCTACGTCGATGCCCTGCAGCGGCTGTTCGACCTGGGCGACGCCGCGCCGGCGCCGGCCTGCGAGCGCGAGCGGCGCGGCGCCGAACGCGGCGAGCGCCTGATCGCTCTCGATGGCGGCGGCCATGCCGCGTCGTCGCCGACGCGTCCGGGCGCGAACGACCGGGCGGCGTCGCCGGTCACGCCCGGCCGTGTCGCTTGCCCCGGCGTCGGTGGACCGGGAGGCGACGAACCAGCGCCTGCCGCGCACCCGGCGCGCGCGGCCCTGGGCGACGCCGCGGCCCGGTGAGCGCCGCGCGCGTCGTCATCGGCTCGCGCTCAAGCACGCTCGCCCTCGTGCAAGCCGAGGCGGTCGCTGCCCTGCTGCGCGCCGCCCACCCCGGCCTCCAGGTGACGATCGTCAAGCTCGCCACCACCGGCGACCGCATCCTCGACGCTCCGCTCTCGCAGATCGGCGACAAGGGCCTCTTCACCAAGGAGCTCGAACACGCCCTGCGCGACGGCCGCATCGACTGCGCGGTGCACTCGGCCAAGGACCTGCCCACCACCCTGCCCGCCGGCTGTGTCGTGGGCGCCTTCACGCGCCGCGCGGACCCGCGCGATGTGTTCGTGGCCGGGCCCGCCCCGGCGAGCCCCGCCGCGGGCGCTCGGGCCCCCGCCGGGCTCGCGCAGCTGCCCCCCGGCGCCCGTCTGGGCAGCTCGAGCCTGCGGCGGCGCTCGCAGCTGCTCGCCCTGCGCCCCGACCTTGCGCTCGTCGATCTGCGCGGCAACGTCGAGACCCGCCTGCGCAAGGTCGCCCAGCAGGGCCTCGACGGCACCGTGCTGGCCGCCGCCGGTCTTGAGCGTCTGGGGCGCGCCCACCTGGCCGCCTTCGCCTTCACCTTCGAGGAGGTGCTGCCCGCCGTCGGCCAGGGCGCCCTGGCCGTCGAGGCACGGGCAGACGACGAGCGCACGGCCGCGCTGCTTGCCTGCCTGCACGACGGTCCCAGCGCCCTGGCGGTGCGCGCCGAGCGCGCCCTGCTGGGCGCCCTGCAGGGCGGCTGCCAGATCCCCATCGGCGCATACGCCGAGCTGGGTGACGGTGAGCTTGCCCTGCGCGCCTTCGTGGGCTCGCTCGACGGCACCCAGACCGTGCGCGACGCACTGGCCGGCCCGGCGGGCGCACCCGAGGCGCTCGGCTGTGCGCTGGCCGCGCGTCTGCGCGCCGCCGGCGCCGAGCGCATCCTGGCGGCGGTGCGCGACTCAGGCGGCGTCGTGCCGGGGAGCGCCCGGTGACGGCGACCCACGCGCTCGAGGCCGGCGAGCGCGCCGAGTCGCAGCCGTCGCCGACACCGGCCGGCGCGATCGGGCCCACCGAGCAGCCCGGGGCGCCGCCGCTCTCCGGGCGCTGTGTCGTGGTGACGCGTCCGCGCGACCAGGCCGAAGGCCTGGTCGCGCTCCTCGAACACGACGGCGCCCGGGTGCTCGTGTGTCCGGTCATCGAGATCGTGCCGGTCGCGCTGAACGCCGAGCTGCGCGCCGCGATCGACGGCCTCGAAGGCTACGACACGGTGATCTTCACGAGCGCCAACGGGGTGTCGGCCTTCTGCGAGCGCCTGCGCGACTGTACCCGCGAGCCCGGGGCGCTCGCGTCGTGCGAGCTCGTCGCCATCGGACCGGCCACGGCGCTGGCCCTCGAAGAGCGCGGGCTGCCGCCCAGCATCGTGCCCGAGGAGTACGTGGCCGAAGGCGTCCTTGCGGCGATCGAGCAGCGGGCCCGGCGCCTGGCCGGGCGGCGGGTGCTGCTGCCGCGCGCCCGCGAGGCCCGGTCTGTGCTGCCCGACGAGCTGCGCCGCCGCGGCGCGATGGTCGACGTCGTCGCCGTCTACGACACCGTGCCGGCCGCGGCCCTCGCCTGCCCGGTCGCCGCGATCGAGGCGGCCGACTATGTGACCTTCACTTCGGGCTCCACGGCCCGGCACTTCGCGGCGCTGCTGGGCGCCGACGGCCTCGCGGCGCGCCTGAGCGCGGTGCGGCTTGCGTCGATCGGGCCGGTGACGAGCGCGGCGTTGGGCGAGCTCGGGCTGCCCGTGACCGTCGAAGCCGCCGTCTACTCGGCGGCGGGCCTGGCCGCGGCCATCGCCGCCGACGCCGCCCGGTAGCGGCGCCGAGCCACGATCGTCTGCGCCGCGAACGCGCCGCCCGCGCCGCCCTCTCCGTGCAGCCGCCGCCGCCCGCCCGCGCCGTCCCATCCGGGCGCCGCGCGACGCCGGCCGCCACCTCCGGCGCCCCGGTCGGGTACACTGTGCGTCGTGACCTCATCGCGCCCCATCTGCTTTCTGTCCGACTACGGCTACGAAGACGACTTCGCCGGCACCTGTCGCGGCGTCATCGCGCGCTTCGCGCCCGACGTGCAGGTGATCGACGTGACCCACGGCATCGCCCGGCACGACCTGATCGGCGCCGCCTTCGTGCTGCGTAACACGGCGCCCTACATGCCCGACGGCGCCGTCCACCTGTCCGTGGTCGACCCCGGTGTGGGCGGTACGCGGCGCGCCGTCGCGCTGTGCTCGGCCGGCGGCCGCTTCTTCGTGGGGCCCGACAACGGCATGCTGGTGCTGGCCGCCGAAGCCGACGGCGGCATCGCCGGCGCCTGGGAGATCACCAATGACGAGCTGTTCATCGCGCCGCTGTCGGCGACCTTTCACGGCCGCGACATCTTCGCCCCGGTCGCCGCCCGCCTGGCCACCGGCCTGCCGGCCGCGCAGCTCGGCCCCGCCATCGACCCGGCCGGCCTTGTGCGCCTCGAGATCCCGTCGCCGCGGGTGACCGGCTCCGGCCTGCGCGCGGCGGCGGTCCTGATCGACCGCTTCGGCAACGTGGCCCTCAACCTGGACGCCGAGCGCCTTGAGCAGGCCCAGCTCGGCGACCCGATCGAACTCGTCTGCGGCGGGGAACGGTACCTTGCGCGATTGGCCCGATCGTTCGTAGAAGTGCGCCCCAGCGATATCATGGTGCTGGTAGACAGCTATGGTCAGGTGGCGCTGGCCGTCAACACCGGTTCGGCCGAGGAAGTCCTTGGTCTTGCGCCGGGCGACAACGTAGAGTTGCGTCGCCTCTCGTGACCGGGTATCATACCCCCTCGCGCATTCAAGGAGTTTTCGCGTGAAGACCTTCGTAGCAAAGCCCGCGACAATCGAAAAGAAGTGGTACGTAGTCGACGCCGACGGCCAAACGCTCGGTCGCCTGTCGACTGTCGTTGCCGACGCCCTGCGCGGCAAGCGCAAGGTGATCTACACGCCCAACATCGACACCGGCGACTTCGTCGTCATCGTCAACGCCGAGAAGATCGCCGTCACCGGCAAGAAGCTCGACGAAAAGATGTACTGGCGCCACTCCGGGTATCCCGGCGGCATCAAGGGCGAATCGCTCAAAGACCTTCTGGCCCGGCGCCCCGAAGAAGTCGTGCGCCGCGCGGTCAAGGGTATGCTGCCGCACAACAAGCTCGGAGCAGCCCAGCTGCGCAAGCTCAAGGTCTACGCCGGTCCCGAGCACCCGCACGTGGCCCAGAATCCCGCACCGCTCGCGATCAAGGAGTAAGACGCGTGGCCTCAGTCACCTACACCGGCACCGGCAGGCGCAAGACCAGCGTCGCGCGCGTCATCCTCACTCCCGGCGTGGGCCGCGTGGTCGTGAACGGCAAGGAGCTCGACGACTACTTCGGTAGGCGCGTGCTGCAGACCATCGCCGTCATGCCCTTCGAGGCGACCCACACGCAGGCCAAGTTCGACGTGCGCGTCAACGTGAACGGCGGCGGCATGGCCGGTCAGGCCGGCGCCATCCGCCACGGCATCGCCCGCGCGCTCATCGTCGCCGACGAAAGCCTGCGCACGCCGCTCAAGCGCGCCGGTTTCCTGACGCGCGACGCACGGGTGAAAGAGCGCAAGAAGGCCGGCCTCAAGAAGGCCCGCAAGCGCCCGCAGTTCTCCAAGCGCTAGCCCGCGACCCCTACGCCATCTGTGGTGCGCCGCCCACCGTTCGGGCGCTAGCTTCCGCATGGCCTGTCGTGGCCGAGGAGCGCCTCAGTCTCTGTTGTCGCACGCTCGACCCCGGGGGTAGCATGGCCACCGTCATGTCTGTACCTGCATCGCACAGGCGCCTGTAACCGTGGCCCTTTTCGGCACCGACGGCATCCGCGGCCTGGCCGGCGACGAGCTTACGCCCGAGCTCGCCCTGCAGGTCGGTCGCGCCGCGGCGTACGTGCTGGCCCAGCACCGCGGCCCGGGCCCCCGGTTCCTGATCGGCCGCGACACGCGCGTCTCGGGCGCCATGCTCGAAGCCGCCCTGGTGGCCGGCATCACGAGCGGCGGCGGCTCGGTCGAGATCGCCGGGGTCATTCCCACGCCCGGCCTGGCGGCGCTCGTCGTCGAGCACGCCGCCGACGCCGGCGTGGTCGTGTCGGCATCGCACAACCCCTTCGCCGACAACGGCATCAAGATCTTCAGCCACCTCGGCATCAAGCTCTCCGACGACGAAGAGGCCGAGATCGAAGCGCACGTCGGCCGCCACGATCTGGTCTCGCTGCGCGGCGACCAGGTGGGGCGCGCCGATTTCGTCGAGGGCGCCGTCGAAGACTACGTCGCGACCGTCGTCGAGCGCATCCCGCTCGACTTGTCCGGCCTGCGCATCGCCGTCGACTGCGCCAACGGCGCCATGTACCAGGCGGCGCCGCTGGCCTTGTGCGAGTCGGGCGCCGACGTTGCGCTGCTGCACACCGCGCCCGACGGGCTCAACATCAACCACAAGTGCGGGTCGACCCACGTGGCGGCCCTGCAGGACGTCGTGCGGGCCGACGGCTTCGACCTGGGCTTGGCCTTCGACGGCGACGGCGACCGCGTGCTGGCCGTCGATGCCCACGGCGCCCTGGTCGACGGCGACTTCGTCATCGCCATCCTCGCCCGACACCTCAAAGGCAAGGGCGCGCTGCGCGCCGACACCGTCGTCACCACGGTCATGACCAACCTCGGCTTTCATCTGGCCATGCGTCGCGAGGGCATCGCCGTGGTGACCACCGCCGTCGGCGACCGCTACGTCATCGCCGAGATGCTCAAGCACGACTACGTGCTCGGCGGCGAGCAGTCCGGGCACGTGATCAACCGCGACGTTTCGACCACCGGCGACGGTCTGGCCACCGCGCTCCTCCTTCTGCAGGCCCTGGGCGAGATGGGCCAGCCCCTCCACGAGGCCGCCAAGGTCATGGAACGCCTGCCGCAGAAGCTGGTCAACGTGAGGGTGCGCGACCGCGAGGCACTCGAAGGCGCCGCCGCGGTCTGGCAGGCGGTCGAGCGCGAGACCGCGCGCCTCGCCGGTCAGGGCCGTGTGCTGGTGCGCCCCTCGGGCACCGAACCTCTGGTGCGCGTCATGGCCGAAGCCGCCACGCAAGACGACTGCGACGCGGTCTGCGACCGCATCGTCGCGGTAGTACAAGAGGAGCTCGGAGGAGGACCATCGTGAACGTCGTGGCCGTGAACGGCAGCCCGCGCAAGGCGTGGAACACCGCGACCCTGCTGCAAAGCGCGCTCGACGGCGCGGCCTCGCAAGGCGCGCAGACCGAGCTCGTGCACCTCTACGACTTCGACTTCAAAGGCTGCGTCAGCTGCTTTGCCTGCAAGACCCGCGGGGGCGCGAGCTACGGGCGTTGCGCCCACACCGACGGCCTCACCCCGGTGCTGCGCGCCATCGAGAGCGCCGACGCCCTCCTGCTGGGCTCGCCTATCTACTTCGGCGCGCTGTCCGGCGAGATGCGCTGCTTTCTGGAGCGCCTCGTCTTTCCCTACCTGGTCTACAGCGACCCGCCGCAGACCCTCTACACGGGCGCCCTGCGCGTGGGCTGCATCTACACCATGAACCTGCCGTCGCCCGAGGTCATGAAGGCCTGGGGCGTGGCCGACCACCTCGCCGCCGGCGAGCGTACCCTGGCCCGCGTGTTCGGCGACTGCGAGTCGCTGGCGAGCTTCGACACCTACCAGTTCCGCGACTACGGCAAGGTCGTCGCCGACCGCTTCGACGAGGCCGCCAAGGCGCGCCGGCGCGACAAGGAGTTCCCGAAGGACTGCGAGAAGGCCTTCGAGATGGGCGTCGGGCTGGCCTCAGCCGAGTAAGCGGGCCGAGCGGCGGCGGCCGCGGAATTGCGGCGGCCGCGGGGTCGCGGCGTCCGCTCCGTTCGCCGGCGAGTCGCGCGGCGGGATCATCTACCGTGCCGCCCGGGCAGGCCATCTGCCCTTGCCACTACGAGACCGCCGAGACCGTCCGCGTGCTCATGTGGTCGACGGTCAACCACCCCGCGCCGGCGGCGAAAAGGGTAGAATGCCGTGAACCAAGC
>Ga0181517_10004109_pt1 | contig 13454 bp, 4 predicted proteins | sample PEATcosm2014_Bin_31_FD_119748 | JGI IMG/M metagenome (GOLD analysis project Ga0181517, IMG submission 119748) | Peatland microbial communities from MTU Mesocosm Facility, Houghton, MI, USA - PEATcosm2014_Bin01_30_metaG | ecosystem: Environmental > Terrestrial > Soil > Wetlands > Peat | place... | reverse complement strand
TTCGACCGGCTGATTGTCGCGCCGGTAAACCGAATCCACAGTGCGAGGATCGACAAGTTCAATCGTCACGGTGTCGTTGCGGGAGTTTTTCAGATCGTATTGCTTCCCGTCAAAACGGGCGGTGTAGCTGAACTCGCCTGAAAAATGAACCCCACCGGCGTTGTCAGGCTGAATCCTGATCGGCAACCCTTGCCGCAAGCGAGTCTCGCTCAGATCCTGAGTCCACTCGCCAGCCATTGGGTCAGCGGCGACTTTTGTGCCTCCGGTCCGCGTCCATACAGTGATCTTGTCGGGGTGTCCTTTGCTCACAGTCGTGACTGTCAACTCGTTCCCATTCTTCGAAAGCTGCTCGCGAATCGTCGCCACCAGAGCCCCATCCTTCTTCTCCCTGACCTCGGCCTGCTTCTTGTTAATCGTGAGCACTTCGACTTGATTGAACGCGGGATTGCCTGGAACAGCGGATTCGTGCCCGTCCTTCTTCGCTGTAAAATCGAGGCGTGTTTCGCCGGACATGACGACGTGCACTGCATTATGGCCAGGCGTGATGGAAAGTTTGTTGGGGGGATCCAGCGTAGACTGAGCGAATATGAGCGTCCAGGAGCCAATGCGGGGGTCCACGGCTCGAAGGCGAACGGGGGCTACAAGATGTGTGGCGGCGAGCAGTCCGAGCAAAGCAAGTTTGAGAATAAGTCCTCCTAAGTGCCCGGCGGGACAACGTACTTGCAGTTTCAGATAAGCTGGCTTGGCGAGGGCCGCTCATTTGCATCCTAACCGATAGACGAGCGAATGGCATTTTTGCATCTGCGTTGGCGCCTGAAGTCCTTTCGTGCAGGCGTTGAATCTGAACCTTCTTTAACTGGCGACGATTTTGCAGGAGATCATGAGTCTGATGCATGTGCGGCGTCTCTGGGTGGCAGGGGTAGTCCTCGTTGCCGTCCTCGCGCTTCTTCCATTCTCGTTTCACGCTGAACGCCATCTGGAGACGGCAACCCGCGTCGAAGGGAGCGATGCGGAATCGGTCCGGCAAGAACTGGCCAGCCGTTTTCATTCTCCTTTCGTTGACCGCGTGGTTCTTGTGGTTCAGGGACTTCCGCCGGCAGACTCGGACGAAGGCGAGCAAGCATTAGCGGTCATTGTGGCGGGACTGAGAGACGAACCCGGCGTGTCTGGCGTCGTTTCCCATATAGAGTTACGCGATCCGATATTCCTTGGCAGGGGCGGTGGAACATTTGTTCTGGTCGGACTTTCGTCCGCTGAAGGCCCCTCCGACGGATCAGTTGAAGCGCTTGTTCCGAAGCTTCACGCGCGCGCCCATGCCCTTGAAGATGAATTGCGGAGTCGTTATCCGGCTGTGAAGCTCGAACTGACGGGCGAGATTCCGCTGAATTTCGACATACGAAAAGCCAGCGCCGAGGACGTGCGACACGGCGAAAGTCTGGTGATTCCCGCGACCCTCGCGCTTTTGCTTCTGGCTTTTGGAAGCCTGGTCGCGGCCCTGATTCCATTGGCCGTCAGCCAGTTCGCCATCGCGACAACGCTGGCACTTACCAGCTTCCTGGCCGCGCGCTTTCACTTGTCGATTCTGGTTCAGAACCTGGCTACCATGCTTGGTTTAGGTTTGGGAATCGATTACGCCCTGCTCATGGTCAGCCGCTTCCGGGAAGTGATCTCTGAAGGGTACGACGGACGCGCCGCCTCGGTCATCGCGGCGCGTCAGGCTGGCCGCACACTCTTGATTTCGGCCGCAACGGTAGCCATCGGTTTTCTTGCCCTTCTGATGGTTCCCATCAGCGAAATCCGTTCCATCGGTATTGCGGGAATTCTGGTGGCGGGAATCAGTGTATTGCTGGCAAATACGCTGGTCCCGGCAGTGTTGGGGCTGCTTGGCTCGCGGATCGATGCTGGCTGCTTGCCTTTTACTCCGAGGTTGGATACGGATCAAGCCACCCGCGCAGGAAATCGCTGGAGGCAATGGGGAAATGTGATTGTCGCCCATCCCTGGCGTGCTCTTTTTCTGGCCGGCGTTCCCTTGCTTCTGCTCGCCTGGCAGGCCGCGCGTCTGGATACCAGTCTCCCCCGAGGCGACTGGCTTCCGCAGGCGGCAGAATCGGTCCACGCGCTTCACACCCTGGAAAAAATGGACCGGTCTGGCGTCGTGGAATCCATGCGCGTGATTGTGGAACTGCCGACAGATTCCATTGCGCAATCCGACGCGGGGTGGAATACGATCGATCGCCTCTCCAGGCAACTCGCCAACGACCCTCGTTGCTTCCGCGTGGTTTCTATCACCACCCTCGCGGAGAGCAACCGGTCTTTCCTCACCAATCTCTCGCGGGAGACCCGTCGATCGTTTCTGAGTAGCGATGGACGGGCGGCGTTGCTTGAGGTCATTCCAGCTTCTTCGGTCTCCCTGCGCGACCAGGTCAACTGGGTACGTGAGCTTCGGAAGACCGGCGCGGCAGCTCTCACCGGAGTGCCCGGCGCCGCGCTTCGCGTGGGGGGGATTCCGGCGCTGAATGCCGATTATCAGACGATTGTCGTCGACCGCTTTGTGCCGGTAACGGCGCTGGTGGTGGTGGGGACGTTGCTGGCGCTTCTGGGAGGGTTCCGATCGATTGTTGTCGCCGTAAAGGCCATCGCACTGAACCTGCTTTCGGTGGCGGCCTCCTTCGGAGTGTTGGTTTTAGTTATTCAGGACGGGCGCGGAAGCAGCATACTGGGAATCCCTGGGGGAACGGGCAGCGTTTTCCCGCTGGTTCCCATCGTTACTTTTGCCATCGTCTTCGGGCTGAGCATGGATTACGAAGTGTTCTTGGTTGCTCGCGTCCTCGAAGCCAGAAGATCCGGGCTCAGTGAAGTGGATGCCATCCCGGAGGGAATGGCAAGAACCGCAGGCCTGATTACGAGTGCCGCCGCAATCATGATCGTTGTATTTGCCGCATTCACTTTCGGCAGCTTCCTGGTCGTCAAGATGATCGGATTCACGTTGGCGGTAGCCGTGTTCATCGACGCTACGCTGGTGCGCATTGTGATTGGTCCCGCTCTTCTTCGCATTGCCGGCGATTGGAACTGGTGGCCTGGAGGCCTGGCAACAGCGCGCAAAGCAGCGGCGACGGGGCACAAATGATCCCAGAAAACGCCGTTCGTAACGGGGACCATTCAGCCGCGGTCACTGTACCGGTCATGCGCCCAATCGAGGGCAAAGGAGTTGGTGGGCCTGCAGGGATTCGAACCCCGAACCAAGGGATTATGAGTCCCCTGCTCTAACCGTTGAGCTACAGGCCCTTATGTTGCTGATAAGTCATACAAATCATATAGATAATGGCATCAAACCAGACCGGTGTTTGCACCGCTTTTGCAGCATACTCGCCTTCTTAAACAGCAATGTTCCGCTGGCATACCCACCTGCATCCAGGGCTGCCGCCCCTATTCCGCCGGCCGGCGGCACTGCAGTCGAAAACCAGACTCCGTGCTGAGCAGGTTTGCAACATGCTCCTGCGCGGCTTGGCCCACCAGCGAATGTGCCATCAATCCCTCTATGATCGCACAATTCACAGTGGGCCAAATAGAGGGGATCGATGACCAGATGGGACGACGAGAAAGGATCGACTGCATCTGTACTCGGCGAGTGCTACGGAGCGAGTACCTTCACATTGCGGATGACCGCATCGTCCGAGTAGTACGGCGCCACCTGCCACTTTGCGTCCTACTGCCCGCCGTTGGCCAGGCTGTGCTTGGCCAGCACCAGCTGTGGGCTGTCCTGATCGGCCAAGGGGTTGGCCTGCAGGAAGTGCTGGAAGGCGTTGACCGCCTCCTGCCGCTGATGCAGCCTCTGATAGGCCTGGCCCAAGTGGAAATAGGCCAGCGGATAATTGGGATTTAGCTTGAGAATGCGCTGATATTCCGCAATCGCCTGGGGCGCCATCCCCAGTTCCAGGTTGGCGTTGGCCAGGCAATCCTCATGGAGATCGATCCCCGATGAAGGCGGCAGGTGTTGCAGCGCCGATTGAAAGTGGCCAATCGCTCCCTGCGCGTCGCCGGTCTTCAGCTCGATCACGCCGCTGTAATAGAACTCCAGGCGCAGGTCGCGGGGCGAACCGCGTTCGGCGTCGGGCAAGTTCTCAAAGAGCTGCTTTTGCAGCGCGGCAATTCGCTCTTTCTGGTGTTTTTCCAGGGCGATTTCCAGCGAATGCCAAACGGAGTTGCGGTTATAGCGCAGCTCTTGGCTGGCGGCCGTTTGCGCCTGCTCCAGGTTGCCGAGCGTCAGATAAATCGTCGCGATGTCGCCATACCCCAGCGCCTTGGCGTCGCTCGAACTGGCCACCTCGATATAGCGCTGGTACTGCCGCAGCGCTTCGCGATACCGGCCCAATTGGTAAAAAGTGTCTCCCAGGTGCACGATCGACGGCTCGAACTCCGGATCGAAGGTCAGCGCCTGGTTATACTCGGCCAATGCGGAGTCGTACTGGCCGGCTGATTGGTAAGCCATCCCCAGGCTGTCATGTCCATTCGGATTCTGCGGCGCCATCGCCACGTACTGCTGATAGGCGCGGATCCCCTCCTGGGAATGCCCCATCGAAACCAGAGTCAGCCCATAAACGTTATAAAGCTCTTTGGCGTTGGGATTGGCCTGAATGGCGTTGCGCAGCAGCGCGGTAGCCTCTTCCACCCGCTCCTGTCCGCGAAGCAGCCGCGCCAGTTGGCAGGTGGCCTCGGTTTCATCCGGATACTGCTGAGTAATCTGGCGAAGAATCCCGATCGCCGCGTTGTAGTCGGAGCGGGCAATCGCACTCCACGCCTCGATATAAAGCCGGTCTATGGGGGGCAGCGAGGCGGAAAGGCGCTGCGCCTGTTCGAGATATGGCCTGCCTGTCTGGGGCTGAAAGTCCTGCACCGCATATGCGTAGCCGATGCGCGCATAAGCCATGGCAAACTTGGGATCGTATTTGATCGCCTTCTTGAACAGCTCCACGGCCGGCGCATTCTGGAACTGCTCGGCCTTTTCCACGCCCAACGAGTAGTAGCGATAGGCATCCACGTTGCTGGTCATGGTTTCGGCCAGCGAGGGGGCAGCGTCGCTGGAGAAACCGAGCCGCCGGGCAATCTCGGAGGAGAGCAGCCCAGCCTCGGCAACAATCTGCGACGGGTCGGTCAGCGAGGCGCTGTCGGAGGCCACCAGGTGGCCGTCCTTGCCGTCGCGAATCTCAATTCCGATGGTCACCTGCTGACCCACGGCCGAAACGCTGCCCATAATGTAGTTGGTGGCGTGTACTGAGCGGGCGATCTCCAGCGCTTTGCCGGACGTCAGCGTGCTTGAACGGTTGCTGTCGTCCATCAGCGAGTCCATCTTCTCCCGGCTCAGCACATTCCATTTGCCGGTATGAGGCATGTCGGTCAAAATCATGTCCGACAGCCCTTCTCGCAGCCAATCCAAATCCTGCCGGCCGGTGCCGTTGGCCAGGGGGAAAACGGCCAGGGTTGGCAGGCCTGAAGCCGGCGGGTTCGCTCCAGCCGTCAAGCTGCCAAGCAGCTTTCTGCCTCCATATATAAGGAGAGCCAGGGCAACCACCACCACCGGCGTCAGAATCCAGGCCCTGCGCCGCCATGTCATGCGCCGCCCAGGGGGCTCCGCTTGCACTTCCAGGGCCGCTGGGGCGTTCTTAGCCGCAACTGCTTGAAGCCGCATTGAGGCGGAATTCTGAGCAGCTGGGACGGGTGCGCCATGCACCACCCGCACCTCCGCGATAAAGCGATAGCCAACCTTGGGGAAAGTCTTGATAAAGCGGGGGGTGCGCGGGTCGTCGTTCAGCTCCCGGCGGATCTCGGTCACGCACTGCACCAGCGCGTTGTCGGTTACCGAGGTCTCGCTCCAGATCGCCGCGGTCAGTTCGTCCTTCGAGATCAGGGTCTTGGGGTGCTCCACAAAGTAGAGCAGCATCTGGAAGCTCTGGAAGCGCAGGGGCACTTCCAGGCCCTGGCACAGCAGGCATCTCCGCGTGACATCGAGCTCATAGTCACCAAAGAAATAGCCAATTACTGGCGCCTCGCCGGTGGCCAATGTCCCCCTCCATCCATTGCTCTAGACTGCCCCTAGGGTATCAGAAGGAGTTGTAACCTGGAATCGATACCATAAAACAAGCCAAATCCCCGCGCCAAGCCATTCGTATCTATATGAAAATAAACAAGATCATCGAGTTCATGGAAATTTCATGTTGTTTTCATGACATCTCACGACTTCGTTTGACCTGCGGGGCTATTGTCTCGTCAGCAATTTGACCGTGCCCCACGCACGCTGTGGGTGCCAACGCAAAAATCAGCAACACTGAATTTCGGAGGCTTCAATGAAGCAATCAGTGAGTCATTTCCGATGGACATCGCCAGCAAGCAGATACATGCTCGTGGCCTTCCTTATGCTTGTATCTGGGCTCTTCCTTCATGCCCAGGAGTATCGGGGCACCATCTATGGGGTCATCGCCGATCCTTCTGGCGCCGTGATCCCCAGTGCGGTGGTTACCGCCGCTGGTCCGCAGCAAACCTACCATGCCAAGACGAACAGAAAGGGCGAGTTCACCATCCCCTTTGTTGAACTGGGCGTTTACTCGGTCAGCGCCAATGCCCCGGGCTTCGGCGTCGAGACCAAGAACGACATCCATATCGATGTTGACTCCAAGATCAGCATCAACTTCGTCATGAAGGTGGGTTCCACGGCTGAAACGGTAACCGTTGAGGCCAACGACGTCTCCCTCAACACAGTCGACGCCTCCGGCGGCACCGTCCTTGCCCCGGAAATGGTGCAGAATCTCCCCTTGAACGGCCGTCAGGTCTACATGATGCTTGCGCTTACGCCGGGCACCAAGTTCACCGCCACGGTTGGCCCCAACGGCGATTCGGGCACCCGTGGTTGGGACGAAACCAACGCCTACTCGATCAACGGTCAAAGCGGGAACTACAACCAGATGACCCTGAACGGCGCGCCCATCTCCCAGCAGGGTGGCGGCGGCGCAGGCACCTGGAACATCTCCCCCAGCATCGATGCGGTGGACGAGTTCAAGGTGATGACCAATACATACGATGCCTCCTATGGCCGCGCCACCGGCGGCAGCGTGAATACCGTGCTCAAGAGCGGCGGCAACAAGTATCACGGCACCGCATATGATTTTTGGAAGAATACCGTCCTTGACGCCAACCTATACCAGAACAAGCAGGTCGCGTCTTCTTTGACGCCGCGGTCGCCCCACAACGAACATCAGTTCGGCGGCACCATCGGCGGCCCGGTCATCAAGCAGAAGACCTTCTTCTTCTTCAGCTACGAGGGCTACCGCCAGGTTCTGCCGGCCAGTTCCGTGGCCTCGACCGTCACCCCGGATATGCTCCCCGGATATAACGGCAGTCCTGACGTGAACGCCACCAATTTCATGGCATCGCGCGGTGAAACCAACGGGCTCTACGACCCGCTGACCACCACCTGCGTCAGTCCCCAAACGGACGGTACCTGCAACCAGTACGGGCGCACGGCTTTTGCGAACAATATCATTCCCGCAAACCGCCTCAGCGCCATCGGCGTGGCAATCATGAAGCTGTATCCGGCCCCCAACCGCACCGGCTACACCAACAACTACATCGTTGATACGCCAGGGCATTACCAATACAACATGCCCATCGGGCGCATCGACCAGGTTTTTAGCGACAACACGCGCATGTATGCCATGTTCGCCTGGTGGGCGGGTACTGAAAACCGCAATGGCAATGGTATGCCGGGCGTGCTGGCGCAGGGCAACATCAATAACTACCGCTCCTCGCTCACCCAGGTCCTCGATCTGACCCACAACTTCTCTCGCTCTATCACCTCCGACGCCCGCCTCTCCTTCAACCGCGCCTGGAACGAAAGCCCGGATGGGGCCTCCGCGGGTGGAGGATATCCCGACTTCACCGCCAAGACCCTGGGCCTGAATATGCCTCAGATTCCCACCACCCCCCACCAATACCCGCCGGAGATCGGCAATTGGGATTGCTGCATCGCCAATATCTTCGGCAACACCGAATCTCCCTCGCTCTTTGAAACCTACGACCTTGGCTTCTCGCTGATGCAGGTGGTCAAGAAGCACAATCTTCACTATGGCGTCGAGGGTATGCTCTTCCACGACATTCCCACCGGCGTCGGACAGCCCAATGGATTCTTCAACTTCTCGGCCGCCTTTGACCAGAACAATCCCTTCCAGGGCAATAACGACGGCGACTCGATGTCCGCAATCCTGCTGGGCTATCCCGATGGCAACGGCATCGGAGGCGGAAGCGCCGTGCAGGACTGGGAATCGGTCTACGAGTCCTACAACTACTATTCCGCCTTTCTCCAGGACGACTGGAAGATCCTGCCCAAGCTGACTCTGAACCTGGGCCTCCGCTGGGAGACGGAAGACTCACCGCGCGAACGTAACAACCGCCTCAGCGCCGGTGTCTGCCTCACCTGCGTTAACCCCGTCTCCAGCCTGATCAACTCCAGCGCCGTCCCCTCACTTCCGTTGGGAGCATCGTTCCCCAACCCAATGGTGGGCGGATTCCAGTTTGCCAGCAGCAATTACTCGGCATACCAGAACTACTTTGGAACCCTCCTGCCCAAGTTCGGCTTTTCCTACGCGCTGAACAATCACTTGGTGCTACGCGGCGGATACGGCATGAGCACCGCTCTCGGTATCGAACTGGGCGCCCAGTCTACCTGGGAGCAAAACACCAGCTATGTCGCCTCGCATAATAACGGCATCGCACCTGCGCTTGATTGCAAGGACAGCAATCAGAATCCCGTTGGGTGCTTTATTGCCGGCACGCCCTACCCGAATGGCGTCACCGCTCCTGAGGGCAACTCGAAAGGCCTGATGACGGGTGTCGGAGATGGCCAGTCATTCGACCAGAGAAACCGCGAAATTCCCCGTTCCGAGGCTTACTCCTTCGGCTTCCAGGGCCAGGCGCCCCTGGGCATCATCTGGGATACGGAATATGTGGGCACGCACACTTACCGTCTGCGCGCCGGCATCCAGTTGGATTCCCTTACCCCCGCCGAATTTGCCGCGGGTACCGCCAATCCCGGCTTGCTGCAACAGCAAGTCACCAACCCCTTCGTGGGAGCTGTACCCGTCACCTCTGGGTTGGGTTCTTCCCCCACCGTCCAGGCCGCGAGCCTGATGACGCCTTATCCGCAATTTCAGGGTCTTTACAACTACGCCGATCCGCAGGGCTATTCGCACTATGATTCGCTGATAGCCAAGGCGGAAAAGCGTCTCTCCGGGCAGGGCGGGCTCGCCAAGGGGCTCAGCTTCCTGGCCGCATTTACCTGGTCGAAGAACGAGAATGCGACCGGGCGCCTCAACAACGGCAATCTCGTGGATCCCAAGCCCTACAAGGCGGTCGATGGATCTGACCGGCTGTGGGACTTTGCTTTCAGCGGTCTCTATGGTCTCCCTGTAGGCCGTGGCAGCGCAGTTCTTGCCACAGCCCACGGCTTCCTGGGTGAGGTTGTCAACGACTGGCAGTTGGAGTGGATCTTCCAGAACGACGGCGGAACCCCGGTCAGCTATCCGAACGGCGACCTGTTTGGGGGCGCGCATGTGCCCGCTTCAAACAACTGCACCGCGGCTAACTACAATATCGTTTCACCGCACCGCAACAATGCAAGCTACCTCAACAACACCGAGTCCAACTGCTTCGCCGGCTTCCCGTCGTACACTGCCACCACTCGCTTGCCCATCACCGAGGCGGTGCGCAATCCCTGGACGCAGCAAACCACGCTGGGTATGGAAAAGCACTTCAAGGTCACCGAAACCACCAAGCTGCAGTTCAAAGCGGAGGCTTTCAACGCCACCAATACTGCGCAGTTTGGTTTGAACGGCGGAGACCCGAAGACGCCCCCGCAGCTTACAAACAATGGCATCACCAACCCCAACCAGCCGGGCTACTGGACGGGCTACGGCACAGTCAGCTCCAACCAGCAGAACTTCCCGCGTCAGTTCCAGTTCGCACTGAAACTGCTCTACTAACAACCACGAACCACTGACTCGATGCAGGGGGCGGCTTCATGCCGCCCCTTGTATCGCCTCACGCCGGCATGCTCCCCAGGGGAGGGCGCCGGAAACACGAATAGAAAGCAGATTCCTCGAAGTTGGAGACGAAATGAATAGCACAAATTACACACACACTCGATCGCTTCGCTGTCTGAGCGCGTCTCCGAACGCGTTTCTGGCCGCGCTTTTCGCCGCGCTGTTCTGCGTCGGCTTTTCGTTGCCTGCCGCTGGACAGAAAGGCGGCGGAGGGTCTGCTGGCCCTGGCCCCACGGGCGGCGGCTTCTCGGACGAAGACTACCAATCGGCTCCAACGCCTACTCTTTATGTTGTTCCCTATGCCCACCTCGATACCGAGTGGCGCTGGGAATATCCCCAGGTTATTGGCGAGTACCTGCCCAAGACCATGCATGACAATTTCGCCCTCATCGAAAAATATCCGCACTACGTCTTCAACTTCAGCGGCGCCAATCGCTACCGCATGATGAAGGAATATTATCCGGCCGACTACGACAAGCTCAAAAAGTACGTCGCCGCGCGCCGCTGGTTCCCCGCCGGTTCTTCGATGGAAGAAAACGACGTGAACAATCCGTCGGCCGAGTCCATCATTCGCCAGATCCTCTATGGCAAGGAGTATTTCCGCAAGGATTTCGGCAAGGCCAGCGCGGAATACATGCTGCCCGACTGCTTTGGATTTCCCGCCTCGCTGCCCAGCATCCTGGCTCACACCGGCATCAAGGGATTCTCGACCCAAAAGCTCTCCTGGCACTCCGGCGCGCGCGTTGGCGGACCCGGTTCTCCGCAGAAGACTCCCGTCGGCATTCCCTTCAACGTCGGCCTCTGGCTGGGCCCGGATGGTCGCGGCGTCATCGCCGCGCTCAATGCCACGGCCTATGACAGCGACGTTGTCGACGACCTCAGCAACAGCCCCTACTGGATCGGCCGCGCCCAGAACGTCGGCGCATCCAGCGGCGACTTCATCGACTATCGCTACTACGGCACCGGCGACATCGGCGGCGCACCCCATGAGGACTCGGTTCGCCTCATGGAAGCGATTCTCACCAAAGGCAAAACCCAGCTGCCCCTATTGGACAAGAACGGCGACCCTGTTGCCGGGCCGCCCACCGGACCCCTGGTGCGCGTCGGCAAGGGCCTGCTGCGCGTCAAGCAGACTTCGGCGGAACAGATGTTCCTCGACATCGCCCCCGCGCAGGCAGCCCGGCTGCCCCGCTACGCGGGCGACCTCGAACTGGTTGAGCACTCCGCCGGCTCGCTCACTTCCGAAGCCTATATGAAGCGCTGGAATCGCAAGAACGAGCTGCTGGCCTCGGCCGCAGAAAGCTCTTCGGTAGCCGCCAGTTGGCTGGGCGGACGTCCCTATCCCCTCGAACGCCTCACCAACGCCTGGACACTCGTCATGGGCGGCCAGTTCCACGATCTCATCCCTGGAACCGCTACTCCCAAGGCCTTCGAGTTCTCCTGGAACGACGAAGCCCTGGCCATGAATCAGTTTGCCGACGTGTTATCGAGCGCCACCGGCTCTGTTGCCTCCGCTCTCGACACCCAGGCCAAGGGCACGGCGGTCGTCGTCTATAACCCGCTCAGCATCACTCGTGAAGATGTCGTTGAAGCGAACGTTACTTACTCCGGAGATGCACCCAAGGGCCTGCGCGCTGTCGCTCCCAATGGCGAAATCGCCCCGGCGCAAGTTGTCTCCGCTGCCAACGGAACCATGAAGGTTCTTTTCCTGGCCCACGTTCCCTCGCTCGGCTACGCGGTCTACGACCTCCAGCCAGACTCGAGCGCTCCCGTCGTCAGCGCCGCTCTCAAGGTTGCCGATTCCTCCCTCGAAAACGACCGTTATCGCCTTCAGCTCGACAAGAACGGCGACGTCACCAGCCTCTACGACAAGAGCATCAACCGCGAACTGCTCTCCGCGCCCATCCGTCTGGCCATCAGCACCGACAATCCTTCGCAGTGGCCCGCCTGGAACATGGATTACAGCGACCAGTCTCGTGCTCCGCGCGCCTTCTTCCAGGACGCACCCACCATCCGCATCGTTGAAAACGGCCCCGTGCGCGTCGCCATCGAGGTCAAGCGCTCTGCCGAGGGTTCCACCGTCGCTCAGACCATCCGTCTGTCTGCCGGAGGTGCGGGCGACCGCGTCGAATTCTCAAACGTCATCGACTGGAAGACCAAGGAAGCCAATCTCAAGGCCGTCTTCCCGCTCACCGCTTCCAACTCCCAAGCCACTTATAACTGGGATCTCGGCACCATCCAGCGCGGCAACAACGACGAAAAGAAGTATGAAGTCGCCTCCCACCAGTGGTTCGATCTCACCGACAAGACTGGCGCTTTCGGCCTCACCGTTTTGTCCGATTGCAAGAACGGCTCCGACAAACCCAGTGACAACCAGTTGCGACTGACTCTTCTTCGCTCGCCCGGCGTTCGTGGCGGCTATGAAGATCAGGCCTCGCAGGATTGGGGCCACCACGAGTTTATCTTTGGCGTAGCCGGTCATGGTGGCGACTGGCGCAGCTCGCAGACCGACTGGCAGGCGCAGCGCCTCAACCAGCCCCTGCTCGCCTTTGTAAGCACCACCCACGCCGGCGCTTTAGGCAAGCAGTTCTCCCTGCTCACGGTCAGCAACAGCCGTGTCCGCGTCCTGGCCCTCAAGAAGGCCGAAGCCAGCGACGAAGTTGTCGTTCGCCTCGTCGAGCTCGACGGCAAGCCGCAGCAGAATGTTCACCTTCATTTCCCCGCCGGCATCAGTGCGGCCCGCGAAATCAACGGCGCCGAGGAAGCTGTCGGCGCGGCCATCCTGGCCAAGGGCGAACTGGTCACCGACTTCACTCCTTATCAGCCGCGCACGTTTGCCCTCAAGCTCGCTGCCCCGGCCGTCAAGATTGTAGCCGTCGACTCCAGACCCCTCCCCTTGCCCTATAACCGCTCCATCGCCTCGCGCGACGGACACCCGGCCGATGGCGGCATCGACGACGGCGGCAAGGCACTTCCTGCCGAAATGCTGCCCACCGATCTGGCCTACAACGGAATCCACTTCAACCTCGCCCCCGCCGATCAGGGCAAGCCCAACGCGGTCTCCGCCGAGGGCCAGAGCCTCGATCTGCCCGCTGGCTACAACACCGTCTATATCCTTGGCGCGGCCGTCAATGGAGATAAGCATGTGACCTTCAAGCTTGGCGAGCAGCCGGTTGACGTGCTGGCCCAGGATTGGACCGGCTTCATCGGCCAGTGGGACGATCGCCAGTGGAAGACCGTCGAGGTCCCGGTTCCGGCCGAGCCCGCCGCCGGCGACACCAGCCGCGCCGCTGAGCAGGACCGTCGCATCCTCGCCTGGGTCAAGGAGCACGGCCCCATCACCCGCGACGAGTTTGCCGGTCTCAC
>Ga0181517_10004107_pt1 | contig 13464 bp, 14 predicted proteins | sample PEATcosm2014_Bin_31_FD_119748 | JGI IMG/M metagenome (GOLD analysis project Ga0181517, IMG submission 119748) | Peatland microbial communities from MTU Mesocosm Facility, Houghton, MI, USA - PEATcosm2014_Bin01_30_metaG | ecosystem: Environmental > Terrestrial > Soil > Wetlands > Peat | place... | reverse complement strand
TTCTTCCTGGCCCAGGCCGCGGCGCGCCAGTTCATCGCGCAGAAAACGCCGGGGCGGATCATCAACACCGCCTCACTGCTGTCCTTTCAGGGAGGCATCCGCGTTCCATCCTACACGGCGGCCAAGAGCGGCGTGCTCGGGCTGACCAGGTTGCTCGCCAACGAATGGGCGCAATACGGAATCACCGTGAACGCGATCGCCCCAGGGTACATGGATACCGACAACACGACCGCGTTACGCGCCGATGCCGCCCGCAGCGGTGAGATACTCTCCCGCATTCCTATGGGCCGCTGGGGACAGCCTGCAGATCTTGCGGGACCAGTGGTGTTCCTGTCTTCGGACGCCGCAGCCTATGTCACCGGCCACGCTCTCGTGGTCGACGGAGGCTGGCTTGCTCGATGAAGCGAGCGTATGAGAATTACCTCGCAGGCGCACAGCTGACGCCCGTCCCCATCGACAGGCTGCGCTCGCGTCGCGGAGCCAATTTCGGCCCGATCAAGTGGCTGTTTCCTTGACCTGACGGCCGAGCAGTGAGCACGCTCGTCCGCAATGGATCGCCGCCTGCCAGATGCCGCCCGGGGTGGCGCGATGCGGCGCGTTAGTCGAGGGGACCTGCCAGAGGATCAGGGTTTGTCGCGGATTCGCTATAGATCGTCCTCCGGTGCCGTTCGCGACTTCCCTCGAGATGTTCGCGCAGGGCCGAGCGCGCAGCTTCGGCGTTGCGCCGCTCGATTGCCTGGAGGATGCGCCGGTGCTCCGCCTGAATATGCTCCAGGTAAAGCCGGCGTTGATCCGGGGTTTCCGAAAGAGGACGGATCGACCGGGGCGGAATGATCACGGGTCCCAAAAAATGCATGAATCGTTCGAAATAGGGATTTCGCGTGGCCGCCGAAATCGCGCGATGAAACGCAAAATCGGACTCGATCGCCGAATCGCCTGCCGCAATGGACGCATCAATGGCCTCGAGCCATCGTCGCATGTGCGCCAGGTCCTGATCGGTGCGCTTCTTTGCCGCGATAGCCGCCGCCTCGAGTTCAACAGCGAGCCGGAGTTCAAGCACGTTCTCGATCTCCGTCAGAGAGCGAACTTCGTCGGGGTTAATGCGAAAGGTCTGACTAGTCCGGTGGTCCGCCACGAATACGCCGGAACCCTGACGGCTGACGACCAGCCCTTCGGAGCGCAGCGAGGCCATGGCTTCCCGAATAACCGCACGGCTGACTCCAAATTGCGTATTCAGCTCCTGCTCGGTCGGTAGCTTCTCGCCGCTCATGAGGCGACCAGTGCGAATCTCGCGTGCAAACCACTCGGCTAATTGGGCTGGGCGACTCGGCCTCGGAGAAAGGGGAGAATTTGGGGCGCGCATTATAACCATTCGAGAGAGTGACTAACCGCGTGCCGTTTCTGGCAGGCCGATCTAACAACCCTTATAGTAACATGCCGCTTGTTTCACGTCTTGGAGCGTCAGTCATTAGCGCCTGATTATCAAGCGAGCGGAATCTGGGCCTCTCGCGGTGCACGATGATCAGCGGCGATAGGGAAATGCATGGCAACAAGGTTATGAAGTGGGTTCGTTGATGGATTTGCCGGATTCCTAGGCAATACGTCTCGATTGCCATGACACTTTAGTCTCGCTCTGGTTACCCTTGGCGACCGCGGAAATTATTCGCCGACTTGAGGAGCAGCGGTTGCCTTTTCGGATCGCCGCTGACGAACGCCCGTCTTCGTCGGCCTTTCGCGATCGTTAGTGGACAGGCCCAGGCGCTGAGAGGCACTGTCGAGGTGTCGACGCATGGCGGCGCGAGCCTCGGTGGCGTTGCCGACCTCGATAGCCGACAGAATGGATGTATGTTCCGCAACAGTTGCTCTGGCCATTTTGTCAGAGTCGAGACCGCGGCCACCGACGGACAAAAAACTCTGCCAGATTTGCTCTGACACAAACCCTAGAAACTGGATCATGTACGGGTTGTTCGTTGCCTGTACGATCGCAAGATGAAACTCCAGATCCTTCTTCAGCCACTGAACGCTGACGTAAGGCGCGGAAGTCATAGCCTCCAGCGAGTTTTGCATGCTGGTGAGGTCGTCTTGCGACCGACGCGACGCGGCCAACGCAGCCGCGTCGACTTCAAGGATTCTCCTTAACTCGAAAAGATCTGTGAATGCGCCACTTTCTCGAAGGGTGTCGCGATCAATCGTCAGCACCAACGCGTTTTGGCTTTCGGCAACGAATGCTCCGAGTCCCTGCTTAGACCATACGTGGCCCTCCGAACGCAATTTAGCGATGGCTTCGCGGACGACATTTCTGCTGACGCCGAAAGTGGTCGCCAATGCTTGCTCAGAGGGCAGCTGATCGCCGGGTTTGAGTCGGCCCTGCGCGATTTCTCGTGAGATCGAGCTGGCGACAAGCGCCGGTAGATGGGGCCCGCGATTCAATCTGCCAAGCTTCAAAGCCATGCATCAGTTCTCCCGAGCACGATGGTTTGGCGAGATGCGGCCAGAGCTGCTCACGTCCCCCAAGTCGCGAGCGTCCATGGAGCGCGATCGCGAGATAGAAGCGCGTCGCGTCGATACAATACGGGGATGCGTTCCTCTCAGCCCCGCCCAGTCCACACGACTCTCCAATAGTCGCGCGCGAAGATTGAAAATGGTCGCCTGGACGATATTGGAGGCGCGCGCACAGTCTTCCGCAGCCGTCAGTTGCCGACGCTCATTGAGCTTTTCGCCCCTTACGGCGACGACCTTAGGATGCGAAACGGGGGGAGGGCCCATAAAATCCAATCTCCGACGGCGGCGGTAGGCCAAATATAACATCGCAATGTTGTGGTACAACCCTATCATCAGATATAAATCCGAAGTATTTTGGATGCGACCGCGAATCGCGCGACGCCAGCGGACGACCGGCAGTCGAGGGGAGACTACGGGGGAAAATAGACGCGTTTCCGGATGGCGCATGCGATGATTCGCGTCTTGGACTTGGAGAATTCCATAAGATTTTATACCGGACCGCTCGGAATGACCCTTCTGCGCAGGGAGGACTTTCCCGAAGGACGATTCACATTAGCTTTCGTAGGAAACGGACCGGAGACCGGCAACACCGTAATCCAGCTTACACACAACTGGGACCAGAAGGCGCCTTGTCAAATCGATTCCGGCTTCGGCCATTTCGCTCTTGGCGTGACGGACATTTACGCTGTCTGCGCGGCGCTTGCGGAGCAGGGCGTCAGTATCCCGCGGAAACCCGGGCCGAAGAAGCATGGAGTTACCTACATCGCTTCATTGAAGATCCGGACGGCTACAGGATCGAGCTGATTGGGTTAGATACGGAGCGGTGATTGCGTCGCCGCTCCAGACTCGGGCGTTCTCATACTTTCGGTGGCGCCACTTGATCGACTTCCGCAGCGCGTCAGCGAGGTAGGTTAGGCGACCGAGCCACTGGCGCGTTGATTATCCGTACCTACTCGCTTCGTTCGGCTCGCGCTTGGCGCGTCATGCGGGCCTATGTGACGTTTGCCGACGAACCTTGAGGGATGAGCTGCGCTCCTGATCCTGATCAGAGCGCATTGATCGGGTAATTGACGGGTTCCCCATTGGCGAAGCGGACAGCTTCCTCGGCGACTTTGCGTTTAAGCTCTAGTCCGGCTTCCTCCGAGTACCACGCCATGTGCGGCGTCAGGAGACAGTTATCGAGGATGCGCAGCGGGCTATCTGCGGGCAACGGCTCGCTCTTCAGCACATCGAGCGCCGCGCCGGCGAGCGCGCCTCGACGCAGCGCATCGGCCAGCGCGACTTCGTCGATGATCCCTCCTCGAGCAGTGTTCACGATGATCGCCGTGGACTTCATGCGGCCCAGAACCGCTCGGTCGAACATATTGCGGGTTTGCGTGGTCAGCGGACAGTGGATGGAGACGAAGTCGGATTCACTGACCACTTGGTCGAATGGAACCCATTGCGCGTCCTGCATCTCCGGCGAACTGGGGCCGTATGCGGGATCGTAGCCGATCACGCGACAACCGAGTGGCCGCAGCTTGTGCGCCAGGGCGCTCCCGATGCGGCCGAAACCGACAATGCCGACGGTCAACTCGGACATCCGGCGAATCGGGACCGCTAGCGAATAGTCCCAAGCGCCGCTCTTCGTCCGCGCGTTCATCAGATCGATTTTGCGCTCGTGGGCCAGGATCAGCGCGAGTGCGTGATTAGAGACCTCTTGCACGCCATAGTCCGGGACGTTGCAAACCTGGACGCGATGCGCGCTGGCGGCCTTAAGATCGATGTTATTGACTCCCACGCCATAGCGCACGACCTGGCGGAGATCGGGCTTGAGCGCAGAGAAGACCTTCGGCGTGAACGGCGCATATTGGTTGAGGACGATATTCGCCCCCTTGCATTGAAGAATCAGGTCCGCCTCCGTGACGCATCGCAGCACCCGGAATGTCATTCCGTTCTCGGCGAAGACCGTCTCTTCCGGCTTCATGGATTGATGATCACAATCGGAAACGACAATCTCCACGACATCTACCTTTCAGGTTTTCCTACGGCCCACGTCCCCAGTCGGCTTGGCTCCTAACGCGCCAGATAACCGCCATCGACTGGCAGCACGGCGCCATTGACGTAATCGGAGGCGGGCGAAACCAGGAAGAGAAGCGGCCCCTTCATGTCCTCGGGCGTTCCCCAGCGGTGGGTCGGAATGCGCGCCGAAATTTCGGCGTTCCGACCCGCGTCTGCGATGAGCGCTGTGTTCATGTCGGTCGCCATATAGCCGGGGGCGATCGCGTTGATGTTGACGCCGCGTCCCGCCCATTCGTTGACCAACGCCTTCGTGAGCTGCATTACGCCGCCCTTGCTGGCCGCATACGCTGGCACGGTGAAGCCGCCAAAGAAGCTGAGGAGCGAGGCAATGTTGACGATCTTGCCGTGTCCCTGGGCGAGCATCACGCGCCCAGCCAACTGGCACATGGCGAAAGTCACCGTCAGATTGACGTTTAGCACCTCGTTCCACTCGTCGAGCGGAAAGTCTTCCGACGCATGCCGGCGCTGGATGCCGGCGGCGTTGACGAGAATGTCAAGCTTGCCCGCGAAGAGCTTGAGCGCCTGGTCGAACGCCGCTTGTCGTTTGTCGACATCCGCAAGATCGACCACGACCCCGTGGCACGCCAACCCCTTGTTGCGATATTCTTCGGCCACCGCGAGGACGCGATTGGAGATGTCGAAAAGGGCGACTTCGGCGCCCGCCTCCAGCAGTGCCTCGGCCATTCCTCGGCCAAGGCCCTGCGTGCCGCCGGTCACGATGGCCTTGTGGGATTTAATATCAAATGAATTCATGGTGCAGACTTTCGAGTTGTAATTCAGTTCGGTCGACCGCGCCTCATGCGGTGCAGTCGACGAGGACCTTGAGGGTGTTGATTGCGGGGTCGGCGATCATGTCGAAAATGCCCGCCGACTTGGTCAGGGGGACGACTTGCGTCACTACGTGTTCCAGGTCGTCTCTGATCTGCGCAGCGTAGGAAACCGTCTGTTCGAATTCTCGCTTGGTGTAGACGCGCGAACCGACCAGAGTCTGTTCCTTGAAGTTGATCTCGCGCAGATCGACCGGATGGGGCGCCTTGTGGATACCCGTCATGCAGATCGTTCCGCCGACGCGTGCAAGTTTGGTCACTTCGAGGGCGGCGCTTTCGACCCCGCTGCATTCGAAGACGACATCCATGCCCTCGCCCTTGGTGGCCTCGTTCACGAAGTTGACGAGGCCGCCGTTCTTGCCGTTGACCGTTTCGTACCCGAGCGTGTGGCACATGCCGAGCCGCGCCTCGTCGACATCGGAAATAACGATGCGCGACGCTCCGCTGCGCCGGAGCGCGATCGCGGTCAGCAAGCCGATCGGCCCCGCGCCGATGATGACCGCCGAGTCGCGCACCTGATAGCGAGACTGATGTAGTGATCTGACGATAACAGCGAGCGGTTCGATGAGCGCGGCGATTCGATCGGACAACGCGTCATCGACCTTGAATAAGACGTCTTCGTCGACCCAAGCAAATCCGGCCATGCCGCCGTCGCAGTCGATGCCGATCAGTTTGAGCTTTTCGCAAACATGCGGCGTTCCGGTGCGGCATGGCAGGCAAACGCCGCACGACAGCAGCGGGTAGGCGACGACTCGATCGCCTGGTTTGAAGCCACGCGTTCCGCCCCGTACCTCCTCGATCACGCCGACGAATTCGTGGCCGATGACGAGCGGCGCCTTGGCGCGCGGATGCTTGCCGGCGTGGATCGCGATGTCCGTTCCGCAAACGCCGCAATAGCGCATTCTTACTTTAGCGGCGTGGTCGCGCGGTTGCGGTTCCGGGACATCCCGCACCTCGACCCTCGACGGAGCCGCATAGACGAGCGCTTTCATGACAAAATGTCTCCTTGCGAATTCACGGGCGACCTACTTGCGGGTTCGTTCGAAACGCGAACGTGCGGACGCCGATCGGTTGATTCGAAGCGCGCCACGCCATGCTGGCGCTTCGCCGTCGTCCCACCCAGGAACGTCCCGGGCCTGCGCCAGTCGGCGCCGCTCAGACCGCACCACAGGCTCCGGCTCACGAGCGGTTTCCGGCGGATTGCCAGCCGGTCTGCGCTTGCACTCTCAACATGCAGGATCGCCGTTTCGCCAATCACCCGCTTAACCCCCTTGCGTCGCCTCTGGGGTCGATATATAAGAAGTCTGGTCGTAGGACAAGCCGGTATCCGGACTTATCGGTAAGCGGTTGGCGGCAGGGATACACGCGGGTGGGCAGAAAGCGTTCGAGACTCGAAGGGGCTCAGGCTGGGAGCATGCTCCCCGCCTTTGCGGTCGCGGGCAGCGTGAGTCCTTGGGCGACCGAGAAGGCCCGAGTGATTGCGCAGCGCATCGCCGAGCTGGCGGAATTCCGCGAGATCTTCCGCTCGTCGTTTCTGGAGGCGCCCGCCTCTATCGACTCATGGGGTTCGCAATCGTTGTCGCCTTGAAGAATTTGGGGCTTTGCGGCTCTCGATGGCGCGGGTTGACCGCACTCGAACCCGTCAGTGACCCCGGCAAGAATCCGATGAGATCGGATCGTTGAAGGAGGAAGCAAATGAAACGTCTAGGATTGGGCCTACCGCTCGCGGCGGGGCTTCTTGTCGGTCTTGCGGGGCAGGCTGCCTTCGCTGAAGACGGGGAGATCAAAGTCGGCGTGGTCGCAGCGGAGTCGGGATCGTTCGTTTCCGCGGGAAACACGATCGCCGCCGCGGCAAAGCTGGCGACCCAGCAGATCAACGACGCCGGCGGCATCAAGGTCGGCGGCAAGACCTATAAGTTCAAGCTGTTCATCAGGGACGACCGCACCGACGTCGATACGGCGATCGCCGCGGCGCGCGAACTGGTCAACGACGTCGGCGTTTCCGCAATCTGGGGAACGGAATCGCACGACTTCTCGGTCTCGATGGGCAAGATCACCGGGCCGGCCAAAGTGCTGCAGTTCACCGGCAACAGCTCGCTCGGCGGCGTGCTGTCCGACGAGACCGTCGCCAAGGGCGGCTGGCTGCACTACGCGTTCCAGACCGAGCCTCAGGAATGGCAGCGCAGCACCAGCACGGCCAAGGGCGTGACGTCGCTGATCGGCCCGAAGCTCGATCATCCGATCAAGCACTCCGTCGTGTTCGTCGGCAACGACGCGACCGGCCAGTATCTCTCCGAGAACTATGTGAAAGCGTTGCAGGCCCAGGGAGAGACGGTCGATCTGGTGAAATATCCTCCGGACACGACCGACTTCGCGCCGCTGCTGACTCGCGTCAAGAGCCTAAACCCCGACGTCGTGCACTTCTGGTACAACGGCGACTCGACGCTGATCGCCTTCCCGCAAGCGCTGAAGCTCGGCGTTGCGCCGTCCTACTTCCTGTTCGGCGTCGATCCCGGCATCTATAAGGACCGCGGTCTCAAGGCGGATCAGCCGGTCACGATGAGCTGCGTGCCGGTGTGCTGGGGAGCCGCTCCGTTCCCGGCGGTCAAGGACTATTTCGAGAAGTATTTCGCCCTGGGCGCCGCCAAGGGGCCTCAGTCGTCGGTCTCGCTGCTCTACTATGACTACTTCTTCATGTACGCCAAGGCGCTGGAGCAGGTTGGGAAGCTCGACGATCCCGATGCAGTCGTCGACGCTCTGCTGAAGATGCAATATCAAGGCGTGGTTTCGGCTGTGCCGCTGACCTTCAACGCCCATCACCAGGTGACCTTCGCGACTGAAGTCTGCCTGGCCGAATCCGGCTCCTCCGATAAGTTCAGCTGCGCGGTTGAACAGCCGCCGGCGGCGCCGCCCACGGCCAACTGACGCAAGGTCGGCCACGCGGGTGTGGTCAATCGCGGCCGGTTCCCATGGGTAAGATTGGGAACCGGCTCGGACTAGAGGAGCGGGTCGCCACAAGCATCGGCGTTCAGGCGTCCCGCTCCAAACGATAACGTCCGACGGCCCGATCCCGCGCCGTCGCGACGACCGCGGGGCGGTCCACGCTCCCTATCGCTGGTTTTCAAGGCGCGCCTGTCGGAGGCCATAATGGAACTACTGAAATGGAAATACTGATCCAGCAGCTGGTGAACAGTCTTTCGGTGGCGAGCGTCACGATTCTGATCGGCATGGGCATCACTCTGATCTTCGGCCTTGCCGGCATTGTCAATTTCGCCCACGGCGAGTTCCTGATGATCGGCGGAATCGCGACGTGGTTCTTTGTCGGCCTCGGTCTCAACTTCTTCGTAGCGGCTGTCCTGGCGATGGGCGTCGTCGGGGCGCTCGGGTTCGTCGCCGAAAGGGGTCTTTTCCGCTTCACGCTCGACCGCCCGATGAACGGGTTCATCATGTCGATCGGACTGAGCGTGATCCTGCAGCACGTCGTGATCCGGGTCTTCAACGAATTCCAGAAGAGCATCCCCGATCCGGTGGGCGCGGTCTGGGTCGTCGGCGGCGTGCACATCATCGCGATGCGCGCCGTCGTGGTGGCGATCACCGTCGTCGTGGTGGCGATCACCTACTTCGGGATCTCGCGCAGCCGCTACGGCATGGCGTTGCGCGCCAGCGTTTCCGACCAGAGCACCGCCGAACTCATGGGGGTTCCGGTGCGGCGCTACGTCACCGGCGTCTTCGTCTACGGCAGCATTCTTGCGGGCCTCGGCGGCGCCCTGATGATCGCGCTGTTTCCGATCACGCCCTTCGTCGGCAGCGTCGTCATCACCCGCGGCTTCGTCGTTTCGCTGATGGGCGGATTGGGCAACGTCTACGGCGCGGTCGTGGCGGGGCTGGTCCTCGGGCTCGTCGACGGCCTCAGCGCCGGCTACGGCTACCCCGAATGGACCGACGCCTATTCGCTGATCATCATGATCGTCATTTTGATTGTGCGCCCACAGGGATTGCTCGGCGGGACGTTGGGTCCGAAGGCCTCCTGAGGTCGGACGAGACGCAAACGCCACCAGGGCGGCACGGAGTCGAACGACTATGGAATATCGAGAGTTGGAAATGTCGACGCCAAATGGAGAATTGGGAAAGTCGGCGCAGTCGGCCGCGGGCAAGACGTCGAAAACGCCGAACCAAGGCCAGAAAGGCCGGCTTGCGACACACGGGCGCCTCGAACAAATCATCGTCGCGGTGGTGATTGTCGTCGCCATGGCGGCATTGCCGTCGCTCCATATCGGTTATCGCTTTCTGTCGATCGCCATTACGACCGGATACACCGCGATCGCGCTCTATGGGCTCGGACTTCAGTTCGGGCAGGCCGGCATCATGTCGGTGGGGCACGCGGCGATGATCGGCATCGGCGCTTATGTCGCCGCGATGCTTTTCGTTCACTTCGGGGTCGGCTTCTGGGTCGCGCTGCCCGCATCGATCATTGTCGCGGCCATCGCCGGAGGCTTGGTTGGCCTGCCGAGTCTACGGGTCGCCGGCCAGCACTACATCATCATCACCTTTTGCTTTTGCGCGCTGCTGGTCGTCTGCCTGACCAACGGCGGCAGCTTGACCGGCGCAGCGACCGGGCTCGACGTCGGATCGATCGGCAGCGTGTTCGGCATCAATTTCGACAAGCTGGCCAACTACTACTACTTGGTGTTGGTCGCGCTCGCGCTCAGCCTGGCGATTTTCTACGCGATCGCCAATTCGTCTTACGGCCGGACGCTGCGCGCGATCCGCGAGAACGAGCAACTGGCCCGGGCCATCGGCGTCAACATCGACCTGCAAAAGATCAGCGTGTTCATGGTCAGCGGCGCTTTCGCCGGCGCTGCGGGCATTCTGCAAGCTTACTATCTGCGGCACATTTCGCCGACGCTCTATGGCGCGTTTCCGAGCCTCTATCTCGCGCTGATGGTGATGCTGGGCGGCGCGCGGCTGATTTACGGGCCGTTGATCGGCGCGATCATCGTCAACTTCCTGCCGGAGGTGATGAACCTCAATCCTGTCGATTCCCGCATCGCCTACGGCGTCGCGCTGCTGATCGTCATCCTGCTGCTGCCCGGCGGCGTCAGCGCCGGTCTTCTCGACATCTATCGGTGGCTGACGGCCCGATCGCGCGCGCTGTTCGGCAAAGCGGGCCTGGCGCCATGACAACGCCGGATAACGACGGAAGGGGGAGACGTTGATGGCGGCGCTCGAAATCACTGGCTTACGCAAGGCGTTCGGCGGCGTCGTCGCCCTGGACGGGGTCGACCTGTCGATACCCGGCGACAAGATCACCGGGGTCATCGGTCCCAACGGCTCCGGCAAGACGACGCTGTTCAACGTCATCACCGGCGTCTTCCCGCCCACGTCCGGCCGCATCGAGTGGCAGGGCGAGGACATCACCGGGATGCGGTCGCATCAGATCGCTCGCAAGGGGCTGATCCGGACGTTCCAGCAGGCGATGTCGTTTCCCGGGCTGACGGTGCTCGAAAACGTTCGGGTCGCAATGGAGCGCGGCGAGCGTCGGGGCGCCGGCGCGGGGCCGCGTTGGCCTTCGGCTGAAGCGATTCTCGATTTCGTCGGACTCGCCGGCAGGGGCCAAGAAGAGGCCGGTTCGATGCCGTTCGGCAATCTGCGACGGCTCGGAGTCGCAGTCGCCCTTGCCGCCAATCCGGTCCTGCTGCTGCTCGACGAGCCCGCCGCGGGACTGAGCGACAACGAGGCCAACACGCTCACCGAACTGATCATCAAGCTGCCGCAGATGGGAATTGGGGTGTGTCTGATCGACCACCACATGACGTTCATGACGGCGCTTTGCACGCGTCTGGTGGTTCTCGATTTTGGAACGAAGATCGCCGACGGCGCGCCGGCGGGCGTTCTCAAGGACCCGAAGGTGACGGAAGTCTACCTGGGAGGCGAATTGTGAGTCTGCTGAGCGTCGAGCAATTGGACACTGCCTACGGCGTCGTCCAAGTCACACGCGATGTGTCCATGACGGTGGAGGAGGGCGAGATCGTTACGATCATCGGCCCGAACGGCGCCGGCAAGTCCACCATCTTGCGCGCGATTTCAGGACTGCTGAGGCCGCGGCGAGGGACCATCTCCTTCAACGGGCGCAACGTGACCGGGCTGCCCGCCGACCGCATGGCCGCCCTCGGCGTGGTGATGGTGCCGGAGGGGCGGCGCATTTTCGGCGACCTGACGGTGCGGGAGAATCTCCGCATCGGGGCGTACTGCCGCAGGGATGAGGACGGCATCGAACGCGACATCGCCCAGATGGAATCGTATTTCGATATCCTCGCCAAGAAGCGCGACGCCAAAGGTTCAGCGTTGAGCGGCGGCCAGCAGCAGATGCTGGCGATCGCTCGCGGTTTGATGGCCCGGCCCCGGGTTCTCATTCTCGACGAGCCGTCCCTCGGCCTGGCGCCGGTGATGGTCAGAGACGTGCGATCGGTGATTGGCGCCGTGCGCGACAAGTTCGGCGCGGCGGTGTTGCTCGTCGAACAGAACGCGTCGTTGGCGCTGGCGGTGGCCGAACGCGGTTATCTGCTGCAGCACGGAAAGATCGTCGCCTCCGGATCGATCGGCGAACTGCGGGAGTCGTCGCTGATGCGGGAACTGTATTTCGGCGAGCAGCGCGCTGCGGCCGGGGAATGACCCATGGGAGATGCGATTATGGATGCAAGACGGTTCGGCTCAACTGGTCGAAAGGTTTCGCCGATCGGATTTGGCACGTGGGCGATTGGAGCGGACTGGGGATCGGTCGACGAGCGCGACGCGCTTGCGGCGCTGAACGAAGCGCTCGACCGCGGCGTCAACTTTATTGACACCGCAGACGTCTACGGCGACGGGCGCGCGGAGAAGCTTGTCGCGCAGGTCCTCAAATCGCGTGCGGGCAAGCAAGCGCCGATGGTCGCCACCAAGGCGGGCCGGCGACTCAACCCGCATGTCGCCGACGGATACAACCGCACGAACCTGACGGCCTTCGTCGAGCGCAGCCTCAGGTACCTCGAGGTGGAATCGCTCGATCTCGTGCAACTCCACTGCCCTCCGACCGAAGTCTACTACCGCCCCGAGACCTTCGAGGCATTGGCCGGTCTGGTCGAGCAGGGCAAGATCCGCCACTGGGGCGTGAGCGTCGAAAAGGTGGAGGAGGGCGTCAAGGCGCTGGAGTTTCCCGGGCTGGCGAGCGTGCAGATCATCTACAACATCTTCCGCCAACGCCCAGCCGAACAGTTTTTCAATATGGCCAAACGGCGCGATGTCGCGATCATCGTGCGCGTGCCGCTCGCCAGCGGCATGCTGTCGGGCAAGTTCAAGCGCGACTCCCAGTTCGCCGCCAACGACCACCGCAACTACAACCGGCACGGCGAGGCTTTTGACGTCGGCGAAACCTTTGCCGGCGTTCCTTTCGAGGAGGGCCTAGCGGCAGTCGAGGAGATCCGCGCGCTGACCCCGCCGGGCGTGACGATGGCGCAATTCGCCCTGCGCTGGATCTTGATGCAGGACGCGGTGAGCGTGGTCATTCCCGGCGCCAAGAGCCCCCAGCAGGCCAAGGAGAACGTGGCCGCCGCCGCCCTGCCGCCGATCCCCGCCGAGACGATGCAGAAGATTGCGGCGGTCTACGCCAGCCGGATCAAACCGTTCGTTCATCAGCGGTGGTGAGGAAAATAGGACATGCCGCAAATCGCCATCGATGCGCATCAGCACTTTTGGCATCCGGAAACAGGCGGCGATTACGGCTGGTTGAGCGGGCCGTTCGAGTCGCTCAACCGGCGGTTCGACCCGCTTGATCTGCGCCCGTCGCTCTTGCGCAACGGGGTTTCGGGAACGGTTCTGGTGCAGACCTGGAACGATCTCGACGAGACCTGGGAGTTCGTCCGCCTCGCGGCGGCGACCGATTTTGTCGCCGGCGTGGTCGGCTGGGTCAACCTCACGGACGCGAACGTAGCCCAGACGTTGGCCGCGCTGAAAAGCAGTCCCGAAGGGCGCTGGCTCGTTGGCGTTCGGCACCTGATTCAGACCGAGGCCGACCCGAACTGGCTGCTGCGGGATGACG
>Ga0181517_10004104_pt1 | contig 13466 bp, 14 predicted proteins | sample PEATcosm2014_Bin_31_FD_119748 | JGI IMG/M metagenome (GOLD analysis project Ga0181517, IMG submission 119748) | Peatland microbial communities from MTU Mesocosm Facility, Houghton, MI, USA - PEATcosm2014_Bin01_30_metaG | ecosystem: Environmental > Terrestrial > Soil > Wetlands > Peat | place... | reverse complement strand
GCCCGAGCCTCCGCGCGCAAGGCCGGAAGCAGGGCCGGAGGCGCTTCCGCTGGAAGGGCGATCTGGGCCGGGAAATCGAGCTCGATCCACTCGCCGTGCCGGTCTGCCAGCAGCAGTCCGCTGCGGGTATGGAAGCGCGCCTGGCATCCGGCCGCCAGATGGCCGTCTTCCCAAAGAACATGCGCGGCGGCCACCGTGGCGTGGCCACAAAGGGCCACTTCCACAGCCGGCGTGAACCAGCGCAGATTGTAGCCATCCCCTTGCGGGACCAGGAAAGCGGTCTCCGAGAGGTTCATCTCTCGCGCCACCAAGGCCATCCAGGCATCCGGCGCCGGCTCGCTGAGCACGCAAACGGCCGCCGGATTGCCTTCGAAGGGCCGATTGGTGAAGGCATCCACCTGTACGATGCGAATTGCCATGAACTTGAGGTTAGCGCACTTGAAACCGCTGCCCAAATGTCGGACTCTAGAGACAGGACCATTTGGGATGCTGGCTGGGTTTTCCAAAATCTTTGCGGCGGCGGGAATCTTAGCGGCGGTTTGGGCGGTCGAGCAGGCGCCGCGTCCGGCCGGCGGTCCGTGGGTCCATGCGCCGGCGGCGCGCGGACCGGTGCGGATCCTGCGCTTCTATGCTTCGGTGGGAATCCTGGTCAAGGGCGAGAAGGCCACCCTGTGTTACCGCGTGGAGAATGCCAAATCGGTGCGCATTTCACCTTTCATTTCGGGAGTGTACCCGTGGGCGGAGCACTGCCTGGTGATTGTACCGGAGCACACCACGCATTACACGCTGCTGGCCGAAGGCTTCGATGGCACCGTAGCCGCGCAGTCGGTCACGCTGGCCGTTGAGGCCGCGCCCCCGTCGCCACCCCCGGTACTCGATTATGCGGAGGGCTGGCGAGGCCCGCGTTACTCGCCGGCCACGGCCGGATTCGGGGGGGATGTTGCGAGCAGGCGCTCGTAAATCAGTCGCGCGGCACGTTGCGCGGCAATCTTCTTCGTGCGGCCATCCGCCTCGCCGGCACAGTTCTTCCCCAGACTGACTTCCACCGTGAAGACCTTGGAATGCTCCGGGCCGCGCTCGCGCACGACCGCATAGCGCGGCTGGGGCAGAGCGCGGGCGCATGCCAGTTCCTGAAGGGCGCTCTTGAAATTGGCCACGGCCGGCTGGATATCTGTGCCGGCCTCCTCATCGGCTGTATAGGGCGCGTCGAGGACGAAGCCCTCCACGAAAGCGCGCGCAGCTTCCATCCCGCCATCCAGGTATATGGCGGCGAGGATGGCCTCCACGGCATCCGCCAGGAGCGTCTTCTTGGTTCGGCCGCCGCTCATCTCTTCGCCGCGGCCCAGTTCCAGATGGTCGCCCAGTTCCAGACGACGGGCCACTCCGTGCAAGTGCGCGGCGCTCACCAGGCGGGCCTTGCGGCTGGAGAGATCCCCTTCGCGGGACTCGGGGAAGCGCAGCACCAAAGCCTCGGAAACCAGAAACCCCAGTATGGAATCGCCCAGAAACTCCAATTGTTCGTTGTCGTCGCAAGCTCCGCCGGTCGCGTTACGAGCTTCATGCGCCAGCGAACTGTGGGTTAGCGCGCGGTGCAGCAAGTCCGGGGTGGAGAACCGATATTGGAGTCTCGACTCCAGGCTGGCCAGCTCCGCGCGCATGGAGCTATTGCTTGGCGCCGGCGTTTTTCTTGCTAAGCGCCTGCGAGCGCAGGGCCTGGGCAACCTGGCGGATCTGCGGCGCCAGTTGCTGCTGGGCCATAATCTTATCGCAGACCGCGATGGCGTCGTCGAACTTGCCGGCCGATACTTCCGCCGAAGCCATGCGGACCTGGTAGGCGGGCTGCGGGTCGTTGGTGAAAGCGGTCTCGAATTCCTTCATGGCGGCGTCATAGTTCTTGCGGTCCAGGGCGACCAATCCCAGGCCGTTGTGGGCTTCGGCGACCATTTGTTTCTTGGCATTGTCCCACTCGGCGTCCGGAAGCGCGGGGTTCGGTTTCGTGGCGGTCCCCACGGCAACGATGGAATCGTTCAGATATTTCTCGGCCTTTTGCAGCTTCTCGTCGCGGTCGAAGTCATGTTCACCGGTGTGGGCAGCCAGGAGCTCGCCGAGCATCATGGTGCCCTGGTAGTTTTTCGGGTTGGCGTCGATACAGCGCTCGGCGAAGATCTGGGCCTTAGCGGAGTCGCCCTTCGTCTGGTAGGCGCGAGCTTCCATCAACAGGGCCAGGTCCTTGAACTCGGTGTCGGCGAACTTGGAAAGCAGGTTCTCGGCGGCTGCGATCGTGGCATCCGGATCCGTGGCCCGGCCCAAGGCCTGCACGGCCTCCGCTTCGGCTTGCGATTTCACGTGGGGTCCGGGTGTCTGCTGCTGCTGGGCGGCCTGTTGCGAAGTGTCGCTATCCTTCTTCTTCGCTATCAGGCCCGAAAAACCGGTCGCCAATACCAGGATACCGGTGAGAATCAGTCGTTTCATTCCAAACTCCTTCAGGTTTCCTTTAAGGTTTCGAACTTTGCTGCGCGCCTAACGTGGCCGCTTGCTGCGCTGCCGGCGACGCGCCTTCTACGTGTAAAGCGTCTTGAAAACGTTTGGCCGCCTGGTCGCGATCTCCCGAGGCCATGGAGAGCCTTCCGAGATATACCAGAACCCAGGCTTTCACCACCGGATCGGGGCCGCTCTCCAGTGACTTATTGAACAGCCGCTCGGCCGTTTCGGGGTCCTTCTGCAAGGCGGCGATGCGCGCCAGCCCATAGTAGGCGGCGGCGTGCAGGGCAGCCTTATCGGTCTGCTGGAGGACCGCGAGATACAACCTCTTGGCCTGCTCGAGATCGCGGGCCGCATACAGCCGCTCGGCATCGTCCAGGGTCTTCTCCGCGCCGGTGAGCGGCGGAGGAGGCGGAGGCGCGGCCACCGGCACAACCGGGCGGGCGGGGGCTTCGCGGGCGAACTCCACCGCGTTGAGGCGGGCCTCTTCCTTCGGTAAATCGATCGCTCCCACCATTGCGGAATAGTAGATGAGCATCGATTCTTCCTGCTTCTCGTACACCGGCAGCTTCTCGGCGAAATACGGCGTCAAAATGAAGCCTTGCTGGAGCGCTTCAGCGGCACCGTCGGATTTGTGGTCGAGGCGCGCTTCCACGGCCTTGATCAGCGATTCGGTCGCCAGGAGCAGAAAATCGTCCTTGAAGGAATCGTCCAGCGCGCGAGCCCGCGCGACGTGGTCGGCGAGCACCTTCTTGCGTTCGAGGATCTCCTCGTTGCGGGTGGCCAGCGGGTCCAGCAGATAGTGCAGGTAGGCGTGGCGCACATCGAAGATGCGCGGTTCGGGCGAGGGCGTGATGACGATCGTGTATTCGTTGCCGTAGCTGCGCGTCTGGATCTCGTTGGGGCCTGCCAGCAACTCGATATAGATCTGGAAGCGGCGGCCCCTGAACCCGGAGGTCTGCTGCCGCAGGTAGGTGTTGACCTGGAACACGGCTTCGGTTACTGGCGTATGGTAGCGCGCGATGTACTGATCGATAGCCGCCTGCGAGCGCTTCCACAGATCCTCGACGCCTGCCTCCTTGTAGAAGGCCGCCAGCAGCGGCGACAGGCCCAGCATGGGGGTGACGTCGGGCGGAATATCCACGTCCCGCATGTTCACGACGGCAAAATTGGGCGGCCCGTTGCACGTGAGGGCGAAGGAGACGTATTGCGCCAGCTCCGCGGAATCGGTGCGTCTGTGATGCTGATCGAAAAACTCCTTCAAGGCCGCGAGCGAGGGGGGATTGCGCTTAGCGATCTCGGCGCGCACGGCATCGCGCAGCGGATGGTTATTGGGCGACGATAGATCGGCGCTGTATCCGACCGCGTTGATGGCCGCCATCACCGTGAAAAGGCTTCGGCTGGCGTCCAGTTGTCCGACTTCCTGCGCGGCGCCGCTGGCTGCCACGGCAAGCGCCAGAAGGGCTGCAAAGACAAACCGATTCAAAGAGATCCGCCTAGAATATTTCCAGTTTAACGCAGGTTGTGGGAGAAGGCGCCGGCATTATCCCTGGGGCCGGTTCTTGGCTTGCTCCATGGCGATCTGGTTGATGTGGGAAAGGGCTTTCGAGCCGCTGGCGCCCTCGATGGCCTTCACGGCGATATCCTGCACCTGCTGTTTGGCGTCCGCCAGTTGCTTCTCGAGGGCGGCGATCTGCGCCTGCTGGCGCGCCACCGATTCCTCCAGGCTTTTGACGCGCAGCTCGGAGAGGCGTCTCTCCGGCTCGGCATCTTTCTGCAACATCAAAACCTGCTGCTCGAAACGGGCCTCGGTTTCGCGGCGGGCCTGCTCCGCGGCGCCCTGGGATTCCTTCTGGAGGCGTGCCGGAAATCCCTCGGCCTCCTGGCGCAGGCGGTTCAGCTCGATCTCGCGCTCCTTGAGAGCCGCCTCGCGCTGCTGCCAGCCCTTCTCGAGAGCTTCCTGCTTCTCCTGGTTTTTGCGCTCGATCAGGCGCTGTTCCTCGTCGTATTTGTCCTGGGCCTTCTTCCGATCGAGGGTCTTCTTGTACTCGTACTCTTCGATTTCGCGCTGCCGCTGCTTGCGGAGGCCCTCTTCCTGCTCCTTGCGCTCGCGCTCAACGCGCTGGGATTCCTCTTCCCAGGCGGCGCGCTGGATGGCGATCCCGGCCTCCAGGCTCTCTTTCTCGCGGGCATAATCCCGCACCATGGTGTCGAGGGAAGTGGCGGCCACATCGATCTTGTGCAGCCGCTCGATCTCCTGGCGCTCGAGCGCCGCGGCCTCGCGGATGGCGGCCAGTAACTGCACTTCCTGGGCGAGTTTGGCGGAGGTATCCGCCAGTGCCTTGGAGACTTCGAGGCCGAGGCCGGACACCTTCTGCACCACGCTATCGACCGTGACGCCTTCGACGGCCTGGCGGATTTCGTCGTCGCGCGCGCTGGCCGCCGCTTCGCTCTTGGGGTCGGCGGTCTCGCGGGCGGCTTCGACCTGTTCCTGAATCTCGGTGAATTCCTTCTGCACTCCTTCCTTGGCGCGCCGGGCGCGCACGGTGCTTTGGCCGATTTGGGTGGCATGGCGACGGTCCCTTTCCGAATGGGTGGGTTAACAGATTCCGGCGGGGGCGCCCAAGCGAGTGTGGGTTAACGGCGCCGGGTTGGGATGGAGCGGCCAGCACCGTAACTTTTTTCCGCTCCGCCGCGAACAAACTCCCGACAGCCAATGCGGCGCTCCTCTGGGAAATCGTCAGCTCGTGACCTCCGGGGGCTCGCATTGGCCAGCATCTCAGAGGAAAACACGATGAAATTTCGCGAAATCCAAAGAAACTGCGCCAGCCGCGGTTCGTTCGATACGCTCGCGCAAATCAGTTCCAGGAGGAGACAATGAGAAAGTTCAGGGTTTTCAGTGCGCTGTTCCCGCTCATCGCAGCGGGTACTGCCGCTCAGGCTGTTACCGATCAGGGGGCCATGGTGGTTACGGCGTCCAACGCCGCCACCAATCAGCTTCTGGTTTTCAACACTGCGGGGAATCTGATCCAGACGGTCTCTACGCAGGGAAAAGGTGGCGCCAGCGGCAACGCCGGTGGCATCGAAACAAATGGCGATCTGCTCGCGGTCGTGAATTACGGCTCGCAGTCTGTGGCGATTTTCGAGCGCCAGGAAAATGGCTTTCAGTTCAAGAAGGTGGTGCCCACGGTCGCCAATCCGGTCAGCGTCGCCTTCGGTGGCGAACATCTCTACATTCTCGGAGCCGCCAAGGTTGAATCCCATCATATCGATGCATCCGACGTAAGTTCGACTCCCGATGGAGTGGTGACACTGCTTGTGGCGGACGGTTCCGCGGCGCAGGTCGGTGTTTTGCCGAACCAGCTCATCATCTCGGAAAAAAGCGCTGTGATTGAGACGGTAAACCTGCTATCCGACGGAGCTGTGACGGGGGTTCCCACGCTGGTGCAGAACATCCCGGCAAACCCGATGGCTCCGTTCGGACTGGTTACGCGCGGGAACAATGCCTATGTGACCATCGCGCATTCGAACGAAATTACGCTGGTCCGCGACGACAAGGTTCTGACCGTCACCGGCTCCGGCACGCAGAATGCCCCTTGCTGGCTGGCGCTAACGGGGCCCTTTCTATACTCGAGCAATTCGCCGAGCATGAGTATTTCCCGGTATGCGGTCTATGGGCAAAAGATCGTGCAGGATGCGGCCGTGGCGGCCAGTCTTAATGGCGATCCGACCGATATCGCCTCGAAAGGTGGATTGGTGGCTGTGATCGACGGCGGCGGCCATCTCTCGATCTTCAGCATTGACGAAGATGGCAACCTGACCCTGCTGCAAACCGCTTCCGCCATCCCCGCGGCGGCCAATGGCGTGACAATCGTTCCGGACACCCACTGACCGAAGCGCCACGCTGCTCCGGAGCCTCGCATAGTGAAGTGACGAAAGGCGTCTTATGCGAGGCTCATTCGTATAATCGCGCGCGCCCGCTCGGCGATCTTGGTAATAATTGAGTGAGCGGCTTCTCCCCCATGAACGCGGACAGCGATCTGCCAATGCTGATGGCCCGTTATCAAGGCGGCGATTTTGCCGCGGCCACCGCGCTGATCCACCGCCTCAGCCCGCAACTACACCGCTTCTTCATTGTCCAGTTGGCGAGCCGGGGACATGCCGACGACCTGCTGCAGGAAACCTGGCTGCGCATTCACCAGGTCCGGCACACGTACCGCGCCGGCGAGCCGGTGCTGCCGTGGTTCTACGCGATTGCGCGGCACATCCGCGTGGACCACTACCGCAAGGCGCGCCGCGCGGCCGCGCGCGAAGAGAGCTTGGAGGAAATACCCGAGGTGGCGGCCACACTGCCACCGGGATCCGGCAGAACTCCGGATCTTAAATCGCTGCTGGCGCCCCTTCCAGAGAGCCAGCGGGAAGTGATCGAGATGTTGAAAGTCGAAGGCATGTCGCTCGAGGAGGTGGCGCGTGCCACTTCGTCGAGCGTAGGGTCGGTGAAGCAGAAGGCTCACCGCGCCTACCAGGAACTGAGGGAACGGCTGACCGGTATGGGTTTCGGTACAGGGCATACGGGAGGCCTGTCGTGAGGGATAGAGAGATCGATGAAATCCTGAGGCAGGCCGCTCAGGTCCCCCATGACGTGGGCCCGGCGCTGCTCGACCGGATCGCCGGATCGATCGGCTCCTCGCTGCGTCCGGTCCGTCCGCTGCCGCCCGGATGGGTCCTGGCGGGCGGGCTGATTCTGATCTGCGCGGCCGTCGCCCTGGCCGGCGCGAGTCGATTAGGCTTCTACGGCATTCAAAAAATGAGCGCTTGGGAGCGCGCACTGGTCTTTCCCGCACTGGGTATCGTGCTATGGTTGGCAGCCGCGGCATGCATCGGCGAAATGGTTCCCGGAGCACGGCGTCGCGTGTCCCCAGGGTTTCTACTGGGGGCCGGCAGCCTGGCGGTGCTGGCCGTATTTGCGATTCTGTTCCACGACTACCGGACTGACCACTTCGTGTCTCAAGGCATGGCCTGTTTGACCGCGGGCTTGCTCAATGCGATTCCGGCGGCCCTCTTGAGCTGGCTGCTTCTACGGCGCGGTTTTGCAGTGAACTCCCTTGGCGCCGGAATGGCGGTGGGAACACTTGCGGGTGTGGCTGGCTTGGCCATGCTGGAGCTTCATTGCCCGAATTTCCAGGCCCTCCACGTGATGCTTTGGCATACTGCCGTGATGCCGGTAAGCGGGGCCGCGGGAGCGTTGTTGGCGCGGGGCGCTCGATAGCTCTGCCCCACCGCCTTTGCGCTACCATCAAAACATTCCACTGGACTGGAAAGATAACCTGCGCGTGGTGCTGGTGTCTACGCGCAATCCGCTCAATATCGGCGCCGCGGCTCGGGCTATGGCGAATTTCGGCTTCGCCAGGCTGCGCGTGGTTGCGCCGTACGATGTGGCCTTCCGCGAGGCGCGCTCGGCCGTGGGAGCCGCGCCGCTGCTGCGCGCGGCGGAAGAGTTTCCCACCGTGGCCGAAGCCGTGGCCGATTCTGTACTGGTGGTGGGGACCACGTCGGTGGGCCATCGCGAGTTGCAGCATCCCATACGCCGCCTGGAATACGGCGCGCGGCTCATACGGCACGCGCTGGCAGGGGGTCCCGTGGCCCTGCTGTTCGGCTCCGAAAAGTTCGGCCTCACCAACGACGAGCTGAGCCATTGCCAGTGGCTGATGCGCATCCCCACCGTGGATGCCGGCCTGTCCATGAATCTCGGACAGGCCGTGGCGCTGTGCCTGTACGAGCTGGCGCGCGATCCGCGGGCCGTGCGCGCGCGTCCGGAGAAGATTCAGCGGGCCGCGTCCGCCGAGCGCGAGCAGGTCACGCGCATGCTGCTCGATGCGCTGGGCCGGAGCGGCTATGTCAATCCCCTCACGGAGGCTTCGACCGAGGAGAAGGCGCGCCGCCTGGTGCGGCGGCTGGATATCGCTGCGCGCGATGCCCCGGTGCTCATGGGGATGCTGCGGCAGATCCTGTGGAAGCTGGGCGAGCGGGCGGAATGACGCCGCGCGGGCGGGCTGCTAATCTCCCAGAAACTTGCCGATAGGCCGCAAGCCCCTGACGTTGTCGCAAACGGCTTTCAGGCCGGCGGTCAGCGGAATGGCCAGCAGCAGGCCGGGGGCGTCCCACATGAAGCCCCACAGCATCAGGGAAAAGGTCACAACCAGCGGGTTCAGGTGCACGCGCGAGCCCACGATCTTCGGATACAGCAGGTTCAGCGCGATCAGGTGCAGCAGCGCGACCGAGATCACCACGAAGACATACATCGCGACCGTGTTCAGCGCCAGCGCCGAGAACAGCGGCGGCAGCATGGCCAGGGGCAGGCCCACGTATGGCACCAGGCTCAGAAAACCGCTCAGCGGCCCCACCAGGAAGGGGTAGGGGATGCGCACGATCCAGAACATCATCGAGCTGGTCGCGGCCAGCAGCAAGCCCAGCAGGAAGTTGCCCACCACGAAGGCGCGCACCATCTCGGCGATGCCCTGCATGCTGCGCGCCGCCACCAGCCGGTCTTCGCCGTGGAAGATCTGCAGGAAGCTGCGATTGATGTGGTCTCGCCAGCTCAGCATGAAGTAAACCAGAAACGGGATGAACGAAGCCATCAGCAGAATTTCGTAAAACGAGTTGAGCCTGGAATAGAGGTATTCGCCGATGGGAATGCGCTCTTCCGCCAGCGGCACGGGTGGCGGAAGCACGGGGGGCGGCGCGATTTTAGGGGCCTTGCGCGTTTTGGTGGCGGCGGCAGCCTGCTGGGCTTTCAGCCGTTCTTCATCCTGCTGGCGCTGGCGCCCCGGAAGAACCAGGCGATAAGCACGCTCCTCCATGCCCTGGATCTTCTGGCGGAAGCCATCCACCAGGTCGCCGACGCGCTGTCCGTAGGTGGGCAGGTCTTCGTAGATGCCCGAAAGCTGCGAATAGGCGCCCAGCCCGATCACGTACAGGCACAGCAGCGCCACCGTGCACACCACGAAGGCCGCCAGGCTGCGCGGGAATCGCACGCGCATCAGCAGTGCCACGAAGGGCTCCAGGATGAACGCGATTACCACCGCGATGGCCGAAGTGATGAAGAACAGGCGGCCGAAGTACAGCACCGCGATCACCACACCCATCGCCACCACCGGCAATGCCAAGTGCCGCGCTTCCTGCACGGCATGGACGGTCTCGTCTAAAGGCTTGCTGGCCACTGTTAGAAAATCCGAACGATCCTCGTCTCGAATGTAGCACGCGTATAATGAGATTGTTTGCAAACCGCCCGAGCCCGCATTCTGGCCCTCGATCTGGGCAAAAAACGCATCGGCCTGGCTGTCAGCGATCCGCTCGGCATTACCGCCCAGGGATTGCCGAACCTCAACCGCACCAACAAGCGCACGGATCTGGACGCCCTCGAGCGGATCATCCGCGAGCGCGAAGTGGGGCTTATTCTGATGGGGAATCCCATCAACATGGGGGGCCAGGAAGGCCGCCAATCGGCCTGGGTGCGCGAGTTCGGTGGGTTTATCGAGAAGCGCACCGGCCTCGAGGTCAAGTTCTGGGACGAGCGGCTGACCAGCGTGGAAGCTGGCCGCGTGCTGCGTTCGAGCGGCATCGGGATCGAAAAGCGCGCCGCCGCGGTGGACCGCCTCTCGGCCGTGATCCTGCTACAGAGTTACCTCGATTCGTTATGAGAGCGCGGCGGGCGATTCTCTGGGCCTTGGTGCTGGCGGCCCTTGCGGGTGCGTGGGCGTTCTCCCGGCTGGCGCAGCCGTATCGCGGATTCGAGGGTGAAGTCTTCGTCGAATTCCCGCGCGGCACTGGCACGGGCGCCATTGCCGATAGGCTGGTGCGGGCCGGAGTGCTGCGCGGACGCTGGGAGTTCCTGCTGATCCGCTCGATTGAGCGCGGGCGCGTGCTGCAAGCCGGCGAATACCGCTTCAACCGCCCGGCCTCGCCGCTCGAAGTCTACAGCCGCATCGCGCGCGGCGACATCTTCTATTACGAGCTGGTGGTGCCGGAGGGCCGCGACATTTTCGATGTCGCCGCCGCCGCCGGGCACCTCGGCCTGTTCAGCTCGGGCGCCTTCCTGAGGGCCGCGCGCAATCCCGCGCTGATCCGCGATTTGGACCCGCACGCTCCCACGCTCGAAGGCTATCTCTTTCCGGATACCTACCGGCTCAGCCGCCACACCACTCCCGAGCGCCTCTGCCGCATCATGACCGGCCGCTTCCGCGAAGCGTGGCAGGGCCTCGAAGCGAAGGCCGACGTGCACACCACCGTGACGCTGGCATCGCTCGTGGAAAAGGAGGGCAAGTTATCCGAAGAGCGCCCGCTGATCGCGGCGGTTTTCGAGAACCGCCTCCGCATCGGCATGAAGCTCGATTGCGACCCCACCACCATCTACGCGGCCCTGCTGGACGATCGCTATCGCGGCACGATCTACCGCTCGGACCTCGAGAGCGATAACCCATACAACACCTATCGCCACGCCGGCTTACCTCCCGGCCCCATCGCCAACCCCGGCCTGGCGTCCATCCGCGCGGCGCTGCACCCTGCCGATTCGGGCGCCCTCTACTTCGTGGCGCGTCCCGATGGTTCGGGCGGTCACACTTTTTCCAGCACCATCGCCGCGCACGAAGCCGCCACTGCCAGGTATCGCCGTGGACGCCGCCCGTAAGCCGGTCAAGCGCCGCCTGCGCGAGTATCTCGAAGCCGAGCGCCCGAGCGCCATCACCGAAGCGGTCTGGAAGGGCCTGCTGGAGCGCCTGGCTCCGGTTTCCGAAAGCTATCTGCGCGACCTGCTCCGCTCGACCGGCCTGCCCTTCGAGCAGCCCTGGGCCGGAGTGAACCAGCAGAGCTTCGAGGATCTCGAGCGATCCCTGATGGAACTGGGGCAGGTCTACGCGCAAGCCGCCGCCGCCGGCGACCGCCTGCGGGCCCGCTATATCCGCCGCCTGGTCATCGGCGCCAAGGACCGTGCCCGGTTCGCGGCGCTCCATCCGCGCACAACGCCGGAGAAGAAGAGTCGCAAGGAGGAGATGGCCGCCTGGATGCTTGTGTGGCTGGAGAATCCCGAGATATTCCCCGCATGGGTGGCGGCCCGCAAGCGCGTGCTGAACGAGACCGAATCCGGCAGTTGAGATTCGGGGCCCGTGATATGTTGAAACCAATGGCCACTCAGAATCCGTTTCAGGATCCGCTCCGCTTCGAGCGGCGTGTGCCCGAATGCACGGTCGTCATCTTCGGCGCCAATGGGGATCTGACGCGCCGCAAGCTCATTCCCGCGCTCTACCGGCTGGCTTACGATCGCCGTCTGCCGCCCGGATTTGCTGTGGTGGGAATCTCGCGCACGCCTCTGGGCGACGAGAAGTTTCGCGAGAAGATGCGCGAATCGGTCGAGCAGTTTTCCGAGGATACTAAGTTCGATGCGGAAGTGTGGTCCGCCTTCGCCGGCGGTCTCTTCTATCTGGCGGGCGACATAGCCGATGCGAAGCTCTTTACTTGCCTGTCCGGTAAGCTGGCGGAGATCTCGAAGACACGCTCGGTCAGTGGAAACGTGCTCTTCTATCTTTCCACCCAGCCCAGCCAATACGCGACCATCTCCCAGGGCCTCGGGGCCGGGGGTCTGGGCAAGGGGCAGGGATGGCGGAGGCTGGTAGTCGAAAAGCCCTTCGGACACGACCTCTCGAGCGCCCGCGAACTGAGCAACCGCCTGCACGAAGTCTTCGACGAATCCGAAATCTACCGCATCGATCATTATCTGGGCAAGGAAACCGTCCAGAACATCCTGGCGTTCCGCTTCGGCAACGGCATCTTCGAGCCGCTGTGGAACCGCCGCTACGTGGATCACGTGCAGATCACGGCGGCGGAATCGATCGGCGTGGAGGGCCGCGGCGCTTACTATCAGGAGACCGGCGCGCTGGCGGATATGATCCAGAATCACCTCTTGCAGGTGATGGCCACCATCGCCATGGAGCCGAGCGCCAGCTTCGAGGCGCGCTCCGTGCGCGACGAGCGGTCGAAGCTCCTGCGCTCCATCCGCCACATGACGCCGGACGAAATCCGCCTCAACACCATCCCCGGCCAGTACGGCCCCCCGCGCATCGGCGGCGAAGAGGTGCCGGGCTTCCGGCAGGAACCGGGCGTCGATCCGCAATCCCAAACCGATACCTATGCCGCCGCCATGTTTGCGGTGGAGAACTGGCGCTGGGCGGGCGTGCCGTTTTACGTACGCACGGGCAAGCGGCTGCCCAAGCGGGTGACCGAGATCGCCATTCAATTCAAGCCCGCCCCTCTTGAAATCTTCGGAGATCAGGACGGCGCGGCGGGCGCGCCCAATCTGCTGATCGTGCGCATTCAGCCCGAAGAGGGCATCTCGCTGAAGTTTCTCTCCAAGCGTCCCGGCACGGGCATGCAGTTGCGGCCCGTCTCCATGGACTTCAACTACGGATCGAGCTTCGGCGAGCGCTCGCCCTCGGCTTACGAGACCCTGCTGCTGGACGCCATGATCGGCGACCCCACGCTTTATACTCGCCAGGATATGGTGGAGGCGAGCTGGGCCGTGGTGGAACCGATTCAAAACGTCTGGCGCGAGACCCGTTTCGAATTCCCGAACTACCCGGCGGGAACCTGGGGACCGCCCGAGGCCGATGCAATCCTGGCGCGGCAGGGACATGCCTGGAGGAGGCCGTAATGGCCGGCGCGCTGGTCCCCGATAAAATTTTGCACGAGGTGAACGAGCTGTGGGCCTCGCTCGGCCGCGAAGCGCATGGCGAAGGCGGCGCCGGCGTGCTGCGCTCCTGCACCATGACTCTGGTGGTTTTGGACGAGGCCGCCGAAGACGCGGCCGCGCTCGGCGAAACACTGGCGGCTCTGATGCCCGAGCATCCCGCGCGCGCCATCTCGATCCGGCTGCGCGGAGCCACCGAGAGCGCCCTCTCGGAACGCGTTTATTCGCAGTGCTGGATGCCCTTCGG
>Ga0181517_10004100_pt1 | contig 13473 bp, 10 predicted proteins | sample PEATcosm2014_Bin_31_FD_119748 | JGI IMG/M metagenome (GOLD analysis project Ga0181517, IMG submission 119748) | Peatland microbial communities from MTU Mesocosm Facility, Houghton, MI, USA - PEATcosm2014_Bin01_30_metaG | ecosystem: Environmental > Terrestrial > Soil > Wetlands > Peat | place... | reverse complement strand
GAGCAGGTGCGGAGGCATCTCCGGGATCGCCTCGGCGCAGGCTTCCACGAGCCGGCGCAGGCTCGCCGCGCTCGCGCCTTCGATGCGCAGCGTGGTCGCCGGTTCGGTAACCGAACGGCGCACCAGTACGGAGCCGTCCGGCATCTCCAGGCGCACTCCATCGATGTGCGTCTCTTGCTCAGGCGCGAACTGAGCCCGCAGCCGCTCGACGATAACTTCATACGCCACCGAGTTACTCGGCACGCGTAAGTCGGGCGTGATGTAGACAGGCGGCAGCGCAGCTACGATGGCATCGAGCGCTCCTTCGCGCGCGACAATCTCGGCCATCAGGAAGGCCGTGAACAGGCCGTCGTCCCGACCCTCCAGTTCACGGTAAAAGTAATGGCCGCTGACTTCGCAGCCAAACAGTGCGCCTTCGCCCACCATCCTGCGCCTGAGAAACGCATGGCCGCTTCGTTCCACCAGCGGAATGCCGCTCGCGGCCAGGACCATCCGGCGCAGCGCATCGCTCAGCTTGAGATCGTAGACCACCTTCTCATTCGGCCGATTGCGCAAGAGATAGCCGGCCAGAATCATCGAGACCTGGTCGGCGGAGACGATCCGGCCCAGGCGATCGGCGAAAGCGACGCGGTCGCCATCGCCATCCCACGCGATGCCCAATTCCGCTCCCGTCTCCCGCACGGTTTGCGCCAGCACGCCCAGGTTGGCGGCGCGGGCGCAATCCGGAGAACGGTTCGGATAGCGCCCGTCGATCTCGCAGAAGAGGCGCCGGATGGAAAATCCCAGCCTCTCGAACGCGGCCGGGCCGAGTTCCGACCACGCGCCGTTTCCTGCATCGAGAACTACCCTGGCGCGCTTCAACTCCCGCAGATGCTGCCAGCGGCGGTCGATCCATTCGACGTAAGCGGGCAAAACGTCCACCGTCTCAAATGTTCCGGAACTGCCGCGGCGAGCCTCGGTTTCGAGCGACAGCCGCAGCCGCGACCAATCCTCCTCCGCTGGCGGCAGCCCCTTGACGATCACCTTCAGCCCGTTATGCGACGCCGGATTGTGCGACGCCGTAACGATGAGCGCCGCGTCGGTCGCAAGCTGCTGATGCGCAAAAGACGCCACGGGCGTGGGAATCTGCCCGGCGTCCAGAACCTTCGCGCCCGCATCGACCAGCCCGTCCGCGAGCGCTTCCTTCAAAGCCGGCGTGCTGATGCGCGCGTCTCCCGCCAGCAGCACGCGCGGGTCGGCCGGCAGCAGCGAAGCCATGTGCGCGCCTATACTGCGCAGCAGCGTGGGCGACACCTCGCTGGGATACGGACCCCGGATATCGCACGCCTGCCAGGGGCTCATGAATCGTATCCCCTGCGCCCGCAGGCTTCCCGGAAACGCGCGTACAGATCGTCGAAGCGGCCCCGGATTCCCTCCGCCGGCGCATAGGCCTCTGCGGGTTTCGCCATGGCGCGAATGGCCGCGAAGAGATCGCCGCCGAAGCTCGCCGCGCCAGCGCTGAGGATTGCCGCTCCGAATCCCGCACTGGGGTTGCAGCAGCGGACAATCGCCCGGTTGAGAACATTGGCCCGCAATTGCGAGAGCACCGGGCTGCGGGCCGCGGTTCCGGCTGAAAAAACGCTGCCGCCAGCCGCCACGCCGCATTGCGCCATTAGCTCGTATCCCCACCGCTCGGCGAACGCAATCGCCTGGAGCTGCGCGGCATGGGATTCGGCGGTATCGGCCGGCTCGCGCTCGAAGAAGGTGGCGGCGGACCGGTTGGCAAACGGGAAGCGTTCCCCCTGCGAGGGCAGCACGTAGCAGAGCAGATCGGTGGGCAGGCGATCGGCGGCCATGCGGTCCCGTTCTTCCGGTCCCAGCCGGCTGTCGCGCGCGCGAATGGCGCCGGGACCGGTATTGCTGGCCGCCCCCGGAGCCCACAGGCCGCCGGGATGCCGATGGCTGTAAATGCCGTGTGCGCTGCGCGGCTTCGCCGGCGATAACGCCTTCCAGACCAGCGTCGAGCCGAGCGTGGTATTGGCGTCGCCCGCGGCGTGAGCGCCTGACGCAATCAAGCTCGCGATGCCGTCCGTGACTCCCGCCAGCACGGGCAGGCCGGCCGGCAGCCCGGTTGCCGCGGCCGCCGCGGCGCTGAGCACTCCGACCTGCGTCCCGGGCGCCAGCACCTTCGGAAGATACTCGCCTCGCAATCCGGCGGCGGCCACTGCCGGATGCCAGTCGCCGGCTTCGAAATCGTAGCCCAGCTTCAGCGTATTCGAATAATCGGAGAAGCCGTACTCGCCCACGAGGCGCCCGGCAATCCAGTCCGCCGGGTGCAGGGCGTAGCGCACCCGCTCCCATATGCCCGGCTCGCTGCTCCGAACCCACGCCAGTTTCGCCAGCGAGTGCGACGCGTTCCACCGGGTGTCCTTATCTGTCGATGTCGCGTTCAGCGTCTCGGCTTCCGCTCCCGAGCGGCCGTCGTCGTACATGATGGCCGGACGCAGCGGACGTCCGTCGCGATCCGTCACCACCAGGGTTCCCGAAGTCGAAGTGACCGCCATGCCGCGCAGTTCGCGGGCACCCCGGGCGGCCTTAAATTGCGCCGCGGCCTCGCGGGCGGCGTCGCACAGGGCCGTCCACCACTGCTCCGGCTCCTGCTCGTGGCGCTCCGCTTGGCGCACCCCGGTCAGAGGGCGTGCCGCCTCGGCGCACACCGTTCCGCTCGTATCGGCAACGATGACGCGGACCCCACTGGTCCCTACGTCGATTCCCACTGAGAACTGGCGCTCTTGCATGGCAATTCACGATTGTAAGGCAAAGCCGGTCCCGTTCGGGATCGGGCGGGCCGATCGTGCCTGTCATTCGCGCCGTACGGCCCGGCCGCTATTTGCCGCGCGGCTCTCCGGAGATTCGCACGTTGCGAAAGCTGCCCGTTTCGTCGAACGAGCCGAGACCCACGCGTCCGTGCCGCAGGCTCAGGTCGTAGGCATCCAGGCTGGGATTCCGGCTGCCCCGGACCTCCACGTGACAGTGGCCGCTCTCGCCATCGAAGACCAGCTTGACGGGAGTCCATTCCTGATCGGGCAGCGCCGGCGGGCCTTCTAGCGACGAAATGCGCACGCGCTCCCCGCCAAAAACATGGAACATGCCGTTGTGCACGTTCACTTTGGTGGCGGGGTCCGCGGAGAGATGGGCATAGTCGAAGTGCGCCTCGTCCTGCCAGGCGTAAATCACGATCAGGCTGGTCTGGTTGCGATGCACCTCGGCCTCCAGCGTGACGCGGCGGAACGGCTCGGTTTGCGCGAGCGCGAATTTCTGCGGCCGGCGCGGCAATCCCGGCGGAGGCATCCCGGGAATCAGCAGCCGCAATTCTCCGGGGACCACCGACCAATCGGAAGCCTGCTGCACCGTCCAGTGATAATTGAAGGCGTCCACCGCCTCGGCGGCAAATGCCATGGGAGCCAAAAGCGCAAGGATAATGGGAAGTTTCATTCCGGCGCGGATTGTCTCACAAAACCGCACGCCTCCGCAATGGTGGGGCATGCTTTAGCTTGCCCTTCACATCCTACAACAGCACGGGGTCGAACCTTCTCTCCATCACTTCAGGCGCGGCCGCCACTTCCGCCGGTGCCGGCAGCGCTTGTGGCACCGCGGGTGCTTCCACGCGCGCACCCCGCAGATACTCCAAAAGCTCCGCCTCCGAGCCATCGAAGAACCCGTCCAGCAGCTCGCGAACGGCCGCGCGCCGCAGCGTGTCCCGCGATTCCGTGGCCGCATACTGGAACGACCGGCCCACTTTGCGTCGCGTCAGCTTGCTCTTGCGCACCAGGCGGTCCAGCACCGTCATGATGGTGGTGTAGGCCAGCGGTCGGGATAGGGCCACTATGCCCTGCACGTCTTTCACGCTGCCTTCCTGAAGCGACCACAGCGCCTTCAGGCAGAGCAGTTCCAGGGGCGGGGGAACTTCGCGAGTGGAGTGGGACATTATCTCTCCGGCGGCTGAACGGTTGCCAGCGCGCTCTTGAGCTTATCGGCGAACTGCGAATCGGGTTTGGGGGCAAACAGCGGATGGGCCGCAACGGCCGGCGGAGCCGCGCCGGCCTTCTCCGGAGCTGTATTCTCCGGCGCGCCGCCGTTCGGCGCGAAATCGGGTGCGGCGGGACGCGCCGCGCGCGGGGCAGCGGGCGCAGGCTCCAGGAAGCGGTCCTTCTTGAGCGCCGCGCGCTCCAGCGCCGGATTGAACGAGGTGAAGCAGCCTTCCACCTGCCGGTCGTTCTCGATCAGCGCGCGCATGCACTCCATCTTGGAATCCATGTCGTCGAGGTAGTGCAGCAGCAGCGCCTCGGGAAATTGCGGCAGCTTGGGCGAACCGAACTCCAGATGCCCGTGGTGGCTCAGCACCATGTGCTCCACCAGCGAGCGCAAGGGGGCAGGGAACTCGGGCAGCCCGCGCAGCTTCTCGGCCAGCATCCGCATGGCGATGTTGATGTGCCCCAGCAGTTGCCCGTCGCTCGAATAGGAAAATCCGCGCTCGTAATTCAGCTCGTAAATCTTGCCGATATCGTGCAGCACCACGCCCGTCAGAAGCAGGTCGCCATCCACGTAGGGATAGAGCGGAGCCGTCGCGCGGGCCAGCGAGCATAGCGAAAGCACGTGTTCCAGCAGACCGCCCAGATAGGCATGGTGGATCTGCTTGGCGGCCGGCGCACGCCGGTAGCGGGCACCGATATCCGGGTCGTCCAGCAGCGCGTCGAGCAAGGCTCTCAGATGCGGGTTCGCGATCCCCGCCACCGTCTGCCGTAACTCCGCCCACATCTCCTCCGGATCGCGGCGCGAAGAGGGGAAATAGTCGGCGAAATCGATCTCGCTGTCATCCATCCGCCGGATCTTGTGAATGGTCAGTTGCGGACGGTTGTGGAAGACCTGCGTCAGGCCTTTGATCTTGACGAAGTCGTCGCGCTCGAAGGCGTCCAGCACCTCCGCGACGTTGTCCCACATCTTGGCGTCAACGTCGCCCGTGCGATCCCCCAGCAGCAGCGAAAGGTACAACTCGCCGCCTTTTTTCTGGCGGATTTCCTTCGAGTGAACCAGGAAACTGGTGGTGATCAGGCGGTTGGGCTCGAGCTCGTTTACGTAAGGCGATTTCATGGCTTGGGAACGATTGCGGCGGGCGCGGGTACTGCCTCCGGCTTCGAGGTGTCGCCGACCTTGGTCGCCTTGGGCGGCGCCGTATTGGCCTCCTGCAGCGGCTTGTTCGTGTAGCCCGCCGGGACCAGCCATAGCAGCTTCTTCTTCTGGTGCGCGGCCACTTCTTCCTTGGTGGTGGTCTGCGGCTTCACCGTCGCCACATCCTGCCAGCGGGTCTCTTTCCCCGGAGCGGCCCCGCTATCCACGTAACCGTCCTTGATTTCCAGAAACGCGTCTTTGCGCAGTTGCGTGAGAAAATCGCGGACCTTGGGTTCCATTAGGGGGCGGCCCACAATATCGTTAACCTCGTTGCGCACGTCCTCGAACGACGCCACGCCCTCTTCATAGCGGTCGTCCACGCGCAGAATCACGAAGTCCTGGGAGACCTTGATGGCGTCGGTTACGTAGCCCTTCCTCTGCTTGAACACCACGTCTTCGATCTGCTTCTGCAGCATGCCACGCGGATAGGGAGGAAGCTGTCCGCCGTTGCGCGCCGTCTCCGGGTCGTCGGAATTGGCACGCGCCAAGTCGCTGAATTTCTCGCCCTTCTTGGCCCGCTCAGCCAGATCCTTGGACTTCTTCTCGGCCTGCTCGATCTGCTCGGGCGTCTTGCCTTCGGTCGAAATCAGGATCTGGCTGAGAAAGATCTGCTCCTTGCGCATGAACTGATCTTTGTGCGCGTCGTAGTACTTGCGCAGATCGGCTTCAGGGATGGTGATACGGCTGCCAATCTCCTCGCCGATCACGCGCTGCGTCAGCATTTCCTTTTTGAGGGCGTCCTTATACTCCTCAAACGGCATGTTCGTCTGCACGCGCAGCCAGTCGTGGAATTTATCGGTATCGGTGATCTTGCTCTCCACCTGCATTTCGGCCAGCCGGCGGTTCAAGTCCGCGTCGACAACGATGTTGAGATCCTTGGCCTTTTGCACCAGCAGAAGCGAATCGATCTCGTCGCGCAGCATATCGGCGGATTGCTCTTTGACGGCATCGGCCAGCTTGACGCCGCTCAGACCCTGGGTGCGCAGATACTGCGCCAGCTTCGAGCGGCGCTCCTCCAGTTCGCCGCGGGTGACGATATAGCCATTTACCTTGGCGGCGATCTCTTCCACCACGCGAACGCCGGGCGTATCCGCCGCGAAAACCGCCGGCAGAGCGGCTGTGATGAGTACTACCATCCTGCAAAGCATAACGTTGCGAATTTCCCCTATTCTAGCAGTCTGAGGCCGCCGGCACGATCAGTTGTTCCAGCTTCTCCGACAAATGGCGCAGAATCTCGCCAGCCCCCGTTAGTCCATCTAGTGGTAGTAGCAAGACGCCTGCCGGACTGAACTGCGCTCCGGGCGTTCGACCCACCAGCGTCATGAGCCGTACCGGATCTACGCGCGTATCCTTGTGGAACTTTATATTCAATAGGTTATGGCGTCGGTCGACGGCTTCAATGCCGGCCTTTTCAGCCAGATTCTTGAGCCCCGAGTACGCCAGCAGGTTGCGCAGGGCCTCGGGAACCGGGCCGTATCGGTCCGCCAGTTCCTTTTCGGCACGGTCGCGTGCGGCGTCATCGGAGGCGTTGGCGATCTGGCGGTAGGCCCGCAGACGCTGATTCTCGTCGGCGATGTAGTCGGTGGGGATGCGAATATCGAGACCCAGGTTGAGCGTCGAGTGAATTTCCGGGGCGACTTCTTCGCCCTTCAACTCGCGCACGGTCTCGTCTAGCAGGCGTACGTAAGTGTCGAAGCCCACTGAGTTGATGTGCCCGTGCTGCTCGCCGCCCAGCAGGTTGCCCGCGCCGCGCAGCTCCAGGTCCAGCGCGGCGATCTTGAAGCCGGACCCCAATTCGCTGAATTCCTTCAATGCCGCCAATCGTTTACGGGCGATTTCGGTGAGCTCGGTATCGGGGGGAACCAGCAGATAGGCATACGCGCGCCGGTTCGAGCGGCCCACCCGGCCGCGCAACTGATAGAGTTCCGAAAGCCCATAGCGCTCCGAGTTCTCGATAATCATCGTGTTGGCCAGCGGGATATCCAAGCCATTTTCGATAATCGTAGTACATACCAGAATATCGAACTCGTGGCGCATGAAGCTGAGCATGCTCTTTTCCAGCTCGGCCTCGCTCATCTGGCCATGCCCCACGCCGATCCGCGCGTTGGGCACGAGTTGCTGCAGCATAGCCGCGCGGGCCCAGATGGAATCCACGCGGTTGTGTAGAAAATAGACCTGCCCGCCGCGCCCAAGTTCCTGCTCCAGCGCCGAGCGGATCAGCTCCGGCTGGTAAGGGGCCACCACCGTGTGGATCGCCAGGCGATCTTTGGGCGGAGTTTCGATCACGGACATGTCCCGCAATCCCAACAACGACATGTGTAGCGTTCGGGGGATAGGGGTGGCGCTCATGCTGATGACATCGACGGTCTGCTTCAGGTGTTTGAGCCGTTCCTTGTGCCGTACCCCGAAACGCTGCTCCTCATCCACAATCACCAGGCCCAGATCGCGAAACACGACATCCTGCGACAGGAGGCGGTGCGTCCCTATGGCGAGATCGATCTTGCCCTCCGCCAGGTCCGCCAGCCCGGCTTTGATTTCCTTGGGCGCGCGGAAGCGGCTGAACATCTCGACGCGCACCGGAAACGGCTGAAAACGACGCTTGAACGTCTCGAAATGCTGGAACGCCAGAACCGTAGTCGGCGCCAGCACCGCCACCTGTTTGCCATCCCCCAGAGCTTTGAAGGCGGCGCGCATCACCACCTCGGTCTTGCCGAATCCCACGTCCCCGCAAACCAGGCGGTCCATGGGCTGCGGGTCTTCCATGTCGTGCTTAATGTCGCGAATGGCGGTCAACTGGTCGGGCGTTTCGTTGAACTCGAAGGCGTCTTCAAATTCCCGCTGCCAGTTGCTATCTAGCGAAAACGAAAAGCCTTCCGCCATCTTGCGGGAGGCGTAGAGCTTGAGTAGCTCGTCCGCCATATCGCGCATTTTGGCTTTGATGCGCGCTTTTGTGCGGGTCCATGTGGCGCCGCCCATGCGGTCGAGCGCCGGGGCGGTCTCTCCGGCTCCCCGGAAGCGCTGGACCAAGTCCATGCGGGTCAGCGGGACATACAACTTGGCGCCTCCGGCATATTCGAGGAGCATGTAGTCGCCCTGGGCCTCGCCTTGTGCGATTTCGCGGGTCCCCAGGTAATGCGCCACCCCGTGCTCGGCATGGACCACGTAATCGCCGGGTTTCAGCTCGATCAGATCGGCCGAAAAAGTGGCCAGGGCCGATTTCGAAGCCGGCGCGCGGGCCACCAATTCGGAGCTCTCGAACAGATCTTCCGATCCGAAAACTACAAGTTTAGAATCTTGGAACGCGGTCCCCCGCCGGACCTGTCCTTTGATCAGGTAGATACTGGCAACCGCTCCGGCCAGGTAGGCTCGCTCCGCCAGATACGCGGGCGTGGAATCGAATTGCTCGAGACCCAACTGGTAGGGGATGCCATACTCGTTGAGGATGTCGGCGACCCGTTCTACTTCTCCTGTAGAAGAAGCGAAGAAGGCTACCCGGCTGCCGCTTTCCACCTGATTGCGCGCCTCGGCAATGGCGACCTGCATACTGCCGTGGAAGGTCTGTGCCGGGCGCGTCGAGATATGGCCGTTCCCCTGGCCTTCCGCATCCCAGCCGATCTCCAGTTCTTTGAATGAGATCTGAGGCGCGGAGGCGGTCTGGCGCTGCAGCTCTTCCCAGGTGAAATAGCTATGCTCGGGGTCGTAGGCCGGAGATCGCTCGATCTGCTCCAGGCGCGTCCAGAATCGCTCGGCGGCAGACTGCACCTGCTCCGGCTCGTCCCACACCACCAGCGGCCGGTCCACCAGCGAGAAAATCGACGCGTTGCGCGGTCGCAGCATGGGGACCACGGTTTCCCAGCCGGGAAAGGTCTCGCCGGGAGGCGGCAGGTCGCGGCCGGGAATATCGGCCTGGCGCATTAAATCGGCCAGTTGCGCCAGCACTTCGCGCGATTTCTGATACTCGGCGAGCGGCAGCAGCGTGCAGTCTTCGAGCTTCAGAACCGAGCGCTGCGATTCTACGTCGAAGCGGCGGATGGAATCCACCTGGTCGCCGAACAGCTCGATCCGCACCGGTTTCGGCGACTCCGGCGAGAAGACGTCCAGGATTCCGCCACGCACGGAGTACTCGCCCACCATCTCGACCGGCTCGCGGCGTTCGTAACCCACGCTCTGCAGGTGAGCTACTACATCTTCGAGAGGCAATTCGTCGCCCACGCGCAGCTTGAGCGCCAATTGCCGGTAGAAATCGCCCGGCTCGATGCGAAGCAGAGCGGAAGCCACCGGGAGGATCGTGATGGGCACCCGTTGCGTCGCCAGGCGCCACAATCCGATGGCCCGTTCTTCCGCTATCTCGGCGTGCGGCGAGAGATTCTGCAACGGCAGAACATCCAGAGCTGGAAGAAGTTGCGGGCCGTTACGGTCTTCCGCCGCGAGCAGCGAGAAGAACGTATGGAGCGTCTCGTAGAGGACCTCGGCCTGCTTGTTGCCATCTACTACAACAATCAGAGGGCGTTGCGAGGACTGCGATAGCAGTACCGCATAGAGTGCCTTGGCGGTGGTGGTAAGGCCCGAGAGCGAGGCCGTGCCGCCGCCGGCCAGGCGCCGCAGCACCTCCTGGAAGCTGGGGTGCTTCCCCAGGTCCAGAAACAGATCTCGAACGGACGGATGAATCAAGTTGGCTGGTTCAGAATGGTTTCTACAATATTAGTTGTAGAATACTCCGCTTCCAGCGGCAGAGTGAATACTTTACCCCCCGCCGCCTCCACCTCTTCCCTTCCGGCCACGAAATGCGACCAATCGGCGCCCTTCACCAGGATCTCCGGCAGAACCAGGGAGATTAGCTCGCGCGGGGTATCCTCGTCAAAAAACACCACCGCGGAAACGGCTTCGAGGGCCAGCGCCACCTCGGCGCGCTCAGCTTCGCGGAGGACGGGCCGCGAAGGCCCTTTGGATCGCCTCACGCTGGCGTCCGAGTTCAGCGCCAGGATGAGGAAATCGCCCATCGAGCAGGCCTGTTCGAGCAGTCGGACATGCCCCGGGTGCAGCAGGTCGTAGCAGCCGTTCGTAAAAACCACGGTCTTGGAGTCCCGCTGGCAGCGCCGGCGCTCCTCGATGAGTTCCGCGCGGTTATAGAGGCGTCCCACCGATTCCCAGTGTAGCAGCCGTCAAGCGCGCGCTTCTTTGCGGTGGGCATGCTTTAGCTTGCCCGGAGGAGACCAAAATAAAGCTCACCGTGGAGACGCCGAGGAGCGGAGGAACGCGGAGAAGCGAAAGTCAACACCTGAGATCCGGAGGAAGCGGAGGTCCCGAGGGCTGGCGCCCGGCGATCATGGTCGACACCCGCGGCGGCGCGTGGTTTGGCTTGCCAAGCCATGCTGCGCCCGAGCCATCGCAACGCGCCTAACGGGCTATAGCCGTAGGCGGGGCAGGGGCGCTTGCGCAGTTCCGCCTTCCCCGGCCCGGCTTGACGTTGCCACTGTACCCACGCTATCTTCGGGCTGAATCCAACATTTTTATGACAAAACGCTTGGCCTCCCTCCTTTTGTTCCTCCTGCTCTGCGCCGCCGCCTTCGCGCAGAACACCCCGTGGTCTCCCAAGGCCGCCCAAGAGTGGTATGCCAAGCAGCCCTGGCTGGTGGGCTGCAATTATATTCCGGCCAACGCCATCAATCAGTTGGAAATGTGGAACGCCGATACCTTCGATGCCGACCGCATCAACATGGAACTCGGGTGGGCGCAAAGCGTCGGGATGAATACCGTGCGCGTGTTCCTCCACGATCAGCTTTGGCAGCAGGGCTGGAGCTTCCAAAGGCGCATGGAGCGCTTCCTCAAACTGGCCGACGATCGCAATATGCGCGTGATCTTCGTCCTGTTCGATTCCTGCTGGGATCCTTTCCCGGAGTCCGCGGTCAAGCAGCGCGCTCCCAAACCGGGCGTGCATAATTCCGGCTGGGTGCAGAGTCCCGGAGCCAAAGCCCTCATGGACCCCAAGCAGGAACAGCGCATCCTGGACTACGTGGTAGAGGTCGTCCGGACTTTTGCCAAAGACAAACGCGTGCTGGCGTGGGATCTGTGGAACGAGCCCGATAACGTGAATGAGGGCAGTTACGGATCGGAGGACCCGGCGGGCAAATCCGAGCGCGTGCGCGCCCTGCTCCCGCGCGTCTATCAATACGCCCGCGCGGCGCTGCCTACGCAGCCGCTCACCAGCGGGCTGTGGCGCGGGGATTGGTCTTCGCCGGATAAGCTAACGGCCATGGAGCGAATCCAGATCGAGCAGTCGGACATCATCTCGTTTCACAGCTACGGTCCGCCCGAGGAGTTCGAGCAGCGGGTCAAGTGGCTGGAGGCTTATCACCGGCCGGTCTTCTGCACGGAATACATGGCGCGCCCGGTGGGCAGCACCCTCGAGACGATTCTGCCTATCGCCAAAAAGTACAACGTGGCGGCCTACAACTGGGGCCTGGTGAACGGCAAGACGCAGACGAACCTGCCGTGGGATTCCTGGCAGCACCCCTACACCAGCGAGCCAGTGGTCTGGTTCCACGACATCTTCACCTACGATGGGCAGCCTTACCGGGCGGAGGAAGCGGCTTTCCTGCGCCAGATCACCGCGCAGCCGGCCAGGACCAAGCCCAAGAAGGTCAAGGCCGCCGCGGCCAAACCGTAGCGCGCCGCAGCCAAGCTGTAGCCGACCGCCCTACAGCCCGAACATGGGGTGGTACTTTTCCGGCAGCCGTATACGCTGCATTTCGCGCGTGACGAACATGTGGCGCGTGAAGCCGACGGCCAGCTCACGGTCGTCCGCGGCTGTGCGCATCTGGTAGGCGATGGTCACCATGCGCGGGTTGGCCTTCTCGATCCAAGCCTTGACGATCACCTCGTCGCCATAGCGCGCCGGGAAGCGGTACCTGCAATTGGCCTCCACGACGGCCAGCAGCACGCCATCGTTGCTTTCCATGGCGCCGTAATCGAAGCCGCAGGCCCGGCAGAGGTCCCCGCGGGCCACCTCCATCCACACCAGGTAATTGGCGTAATAGACCACGCCCATCTGGTCGGTTTCGGCGTAACGCACGCGCAGGCGCGTTTCGGAAGGGGGAGTTACCATGGAAACCGCATTGTACCCCCGCGCAACGCGGAGGAGCCTGGAAACGTCCTGTTACACTGGAAGTTACGAGTGTAACGATGCGCGCCCAGGTATTGTTTTTCGGACCTCTCAAGGATCTGGCGGGACGTGCCGCCGAGGAAGCCGAGTTCCCGGAGGGAGCCGATTTGGCGGCCGTCTGGGAAAGCTGCATGGCCCGCTACCCGTCTCTCCGCGATCTCAAAGGAACCGTCGCGATTGCGCAGAACCGCGAGTTCGCGGAGCCGTCCGCCAAGCTGGTGGAAGGCGCCGAGATCGCCTTTCTGCCGCCCGTGAGCGGCGGGAGCGAAGATGTGCCGCCGGTGATCCTTGAAGAATCCGAGAACGGCAACTACTTCGCCCTGACGCGCCGCCCCATCGAGACGGCCCGCCTGGTGGCGCGCCTGCTGACCGGCGCGGAGGGCGCCGTGGTGATCTTCGAAGGCACTGCTCGCAACCACACCAACGGCCGCCGCACGCTGTGCCTGGATTACGAATGCTACGCTCCCATGGCGCTCAAGGCCATCGCCAGCCTGGGTTGCGACGTGGCCGCCGCGCGCCGCCTGGTGCGCATCGGCATCGTGCACCGGCTGGGGCGCATTCTGATCGGCGAGGCCAGCGTGGTGGTGGTGGCCACGGCGCCGCACCGGCGAGCGGCTTTTGAAGGCGCCGAGGAAGCCATCGACCGCCTCAAGAAGACCGTCCCCATCTGGAAGAAGGAACATTTCGACGACGGCTCGGCTTGGGTTGCGGGAGAGTGGGATGCACATGTCCCGCTGGCCCGTTAGCGCTCTCGCGACCCTGCTCCTGGCCGGCGCGGCTTACGCGCAGCAGCCGGTCATTCGCGTGGATGTCAACCTGGTGCGCATGGTGGCTACCGTGAAGGATCAGGCCGGCCAACTGGTGGGCGCGCTCCAGAAGAGCGATTTCCAGGTGTTCGACAACGGCATGCAACAGGAGATTGCGGTCTTTGAACGCCAGACCGACCGGCCGCTCTCGATAGGTTTGCTGGTGGACACCAGCGGGTCCACGGCCAAGGAACTGAAGTACGAAATGGATTCGGCCGCCAAGTTCCTGCACGCGCTGCTGGCCGAAGGCAATCCCGAAGACGCCGTGGCGCTCTACAGCTTTAACTACGAGGTCAG
>Ga0181517_10004099_pt1 | contig 13477 bp, 14 predicted proteins | sample PEATcosm2014_Bin_31_FD_119748 | JGI IMG/M metagenome (GOLD analysis project Ga0181517, IMG submission 119748) | Peatland microbial communities from MTU Mesocosm Facility, Houghton, MI, USA - PEATcosm2014_Bin01_30_metaG | ecosystem: Environmental > Terrestrial > Soil > Wetlands > Peat | place... | reverse complement strand
GGCGGCAGCCTGCCTGGGCGGCGCCGAGAAGTGTATTGAGATTGCCGCCGATTATGCCAAACAGAGGAAGGCTTTCGGACGTCCGCTGTCCAAGTTCCAGGGGATATCCTTCGACCTGGCGGATTTGTATACTCAGCTGGATTTGCTCAAGCTGCAGCTAGCCAGGGGCGCCTGGATGATTGATAAGTATTATTCGGAGCCGGGCAGCTTCACACAGAAGCAGATTAACCCGATTATTGCGCAGTGCAAGTGGCTGGCGCCGCAGCTGGCGGTGGAATCCGCCAAACGGGCGATCATGATTTGCGGGGCTTTCGGGTATACCAAGGATTCGCCTTTAGAGATGGCGATGCGCGGAGCGATGTCGTATGTGGCCGGGGCGGAAGGCGCGGCCAACATCATGAAGATCATCATCTCCCGTGATATCTTCGGCAACGAGTTTGTCGATAAATAATACTATAAAGGTAGCAGCTCTAGAAGATGGAGGGCATTCGCCCTCCATCTGGCGAACTTGACAATAGTTCAGGAAATACAAGATAGAGGTTATTAATTGGATAACTTCGATGTGATTGTCGTCGGCGGCGGGCTGGCCGGTCTCTCGGCTGCCTATACCTTAGGCAAAGCCGGTATCGGCGTGCTCGTCGTGGAACGTGGCGACTATTCGGGTGCCAAGAACGTCACCGGCGGCAGGTTGTATTTGAACCCTGTCCGGAAACTGCTGCCGGATATCTGGGAGCAGGCCCCGCTGGAAAGGTTCGTCGCTAAAGAATGCATCGTGATGATGGGTGAAGATGCTTCTACCGCGATTGAACTATCCAGCCGGAAATTCGCCCAAAAACCCTATCACAGCTATACGATTCTCCGCGCCAGGTTCGACCAGTGGCTGGCAGACCAGGTAATGGCCGCCGGCAGCATGGTCATTACCAAAAACCGTGTGGATGACCTCATTATGGACGGCAACAAGGTCCGCGGCATCATCGCCGGCGAAGATAAAATTCCGGCCAATGTCGTTCTTGCGGCAGACGGAGTAATCTCCCAGGTCGCCGAAAAGGCCGGTTTGCACCCGCGGCAAAAACCGCAGGATTATGCCGTCGCGGTCAAAGAAGTGATTGAACTTACCCCGCAGATTATCGAACAGCGTTTTAACCTGGAACCCGGCGAAGGCACGGCCCGGATGTATGCCGGTGCCATTACTCACGGCATGTTCGGCGGCGGTTTCCTGTACACTAATCTCAGCAGTGTTTCCCTCGGCCTTGTCGTCAGAATCAAAGACCTGATGGAACATAAGCCTTCAATAGAAGCGCCGCAGTTATTCGAAGACTTTAAGCAGCGCCCCGAAATCAAGGGATTGATTGCCGGTGGGGAAACCATCGAGTATTCCGCTCATGTTATCCCTGAAGCCGGGATTGGCGGTGTTGCGAAGCTTTACGGCGACGGTATCCTGGTCGCCGGCGATGCCGCCGGATTGGCCCTGAACACCGGTATTACCGTGCGCGGCATGGAATTTGCCATCGCTTCCGGCGTAATGGCGGCACAGGCGATTATCACAGCCACAGGGAATAAAGATTTCTCTGCTCAATCTCTCTCTGTATATGAAAAATTACTGCAAAACAGTTTTGTCTTAAAGGACATGGCAACTTTTAAAAATGCGCCCCGTTTCCTAGATAACCCGCGTTTGATGGGACTTTATCCGCAGGTCGCCTGCGATACCCTCGAAAAGCTGATGTTTATCGGTGAAGAACCCAAATCGAGGCTGGTGGGCACGGCGATGGCGGAGATGCGCAAGAAACTCAAACTTACCCGGTTGTTGAAAGACGGCTACAATGCTTTCAGGAGTATGTGATGGCGGACTTGAACATTAAAGCCAAACTGGCCAAAAATACCATCAAGGCTGATGCGGAAAGGCACATCAAGGTCAATCCGGAGAAATGCAAGGTCTGTAAAGAACATGTTTGTCTCTTCATCTGTCCGGCCCGTGTTTACACGTTGAATAAAGATGGGGAAGTAGTGCTCGAGCTCGACGGCTGCCTGGAGTGCGGCACCTGCCGCATCGCCTGTGCCGAAATCGAATGGCATTATCCGCGCGGCGGCTACGGCGTCCAGTACAAGTGCGGCTAGTACTTTAGAGGTGGGAAAATATGGATATTATTGTTTGCATCAAACAAAACGTGGACATGAAACAAATCCGCATCAAGCGGGATACCCGTGAGGCGGTGCTGGAAGGCCTGCCGTTGTTATTCGGGGATATGGATAAAAATGCCCTGGAAGAAGCCGTCCGTCTCAAGGAAAAAGCGGGCAGCGGCAAGGTAACCGCCCTCGCTTTGGGCTCCGTTAAACTGAAAGACACGATTAAAGATGCCCTGGCGGCCGGCGCCGACGAAGCGGTGATTCTCATCGACCCGCTTTTCAATAATCTCGATGCGCGTACTAAGGCGCAGGTACTCGCCAAAGCCATTCAGAAAATCGGCAAATTCGATATCCTGATGGTGGGCGAAGGTTCCACCGATAACTATTCCGGCCAGTTCGGCCCCCGGCTGGCGGAGTTGCTGGATTTGCCGGCCTTGACCTATGTCAAGCAGCTGGAATTTGCCGGCGGCAAGATGAAAGCCACCCGCAACATGGAAGAAAGCTTCGAGGTTGTGGAATCGGCACTGCCGGCCTTGGTAGTGGTCACTTCGGGCATTAACGAGCCCAGGATTCCATCCTTGATGCAAATTCTCAAGGCCGCCCGGAAACCACTGCAGGAATGGAACGCCGCGACTTTGGGGTTCACCGACGCCGATTTAGCCCAAAATGACGTTCAGGTCATCAGTAATCTGGCGCCGGTCGAATTACGGAAAAAGATTCTCTTCGAAAGCAAGCTGGAAGAGAATGTCGATAATCTGGTGAATAACCTTATTAAAGAAGGGGTCTTGCGAGGGTAGATATGACAGAAATAATGATTTTCAGCGACAAAGACGACGGCGCGTTCGAATTACTTTCCTGGGGCAATAAAACCAAGGGCGCTTTAAATGCCAAACTTTCCGCTGTTTTGCTCGGCAAAGGGGCGAAAGAAAAAACTGTGGATTATTTTGCTTACGGCGCGGATAAAGTATATTGGAGTGAAAATCCCGCTTTCAACGATTTTTATGCTGATGTTTATACTGACGCGCTTTCTCAAATTGCCGCCGCGCAAAATCCGGATGTTATCCTCATCGGTTCCAGCCGCCGTGGGAAGGAACTGGCGGCACGCCTGGCCCAGAAGTTGCACGCCGGCTGCATCACCGATGCCACCGGCATCGAGCTGAAAGGCAGCGATTTACTGGTGCACCGCTACACGTTGGGCGGTAATACTGCCTCCTCCGAAATGCTCCGGACCGCCAAAAAAGTCATTTCTGTTTTGCCCAAAGCGTTTGAAAAAGCGCCGAAGTCCCCCGGGCAGGGAGAAGCGGTGGAAGTCGCTGTAACCCCCAAAGAGCCCAGGGTTAAGATTGTGGAGACCAAGACTAAGGCCGGCGATGTTGTCAGCCTGGAAGACGCCCAGACGCTGGTTTGTATCGGCCGGGGTTTGAACAAAAAGGAAGACATGCCACTGGTGGAAAGCCTGGCCAAAGCTCTCAACGCCGAAATTGGCTGCACCCGTCCTCTTTCCCACGAATGGCAGTGGCTGTCTGAGCAGCGCGAGGTCGGCTTATCTGGCAAGAAATGTAAACCGCGTCTCTGCGTGGAATTAGGTATCTCCGGCCAGATTCAGCATACTGTCGGCGTCCGCGATTCTAAGGTAATTGTCGCGATTAATAAGGATAAAACCGCCCCCATTTTCGAAATGGCCGACTACGGCATTATCGGTGATATCTACGAGGTTGTCCCCAAACTCACCGAAAAACTTAAAACAGTTTAACATTCCATTCTGAGTCCGCCTCGGCGGGCGAAGAATCGCCATGCCTATCGAGTGAATACTTAGAGCAACTTATTTGACGGCTGGCCGCAAGCTACCGGCCGTCTTTATTTATATGGGTTTGTCATTCCCGACCTGACCGTAGACCGAAGTCGTAGGTACATTCCGGAGCAATTCGGAGGAAATGTGTCGGGAATCCGTCTGAAATCGCGCCAATAACTATTTGGGCTGCTAATGTGTAGAAGTTAAAAGTTTTTATTCCTATAAAAATAGCTGCGCTACTCCCGCCTTCTTAAGGAGAAGTGCACTATTGGCAGTCAATTTCGTCATATATTTGCCGAAACGTCGGACACTTCTGAAGTTATATATTGACATGATTATCAGGTTAATTTCTGCCAATAATACAATAAGAAAGTGAGGAAGGTAAAATTTCACAATCGGTGCAAAGATGAATTGATAAGGCATTCTTATATATTGGGCCAATGGCAAGTTTGGTTAGAGTGGAGTTGGAGTAGAGATGAATTGACAAGTTCAATATTTTCAGCCGGACTCTATCCCGTGCCTGTTTCCGGTAGGATTAGGCTATTTTTAGCTGAGGTCAATTTTGATTTAAAAAATTCCCGCGCAAAATTTACTCGAATTCATTTGTTAACGAAGAAGCAGCTTCCTGATTTAGCTTGGCAATTAAGTTAAGGACTTCATCGTCCGAAGGTATGTCACTAGGAGACCCCGAAAGATACAATACTCTAATCTTGAAATCCTTATCTATTATGACCATGGCCGGCAATCGACCGCTATAGAAAGCTCTAATCTCCTGATTGTATAGTTTAGCAATACTATGATTCGGGTCCGGTATTCCAACAAACGGCATTTTATGCTCATGCCACCATTTGGCAAACTCTTCCGGACTTTCCGGTCCAATGACGATTACTTCTGCATTGCTTTCCATGTATTTTTGATAATCTTGAAGCAACTGCTCCATATGTCTGCGGCAATGCGGTCAAAAAAAACCGCGGTTAAAAATGAGAACTATGTTTTTCTTTCCCCTATAATCCGAAAGTTTTACCGGGTGATTTTCGCTATCGTTTGCATTGAAGTCACTGGCAACCATTGCTTTTTTAACATCTATCAGTTCAATCATGGATTTTACCTCCCGGTGATATTTTTGTTTATATCGCTGAAAATTATTTAATAACTCTACACCTTAGCAGAATAAGTGTGAAAAAGTTATACAGCCTGCCTTGGGATAATTACAAATCTATGACATTTTTATGCTGGAGCCAACCATGCTAAACCTGAATTTTTACTAGCTAAGTATATGTGTACTTAGCCTCAAATTTCACGGATTTGTAATAGTTTTCATTTCTTTTTTATGACTATTTTATTGACAGAATTGTAGAAATAAGACAGAACTTTTTATTCCAAAGGCGTGTGTGTAATTTTCAGGTCTATTTTCCACTCATTTCAATTAATGCCCTTTTTGTGTCAGGGAGGTGATGATTATATGGATGAGTTCAAATGAAAACCTTTGAATCATATCATTGGTTCCGTAAATAAAAAAAGAAAAGGAGTCAAAATGAAAAAGATATTCTTGTCAGTTGTTTTTACGCTCGCCATATTAATAGGTCTGGTGGCAGCATTTTCCTCCGGAGTTTCGGCGGATCAGGGTCACGGATTCGATGGGTATTCGGGACCAGGCGATGGTGGGGCAGTGTTTACCATGACTAATCCTAACGGCGCTGCTAACGCGGTGATCATGTTTAGCAGAGATAACCACGGCGCTCTCAATATGGTAGGCTCATTCGCTACCGGCGGAAATGGTGGTCTTAGGTCAGGCCCGCCCGACCCCCTGAAGTCCCAGGGTTCTCTGATGCTAACCCAGGATGGTAAATGGTTGCTGGCAGTTAATGCGGGGAGCAACAGCATCAGTGTTTTCCAAGTTCAAAATAACGGTTTAAATCTTATTGGCACTACAGCCTCAGGTGGGACTTTCCCTGTCAGCTTAACCATCTCTGGTAATGAGGTTTTTGTTCTTAACGCATCAACCCCGAATATCACAGGATTTAATTTAAGCAATAAGGGGAAATTAACATCAATTGCCGGTTCAACAGACGTATTGCCGTCCGGCGGTTCGTACCTGTATACTCAGGTCGGCTTTGACAATTACGGTAAGTGGCTGGTTGTCAGTGATTTAGGGGATAGTGCCATCCTGGCCGCCCCCGTGAATTCTTCCGGCATACCGGGCGCATGGCAGAGTTCACCGTCAAGCGGGCCGGCACCCTTTGGTTTCATCTTTGATGCGAGGGACAATTTGCTTGTAGTTCAAGCAGGCAACAGTGCCGTTTCTTCATATCGTGTATTAAGCAACGGCATGTTGTCACCAATCGTCGAAGCATTCAACCCCACGAGTTCAACTTCCTGCTGGATCGTTGAAGAACAGACAGACGATGTCTTTACGACTAATCCGGGAACCAATAATATCTCTTCGTATCAAGACGGGGATAACAGCGGAAACGTTAGCTGGTTGATTCCTTCAGCCGCCTCCGGTATTACCACAATCGATGAAGGCATCACCAATGGCGGTGATTTCTTATATGCTCTCGCCCCTGGAGTGGGGATCGATGGCTATAAGATTTCCCACGATGGCACACTAAAACCGGTAGGAACATTCCCCGCAACCGGAATCACCGGTAATTCTCAAGGAATCGCGGTTTGGTAACTGTCTGTATTAAATTCTAAATAGTTGGCCAGGCGGAAAGAGGGGTGCGAATAATAAGCAAGCACCCTCTCTCCGCCTAAATAAAAGAGAGTGGGAATAAAAAATTAATGATGAGTAAAATCTAATACATCGTAAATAAGGGAGGATTGAAATGAAGCTGGCAGTTTTGGGTTTTGGGCAATGCGGTTGTAATATTGCTGATCAATTCTACGCGGTGAACAATTATGCCAAGTCCGTGTTTCAGAGGAGAATGGAAATAGTGACAGATGCCTTTGCAATTAATACGGATGAAACAGACCTTGGCGGTTTTAAACATATCCCCAAAGATAAAACACATAGAATTCTTGTGGGGAGTATGACAACATTTGGCCATGGCGTTGGGAAAATGAACATGGACGCAGCAAAAATTATTAAAAGTAGCCATCTAATGGTAATGGATACCGTATTAAGTTCTCGAAGTTTCCATGATGCGGACGTTGTCATCAGCATCGCCAGCGGTGGCGGCGGAACGGGATCCGGAATAATTGGTTGGATCCTCAAGGAGTTAAAAGAACAGGTCAGTATCCCTGTTTACGGGATAGTGGTTCTTCCATTTGGCTTCGAACAGGACGGGGATAGTTCTTATGCTGTAACTAATTCCGCAACCTGTATCAACACTGTGCTTAAATATACCGATGCTTTGTTTTTAATTGACAATGAGAGGTTTCGCCGGTCCGGTGTCGGGTTGTCAGAGAATCTGAGGGGAATAAACAGCGAGATCGTCGAAAGCTTTTACGATCTTTTGTGTGCCGGCGAAGAAAAGAATCAAAAATACGTGGGCAGCAAAGTCATGGACGCCGGAGATATTGAGCGATCATTGGCCAGTGTCAGCGTTATCGGTCGCGGCCAAGTTAGTCTGCCAGTTTTTAGATTGCGTAACAATTTCCGTGAAGGTTTTAACGAAACCATCGGAATTGTTTCGGCATTGAGGCAGGCCGAGCAAAACCTGAGTTTGAAAGTAAATATCGAGGACGCAAGGAAACTGCTTATAATGATTGGAGCGCCCCAAAATACTATTTCAGCTTCTACGCTTGAGGAAATTACCAAATATTTTGATGAAAAGGCACCCAAGGCCGTCGTAAGGATCGGAGATTACCCGAGGAGAGCTAATGAAATTTCTGTTTCTTTAATCGCATCCCAAATGACCAAAGTCACGAAACTTGAAAACCTCTATCAGAGAGCTGAGATCCTTCTAGCCAAGCATCAGCAGATTGAAGACGAAACGGCAAAACAAGTCGGAGAGGTGCTGGCTTCAGGGGATAGAATTCCCTCACTGGCTTAAATCAATTGCTTATTTGAACAAAGATCAGGTGCAATTAGATGTTGAACGAATCAAAAATCCTGTAAAGGGGATACATCTAAACCTATAATAAATTATTTTGATATGGTTATTTTATTATTTGCGAAATGCAGTTTGGTCAACGAGTTGAATAACATCGTTTTCTCTTCAACAAAGATGAACTGGCCCACGTGCTCCCCTCTAATTTAAAGCCATTGGGGGTGAATTTTATGAACAGAAGGAGCCAGGTTCAATGAAACCGATGTTAGGGAATAAGACATTGTTAATGAATTATTTCAGATTAGTAGCACTGGATAGTTTAAATATGGAAGAAGCTAGAATGAAATCCCTGAGAGCGGCGGGCGATCCTGCCCGGATATCAGAACTGGAGAATACCAGAAAGTTGCTGGACTATTAGGATTATCAAGCGCGGGGAATGGATACTTGTAATTTGGAAAATGAGGACGGGCCAATTTACAGATTGGTATTTCAAACCCATGACGAAGCCCTCAAGTTAGTAGAGAAAGATGATCCGGGTCAGAGCAAGGCGGAAGGTTTTCCAACATCAAAGCGTCAAATGCGGGGGCGAGGAATCTCATCTCTATTTATAAGCTTGGAGCCTCCCACCGACTTCGCTGCTGGACTATAGCCATCGGCCGTGCTCAGGGTGATAATGGTTATTGCCACCGTTGGATAAACCACTCCTGCCGTGCTCCTACGGCAAATAATGGCGCCACCACCAGCCAGATGGTAATCGTTACCAGCATTGCTTGGGCATAATTAATCGTTTTCAGCCCCACTTGCGGCGCAATCACGCCCCAGAGCAGCATCAATATCAATGAGCTGATGAAGAAACCGGGGATAGCCGCTAAAAATCTGAAACATCCAAACATAATCTAATCTCCTTCAAGGAAAACAAAATTCTCTGACATTTCAATTCTAAACAATAACCGGGATAAAAGCCAAAATACGCTGGTAGTGCAGGTGTTTTTAGTAGGCACAGGCGTCCCTGCCTGTGCTGCCTTGTTTCCCTTTGCGAGCCAAGCGTGGCAATCTCACACTGGAAATTAACTTGGGGTTTTCGTATATCTGCGCTCTGGATCTGACCGCTGAGAGCCGAGTGCTAACCGCTTTCTATTCGTATTTTGTATTTTGGTATTGTTTAGAATTTCGAAATTCGGGGATTTAGTATTTTACCTGATGATACCCCACGGCAATTCCCGCTCTAAATCCCACTTCTCATGTGCATATGAATCGATGTCCAACCCTGCCTTCTGCATCGCGGCGTGCCAGTTCGCCAGCGTCAGTTTTTCAATATCTGCCAGCACTACCGCCAGCCGTTCGTCCCCGCGGGAGAGTACAGCCTGCACCTCGCTCCACTCCAGGCTCTCGTTTTTCACGCTGATGCCCTTCGCCGGCAGTTTGCTTTTTAATAAGGATAATCGGCTTTTCAAAGTATCCGGCGCTGCCATTCCTTCCCGCTGGAAAGGTGTGCCCGCTTTGGGCACAAATGCCGCGATTGTCAGTGTAATCCGGCTCCACGACTGGTGTTTATCGAAAATGTCTTTGCATTTTGTGACCAATAATGCAATTGCTTCGATATCGGCGTCGGTTTCTTCCGGCAGCCCGATCATGAAATACAATTTCAGCTGCTTAATGCCCTGCGCCGCCACTTTTTCCACCGCTTTTAAGATATCATCCTCGTTAATGCGCTTCCCGATGATATCCCTTAACCGTTGTGAACCGGCTTCCGGCGCCAGGGCGACGGTATTGGTGCCGCCTTCAATCACTTCCCCCAGCACTACCGGCGAAAGCGGTTTGATGCGCAGCGAGCTCACGGATAATTCCGCACCCAGGTCGTGCAGTTTTGCCGTCAGTTCTTCGATTTGCGGATGGTCGGTCACCGCCGGGCCCATCAGCCCCAATCGTTTACGGTATTTCAATCCTGCTTCGGCTTGATTTAACAGGCTGTCCACCGAGCGGAAACGCATCGGGCGGTAGCAGTTGCTCACCAGGCAGAAACGGCATCCCCAGTTGCAGCCGCGCTCCACTTCGATAAGGTACATATTACCCAGTTCGGTGTCTCTGGTCATTACCACGGAATGGACCGGGAAATCGTCCAGGTTTTTAGCCCACTGCCGCGCTACCGGTTTATCTGAAAACCCGGGCACAAAAACACCGGGCAGCAGCGCCAGTTTTTTCTTCAGTTCAGCCCTGTTTTCCGAAACGCCGTCTTTCATCACCGGCAACATTGCCGGCAATATCGCTTCCGCCTCACCGATGCAGAGACAGTCAAAAAACGGCGACAGCGGCATGGGATTGGTGGTGATGCATGGCCCCCCGGCGATAATCAGCGGGTATGTTTCGTCGCGGTCTTTGGCGTAAATCGGGATGCCGCTCGCCTTCAAAATCGGCACGATATTAAAATAGTCCAGTTCGTAGCTCAAAGAAAAAGCCGCCACGGCAAAATCGGTCAAGGGGCGCTGCGATTCCATTGCCAGCGGCAGAACATCGGAGGTATCTTTGGGTTCCCAAAACACCCGTTCGCAGACGGCGTCGCTCCGGTCGTTCAGCCAGCCGTAAATTGCCTGGATGCCCAGGTTGGACATGCCGATAAAATAAGAATTGGGATATATCAGCGCCACGGGCAGTTTGCCGCCCCAATCTTTGATAATGGTGCACTGCTCGGCGGCCAGCCTGTTTCTAATGTTCTTCGCTATTTGCCATGTCATAATTTTACACGGCTATACCCGAAAACTTTGGCCGGGCCGGAAGTTTCCTTTGTTCGCCGCTGCCGGCGGCGTGGCGTTATAGGTCGGGTCAAGTTTGACCGCTTCCTGGAAGGCTTTGGTGGATTCTTCGTGGCGTTTGGCCTGATGGTAGGCCGTGCTCAGGTTGTACCAGGCTTTGGCGAATTTCGGGTCTATTTTGATGGCTTTTTCATAAGCCAGCACCGCATCGCTGTACTTTCCGGTTTTCGCCAGGATGACGCCTTTTTCAAACCAGGCATCCGCGTAGCCGGGATTAATTTCGGTCGCCTCGATAAATGCGCGGTAGGCTTCCATCTGTTTGGCCGATTGCAGCAGCGCCTTGCCTTTGTAAAACCAGGCTTCGGCATCGTTCGGGTCGATTTTTATCGCTTCATCGAAAATCTTGATGGCCTCGTCCTGCATCGCCAGGTCCATCAGCGCAATCCCTTTGCTGTTCATCGCCTCGGTAAATTTGGGATCCAGTTTAATCGCGGCATCATAAGCGACAATCGCCTCGCCGTGTTTCCCCATGTCGTCCAGGGAATTGCCTTTATTGTTCCAGGCTTTCGTATAGCCCGGGTTCAATTTAATTGCTTCCTCGTAGGCTTTAATCGCCTCTTCGTATTTTCCCAGGTTATGCAGTGCGACGCCTTTATTGTTCCACACCTGGGCCGTCCCCGGGTTCAGTTTTATCGATTCGTCATAAGCTTTAATCGCTTCCTCGAATTTTTCCCGTTTGTGCTGCACAATCCCCTTGTTATACCAGACATCCGGGTCATTCGGATTCAGTCTTATCGCTTCATCGAAAGCCGCGATGGCTTCGTCGAGGAGGTTCATATTATTCAGCAGTACGCCTTTGTTCAGCCAGGTTTCCCACACATTGGGTTTCGCTTTAATCGCTTCTTCGTAATTTTTCAGCGCGTCTTCATATTTTCCGAGCACAATGAGGGCATTGCCCTTATTGGTAAAGGCTTCCGCGAGGCTTGGGTCGATTTTAATGGCTTCATTGTAGGCCATGATGGCTTCTTCGAATTTATTATTCTCGAAATATACCACCCCTTTGTTAAACCAGTCTTTTGCGGAATTTGTATCTGCCATATTCGTCCCTCCCCCCATAGATTACCATAATATCATCAGCCTGTTTTGAAATTATCAAATAACAGGCTGCAAATGTCAAGCATGATTTTGTAAACATCGTTTGTTGTTATTTTAAAACCGTCGTTGCTGCTATCCATGTTGCGGCCACGGGCTGTATCCGTTGCGAAAGAGTCAAGGCGACGAACTGAAATATCTACTCCAATGTCGTTTCCGCGAATAGTTGAGACCGCAGTCGAAATACTGAACGAAGTGAATGTACCGGAATCCATAACTCACAAACATATTCAGAATGCTGATGGTTGGCCGCTGATTGCGGTTACTGATATTGAAAAACCCGGCAGGAAGGGCATATAATCAAGTACAATTGACCTGAAGACGGAGTAACCCGCCGCCGTTTTTAGAAAAATGATAAATTTCTCCTTGTATTTTCCTGAAGGGGGGCAAATTGGACGACGTATCAGTATCAAATTATGATTTATGGATGTCACTGGTTAAAGTCCACCATTCTTTGTTTTTTCTCCGGCAGAAAGAATTAAGCCCTTCACATATCGCCGCCCAGCAGCTTCAGGTTTTGCGTGTTATCCAGAATCTCGGCGATGAAGCCACCCTGGCAGCAATCGCACTTAAAGTGGAAAGGAAATTGGATGTCATTTCCCGTCAGGCAGTCAGAATGGAAATAGACGGGTTAATTAAAAGGACCAAAAACAGCCCGAAAACCCGGCTTTTAAAAATCGAATTAACCCCTAAGGGCGTGGAAATGCTCAAAATCAGCCGTGAAAGCGAATCAATCAATGCGGCGTTTTCGGTTTTAACCGCAGAAGAGCGCAATTTGATGTATCGATCTTTAAATAAAGTTTTAAACGGATTAGGGAAATAACTTACCGCTGCTCGCGGACATTATCAATAAATCCGGGATTCCGGGTATATTTCAGTAATTATTTTGCGATTTATCAACTATTTTTTCCAGTAGCGCGATTAATTGCTGGCGTTCTTCTTCCGTTAAAGCGGACATTATCGTTTTCGCTGATTTTACTTTTCTGACATTTTGATAAATATAGTAACCTCGCTCCGTCAGTTCAAATCTCAATTTGGTTGATTTCGGAGTATCCCTGATTTTTTTTACCAGACCGTCCTGTTCCATCTTTGTCATATTGATGGAAAGAGTATTCATATTCCGTTCCGTCCGCTCGGCAAGTGCGCTGAGGTCGGCTTTCTTGCCCAGTTCATAAATACAGGTTAAAACATGAGCTTGCCGTGGGGTCACACTATATGCATCCAGCTCTTTCTTCCTGGCCCTCAACAGAATTTGTCTTGTTTTCCCGATTAAAAATCGCGAATACATCAGGCTGTTGTTTGATTTTACTTCAATCATGTTTCCTGTTTCTCCGGTCGGTTCTTTATCATTTCGGTGTAACGGCTGAGTCAAGCCTTTCGGTTATGTACTAAAATACCCGGTTTTATGGATTCTATCATATCTTCCGGTATTCATAAAGAATTAATATCAATTTGCTTTCAATTTTTCCGGCAAAGCATTCATTGAGTTTATTGTGGTAATGAAAATTCTTATGGATATGATGCTCCTTATTGACAATATAGTGATTGCTCTTTAAACTTAGGACAATTTATTAACCATTCACAGATTATATATCAAGGCAGGCGTAATTATTGGGGAAATAACAACAACCGCATAATATCTTATCAATTGAAGAGAGGTGGCT
>Ga0181517_10004097_pt1 | contig 13485 bp, 9 predicted proteins | sample PEATcosm2014_Bin_31_FD_119748 | JGI IMG/M metagenome (GOLD analysis project Ga0181517, IMG submission 119748) | Peatland microbial communities from MTU Mesocosm Facility, Houghton, MI, USA - PEATcosm2014_Bin01_30_metaG | ecosystem: Environmental > Terrestrial > Soil > Wetlands > Peat | place... | reverse complement strand
GTGGCGACGCTCGAAGCGCGGCCGGCGCGAAAGGACTACGCGCGCCAGATGAAGATCAATCTGGGCGTGGACAACAAACGGCAGGTGGGCCTGTTCGATCCGGACGGGACGCGGGTCGAACTGATGGAAGCCAATCCCGTCGACGGCAAGCCGGCGCCCTCTTCCACGCTTCCGCCACCGAGGTAGCTGGAGTCGGTAGGTAACGGAGCCGCGACCAAAGGGAGCGGTCGGCACCTGTTACCAAACTCACTCTTACGGTATCAGGGCTTTCCGAATGGGCTCGAACCAGGCATCCTTGGCCATATCCCAGACGATGAAGTCGGAATCGAACTGCCAATAGGCCCAGGCCCATCCCAGAGACTCGGCCGTGCGCGCCACCCATGAGGTGTAGAGGACGCGCGATTCGATGGGCCCCTTGTCATACGCGCCAAACTCGCCCAGCAGAATTGGCCGGTTGTGCGCCTTGGACCACTGCTGCACGCCGGCGAAATCGTCCACCACCCGCTGCTTCTCGGCATCGCTGCCCCAGGCTATGCCGGACAGGTGCGCGGTCTCCTTGCTCCACCTCGCGCCCTGGTGCGTGAACGTCATGGGCGCATAATAGTGCACGGTAACGATGATGTGCCGGTCGTCCTCCGGCAGTTCGAGCTTATCCAGATGCTTGATGTTATTCCAGAAAGCCGGGCCAATGACGACGTTGCGCACGGGATTGGTTTTGCGAATCAGCGCAAGCGCATCTTTCAGGAGCGCGTTCCAGCCCTCGTCCGTCAGTGCGCTGTTCGGCTCGTTCAGAATCTCGAAAATCACGCTCGGCGGCGCGTCCTTGTAGGCCTCCGCGACCTGTTGCCAGAACGCCAGCAGCTTGGTCCGGCAGGTATCGGCGTGGTTCGCGCAGAACCCGAAGTCGTGTTCGTCGAGAATCACGGTGAGATCGTTGGCGAGGGCGTTCTTGACGACCCAGTCCAGGGTCTTCAGCCAGGCCGGCTTCAGCCGGTTCTGTGAATCCATGTGGGCGAAAGCCTGCAGATTCACCCGCACCGTCTGAAACCCGGCGTCGTGGATAAGCTTGAAATGGCGCTCGTGGAAGCGCGCCTTGGCGAAGTCTTTCCAGAGCGGGTCATAGCCGATGATGTTCACCCCGCGCCGCATGGTCGCGACCTGATCGAAGGTATCGGGCTGCGCGATCAATTTGCCCACAACCGGGCCGCATGCAAGCAGGGCGGCAAGCGCCAGGAATCGCGATGCTGAGTTCATGTCTTTACCAGCTTAGTTCCTTTCGCGAGCGGCGGACGTGGCGCACGCACTGGTGCGTGCCGTGTCGAGACTCCTCTCGACACCTGCGCGCACGCAGGGAACCGGGCGGCACGAGTGCCGACGCGGCACGCACGAGTGCGTGCGCCACGTCGGACCTACTGCGCGACAGTTTGCGCCGCCGCGGGTGGAGCAGACGGGGCCGCTTCCTTTGCCGCGGCCTTCTTCACAGGCGCAGTTTTCTTCGCCGTCTTGGCGGGAACCTTCGCGGCCGCCTTCTTGACAGCCACCTTCTTCACGGCTGGTGCGGCTTTCTTCGGCGCGGCAGTCTTCGGCGCGGCTTTCTTCGCGGCGACTTTCTTTGGCGCAGCTTTCTTCGCGGCGGCGGGCTGCACTTTGGCTGCTTTCGACAGCCGCCAGCGTTTCTTGGTAGCGGCGATGATCCGCTTCATCCCTTCTTCACTGATCCTGCGTTTGGGCTTCGGCGCTTCGGCGGCGGTCGGCGCTGGCGGCTCAGACTGCCGCTTCGACTCAGCCCACCTCTTTCGCTGCGCTTCGGCTATGGCCCGGCGGCCAGCGGCGCTCAACTTTCGCCGCCTGCGCTGCGGCGGCGCTTGCGGTGGTGCGGCAGTCTCGGCGGGGCCACCGGAGAGCATCTGACGAAGCTCTGCGATCTGAGCGTCTATCTTTGCCTTCTGTTTTTCGAAGCCAGTGATAGCGGCGGTGACAATCTCGTTTGTAAGTAGTCGTGGCATATACTCTCCTACGCTCACTTAGCTTATATCATCTTGGCGGATGCGTGTGAGCATAATTCGAGATATTTCGGATACCGGTCTCGCGGCGAGAATGCCCGCCTCCACGGCGCCCGTCATTCGCTCCCGTGCAGCCCCAACGGTGCGACCGCCCATTCATACAGAGCTCCCGGGCCGGGAAGCGAGGCCAGAAACCGGCGAAGGTCCTGGGCATCATCCGGCGTTTTTCCGAGCAGCATGAGAAAGCCGCCGCCGCCGGCGCCGGCCAGCTTGGCGCCCGAGACGTAAGGGCGGACGCGCTCGAGAAGCGCGTTGATTGGCGCGTTGGTGGTGTGCGGATCCAGGATCTGGTTGAGCTGCCAGTGTCGATCGAGCAGGCTGCCGAGATAATCCCAATCGGATTCCTTCATTGCGTACGCCATTTCCACAGCCAGGGTCTTGATGCTGTGCAGTACCTGCACCGCCTTAACTTCACGCGCCAAGTACCGGCCTACCACCTGCCCCAGCAGGTCTTTCGCAATGCGACGGATGCCGGTGTAATAGAAAACGAAGCGCTCCGCAAACCCTGGCGGACAGAGAACCGGTTCCACCCGGAGACGCTGGCGCGGACCCGGGCCGGTCATCGTCAACTTAGCCCCCGGGTAAATGCCGCCAGCTTGATCCTGCCAGCCACCGCCCGTGGTCATGAACTGTTCCAAAGCCAAGACCAGATCCGAGAGTTCCTGAACGCTCACGACTGCGCCGCGCATCGCGAGGAGTGCCTTCAGCACCGTCGCGGCGAGAATGCTGCTGGTCCCCAGCCCGGAACCCACGGGGAGGCTCACTTCGGTGCGAATCTCCAGGCCATCGATCGGTTCGCCGGATCTCACAAATCCGAGCATCTCGATGGCGGCGCGGTGAATCGCGAACGGGGAGCCGACATCGGCAGCAGACGAAAAAGACTCAGCAGTCAGCACCTCCGCGGCTTCCGAGGAAACCAGCCGCACCACGGGCTCATTGTGCGCGCGGACGATGGTGCGGATCGGGTAGGCGCCATTTACTGTAATGGCCATATTGAAGACCGTGCCTCCCCAATCCAGACAAAACGGCGGAGTGTCGGACCAACCACCGCCAAAATCGATGCGCGCCGGAGCCGACACCGTCACGCAGGAGGCGGATACCGGACGCTGCTTGCCATTGGCTCGGACAGACGCTGGCGTGCGTCCAGCCACCGCTTTGTGCACCGCCCGAAATGCCGCGGAACGGGCGCGTGACGACTCCTCCGCAAGCCCTGCCTGGTCGTAGAACAAACTGGCCTGGAAGTGACGGCTGGCCGCCTCCGAGGGAGTGCGCGCTTCGATTTCCGCCGCTTCCGCGCTCAGAGCGCGGCCGGTTCCGGCAAGAGCGTTAATGCCAGGTGCGTGCATCAACAGAGGGCGCACGTCCGTCTCCGACCGCGCCAGCGCGACCGCGGAGGCCAGCCAGTTCGCGTCGCGACGGCGGTCGCGCGCTTCCACCAGCGCTTCTCGATCCGCGTACTCCGTGCTGCCGGCCAGGGACAGGCGGGGCAGTTCGCGATTATTGAAGAGGAAGAGTTGAGCGTTCCAGAGGCAGCGTTCGCCGTACGGAACATCGGGCCAGACCTCCTCCGGGTCGAGATTCAGAGTTTGCAGAACTTCCAGAATCGGGCGGCCGAACCAGGTGGGAGTCTTCGGATCGTCCTCGATCCCGTACGCGCGAACTACGAAGCCACGCCGGCCATCCGGCAGATGGACAGGCACCTGGTGCACAACAGTTTCCTCGGCGACCGTGATGGGGCTGGACGCATCCGTCAGACCGTGCGCGATGGCGCCCGCGCCCACGCGGATCGGCTGCGTCGAGTGACATTCGATCACCAGCGCACCGGGACCGAGTTCACTTCCCGGCGCCAGGATGCTGTCGACCACTCCGCCCTGGAACAGCCGGCGGAAATGGGACGTGGTGCCCACGTGCGTGAACGTGCCCTCCACCAGCGAACAGTGAAACGGAACCCCATGCAAGAGGGCGGCCAACTCGGGCAACGCGCACAGCGCTTCCCCGGTGAGCGAAAGCGTGAACTGCTGATAGAGGTCGAGAAACGGAATTTCGGGCAGGGTGGAAGCCAGATGAGACAGGCGGGCGGATAGGTCGGCGTCGAAATGAAGTAGGCCGGTATCGAGCGCGACATTATTGCTGGATGAGACATTACTGGATGAGACGTTGGAGGATGAGGCGCTGACGGGTAAAATGCCGCCAGCGGCCCGCACCTGGGCGGGAGTGGGCTTCTGCAAGAAGGAATACACACGGCCGCGCTCGTCGAGCACATAGATGCCATGGCGCGTACCTACTTCCATAGGCTGCCGGATGGCAGCGCCGGCAACGCCGGGACAGTCCCAATCGAGATCCGCCGCGTCGAAGGTCAGGACGACGTCACCGGAAGAGACCACCAGGCCGGAAGAGAAACGCTCCAACCAGAGAGTGGAGAGAGCCAGGGTTTCATCGAAGACGGTGCTGTTCTCGCCCCAGGGCGTGCGCGCGGGCAGGATGCCGAAGAGTTTGCCGGTCAGACTATACTCAGGCAGACGGCGGGACTCGCCGCCCGCGTGGATAACCAGGACCCGGTTGCGGCTCCACCACGCCGGATCGGACTTGCCGATGGCCTGGAGGGCGTGGAGTGTCGCGCCGCCGCTGCCAATGTGGCGGCCTTCCGGATCGGCCACAACGTGCCAGGAGACGTTGCGCGGCAAGTAGCCGCGTTCGGAGCGGCGATGAATCTCCTGGCGATAGATTTCGGCTTGGGCCTTCGACCCCGCCGTGATGACGACAGCGGACCACCAGGCGAACCCGGTCGCGGGACCGGCAAGCCCCTGCAGGAAGACCTGGTAGGAGCGCTGGCGGATATCACCCAGTTCGACCGGACGTGGCATTGATTGGTTTTCGTTCATTCGCACTCACTCCCGAGCCTCCGGTTCGCCTTTCCGCGTCCCTCCGCCAGAATGCGGAGCCACGCAATGGAGAACCTTTGCCAGGATGTCGCGGGGAGTTGGTTTGAGCGCGTGACCGGAGACCTCATTGATGAGCGGCACCTTGGACCAAAGCTCACTGAGCGCCGGGTTTGTCGCTTGCCGCTACGCTGTGAAGAGTGAATGTATCACATGGCCAATAGACGGGGAAGGGCAGTTGCGACGGCGCCGGGGATCGGCGGGTGCTCGACGCGCACGCAGGAGCGGACCGCGAGCCTGTGTGGAAGCGACCGCAATATGCGGCTGTTATAGTTATAGAACGAGCTGGACGAGACGGTCGCTGACCGTGTAAGAAACTCGCGAGTAGATCTTGAGACCGGCTTTTGCAAGGTGCTCCGGTCCGATACGATTTGCGATTGTTGCCGTTTTGACAGATGGACATATCGAACCTACGGGAAATCGCGCCAAACCTCGAGCTGGGCCAGGAGGGCTGGTGGAGTTCGCGAAGTTTATCCGATGTGTCGTACCCCGAGGAAGGGAACGACTTATGCTATTCCGTCGAAGACTCGTCGTTTTGGTTTAGTCACCGAAATCGCTGCATTCTCGAGGCGATCCAGCTCTTTCCACCGTCTGGAACGCTGTTTGACGTTGGCGGCGGGAACGGTTACGTTGCGCGGGCGATTCAGGACTCCGGGTTGGACGTGGTTCTGGTGGAACCGGGGCTTGCCGGTGTTCGAAACGCCGTGAAGCGAGGGATACGACAGGTCGTGCGGTCCACCCTGGAGGACGCTGGAGTGTCGGCGGAGACTCTTCCGGCGGTGGGCTTGTTCGATGTTGTCGAGCACATCCGCGACGACTCCGGCTTTCTGACCGGAATCCATCGACTCCTCATTCCGAAAGGGAGGGTCTACGTCACCGTGCCGGCTTACCAGTGGCTCTGGTCGGGCGAAGACATACTGGCAGGTCACTCGCGGCGGTACACTATACCAACCTTGCGCAGCCTTTTGGAAGGCGCCGGTTACACGGTCGAGTTTGCAACCTACTTCTTCGGTTTTCTGCCCCTTCCCATACTCGTTCGGCGGGTACTTCCATACCGGCTTGGCTTTGCAACGAGGCAGGCTACCGCGGATGCGGTCCGATCGGACCACAGCCATCCTCTGGCCGGCCGAATGCTACAGGTGCTCGCCCGGCGGGAATTGTCCAGAATTGCCAAGCTGCGGCCTCTGCGAGTGGGAGGAAGCTGTATGGCCGTGGCGCGGAAGCGCTAATACATCCGCGCATCAAGAAAGGGGCATGACATACTGATCCAGCGAAAAAGAGTGAGATAGGACTGGATCCGTCGAGTGCGACTGCACACTGGATTCCTCAGGCCCATACGACGCCGAAATCACCGGCGTTGTGGTTGAGATGGTGTGGCCTGGTAGACGCGGACGTAATCCACCAGCATGGTCTGCGGAAAGGCCACGCTGGAATCCGGCGTCCCGAGAAATGCGCCCGGGCTGCCGATGGCCACACTCAGGATCAAGAAAAACGGAGCGTTGAAGGCCCATTTCGCGCCCGCGGGCAGCGACGCCGGCGTGAGTCTCTGATAAGAAACCCCATCGACATAAAACTCGATCGAGTCCCGCGCCCATTCGATGGCGTAGACATGATAGTCATCGTAGACTGTCCCGCCGGATGGCAACGTAGTAGATGTGCCCACACCACCGGACGGCGGGTAGTCGGTCGGGGTCGAAGGACTGTTCCCGGGACCCGGACCATGAATCGTGCCGTTGTTTCTGTTGGCGTTGTTGCCGAAGGTGCCGAAGTTTTCCATGATGTCAACTTCGCCACAACCGGGCCATCCCACCGTCGCGTAATTTTCGCCCAGCATCCAGAAGGCGGGCCAGACGCCTTTGCCGAAGGGAAGCTTGATGCGAGCCTCAATCCGGCCATACTGCCAACTGCGATCGGTTGTGTGTGTGGAGGCGCCTGGCGCGCCGGTCTGCAGCCGTCCCGAGGTGTAGTTGCCCTGCGCGTCTTTGGTTGCGCGGAGCACCAGGTTGCCTTTGCCGTCCAAAAAGACATTGCTCGCGGAGCTGCTATTGGTTTCTATTTCGTACTTGCCCCACCCGCTCCCTGTATCGAAGTTCCATTTAGCCGGGTCGGGCGCAGCGCCCGCGGCGCCATCGAACTCATCGCTCCACACCAACTGCCAGCCGCCGGCGGTCTGCGCCGTCGCGATCGTGACGGCCAGCAACAAGAATGAGGCAGCCCGGAGGGTACACATCAGAGTCCCATGATGTCGCACTTCGGCCAGCTACATCAAATCCGCTTCCGACCCGCGTGAAGCGCATCGCCAACGGACTTTTGTTTAAACCGGCAACCGTGAAACAATCTCTGGATAGGTAGGCGGCGTGATCCAGCACGCCTTCTCATGCTCGACTGTCTTCTCATCGCGGACGATCTGACCGGCGCCTGCGACGCCACGGTTCATTTCGCGATGCGCGGGCGCCGGACGATGGTGCCGATCGCGCTGGGCGCCGAACTCGCGGACGCAGCCGTCATCGCCATCAGTAGCTACAGCCGCGACCTCGAGCCCGCGGCTGCCCGGGACGCCGTCTCGGCCGCAGCCGCGAGTCTGCCGATTGGTTTACCGTCGATCCTCTTGAAGAAGATCGATTCCACGCTGCGCGGCCATATCGGCCCGGAAATCACGGCGGCCCTCACAGCCTTCCATTGCGATGCCGCCTTGGTCTGCCCCGCTTTTCCACGGATGAATCGCATCGTGGAATCGGGACGCCTTCGGGTCCAAAACGCCGCGGATTTTGCGCCCATCGAAGTCGCCGCACACCTTCGCGCACAAGGCGTGGAGAGATGCCTGCACACAAGGCACGAAGCCATCGCGGAGGCAATCTCTTCCGGGGCTCGAGTTGTTGTGCTCGATGCGGTTTGCGATGAGGATCTGGACCGGATCGCCGGCGTGGGTCTGGCGCTCCCTTTCCGCATCTTGTGGGCTGGATCGGCGGGCCTCGCGTCGGCGCTCGCACGCACGCTGCCTGCCAGGCCGCAGTTTCGTTTTCGACCGGCGCCCGAAGGCCCCGTGCTGTTCTGTATCGGGTCGGATCACCGGGTGACCGCCGAGCAGCAGGCGGCCCTGGTGAACCAACGCGGGGCGCTGTTGCTTGACCCCGAGACGACCAGCGCCGGGTGCATCAAAGCCGCGTTGGGCCGCGCCCAGCATGTGGTATTGCGCGTTCCACACGGTCAGCTCTCCGCGGATTGGCTGAAGGAACTGGTTGTCCGTGCTCCCGCCTCCGCGCTGGTGCTCTCCGGCGGCGACACGGCTTCGTTCGTTTGCCGAGCCATCGGAGTGCAGCGTATCGAACTCCTTGATGAAATCATTCCCGGGGTTCCTTGCGGTGTGATTCGCGGCGGCGTATTCCATGGGATCGCGGTCGTCACCAAATCCGGCGGATTTGGGCGTCCGGATGCTCTAATTCAAGTAGCGGACTATTTTCATGCCTGAACCAATAGCTACCTTGCCTGCCATTGCGCTAACCGTGGGCGATCCAGCCGGAGTCGGCCCCGAAATCGTGGTCAAGGCCCTTGCCGACCCGCAGCTCGCGCCCCTGGCCCGCTGGATTGTGGTGGGAGATGCGCGCGTCGTGGAAAGGGCGGAACGGATTACCGGCCTCAAGCTCGAAGCGGCGGAGCTTCGCGACGTCAGGGCGCTCACCGGCATCGAGGAGTTCACCTTCGGCAGGTTGGACGCCCGCTGCGGGGTCGCGGCGGTGGAATACGTCCGCATCGCCACCGAACTATGTTTCCGCGGAGAGGCCGACGCCATGGTAACAGCGCCGCTCAACAAGGAAGCTGTAACCCTCTCCGGCCGCCGGTTTTCCGGCCACACCGAGTACATTGCGGAGTTGTGTGGCGCTACCGAGTCTCGCATGTTGCTCTCGAGCGAACGGTTCTCCACCGTGCACGTCACGACGCACGTTGCATTGCGCCAGGCGTGCGACCTGGACTTGTCGCGCATCCTCCGCACCATCGAGCTGGGGAATCAAGCCATGAAACTGCTCGGGTTCGAGCGGCCGCGCATCGCGGTGTGCGGATTGAATCCCCACGCCGGCGAGCATGGGCTGTTCGGTGACGAAGATTCGCGATTCATCGCGCCGGCGATAGCGGCCGCCTGCCGCCAGGGCATCCCGTGCAGCGGTCCGCACGCGGGCGACACGGTTTTCCTCCAGGCATCCCGCGGCGCGTACGATCTGGTGGTTGCGATGTACCACGATCAAGGCCACATTCCCATGAAGCTGATCGACTTCGAAGGGACGGTCAACATTTCTTTAGGCATTCCGATCATCCGCACATCGGTGGATCACGGCACGGCGTTCGATATCGCCGGCAAGAACCAGGCCGACCCGCGCAGCTTGAAGCAGGCTATGCGCGTGGCGGCGCGCATGGCTTCGACGAGGCGGGCCGGCGCCCGGCAGGAGAGGGCTGGGAAGGACTGACGTCAGGAACGCGCGAGAATGCGGTGAACGATCTCGGCGTTTTCGCGGATCTCGTCCTTGACGCGGGGAAACATGCCCACGTAAACGCCGTCGATGGGCTTGATGCTTTCGAAAGCGGTGCGGAAGGCCTGCTCGATGCCGTGATCGGGGATCCGTCCGGCGGCCAGAATCTTGAAGGCGAAGCAGGGTTTGCTGGTTTGCCGGATCACCTGATACATGCGCGGCGGATCGCTCTTCAGATAGATGTCGCTGGGCATCTCCATCATCTCGCCGCTCAACACCTTCTTCCATTGGTCTACCGTGCGGCGCCGGTTATAGACGCAGCCGGAGTAGAAGTCGACGTCCCAGTTCTCCTCCTCGATCTGCGCGATGACTTCCGGGATGTGCGTGCCCACCCCGACCATGACTCCCAAATCCCGCACCTTCTTGCACCACTCTTTGACGCTGTTCAGTTGGCCGTTCTGGTAAGCGGTATCGACCACCTCGCCCTGCCTTTGCAGCGCCAGCGGCTTGAGGGTGCGCACCAGCATTTCCGCATCGACTCCGGCGGTCACCTGGGGGATGAGATGCATCTGGCCGCCTTCGGCCACGAAACGCGCCCAATCCTGCGGTCCGCGATCCAGGTGGACGTAGTTGAACGCATTGATGCCGAAGCGGTTGGCCTGGTGCATTACGTCGCAGACTTTATCCTGCGTGTACCACTCCTTCATGACCGTGCCGAAGTTGTTGTTGTAGTGGGCAAAGCCGTAGAAGGGGTTGACGCCGAGAACCAGGCGGCTGATTTCCACGCCGCCGAATTTCATCTTGGGGACCTGAATCTGCGAGGCCGGCGTGAGCGGCCCGGACTGGCGCACGGGAGCTTGCGGCGCGCCGGGAGGCAGGTTGCCCTGTGGCCCTCCGGCCTGCGCTTCCAATGCAGATGTTACGCCCGTCAAACCGGCCGCCAGGCCCGCACCGGACTCCAGGAAATTCCTACGCGAGAAAGACACGATGATGACCTCCCGGCCATTAACTCAGCGAATGAGACCGGCTCCAGCATATCGGATCTCATAATCTGATTCAAGGAGCCAGCGGCGGCGGTGTTGACTCGATGCGCGCGGCGCGCTAGCGTTTCTAACGCATGCCAAACTCGCCATCCGCTTCCCCGTACCGATCCACGCGCCGCGGTTTTCTGTTGGAAACCGGCGCCGCCACGCTGGTTGCGTCCGCGCCTCTTTCCGGTGCGTCGCCGCAGGCCAGCGCCGCCGCGCATGACCCTGCCGACCTGATCCGGCGTCAGTGGCACGCGAGTTGGATCGCCGTGCTGGGCGCTCCGCCCACCGAATACGGTGTCTACCATTTCCGCCGGACCTTCGAACTGGCGGTCAAGCCGGAGCGATTCGTGGTCCACGTCAGCGGCGACAACCGCTATCAGCTTTTTGTGAACGGCCATCGGGTAGCCTGGGGACCGGCGCGCGGCGACCTCTTCCACTGGCGATATGAAACGGTGGATGCCGCGCCGTATCTCGACGCCGGCAAGAACGTGTTTGCCGCTGTGGTGTGGAACTTCGGTGAAATGGCTCCGGAAGCCCAGGTGACGTTCGAAACCGGATTCCTGGTGGATGGAGATACCGCGGCGGAGAGCGTGGTGAACACCGGCCCGAACTGGAAATGTGCGCGCGACGAATCCTACACGCCGGCGCCGGCCCCTGAAGTGCACGCCTATTACGTGGTGGGGCCGAACGATCGTGTGGCGGGCTCGCAACACCCGTGGGGCTGGGAAGGCAGGGAGTTTGAGGACTCGCATTGGCCGGCCGCGGTGGTGATAGGCCCGGCGGCAGGGCGCGAAGCCCGCGACGTCCACACGCGCTGGATGCTGGTGGAGCGGCCCATTCCGGCCATGGAGGAGCGGCCCGAGCGATTGCAGAAGACTCGCCTGGGAGGCGTTCCGGCGTTCCCCGCCCCGGCGGAGCCTTTCCAAGTTCCCGCTCGCTCGCACGTCACCATGTTGCTCGACCAGACCTATCTCACCACGGCATATCCGGAGCTGACCGTGAGCGGCGGCAAGGATGCGATCATCACTCTTGGATACGCGGAATCGCTCTACCTGCCGGCCGCGCCCGGAAGCACCAACCGCGAAAAGGGCAACCGCAACGAAGTCGAGGGCAAGCAGTTCATCGGCGCCCGCGACCAGTTCATTCCGGATGGCGGGAACCGCCGCACCTTCCGCCCTCTGTGGTGGCGTGCCTACCGTTACCTGTTGCTGGACGTGCAAACGCAGGATTCGCCGCTCACCGTCGAAGATCTGCAAGCGACCTACGTGGGCTACCCATTCGAGAGACGCGCGCAGTTCGACGGCGGATCGCCAGAGATCAACCGCATTCTCGACGTGGGCTGGCGGACGGCGCGCCTGTGCGCCCACGAAACCTACATGGACTGCCCCTATTATGAGCAGCTCCAATACGTGGGCGACACGCGCGTGCAATGCCTGATTTCGATTTTCAATTCCGGCGACGCGCGCCTGATGCGCAATGCCATCGACCAGATCAACGACTCGCGGCTGGGCGATGCCTGCACCATGAGCCGCTACCCGACGCGGCTGGAGCAATACATACCGGGCTTCTCGCTGTGGTGGATCGGAATGGTGCGGGATTACTGGTGGTATGTGGACGACCCCGCCTTCGTCCGCCGCATGCTGCCCGGCGTGCGCGCCGTGTTGAGCTTCTTCGAAGGCTACCAGAAGACAGACGGCTCGCTCGGCCCGCTGCCGTGGTGGCGCTACTTCGACTGGGTTCCGGAATGGCCCTCGGGCGAACCGCCGCAGGAAGCCGAAGGATCGTCGGCGCCTTACGACCTGCTGCTGCTGCTGGCTTACCGCTGGGCAGCGGAGCTGGAAACCGCACTAGGGCTGCGCGGGCTCTCCGAGGTTTACCAGGCGCGCGAGAAGCAACTTCGCGAAACCGCGCAGCGGCTTTATTGGGATGCCGGCAGGAGCCTCTACGCCGATACGCCGGCCAAACAGCAGTTTTCGCAACACACCAATACCATGGCGGTCCTGGGCGACGTGATTACGGGAACCCCGGCGCGCAACCTGATGCTGCGCACCTTGACGGCACCGGGGCTGGCGCAGGGAGCGTTGTTCTTCAAGTTTTACATGAATCTGGCTCTGGCAAAAGTCGGCGAAGGCGACAGTTATCTGGATCGGTTAGGCGACTGGCGGGACATGCTGGCGCGCGGGCTGACCACCTTTGCCGAGACCATCGACCTGCCGAACCATCCGTCGCGTTCCGACTGCCACGCGTGGAGCGCCAGCCCGAATATCGAGATTTTCCGGACGCTGCTGGGCGTAGACTCGGCGGCGCCGGGTTTCGGCCGCGTGGTGGTGCGGCCCCATCTGAACAAGCTTAAGTTTGTTTATGGTTCGGTGCCGCATCCTAAGGGAAAGGTCGAGGTGCGCCTCGAGCCGCAGGGACCGGGGATGGCCGCGAGCATCACTCTGCCGCCGGACACGCCGGGCGAATTTGTCTGGCGCGGCGCGCGCCGGGAACTCGCGCCGGGCGTCAACCGGTTTTCATTCTGAGGTGCCGCCCGTTCGTAACCGGGCCTAAAATGAAGATGGACCGCGAATATGGCGCTGGCCGAACAGCTTGCTTTGCACACCCGCGAAGGCGATTTGTACGAATCGCTGGAGGGGAACCGCATCCGCTGTTACGCTTGCGGCCACTGCTGCCCGATCCCTGCCGGGTTTGCCGGTGTCTGCAAAGTCAGGTTCAATCGCGGCGGCAAGTTGATGGTTCCCTACGGCTACGTCAACGCGCTGCATTGCGATCCGATCGAGAAGAAGCCGTTCTTCCACGCCCTGCCGGGGACGCGCGCGCTCAGTTTCGGCTTGCTCGGCTGCGACCTGCATTGCGGCTACTGCCAGAACTGGGTGAGTTCGCAGGCGCTGCGCGACGTCCGCTCCTCGCTGGATTTTCGCGAGATCGAGCCGGCGGAGATTGTCCGGCTGGCGTTGCGGCAGAACGCAGCGTCGATCATCAGCAC
>Ga0181517_10004087_pt1 | contig 13502 bp, 9 predicted proteins | sample PEATcosm2014_Bin_31_FD_119748 | JGI IMG/M metagenome (GOLD analysis project Ga0181517, IMG submission 119748) | Peatland microbial communities from MTU Mesocosm Facility, Houghton, MI, USA - PEATcosm2014_Bin01_30_metaG | ecosystem: Environmental > Terrestrial > Soil > Wetlands > Peat | place... | reverse complement strand
CAGGGACTAAGGGACTGGGGACCAGGGATCAAGGAACAGGCATCGGCGCTAGAACTGCAGACGGTCCCTGCGGAGGGAGCAGAGGGTTTTAACCCCCTGAAAACGGGCCGAAAAAACCGCGGCCTTCAGGCCCGGACCAAAGCCTCCAGGGCCAATCGCAACTGTAATACCAAGAAACAGGGAACAGGAGGCCGCGAGGGCTCCGGGGCCGGAGACTGAACGATGAAAGCGGAGATAATAGCCGTCGGCTCGGAGATGCTTACGCCGTTCCGGCAGGATACGAACTCGCTGTATCTGACCGGGAAGCTGAATGAGATCGGGGTGACGGTGGCCTTCAAGACCATCGTCGGCGACCGCCAGAAGGACCTCGTCAACGCGATCCGCTCCGCCCTGGGCCGGGTCGACATCGTGGCCATCATGGGCGGCCTGGGCCCCACCGAGGACGACCTGACCCGCGAAGCGGTCGCCGAGGCGCTGGGACTGGCGCTGCACCGCGACGCCCAGCAACTGGCGGAGCTGCATGCGCGGGCCGCGGCTTGGCGGCGTCCCATGCCAGAGAACAACCAGAAGCAGGCGGACGTGATCGAGGGCGCGACGGTGCTGCCCAATCCCAACGGGAGCGCGCCCGGCCAGTGGCTCGACACAACCTTCGAGGGCTACCGCAAGCTGATGTTCCTGCTGCCGGGGCCGCCCAGCGAGTGCAAGCCGATGCTCGAGGCCGCCTGCCTGCCGCTTTTGCGGGCGGTGCTGCCGGCGCGGCACATTGCCAAACGCACCCTGCGTGCCGCCATGATTCCCGAGTCGCAGGCCGACAAGCTGCTGGCGCCCATTTACACCGCCTACAAGGACGTGGAAACCACCATCCTGGCCCACGCCGGCGATATTCAGCTGACCCTGCTGTGCGCCAAAAAGAGCGCGCACGTGGCGCAGCAGCGCGTGGACGAGCTGGCCGGGAAGATGGAAGAGGCGCTGGAGGAGTGGCTCTACTCCTCTGAAGGCGACTCGCTGGAACAGATCGTTCTGTATTACCTGGGCCTGCGCCAGGCGACGCTGGCGGTGGCGGAGAGCTGCACGGGCGGCATGGTCGCCGAGCGGCTCACCAGCGTCAGCGGCAGCTCGCGCTCGTTTGTGGGCGGCGCGATCACATACTCCGACAAGATGAAGATGATCTTCACCGGGGTTCCGCAGGAGATGCTCGCGGAGCATGGTGCGGTTTCGGCGCAGGTTGCGGAGGCGATGGCGAAGGGCATCCGGCAGGCGACGGGAGCGACGCTGGGGCTTTCTGTCACCGGCATCGCGGGGCCGACCGGAGGCACGGAAGAGAAGCCGGTCGGGCTGGTCTTCATCGCGCTGACTGACGGCAAGAAGACCGAAACCCTGGAGCGCCGTTTCAGCGGCCCGCGCGACCGCGTCCGCGAGTTCGCCACCCAGCAGGCCCTGGACCTGGTGCGGAAGCGGCTGCTGGGCTGAGGGGTCTTTTGGGCCCTTGAAGGGCACTCCCCATGTCCGGTGATCTGGACATATCGCACACGGAGCACCTCTCGCGCACGCCTGCGGGATTCGTGGCCTCTTAGTACTACAGTTGGAGTTATTGATCCGGCAAGAAAATACTGTGTGGGTGCCCCATCCTTTCCCGCGTAATTTGCGGGAAAGGGTGGGAAAGCAATCACATTAATTAATTGCCTGATCAATAGAGCCCTTCGGAGGGAGCATGGGCCTTCAGGCCCATGAAAGAGCCGCAAATCAGGGTGGCTTTTAGGCTCGGGCCCTTGTCTTTTTGCGGCGTCCTGCGAAGTACAACTGTATTGCTAGGCCCCTGACCGTCTGGTTTCGTATTTCCGCTTAGAGTTTTGGACACCTGGGAAAGCACGAATCTATCCGGTCACGGTACTACGTTTCAAACCTGGGAAGTGGTCTGCTCTGCCAACCACGCCCTGAGTACTTCATCCGCGCGGCCCTGCCAGCCGCTGCCGGTGGCGCGCAGACCTTCGGCTACATCGGGCGAGAGCCGAATCGAGATGGGAACTTTCCTCGGAGCCTTCTGCGGCCCGCGCTTGCGGAGCTTGAGCAACACCTTTTGTTCGGCCGCAGGCAACGCGGAGAAAGGCTTGAAGAGGGCAACGTCCTCGGCTGTGATCTCGCGGACTTCGCCGTCCTCGTCAATCAGTGGACTGGGCAATGGTTTGCGGTTTGCCATAGAGTTTTGCCTCCCTCTTGTTGGTCTTCCGGAAGCTGATGACGCGGATCCCGTCCGGCTTGGGGATGTAGCAGAGCAGGTGCAATCGCCCGTCCAGATAGCCTACGGCAACCCTTCGCATTTCGCCCTTGCGGGAGTAGTCCGCGATCAGCGCAGTAGAGAAGTCGAAGTCCGCTGCCCGCTCGAAGGAGAGTCCGCGTTCGCGGAGGTTGCGCTCATTCTTGGCGGGATCGTACGTGATTCCCATAGTCTTATTGTATATACCATTTGGAAGCGGTCAAGTAGTATTCGTGCCTGATCTCTGACGGACGAGAAATAGGAGTTGGCGGCTGTCGGTTCGCAGACTCCCATCCTTTCGCCAACAAAGTGAAAGGATACGGTACCCGGCGACAGGAGCGTTCAGCGCGGCAGACGCAAAATCCGTAGAATGACCCCAGATGGCTTTCACTGAAAACTACGATGTAGCGGTGGTGGGCGCGGGGCACGCGGGATGCGAGGCGGCCATGGCGGCGGCGCGCATGGGGCTGAAGACCGCCCTCATCACCATGAACCTGGACCTGATCGCGCAGATGAGCTGCAATCCCGCCATCGGCGGCGTGGCGAAAGGCCATCTTGTCCGTGAGATCGACGCGCTTGGCGGCATCATGGGCGAGGTCGCCGACGCGGTGGGCATCCAGTTCCGGCTGCTCAACTCGTCGCGCGGCCCGGCGGTGTGGAGTCCGCGCGCCCAGTGCGACAAGGCCCTCTATCGCGTCAAGATGCGCGAAGTTCTGGAATCCCAGCCCAACCTGCACATTCGGCAGGCGGAAGTGGTGGAACTCGTAATCCAGGAAACAGGGAACAGGGAACAGGGAGTAGAGACCGACGGAGCAGGGAACAGGGAACAGCCGCGGCGGGTTCTTGGCGTCAAGTCGCGGGATGGACGACTGCTGCTGGCCGGGGCCACCATCATCACGACCGGCACATTCCTGAATGGGCTGATTCACTGTGGTGAGGAGCGGTATCCGGCCGGGCGCAGCGGCGAGGCGGCCAGCGTCCACCTGGGCGAAGCCTTGCGGGCGCTCGGCCTGCGAACTTGCCGCCTCAAAACCGGCACGCCGCCGCGGCTCGACGGGCGCACCATCCGCTGGGAGGCTTTCGAGGCGCAGCCCGGCGACGTCGACCCCACTCCTTTCAGCCTGCGGACCAAAAAGATCGTGCAGCCGCAGATCCAGTGCCACATCGCCTTCACCACCCCGGAGACGCTGCGCATCATTCGAGAGAATGTCCACCGCTCGGCAATGTACTCCGGTCGCATCGAGGGCATCGGGCCGCGTTACTGCCCGTCGATCGAAGACAAGATCGTCAAGTTTCCCGACAAGACCCAGCACCAGTTCTTTCTGGAGCCGGAGGGGCTCAACACCCACGAGGTCTATGTCAACGGCATGTCTACTTCGCTGCCGATGGAGGTGCAGTGGGAGATTGTGCACTCGATCCCTGGCCTTGAAGATGCGGAGATGCTGCGGCCCGGCTATGCCATCGAATACGACAGCGTGGACCCCACCGAGCTGGACCGCTCGCTGAAGGTCAAGTCGATGGAGGGCCTTTATCTCGCCGGCCAGATCAACGGAACCAGCGGGTATGAGGAAGCTGGCTGCCAGGGGATCATGGCCGGCATCAATGCAGCGCTATGGGTGAAGGGCGAAGAACCCTTCCATCTGGACCGCACGGACGGCTACACGGGGATCCTGATCGACGATTTGATTTCCAAAGGCACCAACGAGCCGTATCGCATGTTTACCTCGCGGGCGGAGTTCCGGCTGCATCTGCGCATCGACAACGCCGACCGGCGGCTGACCCCGTTCGGGCGGCGGCTGGGCCTGATCGGTGATGAGGCCTGGGCGGAGTGGGAAAGCAGGCAGGCACGCATGGCCGCGCTGGACCGGCTGCTGACCTCCGGCAAGGTGAACGCAGAGCAGTTGGAAACGGCGGGGTTTACGGATCTGCCGGCGACGGCCGGATTGACCTGGGCGCAGTTGCTGAAGCGGCCCGAGGTGAGCATTGAGGCGATACTGCCGGTGTTGGGCGAGGCGATTGCAGCGGAGCCGGTGCTGCAGAGTTTCCGGGTGCTTATCGCCGCAGAGCAGGAAAGCGGAGCCAGGCAGGCTGGGCTGGCGGCCAGTACGCTGCGCAGCGAGGCGCGGGCCGTCGAAACCGAGATCAAGTTCGCCGGCTATCTGGATCAGCAGAAAAAATCCATCGTCAAGCTGAAGGCCGCCGAATCGGTGGCCATCCCGGAGTGGATCGACTACGCGGCCATGAGCGGATTGTCACGCGAAATGCGGGAAAAGCTGGAGCGGGTGCGCCCGGCGACCATTGGCCAGGCCAGCCGTATTCCTGGCGTGACCCCGGCGGCTCTGAGCCTGGTGCATGTTTCGATCCGCCTGCAAGGGGCAAAGCGGGCGCCTGCGGTGCGGCAGCCGCTTCGCGTGGCCCGCGCCGATGAGACGCGTGGGATGTAGGGTGGGCCACCCGAATTTATCCCGGAGATGAAACGCGAGCGGTCTACCGGCGTCGCGACCGGTTTTCACCGAGGTCGCGATCCAAATCGCGCAGGTTGAACTGTTTCACCATCCCGTCGAGCGTCTGCGAGGTGGCCAGCAGTTCGCTGGCAGTTTTCTCCACTACTTCGGCGCTGGCCACGCTTTGCTGGGCTCTCTCCGCCACGCTGTGCAGCGTCGAACTGACTTCGTTGGCAATGCTGGCGTCATTCCGGGCCTCCTGCGCGATCTGCGCCATGCGGCTGTCCGCGTCAATCACCAGCGCGGAGATTCTCTCAAAAGTCTGATCGAGGCCGGCTACGGCAGCCGCGCCCTCGGAGGCATGTGAACAGGCGGCCATGATCACGTTGGAAGCGTGCATGGTCTCTTCTTCGATGCCGCTGACCAGTTCGCCCACCTGGCGGGTGGCCTGGGCGGTGCGTTCGGCCAGGCGGCGGACTTCGCCTGCGACCACCGCGAATCCGCGCCCGTGTTCGCCGGCGCGGGCGGCCTCGATGGACGCGTTGAGGGCCAGCAGGTTGGTTCCGGCGGCGATCTCTTCGATGACGCCGACGATGGTGCCGATCTGCCGGGTGCGTTCGCTGAGCGATGCGATGCGGGTGGCGCTCTGCTGGGTGTCTTCGGAGAGCCCCTGCATCAGCGTGACCGCGGTGGCCACCAGTTGGTTACCCTCGCGCGCTGCATTGGCTGCAGTGCGCACATGCTCGGTGGCCTGGTCGGTGTAGCTGGAGGTGCTGGTGATCGCCTCGGAGAGGCGCGCGGCTTCCTCCGCCGCGGCCGCCGCCGATTGCCTCTGCTCGTCGATCTGGCTGACCGCGCTGTGCGAAATGTTGCGAATCTCGCTGGACTTGGCCGAGGTGGCCGCGGAACCGTCGCGGACCTGCAGCATGGCCTGGCGGAGCCGCAGCACGAATTCGTTGAAGCCCTGGGTCAGGGTTCCGATTTCGTCGTTGTGGTCGGTTTCCAGCAGGGTGTTCAGGTCGGCATGTTCTAGTCTGTCGGTCAGATACCTCACCGGGCGCAGCACCTGCCGGTTCAGCAGAACCAGTTGTAGCACCAGGATGAGGCCCGAGAGAATGAGAATCCCGGCCGAGACGATGCCCAGTGTCTTCAGCTCGCGCGTCATCACGTCAGAGCCGGGATAGGCGGTCAGAACCGAGTATCCCCAGGCCGGAAAGGTGGTTTCGTGCATCACCCAGCCCTTGGGATGCTGGCGCAGTTCGACAAGCGCTTCGTCGGAAATCTGCCGGCCGTGAAAGACCGCCGCGCCGCTGGGCTTGAGCAGCGCCACGAATCCGTGATCGAGAATGGAAGTCTCGCGGATGTTGTTTCCCAGTTGGGAGATTGAATCCAGGCGATAGCCGGTGTACCAGGCGCCCACCACGCTTCCCGACTCGTCCCGCATGGGCACGTAGCTGGTGGTGTAGGGCACGCCCAGGATGTCGACAACCCCGGTGAACGACTGGCCGGTACTGAGCGCCGCAAAGGCCTTTCCCTTGGGATCGAGGATGGTGCCCACCGCCCGCGAGCCGTCCGGCTTCATGACGTTGGTGGTCACCCGGACGAAGTTGGTTCCATCCCAGTCGAAGAGCGTGGCCGTGCCTCCGGCGAGCGACTTGACGTGATCCACCAGGGCGAAGCTCATCACTTGCGACTCCGTCCCCAGGTGAAGGTCGGGAACCTCCTTGCCGGCAACGCTGGCGGTGCCCTTGACCGACGGCTTGCCCTTGGCAGCGCCCTCGTCTTCCAGGATGCGCATCGCGCTTTCCACCTGGGCGCGCGAAAGCTGGTCGATGGTGGTCAGCTGGCTGATGACCTCGTCGGATTGCAGGGTGGCTTCCTGTTCCGCCTGGCGTTCAAGCTGCCCGGAAACCATGCGCCAGGCGATGACGCCAAAGGCCAAACCTACGATGAAGACCATCGCCAGTGAAGAAGTTGCCAGGTGCATGCCAAGAGAAGTGCGTTTCATGAAGTCCGGAACCCCCAGATTGGGATGTCTGCTTGCGGCGGAGGAAAAGCAGGGTGCTGTATTATCCCACTTTCCGTGCTATCGGCCGGGGCCAAACCGCGCATGAGCAGCGAAATGGGGATTTTACAGGATTTTCCAGGGGCAGAAATGGCGGGGTCGAAGGGGGAGTGCGATCCCAGGCCCCTGAGAGGAACTGGGATTGCCGTGGTCTGTGGCTACAGCGGTTCCAGGAATGGTGTACCTCGAAGCCCATACCCTCAAGTCGACGCGAGCCCCAGCGAGTGGCGACCTTGAATGAAGTCGGCTTGGGTATAGCTTTCCTGGAACCGCTCTAAGCTCGGATACTTGACGGTGGTCCCAGGGAAGTCGTCGAGCCTACTTGTCGCTCTTGCCGAACAGGGGGATGTGGAAGGGCATTTCGGCGTTGGACTGCTTCTTGGACTTGACGTTGGAGTCTTCGCGCAGAATGGTCCGCTGGGAATTGATGCACACCCAGCCGCCGCGCAGGCGCTCGAAGACGTGCGTGAAGACGCCCTTCTCATCCGCTCCGCTCTTGCGATGCACGACGTAGGTTCCGTTGGCCACCGCGATATCGCCCAGCATGCGCACGGTGATCACCTTCTGCTCCAGGTGCTGGGTGCGGTCCTCGCCGGTGACCACCAGTGCCAGTTGCTGGTTGCGGGTGGTGATGTCGCCGTTGCCCGCTACGTCCACGAACAGCGGGGAAAGCACCAGCTCCAGCCCGTACTGGTCGTGCTGAGCTACGGCATCCGACCAGGCATTCTCAATCTTCTGGAACTCGCGGATTTCCGGGCTTTCGGTGGTGGTTGCGCCCACTCCGGACGTGCCCGGGTTGGCAGCGGGAGCTGGATTCTGAGCGAAAACCATGCAGCAAGAGAGCAGAATACCGGAAAAACAAACAGGCAAACGCGTCATGTCGAGAGTGAACTCCTGGTTCCGATTCTAGCTCTTAGACTTCGCGAACAGGGCAAAGACAGCGTCAAAATCAATGTTCAGCTCAGGTTCGTTCCGGCTGGGCCAGGCTTCAGACCAGTTTCGTTCTATACCAGCGACTGCAGCCGCTCGGGATGGTGCAGGGTCACCAGCGAATCCTCAATGGAGATCCAGCCTTCCTTGCGGAACTGCCCCAGCGTGCGGGTCACGGTCTCGCGGGTGGTCGAGGTCATGGAGGCCATCTCTTCGTGGGTCAGCAGCAGCGGAAAGCGGTAGCCGCCCCCGTTCAGGTGCTCGCCAATCTGGTGCGCCAGTTCGATGAGCAGCCGCCCCAGCCGGGCCGCGACTGTCTCCGAAAGCGCGATGCGGCAGGCATCTTGGAGGGCGAAGCGGTACTCCTGGCAGATGCACTGCACCGCCCGCATCTGCGCTTCCTTGTGGGTGCGCAGAAAGCTCAGAAAGCGCTCCCGGTCGACGGGACGCAACTGGGCGGGGGTGAGTGTTTCCGCCGACACCTCGTAAACACCATGGGAAAGCACGGCGTACAGGCCCAGCATCGAGCCAGGGCCGGCCACCCGCACGATCATCTGGCGGTCTTTCAACCGTCCGGCGGTCAACTTGAGATATCCGCCGCAGATCAGGTAAAGGCAGCGCGCGTCGTCGCCATGAGAGAAAAGAGGAGATTGCGCGGGCAGTGAGATGGTGCTGGTGGCCATTTCCAGGTCGGCCAGTACCGCGCTGCCCAGTGAACAGAACCAACCGGGACGCCGGTTGGAACAAGCGGCGCAACCAACCGGAATCTGCCTGGTGGTGTGCCGTTGCCGTCCGGATACAGCTGCCAAGTTCTCGCTCGTCGCCATTGTCGTGCCCCTCTGCCGCTCCTGATTCAGCAAATTATCCAATCTGCACATCCGCCGGGCCCGCGGCTGAACGATGAACTGGCTGCTGACGCCGGGTTGTGAATGAAGTGCTTCAGGCCTGCGGGAGCAGGTACTCTCGTTCCAAGTGAGTTTGCCGGATTCAATATGGAATTGGATGTGACGAGACTCACATGGATGTACAGCAGCGGATACAGCGCTTGTTTCCGCGCCTGGACCATCCCGATTCCGCGGCCGGATTCCCCTCCCCTACGGCCTGCAAGAACGCGGCTCCGCGTGACGTGGATCATAGGTGTGCACGAGGGCGCGGCGGGCTGGCGGCGCCTGCCAACCAGCTTGCGGGGCTAGGTTTCCCATGTCAGGGCCTTCCCTTGGCTACCCCGAAGGGCAGGCCGTAACCGGCCCGGAAGCAGAAGCATCCAAAAGAAGCCTACCCTTCTTTTTTCAGCCGTTTACGTCCATTGCGGTGCCCCCGTTCCAATCCGGGAACGCTGTAAACGTGTTCTGCCGCTTCCGATTCGGCGCTTCTGTGCAATCTGTGTCACTCTGGAGCGAGAAAGCGGAGCAGAAAGTCGCATCCCCTGTGCTACGTGACCGAAATCACAGAGCGGGGGCCCATTATGACGGTAGGATCACGGCCATGGTGTGATGCTCCACACATGGACCATCCGCCGCAAGAATGCGCCCTGCGGGCTTGCAAAATGCGCCTTCGCCCCAAACGGTCGAAGACGAGTTCGATAAAGGCAAGGTTTTTCCCCGTAGAGGCGATCAGAGGTACCGAGGTGGGATTGATGCACAATGAAAAGCCAGTAGCGCAATCGCCGGTTGGTGCGGCTCCGGGCAAGAGACCGGGACTGCGTGTCTTTTGGATGTTGTTGGGTGTGGCCGCGCTGTCGGTCACCGCGTGGGGCGCTCCGGCGTCCTCGAACAAGCCGGCCGCGCCGGCTCAGGATGCCGCTTCGAACTTCGTAGGTTCGGAAACTTGCGCGACCTGCCACGAAGAACAGTCCAAAAAATTTGAAGGTAACCCGCACACCAAGCTCGCCCTGGAGCATGGCAAAGCGGGCACCACCTGCGAGGGTTGTCACGGCGCAGGCAAGGCCCACGTGGACGGCGGCGGCGATGTCACCAAGATCTTCAATCCCGCCAAGGCCAGCTCCAAAGAGGTGAACGAGAAGTGCCTGGGTTGCCATGCCGGCTCCCATCCCAACTTCGCTCGTTCCCCGCACGCCAAGGCCAACGTCAGCTGCATCAGCTGCCACGACGTGCACAACGCCAAGGAAGACCACCTGTTGAAGGCCTCTCAGCCGACCTTGTGCTTCCAGTGCCACACCGATACCAAGCCAGCTTTCGACATGCCCTTCCACCACAAGGTGAATGAAGGCGCTGTGAACTGCTCGGATTGCCACAATGTGCACGGCACCTTCGGCAACAACAACATCCGCTCCACGGCCGACAAGAACGACATCTGCACCAAGTGCCACACCGAGAAGCGCGGACCGTTTGTCTACGAGCACGCCGCTGTCAAGGCGGAAGGCTGCCTGGGCTGCCACACCCCGCACGGTTCGCAGAACGCTCGCTTGCTGAATATGCCGAATGTCAACACGTTGTGCAACCAGTGCCACAGCCCTGTCGCGGCGGCAACGGTGCACGGAATGAACGCGGGATCCGCGGATATGGTGCCTTGCATCAGCTGCCACACCTTTATCCATGGTTCCAATCTCAATCAGGCGTTCCTCAAGTAAGGGAGTGCGGGCGCGCCCTCCCGCCCCATGGGACGGTCGCGGCCCCACTGCACTGCTGAACCGGCACACGCGTTTTTGGTATCGACATCTGTAACAAGGTTTTTCAAGTGAGGCTTGAAATGAATACGATTGGCTGTTTCTCCCGGCTGTCTAAGCTACAGCCCTCTACAGCAACAACCCGGCAAATCGCCGGGTGCGTTGGGATTGCTCTTCTGGGCATGATGGCAAGCGTTGCCGTCGCCCAGAACCCGACGCCCGCCGCGGCGCTTCCCAAGGCGGAGACTACGGTTTCCGCCCCCGAAGGCTACGTGATCCATCAAAGCGCCGATCTGGGCGGACACGCGACCACTCTCAACGGCAGCAAAGCCATGTACAGCACCCTCGTCAACCAGCAGTCCGGCATGAGGGTTCTCGGCGAGACCTTCGAGATGCACGCCCTGCCCGGCACCAAGGGTAGCTGGGTCGACCACATCAGCGGCGTCGGCAGCGGCTTCGGCGGCGATCCCTATGAATTCGCCCGCCTGGCTGCTTCCAAGGGCCGCGACTACGAGTTCACCGGACTCTTCCGCCGCGACCGCCAGTACTTCGACTACGATCTGCTCGCCAACCCCAACATCAATCCCGGGGTTACCATGCCCATCGGCCCCTCCAACGCGCCCACGGGTTCGGTTGCCTGGCCGCAGTGGAACCAGTCGCCGGTGATGTTCAACACCGTGCGCCGCATGACCGACACCAACCTGACCATTCACCCGGTCAGCACGCTGGCCTATCGGTTCGGGTACTCGGCGAACACCTTCACCGGACCGAGCCTCACCCCCGGTGAGTCGGTCGGCAAGGCCAACTCCCTGCTCCAGGAACTCAACCGCGACAGCAGCGACGATTTTATGGGCGCTGTTGACTGGAAGCCCCTGCCAGCCACCCGCCTGACCTTCGAGGAGCGCGTCACTCACCTCAAGCAGGACTCCTATTTCGTTGTCGCCCCCGGCGAATTCATCGCCCAGGAAGCGGACGGAACCCCGGTCTCGTTGGGCAACTGGAATAGCCAGACTCCCTACGGCATCAGCTCCTGCAACACCGGCAGCATGGGCAGCGCCTATAACTCCGCCACTAAGGTTGGAACCATCTTCACAGCGGCGCAAACTCCCGGCGGCCTGCCCGTCATCAACGCTGCCTGCGACGCCATCACCAGCTACCTTCGCACCCAGCCGACCCGCGAGCTCTATCCCACGGAGTCTCTCCGCTTCCAGAGCTCCAGCATCAAGAACATCGTGATGAACGGCGATATCAGCTACACCCAAGCCAAGATGAACATGCCCAGCTATTATGAGAATTATCAGGGCCTCAATGGCGCGGTTCGCTCGAATACGATTACCGGCATTGGAAGCGGTCGTCGCGTAGTGGCCTCCGGGGATTACGGCATCATCTGGCAGGCGATGAAGAACTTCAGCCTCTCCGATCAGGTCGATTACTCCGATGTGCACCAGCCTGGATCGCAGGACAACTTCACTAATACCAGTCTGTCTACCCCCACCACCGTGGTTGCCGGCAATCTCGGAAATGAAACCATTACCTACACCGGCCCGCTGACCAGCTCCAACGGCTCTGCCGCGGAGGGATCCGCCTCGGTCAACGTGCCCCTGCCGGGCTACTTTGGCCAGAAGTTCCTGACCAACAGTGTGACCGGAACCTGGGATGCCTCCGAAAAGACCACGGTTTCGCTCACCTATCGCCATCGCTTCCACATGATTGCCGAAGGCCCTCCCGATAACACGCCTTTGCCCGTCGCGGCAACCACCGGCGGTACGGTGACCATCGATGAAGACTCCGGCATCCTCAATGCCGCTTTCCGTCCCACCAGCAACTGGGATATCAACGGCACCGTTGAAATCGGATACGCCGACAACGCCTTCACTCCCGTCGGCGCGCGCCAGACCAAGCACTACCGCGTACATACCAAGTACCGCCCCACTCCCTGGGCCACGTTCACGGCCGCATTCAACGACCTGGAGCGGCACAACAACACCAACAACAATCAGTCCGCCGTGGCGTTGTTTACTCCTCCTTCAGCAACACCGGCTCCCAACGGCACCGCTTCAACCGGAACCCCGTATGAAGGGCCCCTCAATCACGTCGACTACAGCAGGGTCTACAGCGCTGGCTTGTCGCTGGCTCCGAACGAGCACTATGGGATCGATTTCAACTACGCCTATAGCGACGTCTACGCGGCCACCAACATCTGCTACCTGAACGGCGCCACGGCCACCGCGCCCGGTGCGGTGCAGTACGCTGACAGCAAGCCTTGCCCGAACGTCTGGGGAAGAGGCGCTACGGGCGTTGGGGAAGCCAACGGCTCCTCGCCTCTCGGGGATTGGTTCGCCAGGGATTTCCAGGATGCTCCCACGCAGTATGTCTCTGCGGCGATCGCCCTGTCTCCCAACAAGAACTTCCACTCCCACCTTGGCTATAAAGTCAGCGATGTGGGCGGCTCGCAGTTCTTCAACGATGCCCGCTATGTCAACGGCTCGATGAACTCCGTCTACCAGTCTCCTTTCGTCAATGCGGCCTGGAACTTCCATCCCGGATTGACCTGGAAGGCTGAATACAACTACTACGGCTACGGCGAAGGCGGACCTTCCGGCTCGACCTACTGCAGCACCACCACCTCGGCTACGGCCACAGTGGTCCCCTGCACCTCGTTGTCCGCACCCACGGGCCTGACCGAGCCGACTTCCGGCTTGACCGCGCCCCGGACTTTCCACGCCAGCAACGTGACTCTGAGCATTCACTACGAGTTCTAATTCCGGCCGCCGCCCCTCCAGATCATGGAGGGGCGGGCCTGATTTAGAGTTCGAATTCTCCGCCCCTTCTCTCACAGGGAGGGGCGGAATTTATGTGAAGGGTAGAATTTCTCCTCGCATCGAAAGAACAAAACGCTTTGCCTGGAAATATGCACCACCTGCCCGCCATTCCGTGCTGCCCGCGTGGCGCACCAGCAGTCGGGCAAAAGATCGAAGAGGTTGGTTAAGTCTGTCTTTCTTCGAGTAAGCTGAATGCTGCGCGGTCAGCCGGGACGGAGACGGCGCGGCATTTTACAGTGAAACCAGAGTTGGTGTATCCCGGAGGCACTACGCTAAAGTCGACGCGACCATCAGGGTCGGGGTCCCCACGGACAGGTCTTCGTCCGTGGGGTGAATTGTCGGGGTCCCCACGGACAGGTCT
>Ga0181517_10004085_pt1 | contig 13506 bp, 10 predicted proteins | sample PEATcosm2014_Bin_31_FD_119748 | JGI IMG/M metagenome (GOLD analysis project Ga0181517, IMG submission 119748) | Peatland microbial communities from MTU Mesocosm Facility, Houghton, MI, USA - PEATcosm2014_Bin01_30_metaG | ecosystem: Environmental > Terrestrial > Soil > Wetlands > Peat | place... | reverse complement strand
GCGCCACGATCGCCATGCCTGGCGGCTGCAACATCGGCCCGCGGCGCATCGACTTTCACATTCGTGGGCTCGAAAAGCTGGGCGCGACCATCGAGATCGAACACGGTTTCATCGAAGTCTCGAGCAACGGCTTGCGCGGTGCCACGGTGCCGCTCGACTACCCGAGCGTGGGGGCGACCGAGAACCTCCTCATGGCGGCCACCGCAGCCCAGGGCACGACCGTCATCGACAACGCCGCGCGCGAGCCCGAGATCGTCGATCTCGCCAAGTTCCTCATGTCGATGGGGGCGCACATCCACGGCGCCGGCACGAGCTCGATCGCCATCGAGGGCGGCCACGAGCTGCACGGCGCGATCCACGAGGTCGTCGCCGACCGCATCGAGGCCGGCACCTACCTGCTGGCCGGCGTCGCCACCGGCGGCGACGTCACGGTGCGCGGCCTCAACCCGGCCTGCCTCGAGCTGTTCTGCAACAAGCTGCGCGCCATGGGCGTGCAGGTCGACGAGGGTGACCGCTCGATCCGCGCCCGAGCCCGGGGGGCGCTACGCCCGGTCGACGTCTCGACGCTGCCACACCCGGGCTTCGCCACCGACCTTCAGGCCCAGTTCATGGTCGCTCTGTCGCTGGCCCAGGGCACCTCGATCGTCACCGAGAACGTCTTCGAGAACCGCTTCGCCGTGGTCGACGAGCTCAACCGCCTTGGCGCCGGCATCACCACGAGCGGCCATCACGCCGTGGTCACCGGTCCGCGCCAGCTCACGGGCAGCGTCGTGGAGTCCCCCGACCTGCGCGGCGGCGCCGCGCTCACCATCGCCGGCCTCGTGGCCGAGGGCCTGACCGAGGTGCGCGGGCTGCACCACATCGACCGAGGCTACGAAGCCTTCGATACCAAGCTCGTGAGTCTGGGGGCCGACGTCGAGCGGGTCGAAGGCGACCGCCGCTCGGGCCCGGCGAGCGCCTGAACGACCGCCTGCGGCGGCGCCGGCCGATGCCCTCGCGTCGCGACGAGTCGGCGGCGTGCGGTACAATCGCCGGACCGGGATGCAGCCGCGATGCTCATCCGCGTCACACCATGGAGCCGCCTCAGGTGCCGCAGTACACTCGCTACACGGTAGCCCCCCGACGAACCGCCGCACCCGCCTGGGTGCGCGTCCTCAAGTGGACCGTGCTGCTGATCGTCGTCGTCTCGGCTCTCACCTTCGGCATGGGCTTCGGGTACCTGCAGAACACGGTCAATAAGGTCGCCGGCAGCGACCCGGCGACCCGTGCGACGGTCAAGGCGGTGCAGAGGCAGCTCGCTGCGCAGCACGGCACGCACTCGCCGGTGAACATCCTCGTGCTCGGCAGCGACCGCCGCAAGCACCTCGTGGGCGACACGGGGCGCTCCGACACCATCATGCTGCTGCGCATCGACCCCGCCTCCAAGAGCATCTCGATGCTGTCGATCCCCCGCGACCTGCGCGTCGAGATCCCCGGCTTCGGCACCGACCGCATCAACGCGGCCTACTCCGATGGCGGGCCCGCCCTGTCGGTGGCGACCTTCAAGGCGCTCACCGGCCTGCCGGTGAACCACTTCATCGACGTCAACTTCACCGGCTTCACCGACATGGTCGACTACCTCGGCGGCGTGTACATCGACGTCGACCGCCAGTACTACAACAACACCGCGGTCACCGGCTACTCGTCGATCAACTTGAACGCCGGCTACCAGCGGCTGAACGGCAGCGACGCCCTGAGCTTCGTGCGCTTCCGCCACGACCAGCTCGGCGACTGGGGCCGCATGCAGCGCCAGCAGCTCTTCCTGCGCGAGCTCAAACGCCAGGCGCTGCGCTGGCAGAACGTGCTCAAGCTGCCCCAGCTCATCAGCACCATGACGCGCAACACCGTCTCCGACGTCTCGTCGATCAAGAAGCTGCTCAGCCTGGTCGAGCTCGGGCTGGGCGCCAACACGCAGCACATCTACCAGACGCACCTGGTCGGCGAACCCATCGTGATCAACGGCGCCGACGAGCTGCAGGCCTCGCCGGCCGAGGTCGCCGCCGTCGTTGATCAGTTCATGCACCCGCTGCGCCCGCCGGTGCAGCAGACCGAGGGCGAGTCGCAGCCCAAGAGCGCGTTCACGGTCTCGGTGACCAACGGTGGCGCCACCGCCGGCAGCGCCGTCGCCGCGGCCGGGCTGCTCTCCGTACAGGGCTACACCACGGCCGTTGCCGGCAACGTGCTGCAGGGCGACTCCAAGGCCACGCTCGTATACGCCACGCAAGCGTACGTCGGCAACGCCCGCGCGCTCGCCGCCATGCTCGTTCCCAGCCGCGTCGTGACAGTGGCCCGCGCCCCCGGCGTGCAGGCCGGCGTCTCCGTGGTCCTCGGCCCGTCGTACACGGGCACGCTGGTGCTGCCGCACAAGGCGCCGGCCGGTCCGACCCTTACCCTGCACAGCCCGCAAGACGCCGCGCAGTGGCGCGCTCTCGCACATACGACCAAGCTCAAGCTGCGCATGCCCACCGCCTGGCTGCCCGGGTTTGCCTATGACTGGTCCATGTCGCGCGCCTACAAGATCGCCGTCGGCCACGGCAGCCGGGCCGCCGTGGCCGTGGTCGGCACCACCGGCAGCGGCGGCTACTGGCACATCGAAGAGACCAGCTGGATCGACCCGCCCGCGATCGCCTCGCCCGACGGTTCGACCGTCGTCAAGGGCGTGCGCTATCTCGAGTTCTACGACGGCGCCAATCTCCACATGGTCGCCTGGAAGATCAACAAGACCCTGTACTGGGTGTCGAACACTCTCGACAACGAGCTTGCCAACGACACGATGATGGGACTTGCCACGTCGTTTACCGGCGTGAAGTGAGCCGCAAGCTGGTGCCGCGGCGCCTCGACCCCTGGGCTGCGTTGCTGCTCGGCGTGGCGGTCACACTGGGCGTCATCATCCTTCTCGCCACCCCCGGACCCTGGCACAAGGTGGTGCCGGCCGTGGCCACGCGGCCGCCGCTTGCCCCGGCGCCGCCGCCGCGCGACATCGCCGTGTTTCTAAAGGGCCCCGGCCGCGAGGGCTGCGCCGGGGCGTTGTGGCTGCACGTCGACTACGAGCAGTCGCGCTTCACCGCCGTCGTCGTGCCCGTGCTCCTGGCCTGCGACCTGCCGAGCGCCGGCCAGTTGCCGTTACTCGAGATCGTCGACAAAGCCGGTCCGCAGGTCGCCGCGAGCGCCCTGGGTGACCGGCTGTCGGTGAAGTTCGGCTCGTGGATCACCCTCGACCCCCAGGCGGTGCGCACCGCGCTGCCCGGATTCGTCACGTCGCGCGCGGCGGCCCTGCGCCGTCCTGCGCTGCCGCTCACCGGCGTCTGGGCGCTGAACCAGGCGCCGCTCGTCTCCCTGCAGCGTCAGATGCGCTACCTGCAGTTCGCGCTCAAGGGCGGGCTTGCCGACGAGATCAACCTCGACGGCTTCGTGAACTACGTGCTGGGATCCAACGACGTGAGCACCACGCTGCGCTTGCAGGCGGCCTCGGCGATCGGCGCGGCGTTCGACGCCGCCGGTCCTGGCGACGTGGTCGCGAGCTCGCTGCCGGCGATCGTGCATCGCCGCGGCAGCTACGAGCGCTGGTCTGTGTCGCCGGCGGCGCTGCTCTCGCTACGTCAGTCGCTGGCCTTCGACGCGGCGACTCCCGTCTATCAGCCCGGGCTGACCGTGCGGCCCGCCGGCCACACGGTGATCGTCGTGACCTCGCCCCTGGGGCGCTTCGCGACGGACTACCGCACGGCGTTCACGCGAGCGCTGCGCTCGTACGGCGCGGGTGCCGCGACGGTCGAGCTGCGCGCCGCGACCACACCCACGGCGGCGGCGCGGGCGCTCACCCGGCCGGCGAACGGCACGCCCCTGGGCGTCGTCGTGGCGCTCGGACGATCGGCAAGAGGCACGGTGTCGCCCAAGCGCACGGCCACCTTGTTGAGCGCGGCGCTTGGGACCGTCCTTGCCTCAGAGGCGCCGGCGGTGGTGTCCGAGGTGCCGGCGACCGCAGCGGCGGTCGACAAGGTCATCGATGCGCAGGCCAAGCACGCCGGTCTGCCGCTGTCGCCGGTCGCGGCCGCGCTCGCCGAGCCCAGCCCCTCCGCTTCACCGACCGCGGACGCCTCGCCGGCCGCGGGCGCCACGGCGACCGCGGGCGCGACGGCGGTCGGCAGCCCTGCGCCGAGCACAGGCGCGACGGCCGGCACAAGCCCGCGACCCACACCCGCCGCCACAGCTTCGACCGCGACGCCGGCCGACGTTGCGCTCACGCCCGCCCTGGTGGCGGCCTGGGCCCGACTCGACGCCGCGACCTTCGTGCGCGCCGTCCAGCCCGCCTTCTTTGCCCCACGCCTCGCCGCGACGGGGCTCGGGGTGACCTATTACGATCGCACGCGCACGAAGGTCGTTGTGGCGGGCCCCACGGCGGCCGCCACAACACGTTTTGCGGCGCGCCTCGACGTGTTCGGTTACGCGGCGCGGGCAGGCTCGGCAGGGCTGTCCGCGACAGCCCTGCTGCCGGTGATCTACTACCAGCCCGGCGACCGCTGGCTGGCCAGGGCCCTGGCGGGCGATCTCGGCCTGCCCGCGTCGCAGATCGTGGCCGCCCTCAGAGCGCCGGCGGCGCTCACCGTGGTCTTGCCGACCTGAACGAGCGGCGAGTCCGCCGCGCGGCCCGGCCGAGCGAGTCCCCGCGCGGCCCGGTTGCGCGCCGGTAGAGGCAAGAAACAACGAAGCGCCCCGTTGCCGGGGCGCTTCGTTGTAAGGACCGGGTGTGTGGGGGGTGCGCTAGGCGGCGAGCCGCTTGCGCAACAGAAGGCCGCCGCTCATGAGCGCCAGACCGACCCCGAAGATCACGACGGTCGAGCCGCCGGTGAACGCGAGGCTGCCGGTCTGGGCCGCGGGGGCGGACAGGCTCGACAGGTAGTCTTCGAGGACGCCCTCGACCTTGGTGTACTGCGTGAGCGACGGGTCGCTCTTCACGAACGAGAGCGCCGCCTGCACCTGGGCCGCCGTGTAGGTGCCGTCGAGGTGACCGTCTTGCGCGTCGTTGATGATCGCGGTCGTGGTGCCCGATGCCGCTTGCGCGACCGATGCGACCATGAGCAGCGCGACGATCGCCATGACTGCGATGGTCGCGATCTTCATTTTCATGGAGACCCCCTCCAGTTACGGTCTACGTGATTGGCTGCTTGACTTGTGACTTCATGACTAGATTCGATACGTAGCTCTTATACCATGCCAATCGGACGACTGCCATCTGCATCGTCGTCTCGCGCCTGTCGCGGTGCCGCTCCCGTCGACACGTATAATGCCGGTGTGGAACCTGCAGAAGCGATTCTGGGCGACAGGCCCGCCGCCTCGCGCCGGGCCTACGGCGTTCTCCTGCGCCGCATGGCACCGTCGGTGCCTGTTGCGGCCGTCCTGGCCGCCGTACTCGCGCTCTCGTTCCTCTCTGGCGGGTATATCTTTTCCCGGACGGCTCCGGTCGTATTCATCCTCTTGCCGTTGGCGGCCGTCTGGGTCTGGCTGGCGCCGCGCCGCCCGGGCCTCGACGCGATCGCCCTCGTCGCCCTCTCGGCGCTCGCGCTGTTCGCCCTCTGGGAGGGGCTGTCGATCGCCTGGTCGGTGGGCCCCGACCTGTCGTGGGTCGCCTTCGACGTCACCCTGCTCTACCTGATCGTCGCCTGCGTCGCGACGGTCACGCCGGCCGGTCCCGCCCAGTTGCGCCTGGCCGGCTACGGATTTGCCTGCGTCATGATCCCGGTGGCGGTCTACGCCTTTCTCGGGAAAGTGTTGCCGGATGTGGTTACGAACGCCCATCTCTACGCTCGCCTGAGCGCTCCCATCGGCTACTGGAACGTGCTCGCCGTCATGCTCATGATGGCCATCCTGCCGGCGCTCGAGGGCGCCTCGCGCCGCGGCCTGCCGGCCGCGGCGCGAGGCGCCCTCGCCGGCGCCCTCGCCCTCTTTCTTCTCACCTTCTTCTTCACGTTCTCGCGCGGCGGCACGCTCGCGCTCGCGCTCGCGCTCGTGGTCTATTTCGCGCTCACCAACGAGCGGCTGCAGGGCGCGCTCACACTGGCGCTCACCGTGGCGCCCGTGGCGGCGGTCCTCTACCACGCGCGCCACCTCGCCACCCTCTTCGACGCGACCGACAACGATTCGTTGCGCAACACCCAGGGCCACGCCTTCGGGCACTGGGCGCTCCTCGCCGTCGCCGTGGCGATCGTCGCCCAGGTGGCCGCCGCGCTGCTCGCGCGCCGCCTGCGGCCGAGCGCCCGCCTGCGCACGGTGGCGGGCGCGGTCGTACTGGCGGTCGCCGTGGCGATCGTGGCGGCCGGCGTGCTGACCTACGCCGCGCGCTACGGGGGAGTGGGGGGCATGGTGCACAAGATCACCCAGCAGTTCAGCTCGTCGTCCGCGGGGGCCAACCCCAGCACGGGCGGCGCGGGACGACTCCTCTCCCTCGGCAACAACGGACGGATCCCCATGATCCGCGAGGGACTGCGCAGCTTCTCCGCCCACCCGCTCGCCGGCACCGGCGCCGGCACGTTCGAGTTCGTCAACGACCTCTACCGGCCCAACGCCACCTTCGTCGTCATGCACGCCCACGACCAGTGGGTCAACGTGCTGAGCGAGCTCGGTCTGGTCGGCCTGGTGCTGTTCGTGCTGGGCGTGGGCGGGCTGCTGGCGGCGGCGCTGCGGCCGCTCGGGCGCGCGGCGCGCGACGCCGACCGCGGCCTGCTCGCCGCCCTGCAGGCCGCAGCGGTGGCCTTCGTCGTGCACCTCACGATCGACTGGGACTGGGACATGGCCGCCGCCGCGCTGGTCTTCTTGCTGTTCAGCGGCGTCGCCGCCGCCTACGTGCGCCGCCGCCGCGCTGAGTTCGCCGCCGCCGCCCTCGCTCCGACCGACGACTCGGCCGAGCGGCCGGCCGCGCCGGCGTCGGGCGCACGCCGCGGTCTGGGCCGTTGGGCAGGCGAGCTGCGCCTGGGCGTCGCCGGCCGCGCGCTGGCCACGGGGGCGCTCGTGCTGGTCGCGCTCTCGTTCGCGGCCCCGTACCTGTCGGAGCAGGCCCTGTCGCAGGCGGTCGACTTGTCGGGCGCCGGCCACACGGCGGCGGCGGCGGCGCAGGCGCGCCGCGCTCACCGCTTCGACCCGCTCGCCGTCGACCCCCTGTTCACGCTCGCCCTCGTCGAGCAGCAGCAGGGCCGGGCGAGCGCCGCGCTGGCCATCCTCGAGCAGGCCGTCCGCCTGCAGCCGCGCAACTACATGACGTTCTACCAGCTCGGCGCCATGCAGCTCGACGTGCTCGGGCAACGCGCCCAGGCGGCGGCCTCGCTGCGTCGCGCGCTCGCCCTCAACCCCTTCGACGCCGACTCGAGCGCCGAACTGAACGCGGCGCTTGCGCCGGTCGCGACCCCCTGACGTCCCGCGTGTGTGGCGGCGCCGCGTGGCGGCAGGCAGGCCCTGCCGTGCCGCCCGGCAACGCCTGCGCGCGGCGTTGGTCCGCACCCATCTCTGGTAGACTAGGCGCCCGCCAGCACGAGTGAGGAGCAGGTTGAAGGTGCCGCAATCAGAGCGCCCCGTGGGCGTCATCGGCGTCGGGTACGTCGGTCTTGTGACCGCCGTCTGCATGGCTCACCTGGGCCACCGGGTCGTCTGCCTCGACGTCGACGAAGCCAAGGTCGACGCTCTGCGGGCGGGCACCGTGCCCATCTACGAGCCCGGCCTCGACGACCTTCTGGCCGGAGCTCGCGATCGCCTGTCATTCACGACCTCCTACGACGAGCTCTGCGCGGCGTCCCGCGTTCTCTTTGTGGCCGTCGACACGCCGCCGTCGCCGTCGGGCGACGCCGACATGTCGCGCGTCGACCGCGTGGTGCGCGAAGTCGTGGCGCGGGGCGGCGAACGTCTGCTCGTCATGAAGAGCACGGTGCCGGTGGGCACGGGCGAGCGCGTCACCGCCGAACTCGAAGGCGCCGGGGCGACGTCGATCGGTTACGTCTCCAACCCCGAGTTCCTGCGCGAGGGCGCCGCGGTCGACGACGTCCTGCACCCCGATCGCATCGTGATCGGCTCCTACCGGGCGAGCGACGGCGACGAAGTCCAGGCGCTCTTTGCCCAGGTCGAGACGACCGTCGTGCGCACCAGAGTGGCCACCGCCGAGATGATCAAGTACGCCTCGAACGCCTTTCTCGCCACCAAGATCTCGTTCATCAACGAGATCGCCAACGTCTGCGAAGTCGTGGGTGCCGACGTGCGCGTCGTGGCCGACGGCATGGGCCTCGACCACCGCATCGGGCCGCATTTCCTGCAGGCGGGCATCGGCTACGGCGGTTCCTGCTTTCCCAAAGACGTGCAGGCCCTCAAGCAGCTCGCCGGCAACTCCGGCTATCACTTCCAGCTGCTGAACGCCGTGATCGAGGTCAACCACCTGCAGAAGCGCCGTGTCGTGGGCAAGCTGTCCGAACGCCTCGGCCGGCTGCGCGGCAAGCACATCGCGCTGCTCGGCCTCACCTTCAAGCCCCAGACCGACGACCTGCGCGAGGCCGCCTCCATAGTGCTCGCCGGCCGGCTGCGTGCCGAAGGCGCTCGGGTGTCGGCCTACGACCCCGTGGTCGGCCCGGGCACGCACAACGACGTGTTCCCCGGCGTCGAGATCGCCGCGAGCGCCCTCGATGCCCTCGACGGCGCCGACGCGGCGGTGCTCGTCACTGAGTGGCCCGAGTTCGTGGCGCTCGACTGGTCCGTGGTGCGCGAGCGCATGCACGGCCGTCACGTGATCGACGGACGCAACGCCCTCGACGCCGGCTGCGTCACCGCGGCGGGGCTCCTGTACGACGGCATCGGCACCGTCGATCAGCCGCTGGCGACCGGCGACCCGGTCGGCTCTCCCGAGGCCAGGTAGGCCATCGCGACCGTGCCCGGCGACTCGTCGTGCGCTCAGGCCGTCGTTCTGGTCGGCGGCGAGGGCACCCGCCTGCGGCCGATCACCTCGCGCGTGCCCAAGCCGGTCGTGCCCCTGGTGGGCCGGCCCTTCGTGGGTTACATCCTCGAGAATCTGGCGCGCCACGGCGTGCGGCGCGCCGTTTTTTCGGCGGGCTACCTGGCGCATGCCCTCGAGGGCTCCATCGGCGACGGTGAGCGCTACGGCCTGGCCGTGCGCTACGTGGTCGAAGATCAGCCGCTGGGCACCGCCGGGGCCATCAAGAACGTCCAGGCCGAGCTCGACGACGGCTGCCTGTATGCCTTCAACGGCGACGTGCTCACCGACGTCGACCTGACCGCGATGACCGCGTTCCACAGGGAGCGCGGCGGGCTCGCGACCATCCTGCTCACCCGCGTCGACGACCCGCGCCGCTACGGACTGGTCGAGATCGACGACGACGGCCGCGTGGTCGAGTTCGTCGAGAAGCCGGGCGCCGAGTACGCGGTGCCGGCGCACGGCGCGCTCATCAACGCCGGCGTGTACCTGCTCGAACCCGAGGTGCTCGATATGATCCCGGCCGGCAAGCAGCTCTCGATCGAGCGCGGCGTGTTCCCGCAGCTGGCCGCCGGCGGACGGCTGTATGCCTTCGTCTCCGACGCCTACTGGCGCGACATCGGCACGCCCGACAGCTACCTGCAGGCCCACTTCGACCTGCTGCAGAGCACAATCGCCACGAGCGTCTCGCGCGACGTCGGCTCGTCGTACCTGTTCGTGGCGCCCGACGCCGTCGTCGAGCCCGGGGCCAAGGTCATACCTCCCGCCCACGTGGGCGCCGGCACCACCCTTGCCGCCGGCAGTCGCGTCGGGCCGCTCGCCGTCATAGGCGAGGGCTGCGTCGTCGAACGCGGCGCCGAGGTCACCGAGTCGGTCGTACAAGACGGCGTCACGATCGGCGCGCGCGCCTCGGTCGAACGCAGCGTGATCGTGAGCGGCGCTTCGCTGGGCGAGAACACCCACCTCGTGAACGCCGTGATCGGCGACGGCTGCCGGGTCGGCGCCGACAACGTCATCGCCAACGGCTGTTGCCTGTTCCCAGAGACAGTGCTCGCCGACGGCGCCATGAAGTTCCGCGAGTTCGACGGAGTGGAGGGCCGATGACCGTCTCGCCCGATGTGTTCAAGGCCTACGACGTGCGTGGTCTCTACCCTCAGGAGCTCGACGCCGAAGGTGCCCGGCGCATAGGGGCCGCCCTGGCCGCCCAGCTCGGCGCCAGCAGCCTGGCCGTCGCGCACGACCCGCGGCTGTCGTCGCCCGAGCTGGCCGCCGCGTTCGCCGTGGGCGCCGAATCGACCGGGGCGCGGGTGACGAGCTTCGGCATGGCTCCCACCGAGATGCTCTACTTCGGGGTCGCCGACCGCGGTCTCGACGGCGGCGCCGCGGTGACTGCCTCGCACAACCCGCCCGAGTACAACGGCATGAAGCTGGTCGGCGAGGGCGCCCTGCCGCTGTCGGGCGACGCCGGCATCCCCGAGCTCAAGCGGCGCGTGGCCGACATGGCGAGCGCGCCGCCCGCCGGCGAGCCGCACGTCACGGCCGACGACCTCTACCCCGATTACGTGCGCCACCTGCTCGCCCAGGTCGACGCCGCCAGTCTGCGCCCTTACCGCGTCGTGATGGACGCCACCAACGGCGCCGCTGGCAAGCTCGCGCCGCTGGTGTTCGACCACACGCCGATCGAGCGCGTCGAGCTCTACTTCGACGTCGACGGACGCTTCCCCAACCACGCGCCCAACCCGCTCCTCGAAGAGAACAGCCGCGAGCTGCGCGAACGCGTGGTGGCCGAAAAGGCCGAGCTCGGCATAGCCTGGGACGGCGACGCCGACCGCTGCTTCTTCATCGACGAGAACGGCGCCTTCGTGCCCGGCGACTTCGTCACCGCGCTGCTTGCCGAAGCGCTGCTCGCCAGCCACCCCGGCGCCCGTATCCTGTACGACCTGCGCGCCAGCCGCGCCGTGCCCGACACCATCCGGGCCTGCGGCGGCGAGGCGCTCATCAACCGCGTGGGCCACGCCTTCTTCAAGCAGCGCATGCGGCGCGAAGAGGTGCTGTTCGGCGGCGAGGTCTCGGGCCACTACTACTTCAAGGCCAACCACAACGCCGACTCGGGCTTCATTCCGGCGCTCCTCATTCTCGAGCTGCTCTCGCGCAAGCGCGCCACCATGGCCGAGCTGCTCGAGCCGCTGCGCGCCCGCTACTTCATCTCGGGCGAGATCAACTCGCGCGTCGACGACGTGCCCGCGGCGCTCGCGCGCCTTGAGCAGCGCTTTGCCGACGGCGACATCGGTCACCTCGACGGCGTCTCGGTCGACTATCCCGACTGGCACTTCAACGTGCGCGCCTCGAACACCGAACCGCTGCTGCGCCTCAACCTGGGCGCGGCCAGCGAATCTCAGATGCAAGAGAAGCGCGACCTCGTATTGTCGGTCATCCTGCAGGGGGGTGCCTCGTGAGTGCTGACGGCGTGACCGACGAGAGTTCGCGCGTGGCGAGCGACGAGCTCGGCGTCGCCCGCGTGGCCGAGCTCGACAGCGAGGGTCAGTTCGCCACCGTCGCGCGCCTTTCCGAACAGCTCGAAGAGGGCTACACGCGCGCCGTGGCCAGCCTGCTGGGCAAGCGCCTGATGGCCGGCGAGCGGCCCGACGGCGTCGTGGTCTGCGGCATGGGCGGCTCCGCGATCGGCGCCGACGTCATCGGCGCTTGTCTGCCAGGTCTGCCGGTGCCCTACCAGGTGGTGCGCGGCTACGAGCTGCCGGCGTGGGTCTCAGAGCGCACGCTCGTGCTGGCGGTGAGCTACTCGGGCAACACCGCCGAGACGCTGGCCTGCGTCGAGCGCGCGCTGCCGCGCGGCTGCCGGCCGGTCTGCGTGGCGTCGGGCGGCCGGCTGGCCGAGCTTGCGGCGCAGCGCGGGCTACCGCTCATCGCGGTGCCGGGGGGACTGCAGCCGCGGGCTTCGGTCGGGTATCTGTCCATGCCGATCGGCGCCGCCCTCGAGGCGGCCGGCCTGGCGCCGGGCTTCGACGAACAGGTCGCCGAGGCCATCGAGGTCGTCGCCGAACTGGGCGTCGAGCTGGCCCCCGACGTGGCCGCCGACGACAACGAGGCAAAGTCCATCGCCCGCCGGCTGGTCGAGCGCCTGCCCGTCATTTACGGCGCGGGCGCCACGGCGCCCGCGGCGCGGCGCTGGAAGGGCGAGTTGAACGAGAACGCCAAGGCGCCGGCCTTCTTCAACGAGCTGCCCGAGCTCGACCACAACGAGATCGCCGGCTGGGAAGCCAACCCCGGCGTGGCGGGGCGCGCTGTGCTCGTGCTGCTCGACGATCCCGCCGGCGACGAGCGCTTGCGCCGCCGCATGGACTTCACGGCCGCGATCGTGGGCCCCCGCGTGGCCGGCGTGGTGCGCGTGGCCAGCCGCGGCGTGCTGCCGCTGGCCCGCGTGATCTCGAGCGCCTACGTGGGCGACTTCACGTCGCTCTACCTGGCCCTGCTCTACGGCGTCGACCCGGCGCCGGTCACCGCCATCGAAGACCTGAAAGTGCGCCTGGCGGCCCAGGGCGGCGCGGCGCCGTCCTGACGGCGTCGCGCCGCCGGCCCGCCGGCCCCGAGCCTGCCGTGGAGCGCCCCGCGACCCCGCCCGACCCGGCCCCGACAGACGCGGCCCCGCCCGCGTTGCTGATCGTAGCCGCGACGCTCGGCCGCTCGCCGCTGCCCGCGGCGCTCTTTCCCACGGTCACCCCTGTGGTCGTGCCCCACGAGGCGCTGCGTGTGGCGCTGCCCTGGCGCGGCGCGCTGTTCGATCTGTTCGAGGAGCTCGCCGGTGCGGACAGCGCCGCCGCAGCGCCGCCCGCCCGCACGGTCGGCCTTCTGGTGCCGGTGCGCTGGGTGAGCGAGGCGCCGGCGCCCGAGCTCGTCATCGTCGCAGACCACGTCAACACGCGGCTGCGGGGGCCGCTCACGGGGCGACGCCCCACGAGCGGACCGCACAGCGGCGGCTCGCAGCCGTTCCCCTCGCTGACGGGCATATATCAACCCGAGACGATTCGTTGTGCCGTGGGCCGCCGTGTATACTCCATTGTCGCCGTAGCAGGGGTCGCTGCGGCCGCCGCGCTCACGCCGTTCGAACGGCGGGCGGTCGCCGCCACCGGCTGTGCGGCCGTCTGCGATTGCCTCGTCGACGTGGCCGTCGTCGCCGCCCTGTACGGCTTCAAGGTCGCCGCTTGCGGCGTGCCGGGTAGCTAGTAACCTCCGACCGGGAGAAGCCTGTGAGCGTCACCGCCCAGTTCGACATCAAAGACAAGTCCCTCGCGCCCGAGGGCGTGCTGCGTATCGAGTGGGCCGACATGCACATGCCGGTGCTGGCCTCTATCCGCGAACGGTTCGAGCGCGAAAAGCCGCTCGCCGGCGTGCGCATAGGCGCCTGCCTGCACGTCACCACAGAAACCGCCAACCTCATGCGCACGCTCAAGGCCGGCGGCGCCGACATCGTGCTGTGCGCCTCCAACCCG
>Ga0181517_10004082_pt1 | contig 13510 bp, 10 predicted proteins | sample PEATcosm2014_Bin_31_FD_119748 | JGI IMG/M metagenome (GOLD analysis project Ga0181517, IMG submission 119748) | Peatland microbial communities from MTU Mesocosm Facility, Houghton, MI, USA - PEATcosm2014_Bin01_30_metaG | ecosystem: Environmental > Terrestrial > Soil > Wetlands > Peat | place... | reverse complement strand
GATGCCAAGAACCACATTCTCTTTGCGATGTGCCGGGGCGGCAACGGCGGCACGCCGACGTGCGTCATCCTCAGCGCGGTCGATGGCAAAGTCATCACCACGCTGCCTCTGGCCGGCAGCAGCGACGGCGGCGCCTTCAATCCCAACACCATGGAGGCCTTTAGTTCGCACGGCAACGGCACGCTGACAGTCATCAAGGAAAACAGCCCCACGGATTTCGTGGTGGAACAGACCGTGCAAACCAAGTCCGGCGGCAAGACCTGCACGGTGGATACCAAGAACGATCACGTGATCGTGATCACGCGTGAAGCCGCCAGCGCCGCCCCAGGCGCTGCACCGGCCACAGCCCCCGCTGCCACTGACGCAGCCGCCGGTCCGGGCGGGCGAGGCGGAGGACGCGGACGCGGCGGCGCCGGCGGCGGCGGTCCGCAGATGCTGGACGTTATTTTATTGGCCGATAAATTCGATAATCGAAAACGCGCCGCGACATAAAAACCGCGGCGCGTTTTTTTGCGCTGAGCGACATCCGGGAAGCCGCATTTTCGGGGCAATTCCAGTGCTCTTCCACAGGTAGAATTGGCTGGATGGTCGTATCCCGTTCAGTTACCGCTTGAGAAGATTCTGTAGCATCGCAATGCCAGCAACAAGATGCGGCGCGATTCCGGCACTATCGGGATGCCCGATGGACTGCTGGGGTAAAAGGGAATCGGCCGGTGAATCGCTTGGCACGAAATGGCTTCGGTGCGGCACGCGACGCAGTCGTTTCCGCTCCATCTGCCGGGCGCGATTGACGCCGCCGGCGCGGACGAATTCAATGATCCGGCGGATTTCGTCCTGGTCCAGCCAAATGCCGTGGCTGTGGCAGACGCCGATGATGATACCAGACTGATGAGCGAAGTTGACCCGGTTCATTCGCGTGCCGCATTGCGGGCAGTTCAAATACTGTACATGAGTGTCCACCTTCCATCGTGGCGGAAACGGGAGATTGGACACCTCGACTTGGGCCTCGGCATCCGTGACAATCTGCCTGAAAATCAAGTTGTCCACCCATAGTCCGCCGCAGCGTATGCACTCATCGAGAGGCAGCCCCGCGACCATGACCCTCTCCAAGGCGATCTGGCAGCGAGGGCATTTTCGTGGCGTCATTTCGCCTTCGACGATCGGCTCAACCGGCACGCCGCAAAGGGGGCAGTATTTGCTGCCGGCAAACATCATTCCCATGCAGCTCGGGCAGGCGACGGTCCGCAGAAGGACGTGGCAGTATTGGCACTGGGTCGCCCCGATGGCGATCGCGCCGCCGCACTGCGGACAATTGAGCGTGCTTGGGATCATGGGGATAGTATATAGGCGGAAGAGGCTTCCCGCATGCAGCCCGAAAGTAGGAAAAAACTGCCCGGCATTGGCCGGTCCTGTTGCCGCGCGTTCGCGGCAGGATGCCGGCTGGAGTAACTGCAGGGCCCCGACCATTCACGGAGCCCCGTTTCGGAAATTGGCGACTGAAACGTGACACCGTTTCAGCCGCCCAAGCGCGCACGGCCCATTCACCGCGTATACAACGTCATATGCAGCACCGCCGTCATGCCGGCGTCGAAGCGGACGCCCTGACCATCCGTTTCGTCGCCGTTGCGGATGCGCAGGAGGTTGAACGTGCCGTTGTCGTAATGGCCCTCTTCGACTTTCAGGAAATGCCAGGCCTTGCCTTTGTTGGCCCCGGCGGGGGCGACCGTGATGCGGCAGTTGGTGCCGAGCAGCACGAATTCGTTTTCGCCGAGCGTGGCCACCAGCAACCGGCCGGTGGCCGGGGTGGCGGCGGCGCCTGCCGGGTTGGCGGTTGCTCCGGCACGTGCGCCGCGCCCGCCTGCGCCTGCGCCGCCAAACGACGCCGTCATCTGCCACGAGCCCAAATCGAGCGTCTGATTGGCATGGTCTTCCTTTTCGACGATTGCCTTGATCTTCCCGTCAAATGCCCACTGGGCCAGTTCGCGGTCCATCGGACCCAAAACCGCGTATTCCTGCGCCAGCGGCGCCAGACGTGCCGCATCGGCCTCGGCGCCGGCGGCCCGGCCGTTGTCGTCAATCCCAAACGGCGAGAAACCGATCCCGCCGTGAGCCAGATCGGCGTAGATATACCGCGTGTATTCGGCGCTGCTGCCGATCTCCGGAATCATCAGCGCGTTGTCCGGCCGGGTGTACAAATCCATCACCTTCAGCGCCTTGGTGCTGTCGGGGATGTAGATGTCGGGGGCGACCAGGTCCAGGGCCGGCGCGGCGGCCTTCCAGATGGGGATCACATTGTCGGTCGGGCCGCCGCTTTCGTAGGTCGACGCCTTGGGGTTGGTGATCGGATCGCGCAGGGCGGCGTTGACATACATCGGCAGCGGATTGACGGCCTTGCCGGCGGCCGCCACCTGGCCGACGTAATGGGCCACGGAATAAGCCTGGAAATACTCATCGGCATCGGCGCCAAAGACCTCCGTCCAGGTTCCCTTGGCATCCACCGGCCGGTTCAATTGCTTGAGCACGGTGGGTGTGAGCAATTCCGCCGGAACCTGGCCTTCAAACACTTTCTGAGCCGCCGGCGAGTAATCGCGGACGCTTCCCCAGGCGCCGGTTTCGTTCTCGACCTGCACCATGAGCAGTGTGTGCTGCGGGTCGGCGTCTTTCAGATGCGCCATCACCGCCGCGAACGCCTTGGAATCCAATTCCATGCCCGCCGGGTTGATGGGCGAGGGTGAATCGACCGGCTGGCCGTTGCGCCCGACGATGTTGGGGTGTTTGGTCGGATCGAGCTTCACCCACTGCGGCAGGTAATGGTCGCTGCCATTCTTCCACGTGGCGAACCACAGGAACACCACGTGGACGTGATGATCCCGCGCCTGCTGGAGCAGCGTGTCCACCAGCGTGAAATCGAACTGACCCTGCCGCGGCTCGATCTGTTCCCAGTAGATCGGCATCTCGACGGTATTGGCGTGCATGGCCCCCACGGCGGACCACACGGCCGGCAACATGCCCGGCCAGGAACTGGAATTGTGAATCTGCCCGCCCAGCATGAAGAACGGCTTGCCGTCGACGAGCAGGGCATGCCGCCCGTCCTTCTCGACAATCTGCGGCATGGACGATGCGGCCGCCTGACCCCAGGCCGCCGTCACCGCCGACAGAACCACCACGCACACCACTGACGCCAGTGCCATCGCCTTTTTCATCGTATCGCTCCTCTTATAGAATTGCCTTGACGCGGGCATGATAACCATCAGGCGGGTTCAATCCAACAGCTTGACGCTGCCAGCGCGCAAGAATTGAACCGCCAAGCCCGCCAAGAGCGCCAAGGTAGGACCGCTGCAAGGTCAGGACCAAATGGTCTCCCTGGTCGGGTATTTGAAAAACAAGGCGTCGGACCTGACGGGCAGGATCAGGCGATCTCCAATGTCCATTCTTGGCGTTCTTGGCGGGCTTGGCGGTTTACTCACTCTTCTCAGTGCCGGATGGTGAAGACGTCGAATTCACCCGTGGCGGGCATATCGGCGGTGTGGACCTGCCTGATGAACGGGTGCATCTTCCTCTGCACGTCGGAGGCGAGCTTCTCGATTTCGCACACCGGCCCTTCCATGACGACTTCGACCCGGCCGTCGGGCAGGTTCCGCACATAGCCGTTGACATCGTACTGGATGGAGAGATTCTTGACCGTGTAGCGAAACCCGACCCCCTGGACATTGCCGCTGTAATAAACGGTTCGTCGCTGCATGAGCGGTTCCCAAACTGCAGTCCCGTCGTGCCGGTCTCCAATCCGCCGGACTTGGACATTGTATCCCCCGCCACCGCCAAAACCAACGGATTCTTTTGCCCGCGACGCATGACGCTCGCACAGTTGGAATATTCTTCTCCGCCGGACCTTGCAAGCCATCGGAACCTTGCCGACGATAGCGGCACCTATGCCCGAACCTACATCCGCCGCCGTGACCTTACCCGAGCAGGCGCTGGCCGAGCGCGTGCGCGGGGATTATGCCAATCTGGCCGCACAATCCGCGGGGCAGGATCCGCGGGCGTGGGAGAGGGTGCGCTGCCGCGTCTGCCATGACGATGGGCTGGTGGAGATTCTGTCGTTGGGATTGATGCCGCCGGCCAATGCACTTTTGCGACCCACCGAGTTACAACAGGCCGAGCCGCGATTCCCGCTGGAATTGAAATTGTGTCAGTCGTGCGGCCTGGTGCAGCTTGGCCATGTCGTCCCGCCGGAGTTGCTGTTTCGGTCGTATCTCTTCTTCACCTCCACCAGCCGGGTGATGGTGGAGCACTTCGGCAGTCTGATGAACGACGCGGCCGATCGGTATGTCCCGCCGGGCGGGCTGGTCGTCGAGATCGGGAGCAATGACGGGACGGCGCTATCATCGATCCGGCGGCGCGACGTGCGCGTGCTGGGCGTCGATCCGGCCCGCAATATCGCGGTCATGTCGGCGTCGCGCGGCGTGCCGACGGTCTCCGAATTCTTCACCGAGCCGCTGGCCCGCGAAGTTCGCCGCGTGGCCGGGCCGGCCCATCTCATCGTTGCCTGCAATGTGCTGGGCCATATCGACGATCTGGACGACACGTTCGCCGGCATCGCCGCCCTGATGGCGGATAACGGCGCACTGGTCTTTGAAGTGCCCTACCTGCGCGATCTGCTGGACCGCTGCGAATACGACACCATTTATCACGAGCATCTCTCCTATTTCGCGATCCGGCCGATTCTCACGCTGCTCTCGCGGCACGGCCTGCGATTGGAGCGGGTGCAGAATTTCCCTGTTCACGGCGGGACGATCCGCGTGACGGCCGTGCGCGGGAGCGGCGCTGCCGACGATGCGTCCGCGTGGGTCCAGCGCGAAAACGATGCCGGACTGCACCAGCGCAGCGCCTTCGACGGCTTCGTGGCAACCGTTCAATCCCGCCGCGAATGGCTGCGCAAAACGCTCACCGATCTCGCTCAGCAAGGCCGCAGCGTCCTGGGCTACGGCGCACCGGCCAAGGCCGCCGTCGTGCTCAACTATTGCGGCATCGGGACCGATCTGCTGCCGGCCGTGATCGACTCGACGCCGGCCAAGCAAGGCTGGTGCATCCCCGGCACGCGCCAGCCGATTCTTCCGCCATCGGCGCTGGAATCACGCCGGCCGGACGTACTGCTCCTGCTGGCCTGGAATCACGCTCAGGAAATCCTCAATCGCGAATCCGCGTTCCGTGCGCGCGGCGGCCGATTCATCACCCCGCACGGGAAGGAACTTTGAAGGAACATTCATGACACCAACGCAAGGCATCGGCATCGACGGCGTACTTTTGGTTCAGCCGACCGTTCATCGCGACACCCGCGGATTCTTTTTTGAGATCTTCCGCGCCAGTTGGCTGAAGGATCCGCGGCCGTTCGTGCAATGGAACGTTTCGCGATCGACGGCCGGCGTCGTGCGCGGATTGCATTTTCATCGCAATCAATCCGATTACTGGCACGTGATCGACGGGAAATTGCTGGTGGCGCTGGTCGATCTGCGCCCCAAGTCGCCGACGCATCGCGTGGCCCGCTGCCTTGAACTGGACGCGGCCAACCCGCAAGCGCTGCTCATCCCGCCGGGCGTCGTTCACGGCTACCAAATCCTCACCGATGCCACGCTCCTGTACCTGGTCAACAACGAATACACCGGCGGCGACGAATACGGCGTCCGCTGGAACGACCCGGCCCTGGGCCTGCCCGCGCCGTGGTACGAGCGGCAGAATCCCGTCCTTTCCAATCGCGATACGCAGGCCCCGATGCTGAAGGATGCGCCGATATTCTAAACATATGAGACCGCCATGTCCGCCCCGTTGCCTGAACCATCGGCCGGCAAGCCCGCCGTTATTTCTTACGGACATCCAGATCCGTTGTTTCGGCGCATTAGCCGCAACATCCCGCGACTGCGATGGCGAACGTGGTTACTGATCCTTGTTGCCGGTCTTTCGATCTGGTGGTTCATCCACGTCGAGCCGGTCTGGGCGCCGCGACTTCTCGCCCATTCTCGTGGCCAGCCATATGTAGTTCCTCGGCCGGAAAGCATGCTGATGTCGCCGGACGGGGCCAAGGTTGTATTCAATATCGGCGATGGGCTTGAGGTCTATGACATCGCCTCCCAGAGCGGAATTCACGTCGAAAGCGGTGTGCCGGAATCGAATTTCGTTCTTTCACCAAACGGCCGCCACCTTGTTGTGCGCAACAACGCCGATACGGCGTTCGATTTCAGCCTATTCGACTTGGACCGTATGAGAAAGGTCGCCCAGATTCCGAGGTTTACGAATGACGAATATTTGTTGCTGATTTCCGATGATGGAACCCGGCTTGTGACGACCAATTTCAATGGCGATACCATTCTTCGCGACGGCCGCGACGGATCGAGGATTGCCAATCTGGGCTCAGGGCAATACGGCAACGATATAATCGATAGTCTTATCACACCAGACCAGAGCTACGCGGAAATTGTCCGCCGCGACGGCGTTGCTCGGTATAAGCTTGCGGATGGAAAGCTGGATCGCGAGATCGCATTGCCATACAGCTACATTAGGGCCGTGTATCCGGGTGGACTCTCTATCGCGTGGGTCGATGGCGCGGGCAAGTTGTTTGTCACGGATTTGCAGTCTTGCCAGGCTCGGTTTGGCGTTCCGGTCGCCAAGAGCCTTGATGATGTGGAGGACCTACAGATAACCGTCGACGGCAAGAGGATCATTGCCGCGAGCCGGAGCAAGCAGACGCTGGTCGATGCCAAATCGGGCAAAGTCATCAATTCTTGGCTCGTGCCTTGGCGGGAACCGCCGCCCGTATTGCCCGTCAGCGGGTGGCGGCCACTGCCGGGTCCCTACCCTTCCGGATTTGTACAATCACCGGATGGGCGATTCATCGTAAGGCCTGTCCACATCGAGCCGCAAACGGGGATGGGCGCAACACCAGGAGACTCGCTCTATGTGTTCGACTCGCGTACATTGGGCCTGTTGGCAAATCTGCCCGGCACATTTCCCGTCGACCTCGGCTCCGATGGTCAGCCCTTCTCTTGCGATGGGCGCCGAATGCTGACCGAAAACACGAAACGCATTGCCCTTTGGGACACTTCAACGTGGAATCAAACTTCCGAGATATACGCAAGTCCGCCGTCATCCGCCGTGTGGCTCCCCGATGGATCGCTCCTCACCGAGAATTATGATTCCGGCACGGACGTCCGAATCTGGACCCGCCACCGCCCCGAAGCGTGGTACGCCATCGCAGTCCTGCCTCAATTCTGGCTGGCGCTGGTCGCCACGATTTTCACGCTCGCACGCATCTACGCCGACCTGAATCGGTGGTATCATCCCGTTATCCCGGCCGGTGTGCGGCCGGGGTGATGGCGTCGAGTTCGGAAGTGTGCCTGAGTTTCCGGGCGACCCCCACCCCAACCCTCCCCTGGGTACACGGGGAGGTGGCAAGATCTCGGGCCGCATCGAGTTACGCTTGCCCGGAAATTCGGGCACGCTCAACCTTAGGAAAACCGACATGCGCACCGTTAGACTTCTCGCGATCTTGATGCTTCTCCTGGCCGGCGCGTGTGCGTCCACGGATGAGTTCCGCAGTCGGTCTGATGGTTACACGGCGTTGGAAAACGGCTCGCAGAAGCAATACGACGTGTTCTTTATCGACGTCAACTTCTATGCGCCGCCGTCACGGCCGGCGGTGGATATCGTGCCGGCGGGAACGCATTTTGCCAACACCAACGATCTGGCGAGCATTGACAAGGCCACGCCGCCGTGGCGTCGGCTGGAGCCGGACAACACGATCGGGCCGGTTCTTTTCGACGTTGTTTTCCAGGCGACCAAGTCGGAGCCTGTGGACCATGTCCGGTGGATTCTTTCGCTCAAGCCGCTGGTCATTGGGATCGACGCGCAGAGCGAAGGCCAGCAAATCAACATGGATTTCGACGGCGCCGTGGGCAACGACGGGAGCCTGCTGATCGGCCGCAACCAGCGCCTCGTCACCGACGCATTTATGACTCGACATATCGAAAAGGTATACGTCGTGGACCCGTGGAACCGCCCGCCGGCGACGGCCGTGCAAATCCCCCTGCCGGCCAATCCGACGATCGGCGACATTTTCCACAGCCCGCCGTGGGAAAAGGCCGGGGCTGGCACGGCGGCGACGATGCCGGCGAATAAGTGACGCACTACCCTCGCCGCACCCCGCACATTATGCTAACTTCTTGATTCCAGTGGACGTTGCGGGTTGACCGATAATAGGGTTTGACCGATAACATCGGCCACGGATCAACCAGGAGACCATGGATGGGAAAAACCCGCCAGACGACGCAGCGCGGCCGTCATGCCGCAGACGCCAAGACCAAGCCAGCCAAAACGGTTTACCGTGAGGTGACGCCCGCGCCATCGGAGCAGTTGGATTTGCTCCCGGAGCCGGCGGCGCCCGCGCCACGGGCGGCCAAAGCCGCCCAGCGTGAGACGGCCGAAACGATGGCCACCAAGCAGAAGGAAATCGCCGTCAGCGAGTTTTTCGCCAAGAACCGGCATCTCCTGGGTTTCGACAACCCGCGCAAGGCCCTGCTGACCACGGTTAAAGAGGCCGTCGATAATTCCCTGGACGCCTGCGAAGAGGCCGGCATTCTCCCCGACCTGCATATCCGCATCGAAGCGCTCAACGGCGGCTCGACGCGCAAGGCCGACGAGAAGACCGAGACGGCCAGGACAAACGGCAAATCGGCCGATGCCGAGCCGGTCCTGATCGAAGCGCCCCCCGCCCCCCCTGCCGCCGCGGCCGCGGGCGGCGATCCCGCCACGGCGCCGATCGCGCCATCCATCGCCAATGCCACGCGATTCCGCGTCACCGTTCGCGACAATGGGCCGGGCATCGTGCGCGCCCAGATCCCCAATGTCTTTGGCCGGCTGCTGTACGGCAGCAAATTCCATCGCCTGCGCATGAGCCGGGGGCAGCAGGGCATCGGCATCTCGGCGGCGGGGATGTACGGCCTGCTGACCACGGGACAATCGGTTGGCATCACCAGCCGTACCGCCCGCAACAAGCCCGCTCATCGCTTCCAGCTTCAGATGGACACCCAGAAGAACCGTGCCGAAATCATCACCGATGAAACCACCGATTCCTGGCTCGACGAGGACGGGCAGGAACTGCCGCATGGGACGGAAGTCTCCATCACGCTGGAAGCCCGTTTTCAACGCGGCCGGGCCAGCGTGGATGAATATCTGGAACAAACCGCCATCGCCAACCCGCACGCGATGATCAAATTTTCCGCGCCCGATTCGGTGGTGCGAGTCTTCCCGCGCGAGGTGACGACGGTTCCGGATTCGCCGCAGGCCATCAAGCCGCATCCGTATGGCGTGGAACTGGGCGTGCTCATCCGAATGCTCAAGGAGACCGAACACAAACACCTGGGCGCGTTTCTCCAGGAGGAATTCAGCCGGGTTTCTCCCAAGGTCGCAAAGGAAATCTGCGAAAAGGCCTCGCTGACGCCAAGCACATGGTGTGCCCAGGTGGCCCGCGAGGAAGCCGACCGCCTGCACTCCGCCATCCAGAACACCAAGATCATCGCCCCGCCAACCGATTGCCTGGTTCCCATCGGCCCGCAGCAGATTCTCAAGGGCCTGCTCAAGGAACTCAAGGCCGAGTTCTATACGGCCGAAACACGCGAACCGTCCGTCTATCGCGGCAATCCGTTTCAGATCGAAGTGGGCCTTGCCTACGGCGGGCAGCTTCCCACGGAAGATTCGGCCCGCATCATCCGCTTTGCCAATCGCGTGCCGCTGCTCTATCAGCCATCGAGTTGCTGCATCACCAAGAGCGTCATCGACACCAACTGGCGCAATTACGCGATGAGCCAGCCGCGCAACGGCCCGCCGGAAGGACCGCTTGTCATTTTCGTCCATATGGCCAGCGTGTGGGTTCCGTTCACCAGCGAATCGAAGGAGGCGATCGCCGATTACGACGAAATCCGCAAGGAGATCAAGCTGGCGATCCAGGAATGCGGGCGGAAACTTATGACCTATGTCCGCAAGCGCCAGCGCATCGCCCGCGAAGGCCAGCGCCGCGGAATTTTCGAGCGGTATATCGGCGAGGTCGTCACGGCCGTGAGCAAGATCAACGGCCTGGGCGAGCGCAAGCAGAAGGAACTGTACGACATCATGATGGAAACGGCCAAGAAGCGCACATTCCAGGCGGATGTCGAACTGGACGAGGACGGGAACCCGCTGCCTCCCGGCGGCAAACCCGCCCGGGCCGGCAAACTCGACGGCGACGAGAATATCGTCATCCTCGAGACTCCCGCGGCGGCCAATGCCGTCCCGCAGCCCGCTCCCGAGGATTCCGCCTCACAGGAATCGCCCAAGACCGATCAGCCCGGCCTCTTTGAATCCAACGCGGCCTAACAGGACAATCCAACATGGCAAAGAAATCCAACGCCCCCGTCAACGGCCGCACCAACACCGGCGGCATCGCCGTCACCCGCGGGAAAGCGACCGCGAAGAAGATCGAAGCGATGGCCTCCAGTGTCATCAATGTGTCGTACGCGAAAAAAGACCCGGCCGTCGAAATCCCCATTCGCGCGCTCTCCAACGTCAGCTACGACGCACGGCGGCGAATACTGAAAATGGGCGGCAGCACGCAGACTCGCAATTTTTTCAACCTTGGCCAGGCGAAGAAGTTCATGCAGACGATGTTGATCGCCTCCAGCGCCAAGGACCTGATCGACGAGGGCAAGACCGCCAGCATCCGCGCCCTGTATTACAAGGCCAAGCACTCGATTGCCGGCACCAACGAGAAGACGTTCGTCGACCAGGACGAATCCGACCCGATCATCGAAGACCTGGAGGTCGCTCTGAACTCCCTGCGCGAAGAGCTTCACGTGTTCGCCAAGGAAAAGGGCAAAATGGTGGGCAATCTGACCATCGAAGACAACGGCGACACGATCGACCTCCGCCGCATGGGAACGGGAGGCTACGCCATTCCCAGCATCGTCGAGCCGGACGTCATCCAGTTCAGGAAATGCGAAGCCAAGTTCATCCTGCACGTCGAAAAAGGAACCGTCTGGTCGCGTTTCAACGAGGACCGATTCTGGGAGAAGCACAACTGCATCCTCACCGAAGGCGGCGGCCAGCCCCCGCGCGGCGTGAGGCGGCTTCTCTATCGCCTTCACAACGAACTGAAGCTGCCGGTCTATTGCCTGCTCGATAACGATCCCTGGGGATATTACATCTACAGCGTCATCAAGCAGGGCTCGATCAACCTGGCCTATGAAAGCCAGCGCATGGCCATCCCCGATGCCAAATATCTCGGCCTGCGCAGCATGGATTACGATCGCTGCGGCCTGACCGACGACGTCAAGATCGACATCAACGAGGGCGATATCAGCCGGGCCAAACAGATTGCCAATTACGACTGGTTCAAAGACAAGAAGGAATGGCAGAAGGAAATCAATCAACTGCTGAAGAACGGCTTCAAGATGGAAGTCGAATCGCTCATCAGCAAGAGCATTTCCTACGTCACGGAAGAATACGTCCCCGAACGATTGAAGAAGCGCGACTGGCTGGATTGAATCGCGATTTGCAGGGTCCGCATCGCGGACCGCTTTCGGCGTTCGAATATCATGATCCGCCGTGCGGACCCTACAACCACATCACGTCGCTCGGCGGTGGCGGAAGTGGTCGAGAACCGCGGCCAGGACGATGATCACGCCGGTCACGATCTGCTGAATCGACGTCGCCATTCCCATCTCCGTGCAGCCGTTATTGACGACGGTCATGAGCATCGCCCCGACAAGCGTGCCGGCCACGCCGCCCTGGCCGCCGGTCATGCTGGCGCCGCCAATGACCACGGCGGCGATGACGTTCAATTCCAGGCCGTCGGCGGTGGTGGGATCGCCGATCCGCAGGTGGGAGAATTCCAGCACGCCGGCAATCCCGACGAAAGATGTGGCGAAGAGATAGATCATCACCTTGCCGAGTTCGACGCGCACGCCGCACAACCGCGCGGTCTGCTCGTTGGAGCCGATGGCGAAGACATGCCGTCCAAAGCGCGTGTAGCGGAGGATCAATCCGACCACGATCGTCAGCGCGAACATGATCCACACGCCGATCGGGAAGATCCTCTGCCACTGGTCGTCGTGGAGAATGTCCAGGAGGTGAAACAGCCAGGTGTGGGTCACGCGGGTCGGCGGATTGACGTTGGTGTCGCCGGAACACCACTTGGCAAAGCCGCGCACTGCGCCCCACAACCCCAGCGTCACGATGAACGGACTCAACTTCAGCGTCGTCACCAGCAACCCGATGAGCAGGCCGATGCACATGCAGGCGAGGATTCCGCAGATGGCCGAGACAACTGGAGATTGGCCCGCGATGATGCATTGAGCGATGACAACAGTGCATAGCGCGATCGACGATCCGACGGACAGATCAATCCCGCCTGATACAATCACGCAGGTCATGCCCAGCGCCGCCGTCGCGACGACGGCCATGTGAATCAGGATGATCTGGAAATTTGGCCAGGTAAAGAATCGCGTGGGTCTTTCCACGGAAAAGAAAGCGAACACGAGCATCAGCGCCATCAAGGGCCCGAGGCTGTTGAGCACGCTCCCAACGCGCTGCCAATGGGTGGACGTTTCCGTCCCGTAATCCAGAACCGGCAGTGCCGGCCGCGATGTCGTATTGCGGGTTGTCATGCCGCCTCCGTGCCCGCCGTCGCGGCCAGCATGATTTGATGTTCGTTGATCTGGTCCACCTGCACGGGGGCCGAAAGCCGGCCCTTGCACATGACGGCGACCTGATCGCACACCCCCAGAAGTTCGGGAAGATAGCTGCTGACCATAAGAACTGCCTTGCCGCGACAGGCCAATTCGTCGATGACGCGGTAAATCTCCGCCTTGGACCCGATATCGATGCCACGCGTCGGTTCGTCCAAAAGAAACACATCCACATCGTGATGCAGAAGGCGGGCGATCGCCACCTTCTGCTGATTGCCGCCGGACAGATCGCCCACGCGCTGCCGCGGCGAAAGGCAGTGAATGCCCAGTCGGCGCACCCATGCGCGGCTATCGGAGAGCAGTCGCAAGGGAGACACAAACGGCCCCAGCCGCGTAAGCGTGAGATTGTCCGCGATGCTCAAGCCGATCGCCAGCCCTTCGACCTTGCGGTCTTCGCTAAGCATGCCCATGCCTGCGCGCCAGCACTGAGCCGGGGGGCGGGCGCCGCTGTAATGGCCCAGCTTGATCTGCCCGCTGCGCACCGGATTCAATCCGAAAATCGACCGCACCAGTTCCGTGCGCCCCGCGCCGACCAGACCGGCGATGCCCAGGACTTCGCCGTGATGAAGAGTGAAACTCGCCCCGATCGGCTTTCGGTCGCCGCTGAGGCCATCGATCTCCAGCAGCGCCGCGCCCCGCTGCCGCGGCGATCGTGGATACAGGTCCGCCACGTCACGGCCGACCATCATGGCGATGATCTTTGCTGTCGGCACCGCCGGCGTGCTGTCGCCGCCGACACT
>Ga0181517_10004077_pt1 | contig 13514 bp, 10 predicted proteins | sample PEATcosm2014_Bin_31_FD_119748 | JGI IMG/M metagenome (GOLD analysis project Ga0181517, IMG submission 119748) | Peatland microbial communities from MTU Mesocosm Facility, Houghton, MI, USA - PEATcosm2014_Bin01_30_metaG | ecosystem: Environmental > Terrestrial > Soil > Wetlands > Peat | place... | reverse complement strand
TTGCTGGTCACCGCGACATTCTCTTCAAAGGTCGTCGTCGTCTTGCCGTCTTCCTTGAGCGAGCCGTCCATCATGACGCTGGTGAAACCGAGCTTGATGGCGCTCTCGCAGGTCTCGAAGCTGTTGCCGTGATCGAGGTGCATGGCCAGCGGAATATCGGGATTCAACTCGGCGGCGGCCAGCATCAGGTGGTAGAGATAGTTGTCCTCGGCATACTTGCGCGCGCCGCGGCTGGCCTGGATGATCACAGGCGATTTGGTTTCCTTCGCGGCCCACATGATCGCCTGAATCTGTTCCATATCGTTGACGTTGAATGCGCCGACGCCGTAACCGCCCTTGGCGGCCTCGTCGAGCAGTTGCCGATTGGTAACTAATGGCATGGAAGTCTCTCCTGTAGCCGGCAAATCCGGCGGTGTTTGGGCGGTGTTTGTCTTGGCCGCATCGGTGCTCATGCAATGCGGAGCAGCGTCTCAGAGCGGCAAATCTGCGCGGCAAAACTGCGATCATCCTTATGGTAGCAGAGACGCGCAAGGAAAATCTGCGCCCGAGAATACAGGCCGACAATGCACCTCTCGCGGCCCAATTCAGGAGGCCGTCCCGATGTGGGGCAATCACAAAGTCACAGTATTTTCCGAAAACCTGCTACTCGCTACCCTCGGTATGGCGACAGGATTGCGGCATGGAGTCGATGTAACGCCATCCGCCAAAACGGACCTGCCCATTTGAAACGTAAGCGGTAAATGTCAAGATTCCCTTGAAGTGAAAACTTTCTCTCTGAGCTTTTGAACATCCGCGCACCTCATATCCGCCTTTTACAGGAGTTATGGAGACAAGGTGGAAGCTCCGCATAAAAGGACGCGATCCATCGTAGATTTGTTCATTCATCACGTCGGCAAAATCCTGTTTCGAAAGAACAGGCGCTTTGCCAGAGAGATCATCATAGTCAGCAACTATAGCGAAGCCTGGAAACTTGATCTCGAAAAGATCGGTCCAGTCGCGCTTGATTTGATCACGCACGTAACGATCAACACCGTCCCTGAGGAGCGGGCGATCAGCAGGCACGACCTGCTTGTATATGTCGCCTTTCGCTGCGAGGAGCAGCGGCAAGAGAATGAGCGGAAGTATATTTCGGGATTGCATCCATAAAAGATAGCAGAAAGTGGCATCGGTTTTCGTTAGATGTTTGGAAAAACACTTCTGCCTTGGTTTAATGACCAATTCATCCATTCCATCACAAAAGTACCTTGACAGGGAAACAACATCCTCCTAACCTTCAGTAATGGACCTTCAACTTCCCGACCGGCAAGCAACCGGACTCGTCAGCCTCTCTTTGCGCACCGGCCGCAGCGCCTCTGAATTGGCTGCGGAGGCCGTGGATCGTATGCTCGCCCAGGAGAATTGGTTCGATGCGCAGGTGCAGTTGGGAATCGATCAGATTGCCCGCGGCGAATTCCTTGAAGAGGAAGAGATGGACGCTCGCGTGACGCGGATGATGCGGGCTTGAGAAGACTGCGCTGGTCAATGGCAGCGGCGAATGATCTGGAAGGCATCAGCAACTATCTCTATCTTCACCACCCCTCCTTTGCCGCCTCCACCATTCAACGGCTCCATGACGCGGCCAAGTCGCTCAAGGACTTTCCTTATGCGGGACGCACTGGCACAAAGAGCGGCACACGCGAGTTGGTACTCGCGCCGCTGCCTTATTTGATGATCTATGCCGTGGACGAGCAATCGGTTCATATTCTGCGCTTTCTCCACGCCGCTCAGGATCGCACCTAAGCCTTCTTCAAGGCCCGATGGCCAATATCATTGCGGTAGTACATCCCATCAAAATGAATCAGCGTCATCGCCTCGTATGCGCGGGCCAAGGCCTCTTCCAGCGAGGGCGCGGCGGCGGTAACACCCAGCACGCGGCCTCCGGCAGTGACCACCTGACCATCCACGAGCGAAGAACCGGCATGGAATACCTCGACCCCCGGAAGCCGTGCGGCATCGCCGAGGCCAGTGATAGGAAGGCCGGTCTTGTAGCTGCCCGGATAGCCCGATGAACTGGCAACCACGCAGGCCGAAGCGCCGGGTGACCAGCGCAGATTTGTCTCCGCAAGCTTGCCGTCTACGCAGGCCTCCAGCAGATCGACCAGATCGCTTTCGAGTCGCAGCAGAATCGCCTGCGTTTCGGGATCGCCGAAGCGGGCATTGAACTCCAGCACCTGCGGGCCACGCGCCGTCATCATCAGCCCGACATACAACACGCCCACGAAGGGCGTATCCTCTTCGGCCATGCCGCGCACCGTAGGCTCGGCGATGTGGCGCAGAACCCACTCGGTCATCGCGGCGTCGAGCATCTGATCGGTGGAGTAGACGCCCATGCCGCCGGTGTTCGGTCCTGTGTCGCCCTCGCCGATGCGCTTGTGATCCTGCGCGGGCGCGAGCGGCAGAACATTCTTGCCGTCGCTAAGGCAGAGGAAGCTGATCTCCTCGCCTTGCAAAAACTCTTCGAGGATGACGTGCGGCTCCTTCACGCCTAGCAGCTTGCCGCTGAAAATATCCTCGGCGGCTTCAATGGCGGTGTGCCGCGACGGACAAAGAATGACGCCCTTGCCGGCGTGCAGTCCGTCGGCCTTGACCACGATGGGCGGATGAAAGAAGTCAATGTCTTTTTCCACCTCGGCAATGGTTGTGCAGACGGCGTAGTTGGCGGTGGGAATATTGTGCCGCTGCATGAATCGCTTGGCGAAGCTCTTGCTCGACTCCAGCATCGCCGCAGCGCGCGTAGGCCCAAAGACGCGCAGACCGCGCTGCTGAAGCGCATCCACAACGCCCAACGAGAGCGGCAGCTCCGGCCCTACAATTGTCAGCGCGGGCTTCTCGGCCTCAACCAGGCTCACCATCGCGGCCACGTCCTTCAGGTCCACGGGAACGCAGCGGGCAATCTCCGCGATGCCGCCGTTGCCGGGGGCGCAGACCACCTCCGTGACGCGTTCACTGCGCTTGACCGCCCAGGCCAGCGCGTGCTCGCGGCCACCCGAACCTAGTATCAATATCTTCATATCGTCCCTGCTCTTCCTGATCGACCCAAACCTTAATCTGAGCAAAGCAGGGCTGGGAAGTCAAACGGGAAGATTCAATAGGGGGCATTGACGTATAATCCTGCCATGCTGAAACGCATTTACATCGACAACTTCCGCTGTTTCGTCAACTTCGAGTTCAAGCCGGAGCGGAAGCAATTGTTGCTTGGGGCGAATGGGAGCGGGAAGTCTTCGTTGCTTGAGGCGGTGCGGCTGCTCAAGGAGTTTATTAAAGGGCGCGATATTCCATTTACCCAGTCTTCACGCACCCGCTGGCAAGACCGGCCTTTGCAGGTTTTCGAGATTGAAGCTCTCCTCGATGGTGGAAAGCTCCCGTATGGATATAGAGTAGAGATTCGTTATTCGTCTAAATCGAATGCTCCTTCTGTCAGTCTAGAAAGATTAACACTAGGAGGAACGCCGCTATTTGAGCTGTTAGACGGCGAAATGAGGTCTTATGTGAATGGGGAAGTCCAAACTAGTTTTCTTAGGGGCGAAGCCACGGAATCGTCACTACATTTGGCGTCATTTGGCAATTCTTTTGTTCGACTTTTCGTTGAATGGATGAATACTCTTCATTGCTTCAAGATTGATGCGTATGAAGGCAAGATGGACGAAGTTGCAGATGCCGAAGATCATTATCCCGACTTTGAGCTAGAAAATCTTGCTGGATGGTATCGCCACCTTCTTGAAGTGGACATGGATGGAAATGATAGCTTTAGAGCGTCGCTGAGGGACGTTCTAACAGGCTTTCAGAATTTGCGTTTTTCTGCTGAGGATGATGGAGTTAAGAAGCTACGTGCGGATTTTAATTCTCCGGCGAAAGGAAAGATAACCGTTTCCATTCGAGAACTTTCAGATGGTCAACGCTGTCTGATTGCCTTCTATATGATTCTACATTTTCTTATCGCCAAAGGCCACACAGTTTTTCTCGACGAGCCGGATAACTTTGTCTCCTTGCGAGAGATTCAGCCGTGGCTACTGGCCGCCGAGCAGGAAGTTGAGGACAGCAAGGGCCAACTTATTTTGGTATCTCACCACCCAGAGATTTTGAATCAATGGGCACAGGAGTACGGACTGAGTTTCTTCCGGGAAGAAAACGGCCATGTGCGGACCGGGAAGTTCAAGACTGATCCGGACGGGCTTCTGCAACCTTCAGAGTTGATCGCGCGGGGATGGGAGAATGAGTAGCCCATCGTTGGTATTCGTTCTGGCGGAAGATCAGTGCCAAAAGCAATTCATTTATCGGTTTCTTGTGAAGGCCGGCGTAGGACCGCGTCAGATGACGATTGAAGTATCTCCGTCAGGTCGGGGAAGCGCGGAACAATGGGTGCGCAAAAACTTTGCTCGACAAGTTGCAAAATGCAGAACAAGGAATGCACGAACATCAACAGGAATGTTTGTCATGATGGATGCGGACAAGCTTACCGTACAAAAGCATTTTTCTGAACTGGATGTAGCGCTAATTGAGGCAAGAATACCAAAAATTGACCCGACAACAGACGCGATTGCGAGGCTAATCCCCAGATGGAGCATTGAAACATGGATTCTATTTCTTGATCAAAATGGGGCAGATAACCCCTTGGTGAGCGAAGATAGACCATGCAAGAATTCAAAAACACCTGAACAATGGTCTGAGTTGATTCCGAATGCTTCGGATACTCTTTACAAATGGACAAAGACAGTAACGGCGCGCCCGAAGAATCTGCTTGATTCGCTTCAATGTGCCCTACAGGAAATTCCCCGAGCCCTGCCACGGAGCAGTAACCCTTAACCCCTGTTCTCTGCTCCCTCTCATCTGCTACACTCGCTGCAACCTGACAAATGCTCTTCAAAGCTCACAGCGCGGCTGTCTACGGGATCGACGCCAACCTCATTGATGTCGAGGTGGACTACAGCGGCGTGGTTGCCGAGAAGGATGTCTTTCATACCGTGGGCCTGCCCGACGCGGCGGTGCGCGAGAGCCGCGACCGTGTGCGCGCGGCCATCAAGAACTCCGGCTATCTGATTCCGCCCACGCATATCACTATTAATCTTGCGCCGGCCGACATTAAAAAAGAAGGCTCCGGCTTCGATCTGCCCATCGCCGTCGGTATCCTTGGCGCGTATGGCGCGCTGCACACCAACGACCTGAGCCGCTTTCTGCTGGTCGGCGAGCTGGGCCTTGACGGCAGCGTCCGCGCTATTCCGGGGATGTTGCCGGTAGCGATCATGGCCCGCGAAAAGGGCATCGCCAATCTGATTCTGCCCGCTGCCAACGCCGCCGAAGCCGCAGTCGTCGAGGGCGTCAACGTCTATCCCGCCAGCTCGCTGCTCGACGTGCTGGAGTTGCTCAACACCATCGTTGTCGGCCAGATTCAGCGCGAACCTTATCGCGTTTCCACTGAATCATTGCTCGGCGAGCTTCAGCATTTCAGCGTTGACTTCAAAGATGTGCGCGGCCAGCAGACAGCCAAGCGCGCATTGGAAGTCGCCGCCGCCGGCAGCCATAACATTTTGATGATTGGCCCGCCCGGCTCCGGCAAAACGATGCTGGCCAAGCGGCTGCCTTCGATTCTCGCGCCGCTGACCTTCGAGGAGGCGCTTGAAACCACCAAGATTCACTCGGTCGCCGGTGTGCTTGACGCCGCAGCAGGCCTGGTCACGCAGCGCCCTTTCCGTTCGCCGCATCACACCATCAGCGATGCAGGACTGATTGGCGGCGGCATCATTCCCCGCCCCGGTGAGGTTTCGCTGGCGCACAACGGGCTGCTCTTTCTCGACGAATTACCCGAGTTTCCCCGCAATGTTCTCGAAGTCCTGCGCCAGCCTCTCGAAGACCACACGGTGACCATCGCGCGGGCATCGATGGCTCTCACCTTTCCCGCGCGCTTCATGCTGGCGGCGGCGATGAACCCATGCCCATGCGGCTTCTTCAATGACAAGTCGCGCGAATGCCAGTGCACACCGCCGGTGATTCAGCGCTACATCGCTAAAATCTCCGGCCCGCTGCTCGATCGCATCGACATACACATTGAAGTTCCCGCAGTTCAATATAAAGAACTGCGCGGCTCGGCTGCGATTGAAGGCTCGGCTGAGATTCGTGCTCGCGTACTCGCTGCCCGCGAACGCCAGCGCGATCGCTTCCGTAAATTCGGCGAGAAGATTTACTCCAACGCGCAGATGACCACACGTCAGATTCGCGCTTACTGCGAACTGGGCGCCGATGCCGAAAAGCTGCTGGAGCGCGCCATGCAGCAGCAGGGCCTGACCGCCCGCGCCCACGACCGCATCCTCAAAGTGGCGCGCACGATTGCCGATCTCGAAGGAGCGGATAGCTTGACCGTCGCCCATCTGGCCGAGGCCATCCAGTATCGCACTCTGGACCGAAGCTACTGGGCGTAATGCGGATCTCCACGTCGCGCAGGTAATCGTCTCGTGAATCTTTGTGCCGCATTGCCGATCTCGTGATGCCTACTGTGTATGGTTCCCCAAAATAAATTTCAAAAATTCTGATTACAAGACGGCGCAGAAGGGTATATTATCCTTTCGCCCTGAAAATCGTATGCAGAGTTGTTTCATCGCGATCAGCGGCGCGCCCGAGCGCCTTGTAAGGAGATTGAGGATGAGGAAGACGATGCAGTTGTTATCCGGCTTTCCCGCTGCCGGCGGCGAAGGGACTGCAACCAAGTTGCGAGTCTTTTCTGTGCTGCTTGCCTTTTGCTTTTTTTACGGGGGTTCAGTCTCGCTTGCGGCGGCGCAGACTTCTCAGGAGCCGGGCAAGCCGCTGTGGCAGACAAAGTTGAGCGTAACGGAGACGGATTTTATCGAGTTCACCTCGAAGAATCGCGTTTTAGTCGGCACCGTGAATACCGCCGACATGGCAGGTGGGCTGCAACCGCATGAAATCATGCTGTTGAACTCGGTGACCGGAGAAAAGCTCTGGGCCGTGCCCCGCGGTTCTTTTGGTTCACCTCAAACATTGCTGGCCGTGGATCCGGTGATCCTCATCGAAGGAAGCAAACAAATCGTTGCGCTGAATCCAGAGAATGGCACTGTGCTTTGGAGCCGTGAGCGGGCCGGGGAAAGATATCTTCTGCTTCCCGCCCAGAATCTTATGGTCTTTTTGGCCCGCAAAGCCGCTCCGATGACAATCTCAGCCGTGAATGTGAAGACGGGCAGCGAAGCCTGGAAGATACCTATCGAGAACTACCCTGTAGATAAAGGCACAAGGCTCGACCTTTCCATCATGGGCGATACCGTGCTTCTCAGTGGGCCTGAGACAGCAGCATTTTCCGCGACCGACGGCAAGCTGATGTGGCGAATGCCCTTCCCAGGAACTTTCGGACTTAAAGCCGCAGCCATCCCTCTGGGAGATGATCTTTACTTCTCAGACAGCTCAGCAATCGTCAGGTTCGATCCAGCCTCAGGAAAACAAATCTGGCGCGCGGCAGTAAGTGACGGCGCTTTTCAAGCCCTGACAGCAGACGAATACTGCGTCTTCATCCTGTTGAAGGGGAGCGGAAAAGACCTGCCGGATTCCATCGAGGCTCTGGACCGCAACACCGGCAAGCAGTTCTGGAGCTTCGTTCTTCCCGATCGTGCAGCAAGCCCGATCAGCATCGATGCAAATGTTCTTTATCTGACAACACCGGCCAATGTGATTGCATTGAGCGCACTCGATGGATCGGTGACGTACAAGACAACCATACCCCCGGAGTTACAATCGCGCCGTCAGTTGCCTGACATTGTTCGCATCGCGAGCGACCGAATCATCGTGGCCAGGGAGGATGGCGTGCTCGCCGTGGGAAAATTCGACGGAAAACTGCTCTTCGCGGATCAGGTCGTGGGTGGAAAGGGATTTACGTTTGACTATTCCACCGCCATGTTTCGGCGCGCCTCCGCGACTTCTCACCGCGCCCAACTCAACAGTGACTCCGCCAGCCCGGAGGACAACTATCGCGTGGCTATGGCGCAACAGCATATGGCTTACGATGCGATCCGCGCCTTCAATCAAAGGAGCATGAACCAGACAAATCTGATCCTATACGGCACCTCCCAGCCGACCTTCCAACAGCAACAGCAAGCTGGAACTGCAGTTGCTGTGACAGGCGCGGCTATTGGAGTTGGCATGGCCGCGGTGAGCGCGCTCAACGTTGTGGTATTGACAAGGATTGCGGATACCTTTCGGGAACGGGTGCAGCATACTTATCAAACGCACGCAAGTTCACTGCGGGATAAGTTCTACATCCGACCGAGTTACGATCAACGCGCAGGATGGTCGCTTTTTGTGGTGAATCTTGAAACCGGAGATTATGCGAGCGTTCCTCTTACGCCGGACTCCGAGGAAGCTCCGAATCAGTATGCAGCGCATCTGCCGGCCTTCTCCACCGATGGAACTTGTATCGTATCCAAGGGCATCGGGCCTGACGCTGAGTTAATCAAAATGCACAAGGGACTTATGCTGAACGGCCTTCCGAAGGTTGGAGCCTATCCGTCGGTTCTGGGCTTCGACCCAGCTTTGCTTTCCTTTACAAAGGGATCGAATATCCCCGCAGCGAATTCGGTTAGCCCGGAAAAAAGCAAGCTGAATGAACAACTCCTTGAGGCCGCTTCCCGGAACGATCTCGATGCGGCGAGGCAGTCTCTGGATGCCGGTGCGGATGTCAATGCCGTGGACGCGTACGGGTACACCGTACTGATGATTGCCGCCGAAGCCTCTGTGGGTACTCAAAAAAATGGACTCAGTTTCAAGACACAAAAAGCAGAGGTAATCGATCTTTTGCTTGAAAGAGGAGCGAACGCGGAACTCAGAGATCCGAGCGGCTTAACGGCCCTTGAGCATGCAATTCCATTGATGATTCCCCCGGGGGCGTGGAATCTACGTGCTATCAAAGACATTGAAAAGGCTCAAAAAAAGGCGAAGTGAGCGAAGATCGCCGATACTGGAAGTGAACGGGCAGGAGTCCGCCTCTGCGCGGCGCAAAGCAGTGTTTTAGCCGGTCTTGGGAGTTCTGAAACTTCAACGCGGAATGAAGCAATTTCGCACCCGCTTGCAGGAAAACCTCAACCAGAACACCCGATGAGCAGGAAATGCCGGCCTTCTCACGCGGGCACTAAAGCTCCTGATGAATATTTACAAGCATTCGCCACAGACTCTTAACGACCGATGCGTAGCGTGATTCCCGCGCTAATGCGAAGATTATTTTGCCAGTTGTTCGAGTTGTTAGGAAAAGCCGTACGCAGAAAATCAAGCTGCAACAGGCGCAGCGAAAGCCGCTTGTTAAGCTGATGGTCAACTCCTCCACCAAAATCGAGGGCATAGGAGTTGGCCGTTTGCGACACAACGCCAACGCCCTGCGGGAAGTTGGAATTGGAGCCGTGAGCAACGCCAGCCAGGGCCTGCGCGAAGACCTGTGTTTTTCTGACGGCTGGAAGTGTAAAGCGCGGACCGGCGGTGAATGTCGTTAGGGTCAGTCCATAGCCCGCGCCGTTGGCGTTGCTGGTGCTCTCCACGCCGGCGTCGGCGGCCAGACTCAAATGAAGCATTCTGGCCAGAGGGCCGAGCTTCCAATTGGCGTCGGCTGCAACGCCCTCCAGAGCAAAGCATCCGCAACTTCCGGTAGTGCCAACGATGACATTGGATATCTCTTCGCTGTAGCGAATGCCGGCATCGTGAGGAATGATTTGCGCCTGCGCGGAGCCAATCAGCGCCAGAAATAACAGCGAGAAAATAGCGATAAAAGACTTGGGCATTTCTTCTCCTATTGCACCGTCAAGGTGACATTGGTGGTGTGCGTGGTGGGTCCGCAAACAGCCGAGACCGTGACGGTATAACTCTGGACTGAATGAGTGAAAAAGCCGCCGGCGCCGCAACCGGTCAGTGCGCTTAATCCCGCCAGTATCAGCAGCGCGAATAGCGCCTTGCCCGAGCGCGAGAGCTGCCGTGAAGCTTTACGCGCGCGCTTGCTGAAAGCCATCGGCAACAGCAGCAGCGCCCATGCCGTCGGTGCAACAACTCTTCCGAAGAAGTGGATGCGCTCTTCCATCCGCGCCTGCGCGCCGGCGCTCAGCGTCAGCACGCTACTCGATACGCCTGCGCCCGCGTTAAACGATGCGGGATTGAAAGAAGCCGTCACGCCCGTCGGCAATGTGCTGGTGACAGAGAGCGTGATCGGATAAAGAAAGGTTGAATTCGTGGGCGTCAGCGTAATCGTATAGTTGGCCGACTGCGAGGTAAGTATGCTCTGCGGCGGCGTTGAAGAGCTGACGGTGAAGTCCGGTGAAATCACGTTTTCCGTGACGGAGTTCGATGTGCTGGTGAGAAAGTTCGCGCTTCCGTTGAAGATGGCAGTGATGCTCTGCCCCATTCCCAGCGGCAGTGCGGGCAGCAATAGTTGCGCTTGTCCGCTGACGAGCGTGACGGGCGTGGCGTTAATCAGCGTGGCGCCGTCATAAAAGCTCACGGTGCCAACCGGCGTACCGCTGCTGGAGGTCACGGTAGCCGTAAGCGTCGGCGGTGCGCCCAGAATGAATGTTGCGTTTGTCGTAGCCAGCGTGGTGTTCGCCGGAGCCGCACTCACCAGCTGCACAAAAACGCTGCTGGTCACAGCCGGATTATTTGCGTCGCCCGGATAAGTGGCGACCAGATAATGAATCCCCGCGGCCAACTGAGCTGTGCTGAACGCGACGCTGTTGCTTGAAAACGTCGTCGATCCAATCAGCGCAGGGCTGGAACCGAGGCCGTCATAGAGGCTCACTTGCTTTGTCGCAGTCTTCCCTCCGTTGGCAAAGATTGCAGTCAGCGTTCCCGTGCCTGATCCGAATACAGTGCTGGTCGCGCCGCTCAGCGTCAGCGATTCCGCGCTGTTGGTGGACGCGCCCGCCAGCGTGTTCATCTCGCCGCCGCTCACAACGCGCACCGCCTGATTTTCCGTATCGGCAAAGACCACAGTTCCGCTCTGATAGGCAACTGAACGCGGCGTATCCAGCGCCGCATTGGTCGAGGCGCTGCTATCGCCGGAGTAGCCTTCGCTGCCATTGCCAGCCAGTGTCGTCACTTGCCCGCCGCTGATGGAGCGGATGCGATCATTGTCGCTGTCGGCCACATAGATCGTTCCAGAAGCGCCCACAGCCACGCCGCGCGGACGCGCAAGCTCAGTCGCCGCTGTCGTTCCGTCCCCGTTGAAGCCCTTCGTGCCTGTTCCTGCAAGCGTGCTGATCTTGCCGGTCGAAAATGTCACCATGCGCACGCTCTGGTTATGCGTGTCGCCGATATATATATTGAAGGCCGCATCGACAGCCACGCCGTTGGGCGAATCGAGCCCTGCTGCCGTGGCCAATCCGCCGTCGCCGGAGTAACTCTGGCTGCCGTTGCCGGCCACGGTGTTAATCGTCGTGCCGGTTATCTCGCGAATGCGATGGTTGTTGGTGTCGGCGATATAGATGTTGCCGTTGCTATCAACTGCGACCGCGGTGGGATAACTCAACGCAGCAGTCGTCGCCGCCGCGCCGTCGCCGGAGAAGCTTGCCGCTCCCGTTCCGGCGATAGTTGTAATGTTGCCGCCGCTCACCTTGCGGATGCGATTGTTATGCGTGTCGGCGATATAAACATTGCCGTTGGAGTCCACAGCCACGCCCGCAGGTCGATCAAGCAGTGCGCTCGCCGCGGCTCCGCCATCGCCGCCAAAGCCCTGCGCGCCTGTTCCCGCAACGGTCGTGACAATGCCGTCCAGATTCACCTCTAGAATCACGTTGTCGCCGGTATCGGCAATGAACAGGTCCCCGGTCGCATCAAACGCCACGCCGCCCGGTCGCGAGAGAAGGATATTCGCGGCTTCCACTGTTCCCGGCGCTGGCGTGGCCGCCGAACGCGCGCTGGATTTCCCGAGGCCCAGGCGCGCCACTGCCGCTCGTTGCGCGGCATTCTGGCCTAGCGCAACCTGTGAGCTCAAGCCCATCGCAATCACAGCTACGACAGCAATTGTCGCCCATCCTGCAAGCCAATGGTTCAAACGCCTGCTCTTCATATTTTCCATCCCTATCTCCGCCAAATTCAATTCGATCGCTTCACAATTGCGACAGGTTACTCGATCATTGGCAGGAAAAAGCCTTAAAAAATCCATATCCTGTCGTGGTCGTTGAAGAGAGTTCCAGCACCATCGCTGTTCCCGCTGCAACAGCGCTGGAGGCGCTAACGCTGCACGTTTGCGCCGTTACGCCTGAAGCTGCGGTGGTTGTGCAGTCCATAATGGCGCTGCCCGCGGTCCAGGTATCACCAAAAGTTAAAGGAGTCACCTGATAAAGAGTCCACGTCTCAGGCGCTGGAATGTAGGACCATATGGTCATGCTTGGAGTGCATACGCTCGGCGCAATCACTATGATCAGCGTGTTCAGGCTGGTGCTTTGTCCGACAGCCGGACTGTAATAGAGGGGGTTGCCATTGACAGATGTAAAGTTTCCGGAAACCACGTATGGAATTCCGGAAGGACTGGCTCCCGTCGCGCCCCCGCCCGATGAGGCCGGAAAGTTAATATCCAGAACTGGGTTGGCTGCGGTTCCTCCTACCGTCAATGTTCCCGCTCCCGCAGCGGCGGTATTGGAAACCGAGGCGGTGATCCCCTGCACTACGCCATCCGCACCTGGGTTGCCAGTAGGACCAGTTGCTCCGGCAGGGCCAGTCGCGCCAGTAGCACCAGTGGCTCCGGTAGAACCCGTAGCGCCTGTAGAACCAGCAGGGCCGGCAGGTCCGGTCGCACCGGCTTCGGCAATCATTGCCCAGTCTCCCGTGCTGATTGACGGATCATTGCCCTGATTGCTGTTCACCAGCGAAATATAACTCGATCCGTTGGTCGCGCAAGCCGTCGAGCAGAAAACGACCTGACCCGTTGAATAGTTTGTTCCGCCTGCATAATTTGTCACCGTGCCGATGGTGCCGGTTGGTCCCTGCGGCCCAGTCGCACCAGCGGCTCCGGCAGAACCAGTTGCGCCTGTAGGACCAGCGGGACCTGCTGGCCCGGTCGCACCCGTAGCGCCTGTTGCGCCTGTTGCGCCTGTTGCTCCCGTTGGCCCTTGATTCACCACCGTAATATCAAGATGCGCCGCGTGGCTGGTCTCGTCGTTCTCCTTCGAGTCCAGCACAATGTCGCCAGCCGTCGTGGTCAGCGCGATGCCGAAGTTACTGGCTGGCGTGTTTACCCATCCCTGCACCAGCGCGGTCACATCGACGACCACGAACTGCTGTGCCGCCGTGGGAGTGAAGTTGGCAAACGCCGCGGCCAGCGTGGGACGCGTAGTGTATGTCACCGTGGATTCGCTCCACACGCTGCTCGCCTGCTCTACATAGATAATCCCGGAGGTGTTGATCCGGTTCACGTAGACCTTCAGCGTCGCCTTGCCGATCTGCGCCGCCGTGGTCCCGGCGGGCAGTGAGCTTAGGTCAAACTGGATCAGCGTCGTTCCGCTGCT
>Ga0181517_10004076_pt1 | contig 13518 bp, 10 predicted proteins | sample PEATcosm2014_Bin_31_FD_119748 | JGI IMG/M metagenome (GOLD analysis project Ga0181517, IMG submission 119748) | Peatland microbial communities from MTU Mesocosm Facility, Houghton, MI, USA - PEATcosm2014_Bin01_30_metaG | ecosystem: Environmental > Terrestrial > Soil > Wetlands > Peat | place... | reverse complement strand
CCGTCCTCCACAGTGATCACGCGGAGCGGTCTCGAACGTCTTCAGGCCTTCGTCAAAGCCGGCGGCAAGGTGATATTCGTGGGCAAAACGCCCACGCTGGTGGTGGACAAGACGTTCTTGAATGCCAAGGACGCGCCCGACCTGAGCTTCGCCACGCTGATCGAGCCCTCCGGCGACATCACCGAGCGGGTACTCGCCGCCCTGCCGAAGCCTGATGTGAAGCTGGACGCCGCGTTTCCGCGATTGACGTACACGCACCGAAGCTGGAGCGACGCCGACATGTACTATTTCTTCAACGAGAGCAATAAGGCGGAATCGCGCTCGGCCACCATCGCCGGACGCGGTCAGGCGCAGGCCTGGGACCTGGGCACGGGCGAGATTCATCCCATAGCCGGCGCGACGGCCGAGGGCGATTCCGTGCGCATTCCGTTGGCGCTCGGACCCTACGAGGCGAAGGTCGTGGTGGTCGGTCCGCTTCCCAGTGGGGCCGGCGCCGCGGAGCTCTCTTTGGCGTCCGGCAATACTCTCGCGGAGTTGGGCGGAGACTGGACGGTGGATCTCAACGGCAAACAGTCGACCACCTCTCTGAAATCGTGGGAGGATCTGGGTACGGCATCCTTTGCCGGCCCGGCCACCTATCGCAAGCAGTTCACCATTTCCGCCGCGCCCGCCGGCAAGCGGCTGTTCCTGGAAATCGCCGATGTGCACGACTACGCGCGCGTGAAACTGAACGGGAAAGAGTTGGAAGCCCACGCCTGGCAGCCCTATCGTTGGGAGGTAACCAGCGCCGTGAAAGCGGGCTCGAACGACCTGGAAGTGGAAGTGCGCGCGACCTCGGGCGGCCGCGGGGAGGGCCCGCCTCCGCCACCGGCTGCCGCGCAGGCAGCCCCCGCCGCGGGCGGGCGGGCCGGCCGGGGCGGCAGAGCCGCAGGCGCCGCGGGAACCGCCCCAGCGCCACCCGCGGCCGCTCCCGCTGGCCGAGGCCGCGGCGCCGCGCCGCCGCCGGTTTCGGGCTTGCTCGGGCCGGTTCGCCTGGTGGCGCTCTGAACGGGGACGCTGCTCCAGCCCGTCTTAGGGTCTGCGGACTAGATGGGCCGACCGCTCCCTGACGGTCGCGGCTCGATGACATCTGGCGAGCCGCGACCGTCAGGGAGCGGCCGGACTGGTTATTTCATAAACCAGCTCTTAGCGTTGCGCCCAGTATTCATGGCGGGCCTGCACCACCAGGCCCTTTTGCTTGGCCGTCAGTTGGATCGTGCGAAACCCGGAGAGCGTGACCTGCTTATCCGACACATAGCCCAGGTTGTATTGGTTGCGCAGTTCCTCTTGCAAAATGTCGAACACCCGATCCACGGTTTGCTTCTTCGAAACCTCGAAGTAACTGCCCCCGCTATCGTTCGACATGCGCTGCAAAGCGCGCACGCCTTCCCCGCCTCCGCCCCCGAGGATTCCATAGGCTCCCGAATCGGAGTACAGAATCGAATAGACGAGCGTGTCGGCGCGCTGCGCCGCTTCCACGGCATCCTTCAGCGTGAGGTAGCTGCCCAGATCCACGCCATCGGAGAGCACGATGAGGGCTTTCCGGCCGGAAAGCTTTTTCATGACCTCGGACGCGCGGACCACGGCGTCGTAAAGCAGCGTCCCGCCGCCATGCTGTATGCGTAACTGGGCCGCCGACTCCGTATCCACGTAGGACAGCGCATCCTCTAACTTGGCGACCGAAGAGGTAAGCGCCTGGCGCATCTGCACGGCGCTATCGAACTGCATGATGAAAACCTGGTCCTGTTTTTCGCGGACCACCTGGTCGAAGAAGCGCAGACTCGCGCCGCGCTCGGCGCCCAGCACCCGCCGCTGGCTGCCGCTGGTGTCCACCATCAGGCCGAGCGTCAGCGGCAAATTGCTCTCGCGCGCAAAATAGCGGATGGTCTGCGGGCGCCCATCTTCGGACAGCGAAAAATCCTCCTGGCTGAGACCGCCGACCAGCATTCCGGTCTTGTTCCGCACCGTGGCCAGAACATTCACCACTTTCACTTCGGTCGAAAAAACCGGCGTGTCCTGACCACGGGCCAAGCGGACGCCGCACACCGCCGCCGCGCCCTGGAGTACTTCGCGTCTGGTGAAATGACTCGGCATGGATCGTACTTACATCAGCTTATTGCATGGCGGCCAAGGCGCACAAGGCTCATGGTGGCCATGACTCATGTCACTACCGTTTGAACCAGGCCGGCCCCACGTTGAGGTGGCGGCTTATGGAATCCGGAACCACCAGGAAGAGCAGAAAACCCACCGTGGCGTGGGCTATTCCCAGGAAGTACAGATTCGGATACCGCTGGTAGATGCGCGCGGAGCAATAACCCAACAGGAGCGTGACGCTCATCAGAAACCAGTTGGGAGCGTGGGCGCAGGAAAACGCCGCCGCCGTTACCAGGGTAGCCGCGCGCCGCGGCATCACGGCCTCGAAGCGTCGCAGGAAGTAGCCGTTCAAAGCGTACTGCTGCGCCAACCCCCACGGCAGATAGGCCGCCAGCGAGAGCGCCGCCCGGTCGGTCCCAATCTGTCTGGCCGTACGCAGAAGGATGCCCCCGGCCAGCAGGGCCAGCGCCAGCAGCGTCAATGCGGGCAGCAACTCCTGCACGCAGTTGCGCAGGTTGTGAAGTCCGAATCCCAGTGCGGCGGGCGTCTCGCGGCGAAGCATGTGCGAAAGCAGCATCAAAACCGGAATGACCAGCCATAAGTTGCGGTTCACGTAACGCAGTTCCCAGATGTAGGCGATAATCAGGCCGAAGACCACGACCGGTTCCAGAATGGCGAGTTTGCGAATCACGGTGTCTCAAAAGAAGAAGTGTTTAGTCGAATCCACCAGCATGTGCAGCCCGGCCGCCGACAGCACGGTCGAAGCCTTCTGAAACACTTTGCCATAGGCCAGGCCGGCGAGGCTCGCCAGGATCATGTAGCGCCAGTTCGGCAAAGGCTGCGGGCCGTTATCGAGATGCGCGCAGCCGAAGATCAGGCCGGCGGCCAGCAGCGTGCGAACGCCGCCGCCGAAGCGTTGCATGAGCAGGTTCTGGATGAGCGAGCGGAACAGGATCTCCTCCGGCAGCGCCGTGCCGATGAAGATCAGTCCGGCCGCCGCGGCCATCCGCCCGGCGGTCTGAACAGGGAGGTGCGGAGGCGGGATGAATCCAAGCGCCATCCCCACTATCGCCAGAACCGGGGCCACCATGGCAAACCCGGCCAACGGCAGCCAGAGATCGCGATTCCATCGAGGCAGATTGAGTTTCAATCCTGGGAAGGAACGGAAGCCGGCGAACAGCGTCAGGCCCAGAACCATGGCAATGCCATAGGCCACGCCATGCAGGAATCCGCGCGCCGCGAGAGGCACGAATTTGGCCGCGGCGTTGAACTCGATGGGCAGCCAAAGCAGCAGGATGGCCAGAAAATCGAGCGCCGTGGGCCGTGGCGCGGGGCCGGGCCCCTGAAGAAACGCGCAGCAAACGGGCGCGGCTGTGTAAGTCAATACCAGAAGCATCAGCGGCGCGCTGAAGGCCCCGGCCAGCAGCGCCGCCCCGGCGAAGGCCGTGGTGAGCAGCGGCGGTGCGGCCCAGATCCAGGCGGGGCGGCGCTTCAGGAGAGATCGCAAGCGCTCCACCAGGGCCGGCGCGAAAAACGCCAGCACCGCTGCCAGCCATAGCGCCAGAATCGTGGATTGGCCCATAACTTCAGTGTGGCGCACATTCTCCGCGCCTGGCTGCGGACATCGAGCGCCGCCGCAAATCCCGGTTGGAGCCATTGCACAGCCACTTCACGCCCCTTTTTGACGCGGAGACGCGGAGACGCGGAGGAATTCAAGAGAAGACCTGGTGGTTTGCCCTCTCCTGCCCTCTCTTGTCTCCTGTTGCCTTCTCGAATTCCTCCGCGTCTCCGCGTCTCCGCGTCAAAAAGTCGTTACGAACGGAGCCACTTTACAGTACGCTTTACAGTACGCCCCGCCACGGTCTCCACGGGTGCTAAACTGTACCGAGAATCGAGTGCCCGGGAATGCGCAGTTTGTCGGCTATCTGCTTGATCGTCTTGTGCCCGGCCTGGCTGCCCGGTCAAGGCTTTGGAACGCTGAAGAAAACCATCGTTCTGGAACGGAAACTGCCCGCCGCGGTCAAACTGCCGGGTAACGCATTCGACGTCAAGACCTCGGCGGAGAAGCCCCTGGACCCGTGCGAGAAGCTGGCTGCCGACAAATTGCAGTCCATGATCGAGACCAGCCTCATTCGCTTCAACAGCCAGCTCGAGCTCAATCCCGACAAGCCCGATACGCTCATCGTCGTCAAGGTGCTGATCTGCAGCGCGGCCGCCACGCCGCAGTACAACACCCTGCTTTCCGGGAGGAACAAGGGACAGCAGCAGCCCTCCGGCGTGAAAGTCAACGGGCGCCTGCAGGTGACCTATCAGGCCAGGACGCACGCGGGTAAGTTCGTGGACGCCGAGCCGATCGAAGTCAAGTACGCCCATGAGTTCAACCAGGTGAGCGGCGCCATTTCCGAAGCCAAGAAAGTCATCGGAAAGATTCCCCATCCCGGCGCCAGGCGCAAAGACGAAGAGGGCGAAGACGAACCGCACACCATGGAGGACGTCATCGAGATCCTGGTGGACCGCACGGCCCAGCGTGTGGCGGCCCGCCTGGTGAATACCACCGAACGCGTGGAAATCATGCTGGCGCGCGGGGCCCTCGATCAGAATAACCGGAATGCCGACGCCGGCCAATGGACCAAGTTCGTCGAGACATTGGAAACCATGCCGCCGCTCGCTCGCTTGGAGGACGATGCCTACCGCCTGTATAACATCGGCGTAGGCGACGAAGCGCTGGGTTACAAAGCCGAGACCCCGGCCGGCGCCAAACGTTACTTCGAGCAGGCCGTGATGCAATACCGCAAGGCGGGCGAAGCCAATCCCCAGGAGAAGTATTTCATCGAGCCGGTAAACCGCATCGAAGTCGCGCTGGAACACTACAAGCAACTGTCCGCTCCGGCCGAAGCTCCCGCCGCCAAGACGCCGGCCAAAAAAGGGAAAACCAAGTGAGACTGTGCGCGGCGATGTTAGTCCTGGCGGCCGCCGGCCACGCGCAGCAGGGTTGCGCGGTGTCCAAGGACCTGGTGGTGCGGGCGCTGGAGCTGGTCTCCGCCTCGCCCTCCAGAGACGATCTGTCGAACGGCCTGCTGCTGCTGAAGCAGGCGGAAGAGGCCTGCGACGAAAATGGCGATGCCTGGTATTACCGGTCGCTGTTTGAGCGCAAACTAGGCCAGGGCAATCCGCAATACTCACTCGGAAAGGCGCGGGAGCGCAACGCCCCAGCCCTCGGCAGCGCCGAAGACCCTTTCACCCTGGCCACTCCGGCGCGCGGCGTGGCCGTGGTGGCGCATGACAACCCGGTTCCCGGCTCACCTGCCCGCCCTACCCGCGACCCCCGCCAGCCCGCCGTTTCGCACAAATGGGCGCTGGTGGCGGGCGTGGGCCAATTCCATAACCCGCACCTCAACCTGAAATACACGCGCAACGACGCGCAAGCGGTCGCCGATTTCCTGCGCGATCCCGCCCTCGGCCGGTTCCGCGCCGACCACGTGCGCCTAATCGCCGATGCGGAAGCTACCGCGGTGAACATCCGCGCCGGCCTCAACTGGCTGGTGCGCAATGCCACCGAAGACGATCTGGCGGTGATCTATATCGCCACTCACGGCACGGCCCGGGAGCAGGACGCGGCCGGCGCCAGCTACGTGGTGGCCTACGACACCGACGTCGATTCGCTCGACGGCCTGTATTCCACCGCCATCCCCATGGTGGAGATCACCACCGTGGTGCGAACGCGGATCAAAGCCCTGAAAGTGGCCGTAATCCTGGACACCTGCCACAGTCAGGGGGCCTTGGCGCAGACCGTGACTATTCCGCAGTCGGTATCCGCGCAGACGCTCGATCATATCAAGGAAGGCACCGGCCGCGTGATTCTGGCGGCCAGCCGCACGGAAGAAGGTTCTTACGAGTTAGCCAAGTATTCTCACGGTCTCTTCACTTACTATCTGCTCGAAGGGCTCAAGGAGCAGAAGGATGCGCCGCTCGACAAGATCTATCAATGGGTGGCGGCGCAGGTGGCCAGGGAAGCCGATGCCAACGGATGGAAGCAGCATCCGGTCTTCGGCGCGAGCGACGAAGCGAGCCCCATCGTGCTGGGAATTGCGCCAATGGACGCAACCGGTTGGCTGCGGCCAGGCGTCCACGTGGCGGCGCGATGATTCGTCCTTTGTGGTCTGTCAGGCCCAAGAGAGTCGACAGACGACGGAAACCGATCGTCTGTCCCACAACCTAGGCCGACTTAGCGGCGCCTTTGGTGTTTGCCACCGCTACTTGCAGGGAAATGTAGCTCACCATCTGCGCCGTTTCCGGAGCCGCTTCGAACACGTCCATGGAAGTCGCTTCTTTGGGCACCAGGAAACCGTCCAGGATTTTCAACTTGCCAAGCTGGTCCTTCAGCGCGGCCGAGTGTTCTTTCGGAATCACGATATAGCTTCCGCTGCGCAGCCGCAATGCCTCCGGCGAAGCCTTGACGCCATCCACCGTGGCCGTCACGTCGAGCGGCGGGCTCTGTAAGATCCACTGCTGCTGCCCGCCCTCGCCCTGCAGGCTTCCCACCAAACCTTTGATGCCCGCCAATCCGGCGCTCCCCACAACCGGAAAAGTCATCAGCGGCAAATAGGAAACCAGCGGCGAATTGACCACTTTCGACATGACATCCACAAAAGAACCGAACAGCGTTTTTCGCGGGTCCTTGGCGAAACAGGCGAAGGATGTCTTACCCAATCCGCCCGGCAGCGTGATCGACTGCGACTGCTTGGCGGCCTGCAACGGTATGGCCGCCGCCGGCGCGCCCGCTGCCGGCGCGGCCGCTTTGCCGGTCGACGCTCCACTGCCCGAGTTGCCGGAAGCGCTCTTGCCGCCGCTCTTCGTTCCGCCCTTCGATCCGCTCGCCCCGCTCTTCGGCCCCGGGAAGATGGCGCTGAAAGTGGTGGTCGCCAGCGAAAGCATTTCGCCGAAGACCGATTGCGGCTGCCCCTGCTGGAAGTCCAGATAAATCCCACCGGAGGTGAAGTTCTCGAATTGCTTGTGATCGGCCGGGTTGAGCCGCATCCGCACCAATTGAAAATCCAGCTTGGCGTCGGTGAACGGGTGCATCTTCGCGCCCGGTATCTGGTCCGCAGGCATCAACGATCCCTCATCCGGGTCATAGTGCAGGAATAGCGGCTCGCGCGCCAGATTGGAGGTTTGCGGTCCGGCCGGCTGGCGCCCTCTGGTGGTTTCTCCGCCCAGCACCATGTGGGCCGGAACCCCCATGTCTCTAACCCAGAAATCCACCACGTCCGGCGGCGCGCCGGCATTGGAAGCTTGCGAAAAGGCCTTTTCGCCGAACTGCGCCAGTCCCAGAGCGGCCAGCGGAGTCCCCACCAGGAATCCCCTACGATGCGTCTTCATCTCTCGCCTCCACGCGACCTATGGGTTATCATGGGGTATCATACCATTCGTGTGCCTGTCACTTCGTACGGATCTGGGGCGCGCCGCGTTTCTGGTATTTGCCCTCACCGCCCTTGGTTCCACTCTTAAGGGCGAGTCGCGCCGCGCCATCCTGGTGGGCATCGACAATTACAATCCCGACTCGACCACCCAGGCCCAGCTATTGCGCGATTTGAAGCCGCCCACGGTCAAGCGCCCAGCGGTCGAGGGCGACGCCAAATACTGGCGATTCGACGACCTGGACGGGGCCGTCAATGACGTCCGCCTCATGAAGGCCGTCCTCGAAAGCATCGGCTTCCAGGATTTCGTGGTCCTCACCGATCAGGACGCCACCGCCGACGCCATCCTTCAGGCCCTGCAAAAGAACCTGGTTGACGACGCCCAGCGCGGCGACGTGCGCCTGTTTTACTATTCCGGGCACGGCAACCACGTCAGGAACCGCGCCAGCGGCGAACAGCAGCAGGAGGATCAGACCCTGGTGCCCGCCGACAACTGGCGCAACGTCCCGGATATCCGCGATAAGGAAATCTCGCGCATTCTTTTCAATGCCGCCCGCAAGGGCGTGATCGTCACCTTGATCGCCGATAGCTGCCACAGCGGCTCGCTGGCGCGCGGGGCATGGAACTCCAGCGGAAAAGCCCGCACCAACAGCGGCGTGCGCGCGGGCTCTCCCGGCGTCACGCTCCATGAGCCGGAGGCGAACGATCCGCCCGACATTGATCCCGCCACCCGCCAGCCCATCGATCCCGAGATGCTGGGCGTGCTGACGCTGGCTGCCGCCCAGCCCAACCAGGAAGCCCGCGAGGCGCAGACCGAAGACGGCGCGCACGGCGCCTTCACCTGGGCATTGGCCCAGGCGCTGCGCTACGCCTCCGAACCGATGGACCGCATTTTCGCCCGCACCATGGCGGCTCTGGGGGCCAACGGAGCCGTCCAACAGCCGGCCATGGGCGGCCCGTCGCGATTCTCCAAGACGATCCTGGGACAGCGAGCGGGCGTCGGCGGCGGTTTCACGGTGGTGGTGGATTCCGTCAAAGGCGCCGACATCCATCTGCGCGGCGGCGCCGCCATCGGTCTTTTCCCCCAGTGCCGCCTGAAGACCTCCGGCCAGCCTGCCGTAACGGTTGAGATTGCTTCCTCCGAGGGCCTCGCCGGTTCCATCGGCCACGTGGTGGGCCAAGGGAGCGTCAAGGTTGGCGACGTCCTGACGCTTGATCGGTGGGTGGTCCCGGCCAAAGCCGGGCTGCGCGTTTCGATCCCCAAACCGGCCCCCGCGGCCGCCGTGGAGCGCGCCGTGGCCGAGTTCGGAAAACTGCGTGGCGACCCCGCCATCGACTGGCTCGCCGACCCCACCGCCGGCGCGCCCACGCACGTGGTCAGTTGGAACGGGGCGGCCTGGATACTGGAAACCAATCCCGCCACCAAGCCCGCCACTCTCGGCGCCGAGCCGACCGCCCCCGGCGTGAAGAGTTTGCTTCCGCCCAAAGCGCGCCTGCTGGTGCGCCTGCCGCCCACCGTCGACCTCCTGGCGGCGATTCCGTTGGGCGATGCCGATCATTCCGCCGTGGAAACCACCACCGCGCCCGCCGGCGCGCAGTATTGGTTCTGGGGAAAGATCGCCGATTCCGGCCCCCTGTATGCCTGGTTGCTCCCCGATTCCACCGAGGCCAGCGCCGGAGGGAACCGCACTTCCGGATCCCTTCCGCTTCCCGTTCGCAGCGATTGGGTGAAGCTTCCGGCGGACCCCGAAGGCGTCCGCGCGGCCGGCGCCGATCTCACTAAGAAGGCGCTGTTGCTGGCTCGCATCCGCACCTGGCTAACCCTGCAATCGCCGCCCTCCCAGCAGACCTTTCCTTACCATCTGGCATTCCGCCAGGTGGCCGGCGGCGCGCTCGGCGCATTCAAGGATTCCGGCGATTTCAAAGAGGGCGAGCAGTATAAGCTCTACCTCCGCGCCGACCCCTCCGCCCTGGCCGCCGGCGGCTCGCTCGCGCCGCGCTGGGTCTACGTCTTCGTCATCGACCACTTCGGAGATGGCACGCGGATTTTTCCAGCCCCCGGCCGCGGCAACGAAGGCAACCGCCTCCCTTATGCCCAGGTGGGCGACAAACCCGATTTCCAGCCGCTTCTGCCGCTCTCGGGCGATTCGCCCGAAGCCGATTTCGAAATCGGCGCGCCCTTCGGAGTGGACACCTATTTCCTGCTCACCAGCGACAACGCCATCGATAATCCCGAAGTGCTCCACTTCGAGGGCGTGCGCACCGAAGCGGGAACCCGCGGCGCATCCGACCCGCTCACCAGCCTGCTTTCGAGCGCCAGTTCCCAGGCTCGCGGCGTCCCGCGCCCGGTTCCCGCGCTGTGGTCAATCGAAACGCTCACCTTCCGCAGCGTTCCCAAGGATGGCGGGAAATAGCCCAAGTGGGGTCAAGCCTTCGGGCTTGCCGCCGGCCTTCTGGCCGGCGTTCTTCGCATCGCCGCCTGTGTGCCGCCTCTAATGCCGGTAGAATGTAGTTTCGTCCCGATGACACCGGGGGAACAGGAATGAAACTCGGATTTGTAAGCGCGATTTTGCCGGACCTGACGCTCGAGGAGGTCATCGCCTTCGCCGCTCAGGCCGGGTATCGGTGCGTCGAACTGATGTGCTGGCCGGTGGGGAAGAGCGATCGCCGGTATGCCGGCGTGACCCACATCGATTGCGCCAGCCTGGGGGCCGGCGACGTCCAACGGATTCATGACTTGCTGGCCGCTTCCGGCATCGAGATCAGCGGCCTGGGCTATTATCCCAACCCGCTGACTCCGTACCGGGAGGAAGCCGAAGTCTGCATCGCCCATATCCGCAACGTAATCGCGGCCGCGCGCACGCTGGGTGTTCCGGTGGTGAACACCTTCATCGGCCGGGATTGGCGCCTGTCCGTGGAGGACAACTGGCCGCGGTTCCGCGAAGTCTGGCAACCGCTGGTGGAGTTCGCCGAAGACCAGGGCGTGAAGATAGCCATCGAGAACTGCCCCATGCTCTTCACCCGGGACGAGTGGCCCGGCGGGAAGAACCTGGCGAGCAGTCCGAAGATCTGGCGCCGCATGTTCGAGGACATCCCCAGCCCCAACTTTGGCCTCAATTACGACCCCTCGCACCTGGTTTGGCAGCATATGGACTACCTCAAGCCGCTGGGCGAGTTCGCCTCGCGCATCTTCCACGTTCACCTGAAGGACGTGAGGGTGGACCGCTCCCGCCTGGATGAAAGCGGCATTCTGGCCAACCCGCTCGAATACCACACCGAGAAACTCCCCGGTCTGGGCGACATCCACTGGGGCCGCTTCTTCTCGGCGCTCGGCGACTCGCGATACAACGGGCCGGCCTGCGTAGAGGTGGAGGACCGCGCCTACGAGGGCTCTTTGGAGAGGCGGAAGGCGGCGCTGCTCCAGTGCCGGCGATTCCTTTCGCAATTCACGGAGTGAGGGCCGCGGCGAATTTGCCTACAATAGCAACCGGAGGGCGCGCAAAACAGTTGCTCAAGATCGGGCTTCGCTCGCTCGTGTCGATCGCCGGCGTGGGGCTGGTGACATTCGCGGCCTACCGTGTATTCCAGGTCAACGCCACCACGGCGGGTTTCGCCTACCTGCTGCTGGTACTGGTCATCGCCAGCACGTGGGGCTTTGCGGAAGCCTGCATGGCCTCGCTCGCGGCCACGCTGCTGCTGAACCTCTGCTTTCTTCCGCCCATCGGCAAGCTGACCATCTATGAGAAACAAAACTGGGTGGCGCTGTTCAGCTTCCTGGCGACGTCGCTGATCGCCAGCCGGCTGTCGGCCAAGGCCGAACGGCGGACGCGGGACGCCATCGCGCGCCGGCAGGACGTCGAACATCTGTATACCTTCAGCCGCGCGATCCTGCTGATCGAGGAGAGCGAGCCTTTCGCGCATCAGCTCGCGCAGCGGCTGGCGGAGATTTTTCCGGTGGACGCGGTAGTGCTGTACGACCGGGCGACGGATGAGATCTACCGCGCCGGGCCCTCCGAGTTTGACGGTATGGACGATCAACTGCGCGATGCCGCGCGGCATGGCGGTTCGTTTTCGGATGCGGAGCAGCGGCGCGTGATCACCGCGGTGCGCCTCGGCTCGGAGCCCATCGCCGCGCTGGGCGTGCAGGGCGCCCACATGCCGGACTCGGTGTTGCAGGGCATCGCCAACCTGGTCGCCATCGGCCTGGAGCGCGCCCGGGCGCAGGACTTGGCCCACCAGATAGAGGCCGCCCGCCGCAGCGAACAACTGCGGACCACTCTGCTCGACGCCCTGGCGCACGAGTTCAAGACGCCGCTGACTTCCATCAAGGCCGCCACCACCTCGCTGCTGGCCAACCCGGATCAGCCCCAGGAGAGCAGGACCGAGTTGCTGACGGTGGCCGACGAGGAAGCCGACCGGCTGGAAGTTCTGGTGGACGACGCCGTGGAGATGGCGCGCCTTTCCAATGCGGATATCGATCTGCACAAGGAGCTTGTCGAGGTTTCCGAAGTGATTCGGGAGTTAGTGGCTTCGATGCACAACGAATGCGACCGGAGGGTGAGAGTGATCCCCGAGGACGGGCTCGCGCCCATCGCCCTTGACAAGCGGCTGGTGCGGCTGGCCGTGAAGCAGATCCTGGACAATGCTCTCAAGTATTCGCCGGCGGCCAAGCCCGTGGAGATTCGCGTGCACGGGGGGGAAGGCTCGCTGGCGGTGGACGTGACGGACCATGGCAAGGGAATATCGGCGCAAGAGCAGGTCCGCATATTCGAGAGGTTCTACCGGGGCCCCGCCATCCGCCAACAAATTCCCGGCTCGGGGTTGGGACTGAGCATCGCCAGCAGCATCGCGCAGGCGCACGGCGGAGATCTGACCGTGACCAGCCGCCCGGGCGAGACCACGTTTCGAATTACGCTGCCGGTGGACGGGAAAGGAGAAAGGAATTGAGCGCCGGCCGCGTTCTGGTGGTGGACGACGAGCCGCAGATCCGGCGCATCATGCGCGCCACGCTGACGGGCGCGGGGTACGAGGTGGACGACGCCAAGACCGGCGAGGAAGCCCTCGAAAAATGCCGCGAGTTTCGCCCGGATTTGGTGCTGCTCGACATCAACATGCCGGGGATGGGCGGAATAGCCGCCTGCCGGACTTTGCGGGCGGACGCGAATATCGCCATCATCATGCTGACGGTCCGCAACGCCGAGGCGGACAAAGTGAAGGCCCTCGACGCGGGCGCGGACGATTACATTGCCAAGCCTTTCAGCACGCCCGAGCTGCTGGCCCGCATACGAGCCGCGCTGCGACGCGTTCCGGCCACTCTACAGTCTTCGCCGGCGCGCGTGGGAGTAGGCGAGCTGGTCATCGACTTTGTATCTCGAACCGTGACTAATGGACCGTCCGCCGCGCATCTGACTCCCAAGGAGCTCGACTTACTCCGCTACCTGACCCAGCGCCCCAATGAAGCCGTCTCGCATCGCGAGTTATTACAAGCCGTGTGGGGCCCGGATTACGGAGACCAGGTGGATTACCTGCGCGTGTTCATCATGAACCTGCGAAAGAAAATCGAGCGTCGGCCCGAGAACCCGGAATACATCACCACGGAGCCATGGGTAGGCTACCGCTTCAACGGGCGGCCCGAGCCGCTGTGAGGGAGTCGCGGCGAGGACCCTTCAAGCAGCCGTGACAAAAACCCGCCCTGGGCGGCGAGTCCGCGGCTTGTTGCGGATGACGATCTGAATGTCCCGGTTGAGCGATGTAAGGAACCGCATCAAGCGCTCCACGGAGAAGCCCTCCAAACGGTATTTCGAGAGAGCGGAGACTTTGGGTTGGTTGATGCCTAACAACTCCGCTGCCTTCCCTGCGATAACCCACGCCGCTGCAGGACGTCATTGATCGCCATGGTCAGGCGAACCTTCGTCTGGCGTTCGCCGGCGTCCGCAAAGCCGAGGTCGGCGAATACATTCCCCGAACT
>Ga0181517_10004069_pt1 | contig 13527 bp, 13 predicted proteins | sample PEATcosm2014_Bin_31_FD_119748 | JGI IMG/M metagenome (GOLD analysis project Ga0181517, IMG submission 119748) | Peatland microbial communities from MTU Mesocosm Facility, Houghton, MI, USA - PEATcosm2014_Bin01_30_metaG | ecosystem: Environmental > Terrestrial > Soil > Wetlands > Peat | place... | reverse complement strand
CGGCGATGCGTACAATGCCGACCGGGTCGACCTCAGCCTGAAGACGCTGTACGCGACCGGCCTCTTCAGCGACGTGGCGATCCGCCGCGATGGCACCGCCCTGGTGGTGAGCGTGAAGGAAAACCCGATCGTCAACCAGATCGCCTTCGAGGGTAACCACAAGCTCACCGACGACAATCTGCGCGATGCCATCCAGTTGCGGCCGCGCGCCGTGTTCACGCCGGCGATGGCCGATGCCGACCGCCAGCGCATCCTCGACCTGTATGCCAAGCGCGCCCGCTTCGCGGCGACGGTCACCCCGAAAATCATCGAATTGCCGCAGAACCGCGTCAATGTGGTGTTCGAGATCGCCGACGGCTCCGCCACCCTGATCGCCCGAATCGTTTTCGTCGGCAACAAGGCGTTCAGCGAGGGTACGCTGAGGGATGTGGTGGGCAGCCGGGAGACGGCCTGGTGGCGCTTCCTGTCCAGCGCGGACATCTACGACCCCGAACGCGTCGCCTATGACCGCGAATTGCTGCGCCGCTACTATCTCAAGAACGGTTACGCCGATTTCCAGGTGACCGGGGCGACGGCCGAGCTGACCCCGGACAGGACGGGCTTCTTCCTGACCTACACGCTGAACGAGGGCGAGCGCTACCGGATCAGCAAGGCCGCCGTGAATTCCACCCTGCCCTACCTTCCCAACGCGGTGCTGCAGCGGGTGCTGGAAATGTCGGTGGGCGACTGGTACGACGGCGACGCCGTGGAGCGCACCGTCCAGGCGCTGACCGACTACGTGCAGGGTCACGGCCAGCCGTTCGTCGACGTCGAACCCCGCATCGAGCGCAACCGCGAGAAGCACACCATCGACCTGACGTTCGACGTGAACGAGGGGCCGCGCGTCTATATCGAGCGCATCGACATCGCCGGCAACACGCGCACCAAGGACAAGGTGATCCGGCGCGAGTTCCGCCTCGCCGAGGGCGACGCCTTCAATGCCGCCCTGCTGCGCCGCACCCAACAGCGGCTGAAGGACCTGAACTATTTCAATGCCGTCGGCATCACCACGCAGCCTGGCTCGGCGCCCGACAAGGCGAACATCAACACCGCGATCGAGGAGAAAGCCACCGGCGAACTGACCGTCGGCGGCGGCTACTCCACCGATATCGGTGCGCTGGTGAGCCTCGGCATCCACGAGCGCAACCTGGTCGGCACCGGTCTCGACGCCGGGCTGGACGGCACGCTGGCGCAGAAGGAGAGCCAGCTCAACCTGGGGATCACCGACCCCTACTTCCTTGATCGCAACATCGTTGCTGGTGCCAACGTCTTCCTGGTGAACAACAACAACGAGTTGATCTCCGATTACCGCGAGCGGCGCATTGGTTTCTCGTTGAGTGCCGGCTATGAGATCAATGATCATTTGCGGCAAGCCTGGACGTATTCGATGGTCCAGCGTTCGATCTACGATATTCTGACGGGGGCCAGCCTGTACGTGTTGAACGCGCAAGGCGTGACGCTGCTGTCGCAGATCGGCCAGACCATAACGCTGGACTATACCGACAGCCGTCTCGACCCGCGCCAGGGCTGGCTGCTGCGCGCCGGGTCCGACTTCGCCGGCATTGGCGGCGATGTCCATTACGTTCGCACCAAGTTGGACGGCGAATACTTCATCCCGCTGGAGCGGTGGTTCGGCAGCAACGACTGGGACATCGCCATCACGGCCGGCACGGGCTACCTGTTCAATCTCGGCTCGCAAGAGCAGATCATCGACCGGTTCTTCCTCGGCGGCGACAATCTGCGCGGCTTCGAGATCGGCGGCGCCGGCCCGCACTCCGTGCCTACCAGCACCTATCCGAACGCCGACAGCCTGGGCGGGCGGTTCATCTGGACCCAGTCGACCGAGTTGCGCTTCCCGCTGCCGGTTTCGCCCGACCTTGGCCTGTCCGGACGCGCGTTCGTCGATATCGGCGGACTGAGCCAGGTCAACGCGGTTTACCTGGGCGGCGTGCGGCAGCCTATCGTCGACAGCGCCAGCCCGCGGATTGGCGCCGGCATCGGCTTTTCCTGGAAGACGCCGTTCGGGCTCATCAATCTCGACTTCGCCCAGGCGGTGCTGAAACAACATTACGACCAGACTCAGTTTTTCCGCCTCGGCTTCGGAACAAGGTTCTAGGACACATGATGCGTAGTTGCCTTTCTGCCGCGCTGGTCGTGGCTCTGTTCGGCTTCGTTGCGCCGGCCTCGGCGCAGAATCAGGACTTCTTCGTCCCCGGCCAGCAGCGCCCGGCCGCCGCCCCCCGCCCCGCTCCGGCCGCCCGGCCACAACAGCCGGCGTCGCAGCAGCCGATGACGGCAGAAGAACAGCAAGAACAGGCTCCGGTGCAGCTGTCGCCGCGGGTCCAACTGCCGCCGGCGCCGGCGCTTCCCGACTTGCCGCGCGGCGCCAGCCCGCCGGCCTCCGTGCTCGGCGTGATCGGCGTGCCGGATATCATGCGCGCCTCCACCGCCGCCCAGCAGGTCGAGAAGAGCATCGGCGAGCGGCGCGAGAAGCTGAACGAGGACGCCCAGAAGGAACAGGCCGCCTGGCGCGACATGCAACAGGCGCTGGCGAACGACCGCAGCAAGCTCTCGCCCGAACAGATCCGCACGCGCGAACGCGAGCTGCAGGACCGGATCACCAAGGCCCAGCGGGACTTCCGCGAGCGCGGCAACGTCATCCAGCTGGCCGCCCAGTACGGCCTCGCGCAGATCGAACGCACGCTGGTCGGCCTCATCCAGAGGGTGGCGGAGAGCCGGGGCATGAACATCGTGCTGCACCGCCAGCAGGTGGCGCTGAACGTCAACGAGTTCGACGTCACCGCCGAGGTGACCGAGGAGCTCAACAAGGTGCTGCCCTCGGTCATCATCCCGCCGGAAGGGGTGATGCCACCGGAGATGGCGGCGGCGCCGGCCGCCCCCGCCCAGGCCCAGCCCGCCGCAGCGCAGGGCAAGCCCGCCGCAGCGCCGGCCGCGGCACCGCCCAAGAAGTAAGCCGTGTCCGCAGCGCCGGAATCTGGCGTCGTGTCGGCTCCGCCTACGGCCGGCGACGCGCGTTTCTTTGGCCGCGCCGGCCCGTTCGCACTGAGCGACGTGGCCGCGGCGGCCGGCGGCACGACACAGCCGTGCGCGCTGACGCTGTCGGGCGTGGCCCCGCTGCAAACGGCCGGGCCCGAGCACGTCAGCTTCCTCGACAACCGCAAATACGCGCCGCTGCTGGAGACGACCCGCGCCGGCGCGGTGGTCGTGCATCCCGACCTGGCGGCGCGCGTGCCGGCGGGTTGCGCGGCGATCGTCACCGCCGAACCCTATCTGGGTTGGGCGCGGGTGGCGGCGCTGTTCCATCCCACCCCGCCGCCGCGGCCCGGCCGCCACCCCACCGCGGTGGTCGATGCCGAGGCGCAGGTGGACCCAAGCGCCGAGATCGGCCCGCTCGCCGTGATCGGGGCGCGCGCCAGCATCGGCGCGCGCTGCCGGATCGGCCCCGCTGCCGTGATCGGCGAGGGCGTGGTGCTGGGCGCCGACTGCCGGATCGGCGCGCACGCCTCCGTCAGCCACGCGCTGGTCGGGGCGCGGTCATACATCTATCCGGGCGCGCGCATCGGCCAGGAGGGGTTCGGCTTCGCCACCACGGCCAACGGCTTCGTCACCGTGCCGCAACTCGGCCGGGTGGTGATCGGCGATGACGTCGAGATCGGCGCCAACAGCACGGTCGACCGCGGGTCGATTCAGGACACCGTCATCGGCGCCGGCACGCGGATCGACAACCTGGTGCAACTCGGTCACAACGTCCATCTGGGCCGGTGTTGTGTTATCGTCTCGCAGGCCGGCATCTCCGGCTCGACGGTGGTTGAGGACTTCGTGCAGGTGGGCGGCCAGGCCGGCCTGACCGGGCACCTGCATATCGGACGGAAAGCGCGCATCGGCGCGCAGGGGGGGATCATGACCGATGTCCCGGCCGGCGCCGACGTGGTGGGCAGCCCCGCCATGCCGGTGCGCGAGTTTTTTCGCCAGGTGGCGACCTTGAGGCGGCTGGCCGGGCGAGCCCCCGGCACGGCCGGCAGCAATCAGGCCGGCGGGCCGCCGGTGGAAAACAAGACTTCGGACTGAGCAGCCATGGACACCACGTCAATCTCCAACACGGAAGCGACCCAGGCCGGCGTCGGCGAGGTTGTCGACATCGCGCGCATCATGCACGCGATCCCGCACCGCTTTCCGTTCCTGATGATCGACCGCGTCGTCGATCTGGTGCTCAACCAGTCGGCGATCGGCATCAAGAACGTCTCGGTGAACGAGAATTTCTTCCAGGGCCACTTCCCTGGCCATCCGGTGATGCCCGGCGTGCTGATTATCGAGAGCATGGCGCAGACCGCGGCCGTGCTGGTGGTGGAAACGCTCGGCCCCAAGGCGGTCGGCCGGGTGGTCTATTTCATGTCGGTCGAAGGCGCGAAGTTCCGCCGGCCCGTGGTGCCGGGCGATCAGTTGCGCATCCACGTCACCAAGGAACGCAGCCGCGGCAATGTGTGGAAGTTCAACGCGGTGGCCCGGGTGGACGGCGTCTCGGTGGCGGAGGCGACCTACGCCGCCATGATCATGGACAAGATGGCGGACCGCTAGCGTGGAAATTTCAGTCCATCCGTCCTCGATCGTGGCCCCGGGGGCCGCGATCGGGCCAGGCGTCCGCATCGGGCCATTCTGCACGATCGGCCCCGAGGTGGTTCTCGGCGCCGGCGCCGAACTGATCAGCCACGTCGTGGTGGACGGCCGCACCCGCATCGGCGAGGGCGCGAAACTCTATCCGTTCTGCACCGTCGGCCTGGGACCGCAGGACCTGAAATACGCCGGCGAGCCGACCGAAACCGAAATCGGCCCGCGCAGCGTGCTGCGCGAGCACGTCACCGTCCACCGCGGCACCGCCACCGGCACCGGCGTCACCCGGGTGGGGGCGGACTGTCTGCTGATGGCGGTGGTCCATGTGGCCCACGACTGCGCCATCGGCAACGGCGTGGTGATCGCCAACAACGTGGTCATGGGCGGCCATGTCCATATCGGCGACAACGCCGTGATCGGCGGGGCGGCGGCGATTCACCAGTTCGTCCGGATCGGCCGCGCCGCCATGATCGGCGGTGTTTCCGGCGTCGAGGCGGACGTGATTCCGTTCGGCAGCGTGATGGGCAACCGCGCCTGGCTGGCCGGACTGAACGTCATCGGCCTGCGCCGCCGCGGCTACGACCGGACCCAGATCCACACGGTGCGCGCCGCCTTCCGGCTGCTGTTCCGCGGCAAGGGCGTGTTCGCCGACCGGGTGGAACAGGCCCGCCAGACCTGGGGCGACGACGCGCTGGTGGCCGAGATACTGGCCTTCATCGACACCCCGAGCCGCCGCGGGCTGATCCGCGCCGTGATCGAGGACGAGGATGATGCGGCCTGACGGGGCCTGACGCCATGCGCGGGCACGGGGTGCCATGAGCGCACCCGGACCGGCCTGCCTCGGGATTCTCGCCGGTGGCGGCAGCTTGCCCGGGCGCGTTGCCGCCGCCGCGCAGGCCGCCGGACGGCGCGTTTTCCTGGTCGGCCTGGAAGGTTTCGCCGAACCCGCCGTGCTGGCGCCCTTCCCGCACGCCACCTGCCGCATCGGCGCGGCCGGGCGCATCCTGAAGCTGCTGCGCGACAACGCCTGCCGCGACCTGGTGCTGGTCGGGCCGGTGCGCCGCCCCTCGCTGCTCGACCTGCGCCCGGATGTCGAGGGCACCCGCCTGCTCGCCCGCGTCGGCCGCGCCGCCTTCGCCGGCGACGACGGGCTGCTCGCCGCGGTGGTGCGCGTGCTCGGCGAGGAAGGGTTTTCCGTCGTCGGCGCGCACGAGATCCTCACCGAGGCGGTCGGCCCCAAGGGGCTGCTGACATGCGTCGGCCCCGACGCCACGGCACTGGCCGACATCACCCGCGGAGTCGCGGTGGCCCGCGCGCTCGGCAGCGTCGATGTCGGTCAGTGCTGCGTTATCCAGCAGGGCATCGTGCTGGCGGTCGAGGCCATCGAAGGCACCGACGCCATGCTGGGCCGCGCCGCCACCTTGCGCCGTCCCGGCCCCGGTGGTGTGCTGGTGAAACTGGTCAAGCCGGGGCAGGAGCGGCGCGCCGACCTGCCCACCATCGGCATCGGAACCATCCGCGCCGCCGCCGAGGCGGGGTTGCGGGGGGTGGCCTTCGAGGCGGGCGGAACCCTGCTCGCCGAACGCGAGGCCATGGTGGCAACCGCGGAAGAGGCCGGACTGTTTCTGCTCGGAGTCGATCCGAATGAAGGAGAACAATGATGGCTGGTAACCATTCTTTTCTGCACACGATGATCCGGGTCGGCAACCTGGACCGCAGCGTGAAGTTCTACACCGAGCTGCTCGGCATGAAGGAGCTGCGCCGGCGTGACATCCCGGAGGGCAAATACACCCTCGCCTTCGTCGGCTATGCGGGCGAGGAAACCGGCGCCGGGGTCATCGAGCTGACCTATAATTATGGGGTTGAAAAGTACGAGATCGGCAACGGTTTCGGCCACCTCGCCGTCGGCATGCCGGACATCTACGGTGCCTGCGAGAAGCTGCGCGCCGCCGGCGCGAAGATCACCCGTGAGCCCGGTCCGGTGAAGTTCGGCACCACCATCATCGCCTTCGTCGAGGACCCTGACGGCTACAAGGTCGAGCTGATTCAGCGCGCTTGATCCGATGGGCTGGGTGACCACGGCGCGCGGGCTGGTGCCCGTGCGCCGGGTTGTCCGGATCGGCGTCACCGGGCTGGCGCAGGCCGGCAAGACGGCGCTGTTGACCTCGATCGCGGCCAATTTGCTGGCCGCCGGCGCCGGCCTGCCGGCCTTGCCCGCGCTTGGCGCGCGGTTGGCGGGGCGGCGCCTGCGGGTGAGCGTGGCGCCCGCCGGGGCGGCGGATCTGCCCCGTTTCGACACCGCTTCCCACCTGGCGGCGCTGGCGCGCGACCCGCCGGCGTGGCCGGCCCGCACCCAGGCCATCAGCCTGCTGGCGCTGGATCTGGAGATCGGCCAGCCCGGCCTGTTTTCCGCCTTCCCGGCGCGGCGGGTTCGCTTCGAGCTGCTGGACTATCCGGGCGAGTGGCTGCTCGACCTGCCGTTGCTCGGCCTGGGGTTCGGGGCGTGGTCGGCGGCCACGCTGCGGCGACTGGAAAGGCGGCACGAGGCGGCTGATTTCCTGGCTTTTGTCGGCGCGCTCGCGGCCGCGGCGCCGGCCGACGAGGCGCTGGCACGCAGCGGCCACCGGCTCTACCGCGCGCTGCTGTTCCGCCTGCGCGAGGAAGCCGGGCTTTCCCTGCTGCAACCCGGCCGCTTCCTGGTGCCCACGCCGGGGGGCACGCCGCCCTGGCTGGAGTTTTTCCCCTATCCCGGCGAGGGTCCGCTCGCCGGGCTGCTGCGGTCGCGCTACGAGGCCTATGTCGCGGCGGTGCGCACCCAGTTGTTTTCGCCCGCGTTCGGTGGGTTGGCGGGGCTGGTGGTGCTGGCCGACCTGCTTTCCGCCCTGCACCGCGGCGCGGCCGCCTTCGCCGACGCCACCGCAGCCCTGGCCGAGGTCGCCGAGGCGCTGCGCTGGGGCGGCCCGGCGGTGTTGCCGGACTGGCTTTCCGCCCTGCTCGGCCTGGGGATTTCGCGCGTCGCCTTCGTCGCCAGCAAATCCGACCATGTGGCGGAGCGCCAGCGCGGCAACCTCGCCGCCCTGGCCGCCGCCGTCACCCGCCTGCCGATGGGCCGCTTCATGCGCACCGCCAGTTTCGCCGTCGCCGCGGTGCGCTGCACCGAGGACGTGGTGTGGACGCTGGACGGCCACCCCGTTTCGGCGGTGCGCGGCCGGGTGGTGGGGGCGGAACGGGCCGGGCGGTCCTACCCGGGCGAGGTGCCGGACAAGCCGCCGGGTGCCGAATTCTGGGCGCATCCGTTCCTGGCGCTGCCCGATTTCGAGCCGATGCGCCTGCCGCTGGACGGCCGGGGCGGCGTGCCGAACGTCAATCTCGACGCGCTGCTGGGCTTCCTGCTGGAGGATGTGTTGTGATTCCCCCGCGATTCGAGCTTGAGGACAGCCCGATGCCGCGCCTGGAACCCGCGCCACTGCCCGTCGCCGACGAGCCGCGCGTCGGGGTCGGCAGCGCGGTGCTGGTGCTCGCCGGGGCGACGGTGCTGGTGCTCGGGCTGGCGCTGCTGTCGGCGGGCAATTTCGTCGCCGACGAGTTTGCCCGGACGCCGGTGCTGGGCTGGGCGTCGCTGGCGGTGGCGGGCGGCGGCTTCGGCCTGGTCGGCGCCGGCATGTGGCGGGAGATTTCCGGCCTGCTGGCCCTGCGCGCGGTGGACCACATCCGCGCCGGACTGGAATCCGGCGAACCCCGGCGCATCGCCGCGGCGGCGCGGGCGTGGCTGGACGAACTGCCGGACGGCGCCGCGATGCTGCCCGCGGTGCGCGCGCTGAACGACCCGGATGCCGTGCTGGCGCTGCTGCGCACCCGCGTGGCGGCCGATTTGCAGCAGCGCGCGGACGCGCTCGGCCGCGGCGCCGCGATGCAGGTGTTCGCGGTGACGGCGGCGATGCCCTCGCCGGCCCTGGACGCGCTGGTGGTGGGCTGGCGCGGCGTGCGGCTGGTGCGCCAGATCGCCGAACTGAACGGGCTGCGTCCCGGACTGTTCGGCACGCTGGCGCTGCTGCGGCGCACCGCGCTGTCGGCGGCCGGGGTGGCGGCGGCGGACGTGGCGATCAACTCGGCAACCCGCGCGGTGCTGTCCAACCCGCTGCTGCAACATCTGGCCGGCGACGTGGCGGGAGCGGGGGTGGCGGCGCGGCGGATGGTGGTGCTGGCCCGGGCGGCGGCGGCCGCGTGCTGCCCGATGAAGTAAGGTAAGGAAGCGCGAGGCTCTGCCCCGCCCCCGCCAAGAGACAGTGGTACCCCCAGAACCCGTTACTTGAGGCGGATGACGCTTCGCCCTACAGCGCGTCGGGATTCCGGGCTATGCTTGCTGCCGCCGTATCCACGCGTGTTCCTCAATGGGGGTATGCATGCTGAAACGAGTTTCGGCGCTGGCGCTGGGCTTGGCATTGGCGACGAGCACAGCCGTTGCGCAGAGCGTCCCGACCCTGTTCAAGATTGTGTCGCCGAAGGACGAGGTCGTCATTGCGGCCGTCGGGCTTGACCTCGATGCGCTCGCCAAGCGCCTCGTCGCGGACGGGCAGATCACCGTCTGGCAGTACAGCGTCCACAAGGCGGCCAATGGCGATCTCGAACAGGCCCCACTGCGCCGTGTCGCGATCCTGCGCCAGGACACGCTGCGCATCGAGCCGTACACGTCGCCCCTCAAGGTAGCGCCGCTGCCGCCTTGATCGACCGCCAGCCAGCGAAGCCCGCATCAAGATGCGGGCACCGGCGCTGCCGCGGGCGTCGTGCCCGCCCTGGGGCGGTGGCGGTATTCCGACCGCCAAGATCGTTGTAATCTACACCAAACTCGTTGCGATCATGCCCGGCAGCGGCTATGCTCGCTTCCGGTCGACCCGGCCCAGCCGGCTATCTGGGAAATGTCGGTTCAAGCCTCAGGAAAGGATAGGGGAATGCGTCGGCAACCAGTCGTCCTACCCGTCGTCCTCGTTGGCTGCGGTCTGCTCCTGTCAGGCTGTATCACCAGTGCAATCGTAGCAGGCACAACAGCGGCTTCGGACGCGGCCAAGACGAGCGGAACCAAGGTCGATCAGGCTCAGATCGACAAGTTCCAGAAGGGCGTTACGACCGCGTCCGAGGTTCAGGCGACACTCGGCCAACCGCAGCAAACGACCCAAAACCCGGACGGTGGTCTCACCTTGACCTACACCTCCAAAGACGCCGTAGGGAACGCACAGAGCCATGTGGCATTCGCTCGATGGGCTGCTGGTTCTGAGACTACGATCACAACAAAGAACGTGATGTTCGTATTCGACTCTGGTGGTCTGTTGCGCGACACCAATACGACCGAAAGCAGCCTGACCTGCAAGTTTGGACAGTGCCCTGACTAGGAGTCGAAATAGCCAGCCTGACTGAGATTACTCTGCCGTTCGACCAGACGAAGAGGCCATGGTGCCTGACAGGATGCTGAAAAGCGGGTAGCGGCGCGGCTGTATTTTGATTCCCTGCATCTGGGTGAAGGCGGCTTAAACGACGCAAGCTCCGCGAAGCTCGCCTCGCGTACGCAATCAGCGTGGCGTCCGTTCAGCATTTCCCACCGTGCGGGCGAGGCGCTGTTGAAGCCGTTTTTCTGGCGAAAAGACGTTGATGTGGATCAACAACGAAGGGCCTCGAGCAGCCGGGACGGACGGGACTGGGCGGCGTGCTCCGGGCGGCGGAGGCGGTGAGTCTTGTTTCGATCCCTCCCCTGCGTTGGTCCGCTTGGCGGCCCAAGGCAGGGGGAGGGGGAAGAATGGGCATGCTCTTTCTTCCTGCCTTCACGGCGGCGCCGGGCGTGCTAGGGTCCGCGCCCTTTTGCTCATGGAGGCGTCGTGCTCGATACTCCCGCGTTGCCGGGCGTGCCGCTGGAGGCGGCGGACGAGGAACTGATCGCGGCGGCGCGGGCGGTGATGCTGCGGCATTACCGGCCGTTCTGGCATACCGTGGCGGCGGCGCTGCGGGGACGCGACGGACGGATCTGGACCGGCCTGCACCTCGGCGCGACGGTGGGACGCCTGCAAATCTGCGCCGAGGCCGTCGCGCTGGGCCGCGCCATCCTGGAGGGCGACGGCAGCATTGCCGTGGCCGTCGCGGTGCGCCACCCCAAGCCCGAGGAGGACGAACGCTCAGTCGCCGTGGTGTCGCCCTGCGGGGCCTGCCGCGAGATGATCTTCGACTACGCGCCGGACGCCTTCGTCATTGTGCCGGGGCCGGTGAAGCTGCCCGTGCGCGCACTGCTGCCGGTACCGTATCGGCGGTAGAGCTGTCCGGCGCCGCTTCCGGCATGGACAGCCGGGTGGCCGCCTCGTCGTTGCCGCCGGCAGCCGCACGTTCCAACCACTGACGGGCCAGTGCGGAGTTCTGCGGCATCCCCACGCCGTCGTAGTAGGCCTCGCCAATGAACCGCATCGATTCGGTGTCGCCCACCGCGGCGCCGCGATGATACCAGGCCATCGCCTGACGCTCGTCCTGCGCCACCCCGCGACCCTGCTCATACATCGAACCGAGCGCCGTCATGGCCGGCCCGTTGCCGCCGGCGGCGGCCTGACGGAACCAAGCCAACGCGCGGGCCAGGTCCTGCGGCACGCCGTTGCCGTCCTCGTAGAGCAGACCAAGCTGGTACTCCGCCCCGACATGGCCCTGCGCGGCCGCCTTGCCGAACCAGTCCGCGGCCGCCGCGTGGTCCTGCAGGACGCCGGTGCCGCCGCGATTGCTGATCAGCCCGAGATTGTACTCGGCCTCCGCATCGCCCTTCGCCGCCGCCGGCGTGAACCAGTGGGTGGCGTCGGCGAAGTCGCGCACCACGCCGAGCCCGGTGAAATACATGCTGCCCAGCGCCACCTGCGCGCGCGCGTCGCCCTGGTCGGCGGCCGACTCGAAGGCGGCCAGGGCGGCGTCCCAGTCGTGCTGGCGCAGCGCTTCCAGGCCCTTGGCGGTGAGCTGCTCGGGGGTCAGCGCCGCCGCCGCCGGCGGCGGTTGCTGTTTGTGGAACACCGAAACCACGGCCGAACCGGCTTGATCGAGCGTCTGGCAGCCCTGCACCCACAGGGTGGCGCCCAGCAACAACGGCAGGGCAACGGACAGCCGGGGATTCAGGGGCACGGGGCGGACTCCTCGCTGGACCCGAATGGTTTAGCGCTGGATGGGCAGACTCGCCAACCAGCGTTCCGCCTCGGCGCGAATCTCGGCTTCGGGAGCACGCGCCGCCTGCTGCAACAGGCGCACGCCCTCGGCGCGGTCGGCCTGGGCGCCGCGGCCCTGAAGGGTCAGCAACCCGGCATAGAGCAGCCCCATGCCGTCGTTCTGGGCGGCCGCGGCGCGGAACCAGCGCAGCGCCGCCTTGTCGTCGGGTTGGGTGCCCTCGCCGGACAGGATCAACAACCCGAGACTGGACTGCGCCGGCGCATGGCCGAGTTTGGCGGCCTTTTTGTACCAGCGCACCGCCTCGGCGGGGTCGGCGGTGACGCCGTCGCCGTAGCGGTACAGGTCGCCCAGGCTGTTCTCGGCGTTCGGCTCGTCGAGCGCCGCGGCGCGGCGGTACCAGGCGATCGCCTGGGCAAAGTCGGGCGTGCCGTCGAGGCCCTCTTCGTAGGCCGTGCCGAGGCGGTACATCGCCGCGGCATTGCCGGCGTCGGCCGCCTTTTGCAGCCAGGTCACCGCCTCCACCACGTCGCGGGCAACCCCCCGGCCGTTGAGCAGCATGGTGCCGTAATTGGCCTGGGCATCGACCAGACCGCCCTCGGCGGCGCGGCGGTACCAGGCGGCGGCGGCGGCCATGTCGGGCGGGCCGTTGCGGCCGGCGAAGGCCATGTTGCCCAGCCCGTTCATGCCGCGCGCATCCCCCTGGGCGGCGGCGCGGCCGAACCACAGCGCCGCCTGGGTGTCGTTGCGCAGCGCCCCCTGGTCGCGGAACAGCAGGTCGCCGGCATTGGCCTGCGCCGGCGCCAGGCCCTGCACCGCCGCGTCGATGTACCAGCGCAGCGCCTCGGCGCGGTCCGGCGCGGTGGCGATGCCGCGCTCCAGCATCACGCCGAGCGCGTTCTGCGCGGCGGGCAGCCCGGCCTCGGCGGCGGCGCGATAGAGCCGCAACGCCTCCGCCGGATTGGCCTCGACGCCGTCGCCCGCAACCAGGGCGTTGGCCAGGTTGTTCATCGCCACCGGGTTGGCGGCGGCGGCCAGGCGGTAAAGGCGCAGCGCCTCGGCATGGTCCCGCGGCACGCCGTCGCCGCTGTCCAGCAGGATCGCCAGGTTGGTCTGCGCCGGCGCGAAGCCCTGCTCCGCGGCGCGGGTGAACCACTGCGCCGCCTCGGCGGGGTCGCGGGGCACGCCGTCGCCGTTGAGGTAGAGCAGGCCGAGATTGTTCTGGGCGTCGGCGAGGCCGGCCTCGGCGGCTTGACGGTAGTGCTGCATGGCGATCTCCGGATCCTTTCGGGTGGCCTGGCCGTGTTCGGCGAACCAGCCGATGCTGTTCTCGGCGGGAGCGTAGCCCTGTTCGGCCGCATCCATGAACAGGCTGAGCGCGGCGGGCCAGTCGCCGGCGGCCTCGGCGGCCTTGCCGCGGTCATACACCGCCGACGGCGAGTCCGCCGCGGCGAGCGCGGGGGCGATCAGCACGGCAAGGGCCAGGCACAACGCCCGCATGCGGCGGCCTCCGGGTCAGGGTTGCCGGTATAGCGCAGCGCGGCCGGGGTGACACCGCGCGGGCGCTGCGCTACTTGAACCGATTAAATTTCCCCTGGCCTGAGGATCAAGCGGCCCCATGCCCTCCAGCAACGATATCCGTGCCAGCTTCCTGGACTACTTCGCCCGCAACGGCCACACGAT
>Ga0181517_10004067_pt1 | contig 13528 bp, 10 predicted proteins | sample PEATcosm2014_Bin_31_FD_119748 | JGI IMG/M metagenome (GOLD analysis project Ga0181517, IMG submission 119748) | Peatland microbial communities from MTU Mesocosm Facility, Houghton, MI, USA - PEATcosm2014_Bin01_30_metaG | ecosystem: Environmental > Terrestrial > Soil > Wetlands > Peat | place... | reverse complement strand
TGAACCAGCGGCGGGAGCAGGTTGCCGGCCTGACCGAAGAATTGCGGGAGGCGGTTCGGCAGAAACGAGTCCTCGACCTGCTGCCCCGCATCGAGCAATTGCTGCAGTTGAAGCCCGATCATGGTTACGCCCGGAAACTGGCCGAACAGACACAAGAGTACATGAACAAACTCGTGGAGAAGAAGCTGGCCGAGCACCGCTACGGCGAGGCGCTCGAGTTGGCCGAGCGGATCGCTCCGGCGATTCGCACTCCACGCACGCAGGCGATTTACGGGCGGGCGGCCGAATTGGCGTCGCTCAGTGGCGACCTCCAGCACGCACCCGTACTCGATCAGACGTTGGTGGCGGCAGCCGAGCGGCTCCGGAAGCTGGTGCCGGATGACGCGGCGGTCGCCAAACTATGCGAAATGCTTCGGCAGCGAGGCCGGCCCACCGACCGGGCGCCATGGGAACCGGTGCCCTGGGTCCGGCCGCCGGCGTCGACCGCCCTGGGGTTACCCGTCACCTGGCTTACTGGCTTTCGGCGTGTGGTTGTCGCCGAGGGGCTGGATCCGACCGACTTGGCGGCCCATCGCGGCCGACTCGCCGTCGCCTGCGGCTTTGCCCTGGCCGGGCTCCGCCAAGCCGCAATCAACATCGATCTGCTCGCGGACCACCGGCAGGGCGTGCTCCGCCGCGTCAGCCGATTGGTGTCATCCCGCACCGCGCGCTCGGCATGGGGGATCGACCTGAGCGCCAGCGGATTGAAGGCGGTCAGGCTGGCCTGGGACGCCTCGCAACAAAGAGCCGTCCTGGAATCCGCCATTGTCATCGAACATGCCAAGTCGCTAAGCCAGGCCGCCAACGAGGCGGAGGAACGAACACTCATGACCGACACGCTCAAGGCATTCCTGGAACGCCACCCGCCGAAGGCCGACCGGACATGTGTGGGCTTGCCGGGCCGCATGGTGCTGACCAAGCAACTCGATTTGCCCCCCGTTGACGCGGACAGATTGCCGAGCGTGATCGAGTTCGAGGCCCGGCGCGAGCTCCCCTTTTCCTTGGAACAACTGGCCTGGGACCACGAACTGTTCGACACGCCGGCCGAGGCGGCGGAACCAGCGGGCCCGCCTTGGCGGCGGGCCCTCGTGATTGCGGCGAAGAGCACCAGCACCCGGCACTTCCTGGACGTCTTCCGCCAGTCGGGTATTCTCGTGGACATGCTGCAGACCGATTTCGTCGCGCTCCATAACTTGGTGCTCTTCGAGCATTTCGCCCCACCGGACGAAGCGGCGGCACCGGAAACGAGCGGGAATGGCGCCCTCGGCCATCGGCAGAACTCCGACGTATCCCATCCTTCGCCAGCCATGGCCGTCCTCGACGTCGGTTGCGATGCCACCAACCTTGTTGTCAGTTCCCCCCACGCATTGTGGTATCGCAGTTGCGGCATCGCCGGGCAGAGCTTTACCCGGGCCCTGGTCAAAGATTTCAATTTGACCATCGCCCAGGCCGAGCAACTGAAACGGGCACCCGAGTCGGCGGAAAACCTTGATAAGGTCTATGAGGCCCTATCGCCCGGGTTCGCGGAGTTTTTGACGGAAGCACAGGAGACGTTGGCCACCTATGCCCAGGCCGAGCCCGATCGTCCCATCCAGCAAGTATTGGGAGTGGGCGGAGGATTCTCGCTGCACGGCCTGTTTCGCCACCTGCGGTGCGGCCGATAAGTTGCCTCTGCCGGCCCATCCACCGCCGGCAAACCGGCCGAACCACGGGGCATCGGCCCAACATTTGCATCAATCATCCCGCCAGCGTTCGTTCCAGCCGGGAAAGGATCCCCCGGAACTGATCCCCTGTTTCCCGCCGAGGGGAATGGCTAGACGCAAGTGCTTATAGATCAGTATGTTGAGAAACTTAGATTGAATTCACAACCAAACAGCGATTGACGTGACGATGGCGCTCTAGCAGGGACAGAATGGCATTGCTGCTCGTAGCGCCGTTGCATTTACTGGGAATGCCGTTCCATTTAACAGGACAGCCGTAACTGGCGATGGACAAGTCATGAAAACTGATGATCTTTGTGTCCTGGACGCGTTTCAGCCCACCCTCACCGGCCTGTGGCGAGAGGCTTGCCGCCACATCGAGATCAGCGAGTCGGCTGCCACGATTGCCAAGCTCCTGGCCGACCAGATGCCGATTGGCCAATTGCTGGTAAGACGGGTGGACCGGAACCGTTCCTGCGTGGAGACCGTGGCAGTAGGTCTGCCCGCGCCCGACTATTTGCTGCCCGACGCCCGAACTCAAGGCTCGGCAGCCGCGTTCGAGGAAGCATGCCAGTGGTGCCGGCGGGGAGAGGTTGCCCACCGGGGAAAGCCCGGTTGGGCCGACACGCCCTTGGAGGTCCTCGTGCCCACGGGCGCGCGGGGCGACATTCTGCTCGGACCGCTCACCGATTCCGGTGGCGCGGGCGGCGTTTTGGTCATCACGGCAGCCGACGATGCCAGATTTGATAGCCAGCATATCGAACTGATGGAACTGCTGTTGGAACCCTTTTCCACCGCTCTGGAAAACGATCGCCGCCTGCGCGAAATGGCCGCCATGCGGGCCGCGGCCGAGGCCGAGAAGCACTCGCTCCTCAGCCGCCTGGGTCGCAAGGAGACCGGCGATGACGCCGTCGTCGGTCTGGATTCGGGCTTGCGGGCGGTCTTCGAACGCGTGGGGCTGGTGGCCAAGGCGGATGCCCCGGTTCTCATCCTCGGCGAGACCGGCACCGGCAAGGAATTGATCGCCCGCATGATCCATAACCGCTCTCCCCGCGCGGCCGGACCGTTCATGCGGGTCAACTGCGGCGCCATTCCTTCCGAACTCATCGATTCGCAACTGTTTGGGCACGAACGAGGCGCGTTCACCGGAGCGGTGGAGACGCGGCCCGGCTGGTTCGAGCGCGCCGACGGCGGCACGCTACTGCTCGACGAGGTTGGCGAACTGCCGCTGGCGGCCCAGGTGCGTCTGCTGCGGATCTTGCAGGATGGCTGGCTGGAAAAGGTAGGTGGGCAGGAGTCAATTCACGTGGACGTGCGGATCGTGGCCGCCACGCATCGCGACCTGGCGGCCATGGTCAACGCGGGAAAGTTCCGCGAGGATCTGTGGTACCGGATTGCCGTGTTTCCCATCATCCTGCCGCCGTTGCGCGAGCGGATCGGCGACATTCCCGAACTGGCCCGCCATTTTGCCGAGCGCGCCGCGGCGCGTTTCGTGCTGCCGCAGGCTTTGCCGACGCCGCAGGACATCGAGTTGCTGACGTCGTACGCCTGGCCGGGCAACATTCGCGAGTTGGCGGCCGTGGTCGATCGGGCCGCGATCCTCGGCGACGGAAAACGATTGGAAGTGGCGAAAGCCTTGGGCGTAACGGCCAACTTGCCTTCGACGGCTTCCCCCGGCGAGCCGCTGCGGCCGGCGAAACCCGCGCACCCCAACCGGATTGCGACGCTCGACGAAGCCATGAAACAGCACATTGAACTGGCGCTGACGTTGGCCCACGGCCGCATCGAGGGGCGGCGGGGCGCGGCGGCCCTGCTTCAAATCAACCCCCATACCCTGCGCGCCAGGATGCGCAAGCTCGGGATCGATTGGACGCAATTCCGGCGGCAGGAAGAAGAGATGGTGGTGTGATTCTCGTGGCAGCGCCCCTTTCAACACCGGTTAGCGGCGGCGACGGTCGCCCGACGACTTTTTCGGCCGAGCAAGTGTGGCTGCGGAAGATCTTCGAGCACGTGGCCGCCAAAACGCCGGCGACGGAGGAAGATTAATGCGGCCACGCGGAGTGCGAGATGTACTATCTGCGTTGCGCGCTGCGGGCCAGTCCGGACGATCCCGAGACGAATCGTCTCCGTCACCAAACCAAACACCAAGGCCGATCGCCGCCGGGAACGACGTATGCTTCTGCCTGAAGAATGGCAGTGGTTGCGGGCCACATCAGCCGATTGGGTTGAACGATTTGGGATTGCGGCCAAAGAACGTTTGCTATTATACGCCGTGGCAATCCAGACCGGGTTGCGGTCGTCCGAGTTGCGAAGTCTGAGTGGCGGACGGCTGTTCGGGGACGGCGATCAGCCGTTTGTCACCTGCAAGGCAGGGTCGACAAAAAATCGAAAGGACGCCCGGCAGGATTCAAACCTGCCAGATACCAGTTTAGGTTCTCACCGTTTCTATATTGTCAGCAGGAACCACCGATGCGTCAGGATACGCCAGAGAGCCCGTAGAAAAGGGCATCTGAGAACAGGCCGGTCTCCCTGTCCCGATCGGCCACCATGACAGACAACGTCAGTGATGCGTCAGGCCGAGACCGCTTTGTTGTCAACGCCCATGGCAGCAAAGCAACGGATTGCCTAGCGGAATATATGGCTACCTCCTACTCTTCTCCTACTCGTACTCTTCTCCTGTCCGCAGAGGGAGAGCCAGAGCCAGCGGCCTCGCTAGCCGGCGGGCCGTACCACCCGATACCGGGGCAGCAACACGAACCTGCGGACCCAGCTACAAAAAATCATCTGCCGGGCAGGGCTCAAACGGTCAAGTTTCCACACGACGACCATGCTGACCTTGCCTGCGAAGATGTGCTGCTGGAGCCGCTCAAACGCAGGGCGTTTCAAGGTCTTGCCCGTCTCCTTGTCCACGAACCACTCAACCTGCCCACCATCGTAGCCGTGAGCGTCGAGCCACTTCGTTATCTCCGCAACCTGGCTGTCCGCCTTCTGGTGTCGGCTGCTCACCCGACAATACGCTGCGATGCTCATGCGGCGTTCCTTTGACCTGCTGGAGACGACGGATAGGGTAAAGTCTTCTTGTCGCTGGGTCGGCTTGGGTCAGAGGCGGAAAACTACGGGGGTTTTTGGGAGTCGTTTTCGGAGTCCCTATTTGTCGCCGCTCCACAGCCGCCGTTTCAGTTGCCGCACGTCCTGGCGGACGACCTCCACATGGGCGTAGAGCAGGGCATCGGCACGGCGGTCGCTCCACCCCCTACCAGTCCACACCTGCTGGCGGTCATTGGCGATGACGAGCCGTAGCCAGCGTGCGTTGGTGATGTGGACTCCGACTTGTGGTCGTCTTCTCGGCATGATGGGGCTGGCTCCGTCAAACACAGACCGCCCGCCGCCATCGAAGGACTGCGGATTGGGAGGGGTGAGGATACATACCAGTGATGGTCCCGACCTTCCGACTTTGGCTGCTCCTGCGAGAACAACACTTCGACCATGCCGCCTACGGACGGCTGTTCGACGACCAGTTGGCGATGCTGTTGCCAACGCTACAAGATGCCGTAGCGAAGGAGCGGCTGGAATCCCTGCGGGGGAACGGGTGGACGAATTACATCGCCGCCGTGCTGCGGCACGCTGGCTTCCGTCAGGGCGACATTGAGGAACGCATCCACGATGTCGTGGTCAAGTTGCTGGTGTCGCCAGGCGGGCTGTTCTCGAACTACGACCAACGGCGGCACGGACCCCTGGATTTGAGGTTCAAGCGGAGCGTCAGCAATGCCGTCAAGAACATCGTGGCGTTGGAACGCACCCGTAGGAAGTATCTCCCCGTTTCTGGCGGCACTGAAGTAGAAGACCTGCCTGCCGTCCCCGCCCCGCACCATGCCCCGACGCTGGCAGACCGCTTCAGGAAGTTGCTCCAAGCCCAGGTCGGCGACCTGGCGGTGAAAATCTTTGATGCCCGCTTGGAAGGTCGGCAGATGAAGAACCTCGTCGGGCTGCCAGAGTTGGGTCGCCCTGGTCGGTTCGTCGTGAAGCGGGCAGTCCAGCAGATTAAAGCCCTCGCTCGTGAGTTCGCCTGGTCGTCGGGCGACCCCGACTTCCTGCGGCAGTTGGAACGACTGATGGATGCCGAGTCGAAGACCATCGCACGACGGACGGCAACGACCCGACGGCGGCGGGCAGACCATACGACTTGACCGATAGTGTCAATCACGACGGGGACTTGTCGCAGATGCGACTTTTTGCGTCGAATGAGACCTGGGTGCCATGCCGAGCAGACCGAAGACCACTTCGGACTTCTTGCCCAGCCGTTCACCGCCGACCGCCGACCCAGCACGGGCGGCAAGGCGGGCTTCCCTGCCCCATGCCGCTTCGATAGCCCCTACTGACAATGGCGTGGGAGTTCGCCCAACCAGTCGGCACACAGCCCAACGGTCATCCCCAACGAAGTCATTCTAGCGGCTTCGTGCCAGTGGCGGAAACTTGGCTTCGGGATGGGGCGTTTCAACGCTTGATTTCGCACTTCGGCAATGCCTGCGGGAGATTCTTCACGCCGTCGTCGGTCACCTTGGTTCTCGTCAGGTCCAGTTCTCGGAGGTTGGTCAGCCCTTTGAGGTGTTCCAGTCCAGCATCGGTCACCTCGGTCCTACTCAAATCAAGCACCCCGAGGTTGGTCAGCCCTTTGAGGTGCTCCAGTCCAGCATCGGTCACCTCGGTCCTACTCAAACCAAGTACATGGAGTTTGGTCAGTCCTTTGAGGTGCTCCAGCCCGGCATCGGTTACCTTGGTCCCCGTCAAATCGAGGTCTTCCAGCCCTTTGAGGTGCTCCAGTCCAGCACCGGTCACCTTGGTTCTCCCTAAATTAAGCCACTGGAGTTTGGTCAACCCTTTGAGGTGCTCCAGTCCAGCATCGGTCACCTTGGTGCTGCTGTCCAAAAGAAGCCACTGGAGTTTGGTCAGCCCTTTGAGGTGCTCCAACCCAGCATCCGTCACCTCGGTCTTCCCCAAATGAAGCGTCTGGAGTTTGGTCAACCCTTTGAGATGCTCCAGCCCTGCGTCGGTCACGTGAGGGCAGTCCTCCAGTGCGAGCGTTTGGAGTTTGGTCAATCGTTCGAGGTGCTCCAGCCCTGCGTCGGTCACGTGGGGGCTTTCCAGTACGAGCGATTGTAGATTGGTCAACCCTTCGAGATGCTGCAATCCAGCGTCCGTCACCTTGATTCCCTCCAGGTTCAGCCATCGGAGTTGGGGCAACCCTCTGAGATGCTCCAGTGCTGCATCGGTCACCTTGGTTCTCCCCAAGAAAAGCGATTGGAGGTTGGTCAGCCCTTTAAGGTGTTCTAGCCCTGCGTCGGTCACCTTGGTGCCTCCCAGGTTAATGTCTCGGAGTTTGGTCAACCCTTCGAGGTGTTTCAGCCCTGCATCGGTCACCTTGGTGTTCTGTAAATCCACGCCAATCACTGCCTTGCCTGGACTCTTTTCATCAACAACGACTTTGCCACCGAGTTTCTTGACCTCGGCAATCGCCTTTGCCTGGTCGGTATTCGCTTCTGCTGCCCAGCCAGAGGCGACCACGACAAGCGACAAGCCCAATACCAGCATCAACGCTACAATTCGGCTCATAAGACACCTCCGAGTCGGCAATGGTGGAGCGGTCAACTCGCCCGACGAAGAAAGCGTGCGTGTCCGACAATATACCCCCTCGCCGCATGAAGGCAAGACTAGAGCGACGACGAAAACGGGCATCACCCTCGCCGCCAGAGACACCCACGCCACCCCAACGGCAAGCCGCTAACTCGTTCTGCACCAAGCACTTCACCCCATGCACCATCTGCACCGCTAATTGCCGTCGTTTTCGCCCTACCTACCTCTTGTCTGGTGTCTGGTGGAACGCCATCGTGTTCGCTCCCCCACGCAGAACGCCCCAGGATGCCGTGCGAGACCGCCAGATGTATCCTGACTCCACATCATCGGAAGCGTCTGGCAGAAGCATGGCGAGTCCACCCGTGATGCCTCTGTTGGAAAGTTCTTCCAACTGCCACCGACTCGTGCCTGGTTGAGCGAGGAAAGAGGTTCACTTGCCCTGGCGAAGTGCCGCCAGGAATGGCTCGAACATCGTCCGCAGTTGGCGGGTCGCCTCGAACAACCTGCGGTAGGGCAGATTGGCATAGCACTTCAACAGGTCGTCGCCGCTCAGTTTCCCATGCTGTAATGCCAATGATGCCACCTCGTCCGAGTATTCACGACGCAGGATGTTCGGCAAGAGGTCTCGCAACGAGCCGAAGGGCAACTTCGGAAAGTCGGCATGATGTTCCCGCACCCGCTCCAAGAGTCCGTTTTCCCCCGCCCACCAGTTGCCGAACTGACTCTGGGCGTTCTTGCTGTGTGTCCGATACCACGGCTCGCCCCGCTTCGTCATCGGCAGCACCGCCCGCCCGTCAAGGAACGGCTTTACCGCCCGTGCCACCTCTTCCCACAAAAGATGCTCCCCGTAGATGCCCGTCTTGGGTCTCTTGCCGACAATCCAACTATCGGCATCGGTCGACGTGATGTCCAACACCTCGGCGTATGGGTGCTTGGCGAATAACTGGTAGTCCCGTGTATGCCACTGCCCCACCTCGGAAGCCCCGAAGGCGCAGTTCACGCACACGCCGACCAACGCCCGCTCAAAATCATCGGCATACTGGACGATGACCGCCAGTTGTTCGGGGGTGTAGGTCTCTTTGGTGTTGCTTCGGAATGCGGTCTCGTGCTGCCCGTCATCTTCGGGCAGGCGGACGGGGACTCTGGAAATGTCGTCCATGCCCCTCGGTTTCGTCCAGTTGTAGCGGGACTGCTTGTCAATCCAGTTCAACAGCCGCCAGAGTTCTTGTAGCATCATCTTGGCATACCGAGCCGAGCAACGCCCGCCCCGCTTCGTCGTCGGACGGTTCCGCCAGTATCCCGCAAGCCGCTCGATGCCGTCGAGGTCGAGCCGCCACAACGGGCAGTCGGCATGATGTGCTTTAAGTGCCTCCAGCCGCTCGATGGACTTGCGGGGCGATTGTGCGAGGTCGCCCTTGCCGTCCTTCTTGCCGTGTTCCTTCGTAGAGGCGATACAATCCGTGATTGCCTTGTGAAGGGTTCCCGATGCGGCTGACGACGGCGGAGGCATCCCCGCCTTTTCCATCGCATCGTCGCCCCATGACTGACGCAGTTCGCCGAGTGCCTTACTGACCGCTTGTGCCACCCGTTCATCAATCTGCTCCCGCAAGAACCCGTAGCCGAGCGTCGGCAAGCGGGGGTCGGCAATGGTGATGGGTGTCCCCCATGCCTGTAGTTTCAATACGATGTGCAACTCTTCCGCCGCCCCGCCTTTGTTGCGGAGGGCGAAGTCCGACGCATAAACCACGATGGGGACATTCTGGGCGAGGCGACACGCCCACCCGTGAACCCATCCCGCCCAGAAGTCGAGTCCCAACTCCTGGCACTGGCGGTCGTAAAGGTCTCGGATGGCATTCAACCGCCGCAGGGCATCGGCAGGCGAGGTGGTTTCATGGGTGCCGACGGTGAAGCGGGCGGGTTGTCGCTTGCCGTGATAGATTGTCCGCCCGTCCCCGTCCTTCGTGCGTCCACCATATTCCGCCAGTGTCATCCCGACTACGGCACGGATGCGTCCACGCTCGTCTGGGCGTGGAAGTTGTCGGCGGTAGGACTTGGGGCGGTCTCGCATGGCTGCACCTTCGAGTTGGCGATAGTGCGGTCAATAGACGACGGATTGTAGCCGAAAGTCGCCCCATTACAACCCCACGACTCGCCCCAAAATTGCCCCACAACGCAAACCAGTCAAGCCACTGGATGCCGCACCGATGCTCGCAACTCCCTTGTTTTCAAGGTTGTTGGTGCGGTAGGCGCAAAAGAAAAGCCCGTCCGAAACGGGCTACAATGTGGGCGGCACTGGACTCGAACCAGCGACTTCCACCGTGTGAGGATGGCGCTCTAACCAACTGAGCTAGCCGCCCGGGCAAGAGAAGTTTTAGCGGAATCCGCGCAGAAGTTCAAGGGGAAGGGGGCGGCTCGAACTTCGGCGCCGTCGCCTCCTCGCGTTCCTCCGCTTCGCCATAGGGCTGCGCGACGCCGTCCGCTCCGTCGACCGTGGTCGTGGAAGTCACGGCGTCCTCAATCTCCCGCTGGATGCCGCGAATCCCGCTCTTAATGTCCATCAGCCCCTTACCGAACGAACGGGCGACCTCCGGCAACCGCTCGCCGAAGAGCATCACCGCGATCGCCCCGAGGACCAAGAGCATCAGCGGATTGTCGAGGAGGGCAAATAAGGGGTGCACGGCACTACCTCTGGGCAGCCTCGACCTCGTTTACCTTCGCCTCTTCCTTGGCCTGAGGCTTGCTGCTCGTCTGCTCGTCGACCTTGGTGTTGGCCTTGTGCATCTCGTCCTCGATGCCCGCCAACCCCTTCTTGAACTCGACGACTCCCTGGCCGAGCGACCGCATTACTTGAGGTAAGCGATTGCCGAACAGCAGCAACACAACCACCGCGACAACCAGCCAGTGAAAGGCAGACAATCCACCCATGTGAACACCGTCCCCTAAAGTCAGTTGACAATGACAGACACAAAGCCCATCGACATCTTTTATTCTACCGACCCCAAAGTCGGTGTCAAACACGAGGCCGCGATTTGGCTTGCCGCCACCGCCTTGGCAGCGTGGAATGCCACGATGCCTTGGCCAACCGTGTGCTTTCCCGCATTGCTAAACAAGCCGGCCGTGGCACCCAGCCCGGCGCGACCGCTTATTTCGCGCCGCTGCCGCCCCAGGCAGCCCCCGAATAGAGGGGAAGGAAGCGATAGTAGACCTCCAGCGTCAAGGCCGACAGGGCGGTGGTATAGACGCGGCCCCCGTAGCCCCCCCACAGGTCGTTCGTATTCCACGAGCCCGCCAGTGGCCCTTCCTTGACCTGGAGACTGACCAGGGTGGTGCGGAGGGCCTCGTTCCATCGCTGCCAGTAGACGCCCTGCAATTGATACATGCTGAAAGTGGCGTAATACCAATAGTACAAATTGAACTGGCCCTCGCCCGGCAGCTCGCCCAGCATGAAATTGCCCGCCTCGTTGCAAGCCGGGTGTTCCCGGGCCAAGCCCAGGAATTGCCAGCAAAGCAGTGCCTCGGCGGTCATCGAGCGGGTGGTCTGTTCGCCGGGGCGATACGACGCACGGCCGCCATACTGACCGGCCGAGACGCTCTGCAGATAGCGAATGATGCCTTGCCGGGTCCGCTCGGGAACGGGAAGGCCGGCCAATTCGGCACTCTTCAGCGCCATCAGTTGCCAGCCCAGTTGGCTCGTGTCGCCGGCGTCGTGCGGCCGGTACCGCCAGCCGCCCCCCTTCGGGTCCTGGGCCGCCAGCGTGTAGCCGATGGCCCGCTCGAGCGACTCGCGCAAACGATCGTCGCGGGTCATGCCATAGGCTTCGCTCAGGGCACAGGTGGCCATGGCGTGACAATACATGAACTCGAACATCGCCGCGCCGCCGCCGAGATTGCCGTCCGCCGCTTGCGTCCGCATCAGGTACTCCAGGCCGCGGCGGACGTCTTCGTGATAGGGGCCGTCGAGGTGCGTGTGGCCGGAGCCGAGGAAGCTCAACAGCGCCAAGCCGGTGATGCCGGTGTCGGCCCGGCTGCCGGCGCCTTGACGGTCGCGGCCCATGGCGTTGGTTTCCTTGCCGGCCTCGTGGGTTCGCGGGTCCCAATGACCGTCGGCAGCCTGATTGTCGGCCAGCCATGTGAGTGCCGCTTTCACGGCAGCCTCGGTCTCGGCCGTGCCGCCATGACCTTGGATCACGTCGATGCGGTTGGGCGCCACGCGAAGTCGATAGGCATTGGGTACCGGCTGCTTTTCCTCATCGCTTCGGGTGCGAGCCGTGGCCGGCAGCTTCACGTTCGGCGTGAGCGCGGCGACCGGTCCCACGCCGTCTTCTCCACCGCCTGGGCCGCCTGGGCCGCCCGGGCCTTTTCGCATCAGGCCGGCAATCGAGGGTGCGGACAAGCGGCCGGCTTCTGCGCCGGAGGTGCCTCCGCCGCCGGGCGCTTGGGCGTCACCGCTCGCGCCGCTATAGGCGGCATCGCCGCTGACCTTGTGAATCATGCGCTCGACCGGCTTGGTGCGCATGGAATTGGCGGCATCGGCGGCCGTCACCAGCGCGTTATGGTCGTCGGTTTCGCTCATCTTGGGCAGCGGCACGATCTGATCCAGCAGCGCGGCCGGCAGATCGTTGGTGGCGGGGCGGGCCGGCTGGGTGGAAACTTCGCCGCTCATGCGTTCGCGGGGCGCGGCGGCGGCACTGGGCAGCGGCGGGGCGGCCGCCGCGCGGCGCTGGGCGGAAGGGGCCTCGATCGTCGCGGCCGCTTCGTTGGGGGTGGCCCTCCCGGCCGCCTCGACCACGGCCGTGGCCTTCGGCGGCAGCGATTTGCTCTCGGGCAGGGCGATGTGATCCAACGGCGGGGCACCGGGCAACTTGGCCTCCTCGACGCGAACCAGGCGGCGCGGCACCGGCGCCTCGTCGAGCTTTCCTCGCTCCGGCGCCGCGGCTTTCGGCTGCGCCACGGCGTCGCTGGCAAAAACTTCCCAGGGGTGGTCGCTCATGTTCGCCGGCGGCGGCTCCGGGGCGCCGGTGGCCGGCCCTTCCTCCGCCTTGTCGCTCAGCGTGACGTGGACCACCGGCTCCGCCGCCAGCGGGACCAGCGGGCGCACGATCTCCACCGTCGCCGCATAGCCGGCCAGCAGCAAATGGGCCAGCAGCGACATCGCCATGCACTTGCGCAGCGGCTTGTATTGCCCCCAGCGTGTGTAGAGGAGCACGGCCAGGCCGGCGGTGAACATCGCCAGGCCCAGCCACAGCATCCCCATCACCAGTTCCATGCTGGTCAGCGCTTCCAGCAGGCGATCGAGACGCAAGGCGCTCATGGCTTTTTATTCAGTGTTACGGATCGAACGGTGATACCCAAATCCTGAATGCCCGCCCGCTTGCAGGCCGTCAGCACCGAGGCGACGGTCTGGAACTCGCCGCGCGCATCGCCGCGCACGAGCACGCCCAGCTCGCTGTATTGTCGCCGCGCAGCGGCCAGCCGGGTGGTAAGCTGGTCGAGGCTGACGACCGCCCGGTCCAAGGTGATCGTGCCGTCGCGGAAGACGTTGACCTCTTTGCGGGCGGGCGCCGCGGTGAGGGTGCCGCGATCGACCACTTCCGGCACGCGCAGGCCGATCTTCCGCTCATCGTCGATGAAGCGCGTCCCCAACATGAAGAAAATGATCAACAGGAACATGACGTCGAGCATCGCCGTCAGGTTCAACGTCGGTTCATCGTCGAGATGGGTTTTCAGTGGCATGGCGAGGGGGGAAAGGGGAATGACGAATGGCGAAAATCAAATGACGAATGATAGATGACGAATGACGAAAATCAAATGATGAATGACAGATGACGAATGAGCTAGTGATAACGTTTCCACGCCGCTTGCGGCTTCGCAGCAGACGCCCCCTACGATGCCACGGCGGAACTAGCGCGGCGCGCCTTCGCCGCTCCGGTTTTTCGGTCGTGCAATTCCTCGGCCGAAACGACGTTGACGACCTCCTGGGCCAGCTTGTCGATGTCCATCACCAAGCGGTCCACGCGGCTGACAAAGAACACGTAGAAGATCGAGGCGGGAATGGCCACGGCCAGCCCGCCGGCAGTGTTCAGCAGGGCCTTGGCGATGCCGCCGGCCAGCAGTTCCGCCCGACCCAGGGCGTCGTGCGAGGAGATGGCGTTGAAAGT
>Ga0181517_10004065_pt1 | contig 13534 bp, 11 predicted proteins | sample PEATcosm2014_Bin_31_FD_119748 | JGI IMG/M metagenome (GOLD analysis project Ga0181517, IMG submission 119748) | Peatland microbial communities from MTU Mesocosm Facility, Houghton, MI, USA - PEATcosm2014_Bin01_30_metaG | ecosystem: Environmental > Terrestrial > Soil > Wetlands > Peat | place... | reverse complement strand
TGTTCCTTTTGCGTGCCGAATTCGTAGCAGTTGTTGTAGTGGGTCACATCCTCGAACGAATTGGGCGTCTCGGTGGTGCTGAACGGGCTTTTCGCCAGGCCCGGCAGCTTGGCGGCCATGGCAGGCCGGGCACGCGCGGCCGCCAGGACGGCCGGGATGCCCGCTAGAAACTTCCGGCGATTCAAATAGACGGCCTCCGGCGTGATCTCGGAATATCGGATCTCGGCCGGCTTGCGAATTAGCATGGCCCCTCCATCCTGAACATTGGACGGCCTAACCCCGGCTCAGGGTGCGGGATTCTTCGACAGAACAAGCGTCCCCGGGCGCCTGTTTGAGGCCCCTATTTGAGATTGATGGTGCCGCGGCATCCCGGCGCCCCGCAGCGGCAGGCCACGCGGCCGATCTTGTTTGAAAAACGGTAATCGACCGTAAGCTCCTCGCCTGGCGCGATGGCGCGCTTACTCAGGTACAGGATGTGGCCCCGCATGATGCAGGCGGAGAGATTGGGCTCGCAGCAGTGATTGATGATCTCGGCGCCGCTCCCGCCCACCGCGCCGTCGAGGGTCCAGTAATCGTCCAGCGTGAACAGATACGTGACCGGACCGTTGCCGCGGCGCTTGGTCTCCCGCCGGCTGATGCGCTCGCCGGTGTACTCGATGACCTTGCGGCGCGGAGGAATGTGTTCGGCGGCGAACACGCCGCGCCCGTGGATTCCGGACGTACGGATCGACAAGCGGAAACGGGCAAAACGCGGATCGATTGAGGGAGACTTTATGACGGCGCCGGCCATGACTTGTTCGCATTGTAGCCGAGCGCGCGGAATTTGTAACCGGAGAGCAGATGCGGCTCCGGGCGGGCGGAATCGCCCGCCCGCGAGCCGCCGCGGCAGCCGCCACCACACCTCTCGCCTGGCTGCCGGTCAATCGTTCTTCCTTCTCTTGACGAAACGATTATAGGCTCGAAATCCGGATAGGCGTATCCGGGAAATTTTGGCCGCGGTGCTGCCGAGCACAAATACCTCGCCTTCGACATAAATATTTCCAATTCGCCCCATAGAAACTTCAACTTTGATGCGCGGAATCGCACAGTAGAGAATGGGTAAGACGCTGTGTCGCGTCCCGAAGGACCCCATGAAGATTCTGAAGCGGTTGTCTGTCTTAGCCCTTCTCGCGTTGCCGGCTTCCTTGTTTGCGCAGGCCGGCATGGAGGTGCAAACCCGGATTTCGTCCCTCGAATCGGCCGTAAAATCGGCGCAGAGCGCGGGCGACAATGCCTGGATGTTGATGAGCGCGGCCCTGGTTCTGATGATGACCGGGCCCGGCCTGGCCCTGTTTTACGGCGGGCTGGTGCGGCGCAAAAACGTGCTTGGCACCATGATGCAAAGCTTCATTCTGATGGCGGTGGTCACGGTAATCTGGGCCGTGGTGGGCTACAGCCTGGCGTTCGGCGAGTGGTCGCCGGTGCTGGGCGATTTGCGCTATGCCTTCCTGAACCACGTGGGGGCCGCGCCCAATCCCGATTACGCCCCCACCATTCCCCAGCAGACCTTCATGATCTACCAGTTGATGTTCGCCATCATCACGCCCGCACTGATCTCGGGCGCCTTCGCCGAGCGGATGAAATTCAGCGCCATGCTGCTGTTCACGGTTCTCTGGAGCCTCATCGTCTATTTCCCCATGGCCCACATGGTGTGGGGCAAGGGCGGCCTGCTCAATGCTTTCTCGGGCGGCCGGATTCCATGTTTCGATTTCGCCGGCGGCACGGTGGTCCATATCACTTCGGGGGTATCGGCCCTGGTGTGCGCACTCTACCTGGGCCGGCGCCTGGGCTATCCGGATCTTCCCATGAAGCCTCACAGCCTGGTGATCAGCTTCATCGGCGCCTGTTTGCTGTGGGTGGGATGGTTCGGATTCAACGCCGGCAGCGCCCTGGCGGCCTCGCCGCTGGCTACCAGCGCTTTCGTGGCCACCCACTTCGGTGCCGCGGCGGCCGCCCTCGGCTGGGTTCTGGTGGAATGGCTGGTCAACGGACGGCCCAGTATGCTGGGCGGCATCTCGGGATGCGTGGCGGGGCTGGTGGCCATCACGCCGGCTTCCGGATTCGTCCAGCCGTTTTCCGCGCTGGCGATCGGCTTCTGCGCGGGCATCGTATGCTTCGGGATGGTGACTGTCGTCAAAAAGCGCCTGGGCTACGACGATTCGCTGGACGCTTTCGGCGTGCACGGCGCCGGCGGAACCCTGGGAGCCCTGCTTACCGGCGTGTTCGCCACTAGCGCTGTCAACGACGGCCTGAAGGACGCTGCCGGACGGCCCCTGCCGCTCGGCCTGGTGGATGGCCATGCCGGCCAGATTCTGAATCAGGCCGTGGGTTGCGCCATCGCCTGGGGGCTGGCCATCGTAGGATCGCTGGTTATTCTGAAGATCTGCGACATGGTAGTCGGCCTGCGGGTCAGCAAGGAACAAGAGACGGAAGGCCTCGATGTCGCCATGCATGGCGAGGAGGGGTATATATTCGAGGGGTAACCACATGGACCGGCTCCGCCGACCCCGCGGGGCTCCAGGATGAGGCGATGAAGAAAATCGAGGCGATAATCCAGCCTTTCAAGCTGGAGGAAGTTAAAGAAACGCTGAAGGCTCTTGGCATCGACGGCATGACCATCAGCGACGTCCGCGGCCATGGACGACAGAAAGGCCATCGCGAGGTCTACCGCGGCCAGGAGTACAACGTGGACCTGCTGCCCAAGGTGAAGCTCGAGCTGGTGGTCCCCTCAGGCCGCTACGAGGAAGTGCTGCGCGCGCTCGCTTCGGCGGCGCGTACCGGCAAGATCGGCGATGGCAAGATTTTCGTCTACGACGTAGCCGAAGCCATTCGCATCCGGAACGACGATCGTGGAGAATCGGCCCTTTAACGACATTCCGGCCCAGGTCAACCAGACCTTTCTCGAAACCGGCGACGCCCTGGTTGCGCTGGCCGCGCGTACCGCGCAGGTGGATCGCGTGGTTACCGAGGCCGCCTATTCGCTGCTGCTGGCGGATTCGGGAGCCCCTTTCGGCCCCGGCATCGCCGTGCTGGCCGTGGGCGGCTACGGCCGCCGGCAGCTTTTCCCCTACTCCGATATCGATCTGCTGCTGCTCTACGAATCCGAGCGCCTGGCGCAAGAGGGTAAGAGCCGCATCGCCGCCTTCCTCCAGCACCTCTGGGATTCCGGCCTGCGCGTCAGCCACTCAGTCCGCACCGTAACCGAGTGCACCGAGGTGCACGAGCAGAACACCGAGTTGAACATCAGCCTGCTCGACCAGCGCTATCTGGCCGGCGACCGCGGCCTCTACGCCGCCCTGGCCGAAAAGCTGCCGCGCTTCCTGTCCGCCAACCGCGATCCCCTCATGCGCAACCTGGCGCGCCTCACGCGCGAGCGCCACGCCAAGTTCGCCGATACCTTTTACCACCTGGAGCCCAACATCAAAGAGACTCCCGGCAGCCTGCGCGATTTCCAGCTCCTCTGCTGGTTCGAGCAGCTTCGCGGCGCGCCCGATGGCAGCCAGTCGCCGGAGCTTCAGGATGGCTTCAACTTCCTGGCCCGTCTGCGCTGCCATCTGCACTGCCAGGCCGGCCGCGACCACAACGTCCTGACCTTCGACGCGCAGGATGCCCTGGCCGCCTCCGGCGACGCCGCCGGGCTGATGCGCACCTATTACCGCCACGCGCGCGCTATCCACCACAGCGCCCTGCGCTCGCTCGACAGCTTCGATGCGCAATCCAGCCGCCTGCTCTCGCAATTCCGCGACTGGCGCTCGCGCCTTTCCAATTCCGAATTCAGCGTGCACCGCGAGCGGGCTCACTTGCGCGCCCCGCAGCTCATGGACTCCGATCCCGAGATGGTGCTGCGCCTGTTCGAGTTCGTGGGGCGCCATGGCATCCGCCTCTCTTTCGAAGCCGAGCAGCAGATCGCCGCGCGCCTGGGCCGCCTGCGCGAGTACTTTTCCACTCCGCGGCCGGTGTGGCCCGCGCTGAGCACGATTCTCGCGCTGCCCCACGCGCCCCTGGCCGTGCGCGCCATGCACGATGCCGGTGTGCTGACGGCCGTGTTCCCGGAACTGGATGCCATCGAGTTCCTGGTCATCCGCGATTTCTTCCACCGCTACACCGTGGACGAGCACACCCTGGTGGCCATCCGCAATCTCTGCGCCGTCGAGGGCGCTTACGCCGACCTGCTGGCCGAGGTGACCTGGCCGGCCGTGCTCCTGTTCGCCGTTCTGTTTCACGATTCCGGCAAAGCTTATCCCGAGAAAGGGCACGTGGATGGCTCCCTCAGCCTGGCCGAAAGCGCCATGCGCCGCATCCAGATGCCCGCGGCGGACCGCGAAACCGTCTTCTTCCTGATCCGCTGCCACCTGGATCTCTCGGCCGCCATGCAATCGCGCGACGTCTTCGATCCCCAGACCATCCGCTCCATGGCCGCGCAGGTGGAAACCGTCGAGCGTCTCAAGGCCCTCACGCTGCTGACCTACGCCGATATCAGCGCCGTCAATCCTTCGGTGATGACGCCCTGGCGCGCCGAGCACCTCTGGCAGTTCTACCTGATGGTCTACAACGAGCTGACCCGCGAGCTGGAGACCGACCGCATCGAGGCGCTGCCCGCCGGGCCGCCCGAACGCGTGGAATTCCTCAAGGGTTTTCCCATGCGCTACCTGCGCACCCGCACGAACGAAGAGATCGACGGGCACATGGCCTTGGAGCAGCGCAGCCGCGCGAAGGGTTTCGCCGTGGATGTGCGCCAGACGGAGTCGGCCTGGCAGGTGACCCTGGTGGCAGGCGACCGCCCCGGCCTGTTTGCCTCCGTGGCCGGTACGCTTTCCAGTTTCGGTCTGAACATCCTGCGCGCCGAGGCCTTCGCCAACCGGCGGGGCATGGTGCTCGACACTTTCGCCTTCGCCGACCCGCTGCGCAATCTGGAGCTGAATCCCAGCGAGGTGGACCGCCTGCGTTCCACGCTCGAACGCGTGCTGGCCGGCAAGGCCGATGTGAAGGCGCTCCTGCGCAACCGCCCCAAGCCGGTGCTGCCCAGCCGCAAGGCGCGCATCGCCGGCCGCGTTTCGTTCAACTCGGAGGCCAGCGCCTCCGCGACGCTGATTGAAATCGTCGCCGAGGACCGCCCCGGCCTGCTCTACGATATGGCTTCCGCCATCTCCTCTAACGGCGGCAATATCGAGGTCGTGCTGATCGATACCCAGGCCCACAAGGCCATCGACGTCTTTTATGTGACCACCGGCGGCCGCAAGCTCGATCCGCAGAAGCAGCAGGCCATCGGGGATGCGCTGCGCAAAGTCTGCCAGCCGGTCTGAGACGGCGCGCGGGCCGCTCAATATTTCGCTCGGAACTTCCCCCCGGCATTCCCTCTGGAAACACCCAATGCGTCCGATAAGAATTGCGACGCCGTATGCCGCTAGTTCTGGATCGAGAGGTCTATCGGGATGTGCTGGAGAGCCTCGGCGCGGGGGTCTGCCTGCTGGACCTCGAACGGCGGATCCTGTTCTGGAACGATGGCGCCGAGAAGATCAGCGGCTATTTCCGGCACGAAGTCGTCGGACGCTCCTGCTTCGAAAACCTGCTGGCCCACTGCGACGAGAATAGCGCCGTCCTTTGCGAGGAGGCCTGCCCGCTCGTGGCGGCCATGCGCGACGGCAAGGCACACGAATCGAGCGTTTATCTGAGGCACAAGAACGGCCACCGCGTGCCGGTGCGGGTGCGTGCGGTGCCACTTCGGAACGCCCAGGGTAGTATCGTCGGCGTGGCCGAGAGCTTCGAGGAGCGGGTGGTGCAACTCGGCACGCATGTGCTCGTGCACGCGCATTCGCTGCCGGATTCGCGGGATGCCATCAGCGGTCTGCTGGATCGCGAATCGACGCTGTCGCATCTGAACGCCGCGGTGGAGGATTTCCAGGCGGACCGCATTCCATTCGGCGTGATCGCGCTGGCCATCGACCGGCTGGACGAGTTTCGGGAGGCGCACGGGAGAATCGCGGCGGAATCGATGCTGCACGCCGCCGCGCGCACGCTGGCGGGCAGTGTGGGGCCGGCCGACGCGGTGGGGCGCTGGTCGGAGAATCGCTTTATCGCTATCGTCACGGGATGCCCGGCGGGGGCTGTCGAAAAGGTGGCTGCCCGCTTGCAAAGAATGGCCGGCCTGACGTCCATAGGCTGGTGGGGGGACCGGGTTTCCGCCACCGTTTCGGCCGGCGGGTGCGCCGTCGAGAGCGGCGAGGCGGCCGAAACGCTCCTGGACCGGTCGGAGCGGGCCTTGGAAGCGAGTCTCGCCAAGGGAGACAGCCACATTACGATCGTCTGAGCCAATCTATGTTCGCGATTATTGGAATCGTGGTAGTTTTCGGCGCGGTGATGGGCGGTTACCTCATGGAGAAGGGCAACATCCTCGTTCTCCTGCAACCGGCCGAACTGATCATCATCCTGGGCGCGGCCATCGGTACCGTGCTGATCGCCAATCCTCCTTACATCCTCAAACAGATCCTGGGGGGCATAGCCGGCGCCTTCGGGGGATCCAAGTACAACACCAAGCGCTACCTGGATTCCTTAAAGATGATGTACGACCTGTTCACGCGGGCCCGCAAGGACGGCCTGCCGAGCCTGGAGGCGGATGTCGAGGAACCCTCCAAGAGCAAGGTGCTGGCCGGCTATCCGGCGTTTCTCAAGGATCATCACGCCTGCGCCTTCGTCTGCGATTCGCTGCGCGCCGTGACCAGCGGCACCATGGAGGCGTTCGATCTGGACCAGATGATGGAATCGGACATGGATGTGCACCACCAGGGCGCCAGCGCCCCGGTGGCCTCCCTGAGCACCATGGCGGATTCGCTTCCGGGCCTGGGCATCGTGGCCGCGGTCCTGGGTGTGGTCATCACTATGGGCGCGCTGGGAGGGCCGCCCGAAGAGATCGGCCACAAAGTGGCCGCGGCCCTGGTGGGCACCTTTCTCGGCATCCTGTTGTGCTACGGCCTGATCGGTCCGCTAGCCTCCAGCATGGCCAAACGCGCCGACGAGGAACACGCGTACTACAACGTCCTGCGTGTCACCATCACGTCGTTCGTCAAGGGCATCCCACCCATTCTGGCGGTCGAAGTGGGCCGGCGTTCCATCCCCGGCAACGTCCGGCCGGCCTTCAAGGACCTGGAGTCGGTCTGCCGCAACCGCGGAAGCGTGCCTCAGGCGGCCGCCGCGTAACGGGAGCGGACCATCATGGCCGACCAGCGTCCGATCGTCGTCCTGAAACGCAAGGGAGATCACGGCGGCCACCACGGCGGCGCGTGGAAAGTGGCCTACGCGGATTTCGTGACCGCCATGATGGCGCTGTTCATCGTGCTCTGGCTGCTCAACAGCAGCAAGCAGATTCAAGAAGCCGTAGGCGGATATTTCAAAGATCCCACGGGAACTTCCAAGCTGGTAGGCAGCGGACTGACCGGCTCGGGCGACAGCTTCACCCTGACCAAGGACAATATGGACAAGCTCAAAGAGGAGCTGGAGAACAGCATTCAGAAGCTGGATGCCTTCGACAAGTTCAAAGACCAGATCGAAATGACCGTCACCGAAGAGGGCCTGCGCATCGAGATGATGGAGTCTCAGGTGGGTACCTTCTTCCCCAGCGGCGTCTCCGAGCCCAACGATAGCGGCCGGGAACTGCTGATAAGGCTGGCCGAGGAGCTGGCCAAGATCCCCAATAAGCTCTCGATTGAAGGTCACACCGACGCCACGCCGTTCGCGCGCGGAGGCGATTACGGAAACTGGGAGCTCTCCTCGGACCGTGCCAATGCCGCCCGCCGCCTCATGCAGAAGAGCGGCTTGCGGGCCGACCAGGTGACCCAGGTGCGCGGCTTTGCCGACCAGCACCTGCGCAACAACAAGGATCCCGAGGATCCCGCCAACCGGCGCATCTCGCTGATCGTCCAGAGACTGCCCAGACCGGTCGGGGAAACACCTCCGCCCGCAGCACCCGGAGCACCCAGCGCTCAGGGACCCGCCCCACATGCCGCAGCGACGCCAGCCGCGCCTGGCGTCCCGGCGCTGACCGCGCCGGCCCCAGCGGCACCCGCCTCGCCCCCGCCCACCCAACAGGCCCCGCCGGCACACGGCGGAAAGTAATCGCGCCAGGCACAACAAATTGCGGTAGTCTTGTTCAGTACAATGGCTGAACGCCTCGCTAGCGGCACGGAGCGGCTCGCTTTCCGCGTGCCGGCGGAAAACGCGCGCCCTTCCGGACGAGCTCTGCCAGGAGTCGTCGCTGGGCCGGCTCCGAGATGCACGCGAGGCGGGAGCCGGCAAACATTCTAGGAGATGAAATGAAGGCTGCTTCCATTTTGTTCCTCGCCCTCCTGCTGGTCGGCTGTTCCAAGGCCCCCGCGCCCGTGGCGGAATCGCACGGCGTGGGGAGCATCGTACGCCTGGATCCGGCGTTCGATGCCCTGGTTCCGCGGGATGCCGGGATTGAGAAGGTCGCCGGCGGGTTCCAGTTCACCGAAGGCCCGCTGTGGCGGCCCGATGGGCGCCTGTGGTTCAGCGACGTGGTCGGCAACATGCTCCGCGCCACCACGCCGGCGGGGCAGGTCGAGGTCCTGATTCAGGAATCCGGCGGACATACGGACGCACCCGCGGGATCGTTCGTCGGCTCGAATGGCATGGTTGCCGGCAAAGACGGCGAGGTCCTCATGTGCCAGCACACCAACCGGCGCATCGTGCGCGTCGGCAAGGATCTGAAAATGACTCCGCTGGTCGAGAAATTTCAAGGCAAGCGCTTTAACAGCCCCAACGACCTGGTATACAAGTCCAATGGCGCGCTCTACTTCACCGATCCCTCATACGGGTTGCTGAAGGGGGACGCCGATCCGGCCAAGGAAATGAAGTTCAACGGCGTTTACCGGTATGCGAATGGCAAGCTTCAGGCGGTGATTAAAGACCTGACCGAGCCCAACGGCTTGGCCTTCTCGCCCGATGAGAAGGTTTTCTACGTGGCCAATTCCGAGCCGAAGAAGGTCTGGATGCGCTACGATGTGGCGGCCGACGGCTCCGTCTCGAACGGCCGCGTCTTCGCCGACGTCAGCGCCGAGAAGGAGGACGGCTTGCCCGACGGAATGAAGGTGGATTCGCAAGGCAATATCTATGCCGCCGGTCCAGGCGGCCTGTGGGTCTTCGCGCCCGACGGCAAGCACCTGGGCACCATCAAACCTCCCGAGACGCCCGCCAATTGCAACTGGGGCGACGACGGAAAGACGCTCTACATCACGGCGCGCACCGGCGTGTACCGCATCAAGTTGGCGGTGGCCGGCGAGAAGCCGGTTTATCAATGAGGATAGCCATGCAGCGAAGAGCATATCTGAAGACCCTCCTGGCGGTAGCCGCCGGGCCGGCTGCGTTGCCGGCCGCCGATGCCGCGCATCCGATTCAGTTGCACGTGGACCTGACCGTGGATCCTGCAAAGGAAAAGGAGATGTTGCGGAACTTCGCGACCATTTTCCGGCCCGCGGCCGCCAAACAGCCGGGGTACATCGACGCTAAAATGCTGAAGCTGCGCAAGGCATTGATGGGCCAGGGCCCTGCCGGAGTCAATTACCGCTTCGTGCTGATCTTCCAAAGCGAAGAGCTGCGGCAGAAGTGGGTGGCGACGGATCTGCACCAGAAGGCTTGGCCCACCATCGAGAACACACTCTCGACCAAGATCTACACCGTGCTTCTCTTCGACGCGACTTAGGAACGGGTGAACAGCATGATTGGAAATCTCACACGGCGTTCAATGATCGCTACGCTGGCTGGGGCGGCCCTCGCGCCGCTTTCCGGAAAGGCGGCCAGGAAAGCCGCCGCCTTCGCTCTGGTCGGCGATCGCTACCATAATTCGGACTATGCCCGCATTGGCCTCACCAGAACCATCGCCAAGGAACTCGGCGTCAGCATCGACTTCACCGACGAAACCTCCCTGCTCAACGCGGAAACGCTGGATGGCTACAAGGTTCTGATCATTCTGCGCGACGGAATGCTCTGGCCGGATGGCTACGGCGGCGACGAAAGCTCCAACGCCGGCTGGGTCGCCACCGGGCGCCCCAAGCTGGTTTCCGATCCGCCGCTGCCGCAGGTCGCGGCGCGTTCGGAGTATTGGATGAAGCCCGCGCAAGGCAAGGCCGTGCGCCAGTTCGTGGAGGCGGGCGGCGCCGCGCTCTTCCTACACAATACGACTAACGTGAGTTTGGCCGACCCGGATTTCCGCCACGTCTTGGGCGGGGCCTATACGGGACATCCGCCCATACGGACCTTCAAAGTGAAGGTGACCAATCCCGATCACCCCATCACGCAGGGCGTCAAGGACTTCGTGGTCACCGACGAGCAGCACTACATGACCTACGACAAGGACCCCAAGTTCCTGTTCCTCGAAACGGTGAACGAAGACGGCCTGACTTATCAAAACTACGGTGCCACGGCTCCGGGAGGCTGGGCGTACGACTACGGCAAAGGCCGCGTCTGCTACATGTCGCCGGGCCACATGCTCACGGATCTTTGGAATCCGGAGTACGTCAAGCTGCAGCACAACGCGGTCCGCTGGATCATGCGGCAGAAGGCCTGACGCCGGACGCCGGATTTCTACGCCTTGACCAGCTCGATGCCTTCGCGCTTGCCCAGATTGCGCGAATACTGCTTGTCTTTAGCGTTGTTCCAGTGCTCGTGAACGCCCAGGCTGGTGGCCGGTTCGCGGCTCTGGTCCGGATTATAGACTGTGCGGGACGGCGGTTTTTCGGCCAGGGCCGCCTCGTGCAAATAGTTATCCGGGAAGCCGCGGCATTCAAGGGCTCGCGGTTCGTTGCGAATGAAATCGAGACCCACCGAGTCGATCGCGATGGCGTCCTGCGAAGCGAAGAGACTCGAACACCAGTGGTCGCTGAACGATTCGTACTTGATCACGCGCTCGTTCTGGCTCACCGCCACGTATAGGAAATCTTCCAGGCATAGCATCGTCTTGCCGCCCAGGTGTTTGTGTGCGATCAGGTCCACCAGGCAGTTGTAGGAGCCCATGGGCAGGTCTCGCGAGGCGAAGTTGTGCAGCGGCTGGGGAGTGAACCCGAGGCCTTCGAAATAGACCGCGCCGAACTGGTTCTTGGCGGTCTGGGTAGCCCCCATGAGGCCGTGTGCGCGGGAGAGCGCCACGTTCAGGTGGTATTTTGCCTCGGTGACGCACTGCGGCAGATACGCCGTGGGCACGCCCTGGCGGGAGAAGAGCACGGGGTTGGCTTTATCCGGCACCGCTTCGGCGCGCCCGTTGCCTGCCATTCTCTGGCTGACCATGAAGCGGACGGCCTGGAAGTTGGGGTCCGGGTTGGCGCGGATGCGATCGTAAATCGGATCGCCGATATACCGTGAGGCGTCGTAGAGGGTGATATCCCGCCCGGGCACACCGGCTTCTACGATGAGCTGCTGAACCAGCGCGTAGACCATCTGGGGGGTAGGCATTCCGGCGCCGCGCCGCCACGCACCTGGGCGATCCTGGTTGCAGTTCAGTTTGACCGCAATCTTCTCGCCCGGCCGGTATTCGCCGCCTCGCAGCTTACGGGTCTCATTGAAGTAGCCAAACAGCGCGCGCCACGCCTGGCGGTCCGTCTTTTCGGCGGTGAGGGACCGCAGGCTGCCGGACACCATCTCCTGCACGATGCCCGGGTTGGTATTCGCATCTTCCCACCAGTTGCCGGTCTGGCCATCCCACACGGCCACCTTGGGTTCGTGGGCCCACACGACTCGGCCGGGATGGATGCCCTTTCCGCGGCCCATGGGCGAATTGACCGGTTCGGTAGGTGTTTGGAACGGAGCGTCGCCCGATGGCTCTTGCGAGACTGCCACGGCCGGGCAGGCCGCCGCCAGCGCGCCGATGCCTGCCTGAAGCAGGCTTCGCCGCGTCAATCGATGGCATGGAAACTTATCTCGGTGCACGACTGGCCTCCCGTGTTTTCGATCCGATACAAGCCATTGTACATAGAAGAGCGCGATTAGGGGCGGGCGAAGAATCTCCTGGTCCCGAAGTAGGAAAATATCAACAACGTACGAGCGCCGTTCACTGAAAAAGAAGAGTTGGTCGTCCGCACTTCGGTCGGCATTCAGACCTGCGGGACCGATGACTCAGCCTACATTTACGAGTCGGCCGATGATCGCTGGCGCCGGATTTGGCAAAGCGAGCAGAGCAGCTATGAAGATAAGGCTTTCTTCCCGCAGCGACTGGTCGACGTAAGAATCTCACCGACCGATTGGCGTCCGGAATCCGATCACACCGAGCACCTGATCGTTACTACTGGCGTTTTTCCATGGTGTAGCTCCGTGTGGCAGCCCATCTACTATCGCGTATGGGAGACGAAATCCACCTTTGCAGAGCCACGCCTTCTTTTGGACGACAAGGAACAAGCGGACATCGCCGACCCGATTTACGCGCGCGCCAGTCGCGTTGCTCTGGTCCAAATAGTCGAGTCCAGGGGCTGTGGCCTTGCTTTTAGTGTACGATCATGGTTCGCTAGCGAAGTGTGCCATATATGGCAATGCGAGAAGAGGTATGATCCCATACATGATACGATCCGGCAAAGCTAGCCAAAAACGCGTTTGGTTCACGTCCCCCTTCACTTCGGACCTTGATTGGACAGAGTATTTCTCCTGTCCCTGTGGTTGGTACCGACGGTAACGAGCAGCTTCCTTATTGATTCTGCAAACTCCGGCCTAAGAGCGTCTATAACTAGACCCGAATGGACCTTCCGTATGGCAATGTCATTCATGGATCGAGGCCACCAATAGTCGAGTAACCTGACCTTCCGGGTGCCGCGTCCTGCCCCAGTGAGGTCGCTTAGTCCAATAATTTGGAACGAACTTCGGCAGCCTAGGGGCAGGTGGCTTCCGGCGGGGAGCGTCGAGTCGAGGGCCAAGCGGGGATCAAAGGTCTCGAAATCCACAATGTGGGTAGTGGCCTTGCGCTTATCACCAACTTCGGGCGGGCATTGGCAGCTAGCCCGGGTCATTGTGAAGTGCCGCCGGAAGCCGAAGTTGGCGAAATAGATCTGCCGGGTAACAGGCGGTGGGCGACGATTTTGGGCGATTGAGTCGTGCCGGCCACAGCCTTGGCCTGCATCAGGAGCTCGATATACGGCGGTGCCAGTCCGCCCTGCGGTCCCAAGTACTGCCTGAGGAGCTTGGAAAACTCAGGGCTTGTGACGAGTTCACCGGCTGCTTCCGTCCCAGCCATGTCAATTCCCGCAAGCATCAGCACGTAACCCGTACCCCCAAGATTGGGCATAAGCGCGATGTCGGCATAAGTATCGCAATCGGAGCCGCCCGAGCTCCAGTACTTGGTCGGCTCTCCACGAAGCGGGGCCCTGTTGCGGAAGACGTAAGTGTGGGCGGCAGGGTCCCTTTCAAGCGAAAAATTCAACTGTGGCTCGAAGAGCTGGACCCAAGGGATGCTGCGGTGGCTGCCGACCAGGACAAAGTTGCCGGTCTTGAAATCACGCACACTGAG
>Ga0181517_10004064_pt1 | contig 13534 bp, 9 predicted proteins | sample PEATcosm2014_Bin_31_FD_119748 | JGI IMG/M metagenome (GOLD analysis project Ga0181517, IMG submission 119748) | Peatland microbial communities from MTU Mesocosm Facility, Houghton, MI, USA - PEATcosm2014_Bin01_30_metaG | ecosystem: Environmental > Terrestrial > Soil > Wetlands > Peat | place... | reverse complement strand
CTGAACAGAAAGTTGAGTGCGCGTCGATCCCGATCGCGAAAATCCTAATCCCGGAAACCACAGAGGCAGTGCTGCTTGCAGCAGTCAGCCTGCATGCAGACTGTTGCCATTTGAAGTGCTCTTCCACGGGAGAAACCGAAGCTTGGCCAGTTTTTTCTTGACACTCGTAGTGCAAAGTTGCTAGTTTGCTTCTGCGGAAGAGGAATAAGAGAAATCCACCGCCAAATGCAAGCCTCAATCTTTCCTTGAGCGGCGACGCTCTGTGGTGTGATGTGGGCGTGTATTTGGAGGCGGATTTTTTTTTGGAGCCTTAGCCGTATTTTATCGGAGCCTTAACCAGAGTGGTTAAGAATGGATGAAAGGCAGTTGCGATTTAGGATTTTTGGAGGCTGTATGATTTCGATGAATCGGTTAATGAGACAACGTGTGCGCATTTCAGGGTGGATTCGCCTGGCGATGGCGCTGTTGTTGGTTCTTCCTGCGCTGGGCGCTTACGCACAGTATGAGAATGGAAGCCTGGTGGGATCCATCCACGACTCGAGTGGGGCAGCAATCCCCAACGTGAACGTCTCGGTCATCAACAATGCGACCGGAATCCTCTCGAATGTGACCACTAACGCTTCAGGCGACTATGAAGTCCCGTCTTTGCGCTATGGCATCTACACGGTTACCGCAAAGGCCGCCGGTTTCGCCGACGCCGTTGCCAGGGACATTACGATCTCGGTCGGTGGTCGTGTCCGCATTGACCTCGTTCTGAAGATCGGTTCGGCTCAGACCACGGTCGAAGTCACCGGCGTGGCTCTGCAGCTTGAAACTGAATCCAGCCAGCGCGGCCAGACAGTCACCGAGTATCAAAGCGAAGCTCTTCCGTTGGTAACCCGCAATTATTCTGATCTGGTGGATTACGTCACCGGCGCGCGCCCTGCGCCAGCCGATGCGACGACCACCGCTGTCACCAGCCTGACGCGCGCCGGATCGTTCAACGTCAACGGCCAGCGCAGCATGTTCAACAACTTCATGCTCGACGGCATGGACAACAATGCCTATGGCGAGAGCAACCAGGGTTTCGATAACCAGATCATCGCTCCTCCGCCCGATTCCATCGCCCAGTTTGAAGTGGTGACCAACAACGAGAGCGCGGAATACGGACGCTCCTCAGGCGCTACCATCAACGTTGCCACCAAGAGCGGCACCAATCAGTTCCACACCACCCTTTACGAGTTCATTCGCAACACCGATCTGAACGCGTTTGGCTACATCAAACCGGTTTCCATCAACGCAATTACTGGCACTCAATACCCGTTTTTCAAGCCGGAATTCAATCGCAATCAGTTCGGCGCGAACTTCGGCGGGCCGATCATGAAGAACAAGTTCTTCTTCTTCCTCGATTACGAAGGCTTCCGCCAGACGCTCACGCCTACGGTGGTTGATACCGTTCCCACCACCAATGAGCTCAACGGCATTCTGGCCGTCCCAGTGCAGGATCCATGGAATCCGGGCACCTACCTGCCTGCGGGTACATCGATACTCACCAATCCTGACATTGATCCAACTGCGAAGAAGATCGCGGGATTGTACGCGGCCGCGCTGCCTGGGAAATGCACAGTGACATCCGGTGCATCTGGATCGGGCGTGGCCACCAACGACCGCCCATTGAATGCGCCTTTCACCGACCACGCAGACAAGGGCGACCTTCGCCTGGATTACCAGCAGAGCCAGAATAGCTCCTGGTTCATTAAGGTCAGCGACCGCAAGGAGACGGGCAAGAACTTTAACCTTCTGCCCGAGCCGATCGACATGCAGTCCAACGGCGAAATCCTGATTCACGACAGACAGGTTTCGCTCGGTTACAACCATCTGATGGGCGATAACAAGGTGGTCGATGCCCGCCTCGCGCTCTCCGGCACCGACGCCGGCAAGTGGACCTACGCCATCGGCAGCAGCACATTCCCAGCCGGCTCCATTCCCGGCCTGCCCACCATCGCCGGCGTTTCCGGCGGCCTGCCCTCGATGGCTATTTCCGGCGGCTTTAGTTCCTTTGGGCGTCAGAGCACCAACCCGCAGTGGCAGAACCCCTCGGTACTCGACCCCAAGGTGAACTACTCCTGGGTCAAGGGTAAGCACTCCTTCAAGTTCGGCTATGAGTACGAGTACATCTGGATGGAAGTAGAAGACTCGAATCCGCTGTATGGCTCGTTCACCTTCAACCATGGCTACAGCGCCTGCCCGTCGACGCTTCCAGCCGGTTGCGCCACATCAGGCGCCAAGCCCGACACTTACTGGGCCGACTTCCTCTTCGGCGCCAGTGGCGCCTACTCGTTGTCAACCTACTACATCGCACATCTGCACCAGAACATGGAAAGCGGGTACGCCCAAGACGACTGGAAGATTGCTCCGAAGCTGACATTGAATCTTGGACTGCGCTGGGAGTACGGTTCGCCTTACTCGGAACGCAACGATAATCTCTCGAACTTCAACCCGGCAACCGGGACCATGCTGACGCTGACTCCCAACTTCGCTACGCTGTCTACCGGCACGCAGCCTGTTACCGGCTACCCCAACATAGAGCCAGGCATGATCTCTTCCTATAATGGCGGCGGAGTCTACGGAAAAACCCTGGTCCATCCCGCACTGAACGACTATGCCCCGCGCATCGGCTTTGCCTTTGCGGCCACACCCAGCATCGCGGTCCGCGGTGGCTACGGCACCAGCTTCATCCACTACTGGCGCGCCGGTTCAGGCAATATGCTGGCCATCAACGCTCCGAACGCGATGTTTACCTCGGTAACCAATCCCTCGCCTGCTGCTGGCGTTGGTCTTGGCAGCACGACTGGCTATCAGCGGCTCTCGGCTGGCTTCCCGACAGGGCTGGCCACTGTCTTCAGCGCGGGCACCGACAACATCGACTACATCCCCCAGAACACCAAGGACGGCTACGCCGAGAGCTACTTCCTGAGTGTCCAGAAGACCTTGGCCAAAAACATACTCGTTGACATTGCCTATGTGGGCAATCACGGTGTTCATCTTCAGGGCTTCATGAACGCCAACCAGGGAAATCCTGCCTTGCCGCAAATCACCCTTAACGGTAAACCCGCATGGGCACGCCCATTCCCCAACTGGGGAGGCACGTTGCTCAACAATCCCAGCAACTCCTTCAACAACGGTGATATCACCGAGGCTTCGAACGGGTTCCATTCTCATTACAACTCGCTGCAAGCCCGCTATGAGCAGCGCTTTGTTAACGGCCTCACCTTGCTGAACTCCTTCACGTGGTCGCATGCGTTGGATAATGCCTCGTCCACGCTCGAAGCCAACACGCCAGATCCGCAGGATGGAAACAACATCAACGCAGACTATGGCCAATCGGATTACAACCTGCCTATCGCCAATGTCACCAGCTTTGTCTATGACTTGCCGGTTGGCCAAGGGAAACGGTTCCTGGCAAGCAGCAACGCTCTGGAGAATGCCTTGTTCGGTGGATGGCAGATCAGCGGCATCAACACCGTTCAGGGCGGCACACCCTTCAACCTGACCTATGTGCCAGCTTCGGCCAACCAGACGTCGCCGATGCTTACGCAGAACTGGCGCGGCGAGAATCTGGATCGCCCCAACCTCCTTCCCGGGGCGCACTATACCCAAGGAAAGGTGAAGCTCGCCAGCGGGTACGTTCAATATGTCAACCTCAACTCTTTGACGTTGCCTGCGACATACTCCAGCTACACCAGCCCTACCGCCTACACTCTGTCGAGCCCATTTGGCAGCTTGCCCAAGAACTTTGGCCGCACGATGCCTTTCTACGAGACGGATCTGGACTTCAACAAGAAGTTCAACACCCCGATTGAAAGAGTAAAGGTGGAGTTCCGCTCGGAGCTTTACAACGTCTTCAACCACACCAACTTGTACCTGCCCGGTGGTTCGGGTGGCAGCACTGCCACCGGCACTACGGGTTCCACATCAGTTTTCACACCACAACCAGTAACTGGCGGCAGCGGCGGCACCATGACCGGCACCTTCGAGCCGCGCATCGTTCAGTTCGGCTTGAAGATCATTTACTAACTCGCACCAATCCTGTGTGCCAGCCACGGTATGTGGCTGGCACACTTTTAATTCAGCGTCTTTGCCATAAGCGCAGCCCGGGCTGTTCAGCCACGATTTGACTCACAACGATTCAGACCTAGGTGGTACGCCCGAAAAGGCGTGCGTGGGAGAGATTCGGCCAAAAAACAGTAGGGCTGAAAAGTTTCAGTAGTAACTGAGATTTGAATCCCATTCTTTGCCTAATTCGCGATGGATGGGAAGTAAGCAGAAAGTTATAGGTGAAGCCATGAGAGCGGAGATTCTGCGGCAACTTGGGCGGCAAACAGAACCGTGGGATGTGCTGGTGATCGGCGGCGGCGCCAGCGGCCTGGGCGCAGCAGTTGAAGCTGCTTCTCGCGGTTATCGCACTTTGCTGGTAGAGCGCTTCGATTTCGCCAAGGGGACATCTAGCCGTAGCACCAAGCTTGTGCATGGCGGCGTTCGCTATCTCCAGCAGCTTAACCTGACGCTTGTGGTGGACGCTCTGCGAGAGCGGGGCCACATGTTACGGAACGCGCCGCATCTAGTACACGATCTGTCCTTTGTCGTCCCAGCTTATAACTATTTGTCGCTCCCGTATTATGGTTTCGGACTCAAGGTTTATGAGATGCTCTCGGGCAGTCTGTCGCTTGGGCGGTCGGAGTTGCTCTCCGCAAAAACTACGCTGGAGAAACTGCCGGGACTTATGTCGGAAGACCTGCGCGGCGGCATCCTCTATCACGATGGATAGTTTGACGATGCCCGTTATGCTATCTCGCTCTTGCGCACCTTTCAGGATCTCGGCGGCACTGCCATCAACTATGTTGAGGCAGTCGGCCTTCTGCGGCACGGCGGCAAGGTAATCGGCATCCAGGCACGCGACCGGGAAGACAGCGTCGACCTCGACGTGCAGGCAAAGGTCGTGATCAATGCGTGCGGAGTCGAAACAGAGGATATTCTCACGATGGATGGCGCTGTGCCCGGCTCATTGCTCGCACTGAGCCAGGGAACGCATTTCGTCTTGCCTCATTCATTTTTGGCGGGAAATACAGCGCTCATGATTCCTAAAACAGCTGATGGCCGGGTACTCTTCGCCATCCCCTGGCACGGCGCCGTCATCCTAGGAACGACGGACGAGCCCGTTGATAGTGCGCCCGCCGAACCGCGCGCGCTTCTCGCAGAAAAGAGATTTCTACTCGAGCATATTACCCGCTACTTTGGCCGCACGCCTGCTGCCTCGGAGATACTCAGCGTCTGGTCCGGCCTGCGGCCGCTGGTTCGCAAAGGCGGCGGCAAAACTTCGCAGTTATCTAGAGACCACACTATCCTGGTGTCGCAATCCGGCCTGGTCACAGTTACAGGAGGGAAGTGGACCACTTACCGGCGCATGGGGCAGGATGCCATCGATCGCGCCTGTGATGTTGCTTCGCTTCCCAAACGGCCATCGCGAACGCTGGAGTTGAAGCTGCACGGGTGGGTTGCGGATTCTGACACGATGCCCGCATGGGAACGCGTGTACGGTTCGGATCTGCCTATGCTCCAGGCTCTGTCAAGCGAGGATGCGGCACTGGATGATCTTCTCCACCCGCGCCTTCCTTTTAGGCTGCGCGAAGTTGTTTGGTCGGCGCGTTATGAGATGGCGCGAACCGTGGAGGATGTCCTGGCGCGGCGCACACGCGCGCTTTTCATCGATGCGCGCGCCGCTATTGAAGCTGCGCCAGTGGTAGCGAGCCTCCTTGCCAGAGAACTTCAGAGAGACCAAGAGTGGAAGGCAAAGGATCTTGCAAACTTTATTGAGCTTGCCAAAGGCTACATCTACCAGGAAGGCGAGGCGGTATGAACAAGCTATCTTCCGCAGCCGGAGCGTCTTCAGAGCTGAACCCGGAGAATTATTTACAAGATAGTTTTCATCGCATTTAACTTGTCATGAACAGATTGCATCACTAACAAAAGCAATGAGGGTATTCATGAGTTGGAATCTTCCTTTTCTTAGACCGGCGCAGCATATCGAGAGGCTACCCGATGCGCAAGTTAAACGGCTCTATCCTAAAATGCGCTGGCAAATTATGGAATCGACCTTTATTGGTTATGCCACAATTTACCTTGTCAGAAACAATCTCCCGGTTATCTCCAAAGAGATGGGGAACTCGCTCCAGTACAGCAAGGGGCAAATTGGGGACATGCTCGCGCTGACGGCGATTTGTTATGGCGTCGGCAAAGTAATCATGGGAGCCTGGTCGGACCGGAGCAATCCGCGTTACTTCATGCCTCTGGCAATGCTGTTGACGGCGTTCTGCAATTTTGCCTTTGCGCTCGTAAATAGTTACCCGATTCACCTCGCTCTCTGGGGCCTCAACGGATTGGTGCAAAGCATGGGATGGGCTCCTTGCGGGCGTTCGCTGGGCCACTGGTACAGTATCCGCGAGAGGGGCACCAAGTTCGCTTTCTGGAATGTCGCTCAGAATGTTGGAGGTGGCCTGACAGGTCTTATTGTCGCCTACTGCACAGCAAAGCTCGGATGGCGGTCGGCATTCTATGTCCCCGGTATTCTTGCCGTCTTATGTGCGATTTATCTTATTGTGAGGCTTCGGGACACGCCTCAGTCCGTGGGGCTTCCACCTATTGAGGAGTATCGCAACGACTATCCCGCCAGAGAAGCCAAAGACAGCGAGAAGGAGTTGGATACTCGCGACCTGATCGTCAACTACATCCTGAAGAATCGTTACCTTTGGCTCTTTGCCGGCGCTAATTTCTTTGTATACATAGCCAGATACGGCATGTTGGATTGGGGACCGACCTTTCTGAAAGAAGTAAAGCACGCCAGCCTCGAGCAGGGAGGAGTCAGCACCGCGGCGCTTGAGTTTTCCGCCATCTTCAGCACTATCCTGATGGGATGGTTGTCAGATAAGGTTGGAGGACGCCGAGGGATGATCAGCGTGTTCTGCATGATTCCTGTCTTCCTGGCTTATCTCGGCATTATATTCAGCCCGAACAATAAGTTATGGCTGGACTTGGTCTTATTTGGTGTTATTGGATTCTTTGTTTATCCGGCTATCTTATTGTTGGTTGTCAGTGCGCTGGATTTTACGTCGAAAAAGGCGGTGGGGACGGCGGCAGGTTTCATAGGGCTCTTTGGCTATCTGGGGCGCGTAGTCGAAGGTAAGGGTATAGGCACTTTGGCCGAGCGGTATGGATGGAATGCGGCGCTTTATGCGGTTATGGCGTCGGCATTCATGGGCATCGTGCTGCTCTCTTGGATGTGGAAACTTTCACCGCGCAGAGTGGAGGCGATTGAATCGCCGGGGAACTCTGGCGAATTTTCCCAAAAAAGCACGAAGGCTTGACAGCTTAAAGAGTCAGCGTCCACATAACCCCGTGTCTACTTATTCATCCCTGTGATTGCCATCATGCCCCGTAAGGGGCATGAAATCTAGCGAATCCACATCTCGGGATTGCTGATGGAGACCGCGTCGAGACCTTGTGCCAAAAGATCCTCGGCCTCTTTCAATGTCCAGATAAGTCCGCCACCCACGACCGGTATATCCAGCGAGATAGCTCGCACGCTATCAAGCAGCTTGGGAGCGACCGGGGCAGGCAAGACTTCAAGCGCGTCCACAGGCGTATTCTTCAACTGATTCGTGATTGTATTCTTCGCGCCGCTATCCAGAAGGAATGTCCGCTGGATTGCATAGAGATGAATGGTATGTGCGTGGCGCAGCGGGTCAAGATGAGTGGATATGATTCCGCTGGCGCCACAATGCTTCAGGTAATTCACAGCATACTTGTCGCGCGAGAAACCGTTGAGCAGATCGAGATTGACGATGGGTAACTTGCCTGCGACAAGAATCTTCTGAATCATCGTTTCGCAATTTTCCGGGTCGCCAGTGAGCAGGTAGATTATCTTTCCGTGCGCGGCAATTGCCTGGTCGAGGTGTTCAACGTGGCGCACGGACGGAATGATGGGAGTTTCGCGAAAGAACATTCTTAGCGGTGTCAACGGTGCTTGCATGATGCTTTTCCGTTCTCATCCGGTCGTCTGAATAGTGAGAGATAGCCTCTTAAACGCGCGAACATCATATCGTTGAGTGCGGGTGCGATAAGCTTTCGCCGTCAAGGGAATCATTATAGCCGTTGCCATGAGCAGAAGCAAAGTAAAGTACGCCCACCTAATGAATCTGCGCTCTTCCTATGAACGCAGCGATCCCGCGAACAGGTTTAGTTTGTGAGATGAAGTCAGCTGACTCGCTCTTGCTACGCATCTTGAACCTTCGCCTGATTTGAGCTGCGGAAGCTTGACAGTGCTTGTTCAGCAGGGAGATACTATAAATTATTAAGTCCGACACCGTTTCGTGAAGAGCGCCTGAGACAGCACGAGCGGGAAATTGGATGCTGCTGAAGAAGTCAGGACCAAGTACTGCGTTGGCAACTGGTTTTGAGTTCAGAATGGCTGCGATCCGAATCCTTGCTTCTGCCGTCCGGAATCTGTCTCAGGGGCCAGGCTCCTTCCATTCTGAAACAAATCCAGATCACCAGGCATGTGTTTCACCAGCATTGGCTGGCGTGTGTCGAGTTGCTAGCCACTGACCTGTTTTCTCCCGCAGATTCCTATCGGAACACACACGAGCATTCATAGTCGTTGCGCCACGATGCTTCCGCATCGTCGCATGGTCTGCGATGCCGTGTGCCGGGGGTCAATTTGAAAGGCAGGGCATGGAAGCGACGCAGGTTGTGATTATCGGTGGAGGCGCAACGGGGGCCGGAATTCTTTGGGACCTGAGTTTGCGAGGCATCTCCGCCATCCTGCTGGAGCAGGGCGACATCGCCAACGGGGCTACCGGGCGCTGTCACGGCCTGCTGCACTCCGGCGGCCGTTACGCGGTCAAGGACCCTGACACAGCGCGCGAGTGCGTCGCCGAAAATCGCATCATAAAGACCATTGCGCCTCATTGCGTGGATGACGTCGGTGGGCTCTTTGTAAAGTGCGCCCAGGATGACGCTGCATTCTTCGAGAAGTGGTGGCGCGCGGCCGGTGAGGCCGGCATTCGCAGCCAGCGCCTGAGCGCAGAAGAAGCACGCGAGCGGGAGCCGAACCTTGCGCCGGACATTCTCGGCGCATTCACGTGTCAGGATGCGCACGTCGATGTTTTCCGGCTCGTGCTGGCAAATCTTCAGGCTGCGGTCGAGCGCAGCGGGCGCTTTCTCACTTACAGCGAAGTAATTTCCATCCTCACTGCGAACGGCCGCGTGCGCGGGGTTCGCTATCGCAACACGCGCAGTGGCGAAGAGAGCGAAATCTCTTGCGATGTGGTTATCAACGCTGCGGGAGGCTGGGCACAGGGCATTGCCGCCATGGCCAGCGTCAATGTGCCCATGCTCTGCGACAAGGGAACGCTGCTGGTGCTCAATCACCGGCTGAATCGCCGCGTCATCAACCGCTGCCGCAAATCCAGCGATGCCGACATTCTGGTGCCTGCTGGCCCCGTTTGCATTTTGGGCACATCATCGATTCGCGTACCCAACCCGGAGGGATTGGGCGCTTCTCGCGAGGAGGTTGACCATCTGCTCCGGCTGGGCGATGAGCTGATTCCCGGGCTTTTGGGCGCGCGCATTCTGCGCGTCTTCTGTGGCGTTCGACCGTTGTATGCGCCTGTGTTCGTCGAGGTTGCCAGAGGCCGTGAGATCAGCCGCGGCTTCGCGCTTCTCGATCACGAGACGCGGGACGGAGTGGGCGGCTTCATTTCGATTGTCGGCGGCAAGCTGACGACCTATCGCCTGATGGCCGCCGCTGCGTGCGACTGCGTCGCGGCGAAGCTACGTGTGGATGTGGAATGTACAACCGATAAAACGCCTCTGCGTCCTTCGGTCGATCGCAAGACACACCATCGCGCCATGCAATTGCTGCCGAATCCGGTTGCGGAAAAGATGGAGCGCCGCCTTGGTCCCAAAACGGATCAAGTGATCCAGGCCATCGAAGCGCGGCCTGATCTTGCGGAGTTAGTCTGCGAATGTGAGCTTGTAACTCGCGGCGAATTGGAATATGTTCTCGGCGGCACCACTCCGGCGCCGGCTATCACTATTGCCGATGTGGGCCGGCGAACACGCCTCGGCTTTGGCCCGTGCCAGGGAACGTTCTGCGGATACAAAGCGATGCTGGCCGGTTTTCAGACTGGCCGCTGGACAGCTTCAGAAGCGGCCGCAGAATTCTCCGCCTATCTTCACGAGCGCACGAAGGGGCAGGCCTTTATCCACCAGGGCAAGCAGGTCGAGCAACTGGGCCTCAACCACGATCTCTACGGCGCGGATCAGATGCTGTGCGCGGATTCGGGTAAGCAAGATGAAGTCTGACCGTTACGATGTTGTTGTTGTGGGCGCGGGCCTCGGCGGCCTTACCGCGGCTGGCGCAGCCGCTCACCGGAACATGAAAGTCGCGCTGGTTGCGACCGGACCGGGATCGTTTGTCAACGGGCCGGGATGGCTGAAAACGAAAGACATCTCGCGCGCATCCGCTGCGCCTGACCTGAGCGAGGCCATTTCGTTCTTCTGCGAGATGGCGCGACGTGCCGGCTGCCCATTCGCGGGAGATATATCAACCGCGAAATATTTGCCGACTCTTCTTGGTGATTTTCAGAGCGTGACGCTTGCGCCTCTTCTTCTTTGGAATGCCGAGCCTCGCGATGGAGTTTCGACTGCGATTATCGGAATTCAAGGGCTGTCCAGTTTCGATGAAAACTTCATGGCTGAACGGCTGAGTGTGCTGACGCGCGCGATGGGTTGCAGCGGCACGTACGCCGCGCGGCAAATCTCTTTTTCGCGAGACATGGGAGCCCCCGTTACCACATTGCGCATCGCACAATTATTTGATCGCGACCCGGATTTCCGCATAGAACTTGCCTATGCTCTGCGTGCCGCGGCGTCAGGATTTCAGCGCATCTTTGTGCCCGGCATGCTAGGACTGGATTCAGCCGCAGAGCAGATTGCGGAATTCAAACGTGAACTCCGCTGCGCGGTGTGCGAGATTCGTACTCTGCCTCTATCCATTCCCGGCCTGCGCGTCTTCCATCGCCTTGAGAGTTACCTTCAGAAGATCGGCGTGGAGCTCTTTCGCGGATTCCCTGTTGAGGAAGTGGTGATACGCGATGACTTGTGCACTGGTGTGCGGATTGAGGCTCCGGGGCACGCGATTAATCTGCGCTGCGAGAGCATAGTGTTGGCAACAGGTCGCCATTCGCCCAGTTCCCTCAATGGTACCCATGCTGGCCGCGATCAGCAGATGAGGCCGCTTAACTCGGTCGGCGCGGTGATGGCGCGAAACTTGTTTGTTGCTTTTTCGCTTCCCAATTCCGGCGTCGGCAGCCACGGCGATGCCATGCGCATTCTCACAGGGTACCGCGCGGGAAATCTCGCAGCGTCCACAAAGGGAAACCATGCAGCTTGACGACCTTGCGATTGACAATTGCCTGAAGTGTTCGCTCTGCAACACGGTGTGCCCGGTGTTGGCCGCTGATCCGCGGTATCCCGGCCCCAAGCGCCTCGGCCCGGAACTTGAACGCCTGCGTCGCGAAGGAATTTCCACCGACACTGAGTGGGTGGAGTATTGCCTGGGATGTCATCGCTGCGATATCGTATGCCCCCATCAAGTGAACGCCTCTGAAATGATTGCGCGAGCTAAGGCTGCGCACCGCAAGCCGCTGGTTCGCGGGTTGCGCGACTGGTGGTTTGCGCGTCCCGGCTTGCTGGGCAAGCTGACGACAATTCTGCCCGCGCTTTCAAACTTTGCGCTCGCAATGAAGCCAGCGCGCGTCCTCATGTCGAAGCTGATGCAGATTGCGCCGCAACGCTTATTCCCGAAATATACCCGCCCTGATTTGCGTTCACCCGAGATGACCGGCGTCTCAATCTCGAAATCAGCCCGGCAGCGGATTGTGTTCTTTCCTGGCTGCTTCATCCGATACAACCGGCCGGAGCTGGGCAGGATGGTGATCGATCTCCTTGAGCGAAACGGCTTCTCCGTGGAAGTTGCATCATCGGAGTGCTGCGGAGTTCCAGCTCTGGCCAATGGCAACACGGCGGCGGCCCGTTCAGTGGCGCGAGCTAACGTCAAGGCCCTGGCCCGCCAGATTGACTCAGGTCTGCATATCGTTACTGCTTGTTCCAGTTGCGGACACATGCTCAAAACAAGATTCGCCGGCATCCTTGACGAAGACAAGAAGTTTGACGGCGCTGCCAAGAAGGTCGCAAGTAATACATTCGACCTCGCTGAGTTGCTCATGGCGCAGGCCGATGCAGGCGAACTCAACACCAGCTTCCAGCGCACCATTCTGCGGCTTGCTTATCACGCGCCGTGCCATCAGAGATCGCAGGGAATCGGGCGTCCGTGGTATCACTTGTTGCGCATGATTCCCGGCGTCACGGTTGAGGATATGGATTCGGGATGCTGCGGCATGTCCGGCACTTATGGCTTCAAGCAGGAAAAGTACCCTATCTCCATGGAGATAGGCAAGGAGCTATTCGCGAGCATCAACGCTGCGCAGCCACAGATGGTCGCCACGGAGTGCGCCACCTGCCAGATGCAGATAGAGCACGGAACTAACTTCAAAGCTATTCATCCCGCGGAGATTTTGTTGCGGGCATATGATGGGACCGCGCCGGATGCAAACCGCAACTCTTGCCCTGTCGATGAATGCGGCTGCACACCGTGCAATCAAAAGCCCGAGGGTGTGGATCATTGATTTGGAGCGGGAGACCGGGATCGAACCGGCGACATTCAGCTTGGGAAGCTGACGTTCTGCCACTGAACTACTCCCGCAACATATTTAGAATCAACAACTTGCAGCATATTAGAACAATCGCGAACACCATTAAACACCATCGTTGATAAACTGTCTACATCTTCAACACCGCGGAGGGTGTCGAGATGAAGATCAGTCGTGAGCGGTATCAGCATGGCAGTGTCCGTAAAGTTCCCCGCTCCCAAGGTTTCGCTTGGGAGTTCAGGTTCTATATTAAGGCTCCTGATGGGAAACGTAAACTCAAGGTCCAGACGTTCGACTCTGTGAAGTTCCCGACGGAGCGGGATGTTCGGAAAGCGGTCGAGGGCCAGCTCTCTGCTCTCAACGCCGGGACGCTCGGAAGCAGGGTTTCGGCCACACTCGGGACCATCATTGACCGCTACATGCTGGAAGAGTTCCCCGCCTTGCGGCACTCCACACAGACCACAAATAAAAGCCTCATTGACCTCCATATCCGCCCGAAGTGGCAGGACGTGAGACTTGCCGATGTCACCGCGATTGCTGTCAAGCAATGGATGGAAAAGTTGCCCTTCGGTGCAGCGTCGAAGGTGAGGGCGCGGAACATGGTGAGAGCCGGTAGCGCAAATTCGGACAGGGGTTTAAGTGGAAGTTCTGCTCGCCCGCAGCCTTAAGATGGCTGTAAAGAGGAGAACGGATGAGCAGACGTCCCCGCAGGAACCACACAGCGG
>Ga0181517_10004062_pt1 | contig 13538 bp, 13 predicted proteins | sample PEATcosm2014_Bin_31_FD_119748 | JGI IMG/M metagenome (GOLD analysis project Ga0181517, IMG submission 119748) | Peatland microbial communities from MTU Mesocosm Facility, Houghton, MI, USA - PEATcosm2014_Bin01_30_metaG | ecosystem: Environmental > Terrestrial > Soil > Wetlands > Peat | place... | reverse complement strand
CCGCCGCCTCCAACACGCCCAGGCCGAACTGTACACCGTGATGGCCGGCCGCCCCGGCCTCGTCGGACCCCTCAGCTACGCCTGGCAGTCCGACGCCGCCGGCAGCAACACCCTCCAAAAGGTGTTCCGCCAGCTTTCCACCCTCGACCGCAGCTACCTCCGCGCCCTCACCGAGATCCGCCGCCTCAAAGAGGATTCCGCCGAGGCCGAGCCCGAGGCCGAACCTGAGCCCGCCGCCGCGCAGCCGTCGAAGCCGCAGGCAATGTCCGCCGCTGCCACCCCGCAAACTGGGGGACTTGGCTTCGTTTCATCGACTCCCGGCCAACTGCCGTGGCGTCCGGCTCCCGACCCCGATCCGCTCCGCCCCGTGCCGATTTCCAGCACCTTCGGGCGCCTCCCGAACGGCGAACCCATCGCCGTACGTCGCTAGGGACAGACGAATCTGTCCCAAGGCGCCGCCCTTGCGCCGCGTGGACAGATCCGTCTGTCCCTGGTCGGGGTCGCGCGTGGAATCTGTCCCAAGGCGCCGCCCTTGCGCCGCGTGGACAGATCCGTCTGTCCCTGGTCGGGGTCGGCGTGGGATCTGTCGCGCAAGGGCTCTATCGCGCGTCTGCGCCGCGTGGACAGATCCGTCTGCCCCTGGTCTTGTTCCCCCTGCGCCGCGCGGCTCTGTCCCTCAACCAGCGCCAAACCACCCATTTAACCTCCGAAAAACTGTTGTATAATTCAGCAAGGCCTTTAGGATCAATCCTGCCCTCCTGGCAGACCGATTGCTCTCCTTCTAAGGTCTGATGAATTTCACGCCGACACGTGCGCCGATTTGCGCAGCCGGCGGGTCCAGTACGAGGAAACGCTGTGATCACTGCCCCTATCGATACCAAAACCGAATACTTGCGAGCGCTTCCGGGCGACGATGTCCGCCAGATCCTATGGCGTTTCGCCGACCGCTTCGATTTGCAGATGCTCGTCCAGTCCGTGCGCGCCGTGGCCCGTGGCCCGGTCGCTCGCCTGGTCGCCGCCGGAGCCCGCAACACCCACGATTGGACGCCCGAAAAGTCCTCCCTGCTTCAGTCCTTCGACGAATCCGGCATCACCGGCGTCTTCATGGAGCCTTCCGACGGCGGCTTTATCGAAGGTCCCAAGAACCTCGCTCTGGCGCTGGTGGCCTTCGAGCTGGCATGGGTCGATGCCGGCGCCGCCACCGGAAGTCTGGCCGGCTGTCTCGCTCTCTCCCCCATCCATGAGCGCGGCACCCCAGAGCAGCGCCGCTACTACATGAGCAAGTGCGCTCCCCCGCTGCCCGGTGAAGATCGCAAGCCTTGGCGCGGCTCCTTCGCCCTCACTGAGCCAATCCCTTACGTCGGCGTCGAAACCGGCATGTTGGGCGGCAAGGTCAAGGTCGCCGAATGGAAGGAAGGCCAGGAACCCACCCTGCAAGTCGATAAGCGCGGCCGCTTCATCACCAACATGGGCTTCGCCAACTTCGTCACCGCCGCCGTCGAATCGGACGACCCCCGCATCAAGGGCACCTGCATGGTGATCCTCGAGGAGACCGACCCCGGCACGTTCGATCGCGGCACGCCCACTCGCAAACTCGTCCATCAGCTTTCCTCTACCAACGACCCCGTCCTCAGCCTGCAAGTCCCCGCCAACCGCATCATCGGCGGCTACACCGTCAAGGACGGCGTCATCGTCCCCCGTTACAACCACGGCGAAATCATCGAAGCCGTTTTCCGCCGCACGCGGGTCACGGTCGCCATCATGACTTCGGCCAAGCTCCTATCGGCCATCGAACCCGTCATTCGATACGCCCGCGGACGTTTCCGCGGCGGCTCCATCGCCACCCCCGGATCGCCCCGCTATGAACTCGGCCTGCAACTCAAGCAGGACGTTGTGCACCGCCTGGTGGACGTCTGGGCCACCGGCGAAGCCAGCGCCTCTCTCGGCTTCGCGGCCGCCCGCGTCTTCGACCAACTCGATCCGCTCGAGCGCGAGAAAACCGAAATCCTCGCCGCCCGCGGCATCCAGGGTGGTGGATCGGCCACCTTCAAGGCCATGCGCAAAGTCCAGAAGGACGCCATCGAATACCTCGCCGGAAAGCGCCCGGATCTCAAGGGCGATTTCCTGGTCGAATACGCCCTCCTCGATTCCGTCGCCAACGTCCTCTGCCCCGCCTGCAAGCTCTGGAACACCGGCCACGGCGCCGCCGTCATGCGCGAAGCCGTCAGCCTCATGGGCGGTTACGGCATCACCGAGGATTGCCCCGGCTTCCTCGGCCACAAGTGGATGGACGCCCAACTCGAAGCCACCTACGAAGGTCCCGAGGCCGTCCAGCGCCGCCAGCTCTCCGTCACCATGACCGACGACCTCTTCCTCGCCCAGTTCCGCCAGTGGATTCGCGAAATGCGCCAGATTGCCAACGACCGTCCCGGCACCGGCGCCTGCGCGCTCGCTACCGCCATGCAGATGTGGCTCTGGTCGCTCGAACACCTCCTCAAGACCGTCGACGCCGACGGAGCCAAGCTCTACCAAAGCTCCCGCCAGGGCGTCACCTTCCCGCTCGCCGACGCGCTCTGCTGGCTGCTGGCCTCGCGCAGCCAGATCCTCGATGCGCTCGAACTCGAAAAGAAGGGCGCCGATAACCCCACCGTGGCCGAAGGCCTGCCCGGCCTGTTGAACTTCATGACCGACCTCTGCCACGTCCAATCCGCCCACGCCGCCGGTGAAGTCGGCCGCGTCTGCGCCGAGCTGGTCTTCGGCTACAACCGCCATCCCGCCTGGGATACCGAAGGCTGCGCCTCTTGTTATCAATCGGAAGATCTGGATGCCATGGAGAGCCTCATCCCCGGCATCTCCAGCGTGGCTTGCGGCTACACCGACGTCATCGAAAAGGATGGCTCGCACCCCGCCAAAGCCGGCCCCTGCGCGCGCTTCGATAACCTCGACCAATTCACCCGCCTGCGCGTTCGCATGGACGGCTGCCTCACCGGCTCCCAACTCGCCAAGGACCGCGCCGCCGAAGCCCTCACCAAGGTGATGATTCCCGAAGCCCTGGATTATCCCGTATGACCGATCCCGTAAGTGGGCGTTCCTGCGTTGTGGGGCAGGTTGCCAACCTGCGGCCGATTGCCAATCGGCCCTGCCCCAAGGAATACACCGCATGAACGATCCCATCGAACGCCAAGCCATGGACGTGGACATCGTCTGCGTCGGCTTCGGACCGGCTACAGCCGGCTTTCTGGCAACCCTCTCGCGCCGCATCGTCAATGCCGACGGTTCCCCGGCCGTCGAGAGCCCTTCCACCCCCGGCCTGCCCCTCCAGGTGGTCTGCTACGAGCGCGCCGACGATATCGGCTTCGGCGTCTCCGGCGTCGTAACCCGCGCCCGCGGCATCCGCGCCACCCTGCCCGATCTCGACCCCAGCCAGATCCCCATGGCTGCGGCCATCCGTCAGGAAAAAGTGGTCTACCTGCTCGACCCGGACCGCGCCAGCCGCCGTTCGGCCGCATTGAAGTTCGGGGACCGCGCCTTGCGCCTGCTGGGCTTGGCCAAAGAGTCCGCGTTTGAGCTGCCCTATGTCCCGCCGTTCCTCCACAAGAACGGCGGCCTGGTCATGTCGCTCGGCCAGTTCATGCAGTTCGTCGGCGCCGATTTGATGGGTTCCGGCACGGTCCAGATCTGGCCCGGATCTCCCGTGCATTCCGCGCTGGTCGAAGACGGCCGCGTTTCCGGCGTGCGCCTCTGCGACCAGGGCGTCGACCGCCAGGGCGACCCCGACGCCGGCTTCATGCCCGGCATGGATATTCACGCCGCCTTAACCGTGGTGGGCGATGGCCCCGTCGGCGCCGTCGGCCGGCAACTCGACCAGGAGTTCGGCATGCCGCCCGGCCACCATCATCGCGAATGGGCCGTCGGCATGAAAATGGTGGTCGACCTGCCCGAAGGAACCGATCTTGAACCCGGTACCGTCTACCACACCTTCGGCTATCCCGAGCCTGAGATCTTCGGCTTCCTCTACGTCCATCCCGACCGCGTGGCTACCGTCGGCATCTTCGTCCCCTCCTGGTTTCGCAGTCCCATGCGCACCTCGTACCGCTACTTGCAGCACTTCATGTTGCATCCGTACCTGTGGCGCCACCTGAAAGGCGGCAAGCTGCGCTCCTGGGGCGCCAAGTCTTTGCAGGAATCGGGACGACGCGGCGAGCCGTTCCTGGCTGGCCCCGGCTATGCCCGCATCGGCGAAGGTTCCGGCAGCACCAACGTCCTCACCGGCTCCGGAGTAGACGAAGCCTGGACCACCGGATCGCAGCTAGCCGAAGCCGTGCTCGACCTGTTGCGCCGCGGCGAGCCACTCGACAAGCAGAACCTCGAAAAGACCTACGAATTCCGCCGCCGCGCAAGCTGGGTGGAAGAGGAAGGCCGCATCGCCGAGAAAGCCCGCGATGGATTCCACAAAGGCGTCGTGACCGGCCTGATGGGAATGGCGCTCGCCGGCTTCACCAAGGGCAAACGCTGGATTGAAGGCGACCCCCAACCCATCCCCGAGCTTCAGGAGTATTACCGCGACAAGATCCCCTCCGACGAGCTGGACCGGATTGTAGCCGACTGCCGCACCCGCGGCGTTTCGTGCCACGATGCCCTCATGGAGCGTTGCGGCTGGCCGCCCATCCCCTACGACGGCCAACTGTTAGTGACCCACCAGGACGCGCTCCTCATCGGCGGCAAGGTGCAAGCCCCCGCCGGCTTCGCCGACCACGTCCGCTTCGAGCTCCCCGATTTCTGCGAGCGCTGCGAATCCAAGCTCTGCATCGAAGCCTGCTCCGGCCAAGCCATCGCCCCCGGCCCCGGCGGCATCCCCACCTTCGACCGCGAAAAGTGCGTCCACTGCGGCGCCTGCCTCTGGAACTGCATGACCCAATTCGAAGACGACCCCCCCAGAGGCAACATCACCTTCCGCGCCGGCGCCGGCGGCCTCCACTCCACCGAGAACTGAGGTAGCGTGGCGTCGGCCTAGGAAGAGGGGTCTGTCATGTCTATGGACTCCTATCGCGACGGATACAAAATGGGCCGTTCCGACAACATCGCAGGAAACGCGATCGCAAGCGTCATGAACCTGGTCCGTGACGAAGACTGTAACAAAGGCTATTCCGACGGAGCCAACGGTCGCGAATTCGATGATTACGGCCAGACGGACGATTAACAACCACTCGGTTTCTCGAACGGGCTAGGATAGACGGGACAGAACGGAGCGTTACGCCCGCGCCGGTGGGGTTGCCATTTCAGGCGCGATTCGCGTCCTGTCCGTGCAGGTTGGGGGAGGGCCGTCGATTGCCCTCAAGGCGCCAATCGCGGCCACGCTCCAGGCCGTCGCCGAGCTGGGGCCAAACGGGCCAAACGGGAGGCCAAACGGTACGGACGCATTTTCAAAATGCGCCAGGGGGCGGCGTTCGGAAGCCGGCCTGTTATCGTTGGAATCAGCAGGAGCTTTCGTCCATGCAGAATGTCTCGATTCAAAAGGCCAGCGAGTTGCCCGGGTCCCTGCCCCGGAGCCAATGGCCTCTTGCGTTGTAGTCACAATGCGACTACACTGGGATTGAGGGTCGTCATGGCTGCAGACAGCTACGTTCGCGCTCGCATAGATTCCGCCACCAAGGACAGCGCCTCCCAAACGCTCGCTGCCATGGGGCTGTCCATTTCGGACGCGATCCGCATCTTGCTCGTACGGGTGGTGGAGGAGCGCCGCTTGCCCTTCGAGATCAAGGCGCCAAACGCGGCCACGCAACGAGCCATCGCCGAGCTGGAAGCCGGAAAGGGCAAGAAGTTCGCAAGCGTAGACGAGTTGATGGCAGACTTGAATGCGGACGATTGAGCGTTCCTCCGCTTTCAGGCGCGACTACAAGCGCGCAAAGGCAACCCCGCGCCACGTCAGGGATTTGGATTCGCTTCTATCGGCGATCCTGTCGGCGTTGTTGTCCGACCGGCCCTTGCCCGCCGCAAGTCGTGACCACACGCTGGCAGGCGGATGGGCCGGTTATCGCGAGTGCCACATCAAGCCCGATTTGCTCCTGATCTATCGAAAGCCAAGTGACGGCACGCTCCGTTTGGCGCGGCTTGGCTCGCATAGCGATCTGTTCGGCTGATCTTCGCGTCCGGCGCCGCAGCCCTTCCTACTTCTTCGCCAACCCGTCGGCCAGCACTTTCACCGGCCGGAACGCGGCCACCAGCACATCCGCGGTCGGGACCGGGACGGGCGGCGGCGCCGGTGCGACTGCCGCTGCGCCAGCGGGCCGAGGCGCCGCCGCCGGGGCACGGACCGCGCGCGCCGGCCGCGATAGACGCATCAGCTCGGTGTTCTCCGCGGTCAGCCAGTCCGCCGGCGCCGGCTGATTGGCGGTCAGATAATCGAGCATCCTCAAGCCCGCCACGCCCAACGCCGAAAGATCCTTCGAAACCGGCTTGATCTCGTTCAGCAGGGCTTGGTCCCCGGCCAGCGCCTGGAACTTCGCGTCGTTGGCGGCCCAGATCTCGAACTGCAAGCGCAGCGTCGCGGCGTCGTCCTTGTCGCCCGCCGGGTTCGCCACGAACCTCTTGGCAGCCTGCTCCATGGACCGTACCAGCTCGCTCTCCGGCGGTACCGCGTCCACAAATCGGTTGAGCGGCCCCCATACCGCGGGGCGGCCGTTGCGTCCCGTACCGAATCCGGCCGCTTCCACCGCATCCGCCACCACTTTGACCGGCCCCGATGGCTGGTCTCCGGCCAGCCGGTCCAGCATCGGCTGGTAGTTGGCTCGATGCAGCACGCCCGTAAACTCCAGGTCGCGGCTCACCACCGCCAGGCGCGCGTACATCGAATCCACATCCGCGACTTCCTTGGGCGACCACAGCCTTTCCGCAATCGCCGCGGTGGTCGGCCAAACGCGCGAATCCACCGTGTTCGGGCCCACCATCTCGGCCCACATGCAGGCCTCGCCGCCCATGATCCGCGAAGCCTGCTCCGGCGTGAGCTTCTCACTGCCGGGGCCGCTCAGCGGATCGTTGCTGTAGTAGAAGCTGGCCGGGCTGAGGTGGTCCAGGTAATATCCCCACGACATAATGCCGCGATACCCTTGCGCCGCCGCGTCGAACAGCGACTGGTGATTGCGCCACGCATGGATGATGGCGTCTTTCGGAAGCCCGGGGACCAGAATTTCGTCCCATCCCAACATGGTTTTGCCGTGCTTTTGCACAATCTTGAGCAGCCGCTGGTTGAAGTAAACCTGCAGCGCGGCCGTGTTCGGCTGGTCGCCCTTCATGAAGTCATGCGCCTTCATGAAGGCCACGATGGCGGCGTTTGAAGTCCACGCCCTGGCGCTCACTTCGTCGCCGCCCACGTGCCAATAAGGATCCGGGAAGAGCGGCGCCATCTCGCCGATGAACCCGTCGAGGAACGCGTACGTGGTCTCCTTGGTCGGGTCCATGGCCGAGCTGCCGCTGCCCCTGCCGTTGAGGACGAACGGGCCCGGCGCCGATGCCAGCTCCGGATAGCCCTCGAACCATCCCCCGGTATGGCCCGGAACGTCGAACTCCGGAACCACACGGATGCCCCGGTCGCGGGCGTACTCCACGACCTCCTTAATCTGGACCTGGGTATAGAAGGCTCCGTCCGACCCCATTCCCTGCAGCTTGGGGTACTTCTTGCTCTCCACGCGGAAGCCCTGGTCCTCGGAAAGGTGCCAGTGCAGCACGTTGAGCTTCACGGCCGCCATGGCATCCAGATTCCGCTCGACCACCTCCACCGGCATCCAGTGGCGGCAAACGTCCAGCATCAGTCCGCGCCATTGATAGCGCGGCTGGTCTTCGATGTGCACGCCCGCAACCTGAAAGCCATCCGACCCAGGCTGAATCAACTGGGCGAACGTCGCCAGGCCGTGGATCGTGCCCTCCACGGTTGCCGACTTCAGATGCGCTTCGTTCTCGGTGACGTCCAGCGTGTAGGATTCGTCCTCGCCTAGCGCCGGATACGCCGGCCCTCCCGCGCATTGGATCGTCAGCCGCCGCGCATCCGCCGGAGCGGGTGGCTGCGGCGAAAACGGCACGCCGGTCTGCCGCGAGATCCGCGCCAGGAAGTTGCGCACCACCGGCGTCAGCCGCGGATTTGCGCTTCCGGGGTCCACCACGAAATTCGCGTCGATGATGAGCTTGCCCGGTCCCGCCGTCATTTTGACCGGCAGCGGCATCAGCGCCGGCTCCGCCGCTTGAGCGGCCTGAGCTGCGCCGGCAATCAGCGCGAGAAGAATAACCGTCGATTTCATAACTCTCCTAGACCCTACTTAGCTTGGTCGTAACCCTTCAGCCGCCGAATCCAAACGTTGCGGAAGCGCACCTTGTATCCGTGGTCCTGCAAACCCAGCGGCTCTTCCGGTCCGTGCGGCGCATATTGGGCTACCTCCCGGTACGCGGTGCGGCCCAGGATCTGCTGGTGGTCGTGCACCAGCACGCCGTTGAATAGCAGCGTGAGGTAGGCCGGCGTCACCAGCTTCGAGCCGTCGAAGACCGGCGCCTTGAAGACGATGTCGTAGACGTTCCACTCACCCGGCTTGCGGCCAGGGTTGACCAGCGGTGGCCAGGCGCCGTAAATCGCGCCTGCCATTCCATCCGCGTAGGTCGGATTATTCCACGGGTCGAGCACCTGAATCTCATAGCGGTCCATCATCTTGACCCCGCTATTGCCGCGGGATTGACTCGATCCGGTGACATCCGGCGGCTCCGACCATTCGATATGAAGCTGGCAATCCCCGAACTTCTCCCGCGTCGCCAGGTCGCCCGAGTGGGGCGCGATTTCGAAGTAGCCGTTCTCCACAGTCCATTTCGGTTCCACCAGCTTGCCGGCGTCCACGCCGCGGCCCGCCTGCGCCCACTTGGAAAGGTCCTTGCCGTCGAAGAGCACCGTGGCGTCCGAGGGCGGCGGCGTGCCCGGAACGTTCGCCGGAGTCACCACCGGAGGATACGGCCGGCCGGAGTCGTGCACATGCCACTTCTGGCCTGGCAGCATGGGCGTGTCGGTGAACCCCAGGTCGGCGTCCGCCGGTGCCTGTTGCGCGCATGCCGCGCCGGCGCACAGAATCGCAAAGATGGCCGAACCCTTTAAAATGCGCATAGCGGCCTCACCATGGTTACCACTTCAACGTAACCCGCAAGCGTTGGAATTGTCCAATCGCAAGCCCGGTCAGTAGGGCAGCGTCAGCCGGACGAACTCGAAGCGCTGCGGATCGAGACCGCGGGCCTTCAATTCCCGTATGCACTCCCCGGTGGAATCGCCGATGGCCTCGATGCGGCGCAGCGGAATCGCCTGGGGCGTATAGATTTCGAGCGCGACATACTTCCCGGCCAGCGCGAAGCGTTCGTCCAGGCTCAAGCGTTCCGGCGAGCGGCCGATGGCGTCAGCGGTCATCGCTGAGTATTCTACCAGAAGCGGTAACGCTATAATCTCGTTGACACCCAATGGCGCGCCGGGCCCTCTCGCCGATCTTCGTATCCGATGCCGCATCGCGTCCCCCGGGACGTCTGATCGCATTCGGCTGGTACGGCGGCAAATTCAGCCACCTCAAATGGCTGCTGCCCCTGCTCCCGAAATGCCACCACTACTGCGAGCCGTTCGCGGGGTCGGCGGCCGTGCTGCTCAATCGCGAACCCTCGCCGGTAGAGACGTACAACGACATTGACGGCGAAGTGGTGAACTTCTTCCGCGTTTTGAGGGACGAGAAGGAAAAGCTGGTGGAGGCGATCGGGCTGACTCCGTTTTCGCGCGAGGAGTTTTTCCGGGCGGTCGGCGGCGAACCGGGACTTTCCGCCATGGAACGCGCCCGGCGGTTTTTCGTGCGCGCGCGGCAAGCCCGGACCGGCCTCGCGCAAACGGCCTCGCTGGGCCGGTGGGCGAACTGCAAGAATACCAGCCGCGCGGGCATGTCGGGAGCGGTTTCGCGATGGCTGGGCAGCATCGGGGATCTGCCCTGGATCGCTCTCAGATTGCTCACCGTGCAGATTGAAAACCGGCCGGCGCTCGAGATCCTTCGGTTGTACGACGGCCCCGAAACGCTGTTCTACTGCGATCCTCCCTACGTTCATTCCACCCGCGGCGACAGCAGCGCGTATGGGTATGAAATGGACGACCAGGCGCATAAGGACCTTGCCGGCGTCCTCGGCGAGTGCTCCGGCAAGGTTGCGTTATCCGGCTATCGCTGCGATCTGATGGACACGCTGTTCCAGGGTTGGAAGTGCGTGGAAGCTCCCGCCAAGTCTTGCCATTCGGTCAAGAAGATTCGTCAAGAAGCGTTGTGGATGAATTATTAGGGTGAAGAACCGCTCTCTTACGTTCGCGGCTCGGATCGATGCATCGTAGTTCGGAGGATCGAAATTTGCAGAGCCGCGAACGTAAGAGAGCGGTTGACCGCGCTCAGTCCGGAACTTTGGTGGATTCCGACGCGACGGCTTGCCACTTGCCGCCGCGGTTCGCAAAGACATCCATCCAGACGTACTTGCCGCTGCTGTCCTTGCCTTTGTAGGTGCTCTTTTCGGTATCGCTGCCCATGACCACGGCGGTATTCCCCATTACCTTGACCTTCATCTCGCCCATGGTCATGGTCTGGAGCGCGGAAGACCCAGACTTCAAATCCGCCAGAGCTTCGGCTTTGGTGATGGTCTTGCCATCGTATTCAATGGCCGTCCAATCGTCCGCGATGATCCGGTCCAAAGCCGCGGCGTCCTTTTCCGTGGCGGCCTTGGTCCAGTCGCGTTCTATTTGCATCAAGGTCTGTGAAACCGAAGAACCGCTTTTCGGCGGGTCGGATTTGGCTTGCCCGAACGCGGAAAGCGATCCGGCGGCCAGTACACACACAGCTATCGTGAGCTTCATTCTGGTGATTCCCTCCTATGCCCGGAAGCATCCCGGCTCCGGGACATCCTGGTAGTCTATCCCTTGCCGACGCCGGCGCTCAATGGGGTTAATCCCTGATTTGTCAGCGTTAAACTAGCACCCACATAAATGTGGTGTTTGTAAGTATTTCCCACACAGGCGGCGCGAGGTGATAGAGTTTAAGATATAGATATCGGCTTAGGAGCGCTGGGCGATGACCAAGGATGGAAAGCCCGACCGGGGCAATGTGGAACTGGATTCGGAGGAGTGCAAGGGTTGCGGCCTTTGCGTAGAAGCTTGTCCGCCGAAAGTCCTTCATCTGGCCGAGTTTCTGAACCACTACGGCTACCATCCGGCCCAATATCCGGGGGCCGGCTGCACCGGCTGCGGCATCTGCTTCTTCGTGTGTCCGGAGCCGGGCGCCATCAAGGTGTTGAGGCTGGCGGTGGCGGCGTAGGGAGCGCTTATGAAGGCTCAACTGACCAAGGGGAATGAGGCCATTGTGAAGGCCGCCGTCCTGGCGGGCGCGCGCGCCTATTACGGGTACCCGATCACGCCGGCCAGCGAAATCGCCGAGGCCGCGGCTCTGTATTTTCCGCAGGCGGGCGGCGTGTTCCTGCAAGCCGAAAGCGAAGTGGCTTCCGTCAACATGCTCTACGGCGGCGCCTCAGCCGGCATTCGATGCATGAGCGCCTCTAGCGGGCCGGGGATCAGCCTCATGCAGGAAGGCTTCAGTTACCTGGCAGGGGCGGAGCTGCCTTGCGTGGTGGCCAACATCATGCGCGGCGGTCCGGGCCTGGGCAATATCGCGGTGGAGCAGGGCGATTACAACCAGACCGTCAAGGGCGGCGGCCACGGCTGCTATCATACGCTGGCGCTGGCGCCGAGCTCGGTGCAGGAAATGGCCGATCTCACGACGCTGGCCTTCGATCTGGCCGATGCCTATCGCAACCCCGTCATCTTGCTGGCCGATGGTTACGTGGGGCAGATGATGGAGCCGGTGGTATTCGCCGACCCGCGGGCCGTACCGCCGCCGCCGGACTGGGCCGTAACCGGTACGGCCGCGACGCGCAAGAATATGCTCACGTCGCTCTACCTGGAAGCCGACCTGGCGGAGCTACACGTGCGCAAGCTGGAAGAGAAGTACCGCGAGGCCGAACGCAAGGAGACGCGCTCGGAAAGCTGGCGCACCGAGGATGCTGAAATCGTGCTGGTGGGATACGGCATTGTGGGCCGCATCCTCAAGGCGGTGGTGGAACTGGGCCGGGCGCGCGGCATGGCGCTCGGGATGCTCCGGCCCATCACGCTGTTCCCGTTCCCATCGCGGCGCATCCGGGAACTGAGCGGCCGCGCCAAGGCGTTCGTCGTGGTAGAGCTTAGCACCGGGCAGATGGTGGACGATGTCCGTCTGGCGCTTGAAGGCCGCCGGCCGGTGGAATTCCTGAGCCGGGTGGGCGGCAACGTTCCCTCCGCCGAGGACGTGCTGGAGTTCGTGCGGAACAAGTGCGCGCCGCGCGAAGAGGAGGTCCTGGTCCATGGCTAGCTACACGGTCACGCACGAAAAGTCCAAGGCCTTCTACGAAACCTACGAGCGCAAGGCGGAACTGAAACATCAGACGCACTATTGCCCCGGATGCGGGCACGGAACCACGCATAAGCTGCTGGCGAACGCCATTGACGAGCTGGGCGTACAGGACCGCACGGTGCTGATCAGCCCGGTGGGCTGCGGCGTATTCGCCTACTACTACTTCGACGTCGGCAACATCCAGGTGTCCCACGGGCGCGCTCCCGCCGTGGCCACCGCCGTGAAGCGCAGCCGTCCGGACAGCATTGTAGTGTCCTACCAGGGCGATGGCGACCTGGCGGCCATCGGGACGGCCGAGATTATCCACGCGGCCAACCGTGGCGAAGGCATGCTGGTGGTGTTCGTGAACAACGGGATTTACGGCATGACTGGCGGACAGATGGCGCCGACCACGCCGCTCGGCAAGAAGAGCACCACCTCCCCATTCGGGCGCAACCAGTGGACCGATGGCTACCCCGTGCGCATGTGCGAGATGCTCCAGTCGCTCGAAGCGCCGGTGTTCATTGAGCGCGTGTGCCTGGGCGATAACAAACAGATTATGCAGGCCGGGCGCGCGTTGCGGCGGGCGCTGGACGTTCAGGTGAAGGGTCTGGGATTCGCGTTCGTGGAAGTGCTTTCGCCCTGCCCCACCATCTGGAAGATGGAGCCGCTTGAAGCGCAGCGGTTCGTGCGCGAGGAGATGACCAAGACGTTTCCGGTGGGGAACCTGCGCGACCGGACCAAGGAGGCGCCCGTCAGGCCGGCGCTGCCGCCCGCGCCGCCGCTGGAGGATCTGCCGCGCATTCTCGGCCTGAAGAATGGCGAGGCGGTGGATGGTTCTTCGTCGTCTGTCCTGCCGCCCAAGCCAGCCAAGGCGCTGGACCTGCGCATCCGGGTGGCCGGTTTCGGCGGTCAGGGCGTGCTGATGCTCGGCGAAGTGCTGGCCGAGGCGGGCCTGGACGCCGGTTACGAGGTTTCCTGGCTGCCTTCCTACGGCCCCGAAATGCGTTCGGGAACTTCCAATTGCCACGTGCGGATCGGGAGCGCGCCCATCGATTCGCCCATCGTTTCCCGTCCCAACGT
>Ga0181517_10004058_pt1 | contig 13543 bp, 12 predicted proteins | sample PEATcosm2014_Bin_31_FD_119748 | JGI IMG/M metagenome (GOLD analysis project Ga0181517, IMG submission 119748) | Peatland microbial communities from MTU Mesocosm Facility, Houghton, MI, USA - PEATcosm2014_Bin01_30_metaG | ecosystem: Environmental > Terrestrial > Soil > Wetlands > Peat | place... | reverse complement strand
GCGACGCAGCCGGAAGGCCGGGGGTTCTGGCTTCACGACCCGGTGGGGGTGAGCCGGATCTCGGGGTCACAGGCGGGTGGCACGCGCAGTGCATCTCCCTGCAGTGACTCGAACGACTTCGAGGCAGGTAGGTGGTCACCATGCTGCACGTTGGTAGCTCCACAGGCGCGAGGCTGCCGTGATCCAGAGGCTCGACTTCCTTGTCCGGTTCTGGGAGCTGTCTGCCAGGCACGCGACGCTCGGGTACCCGCTCGTCGCGTCCGAGCAGAGCGAGCTGCTCTCGCTGATGGCGCTGGTCCACGCCGATTCCCCGGCGTCCGCGGCGAGCCGCCCTGACCCGGCGAACGACTCCTTCCCCGGCCAGCTCGTGGGCGAGAAGGAGACGTTTCCTGTCGAGCTGCGCGAGGTCTCCGTGGCGGGCATGCGCGTCACCTGCTCGCGGGTGGTGGGCGAGGGGGTGCACGTGGTCGTCCGCGTCGCGGACGCGCTCCGTGGGGTCGAGTACGTCCTGCCGTGCAGGGTGACGCGCGTGCAGGCAGGTGCGCCTGCCACGATGGGGCTGGTCGTCGACGGCATCCCGTCGCGCATCACCTTCGTGTCTGGTCCCGGCACTCGCGGGCGCGACCCCGCTGTCATGGGGCGCCCCCTCCGGCGGGTCGGCTAGCGCCGCGTGCAGGCCCCTGCGCCTGGTCCCGCGTGCGGAACTAGTACCGCCCCGCAGATTGTCGGATGATAGAAGCGATGACCCTGAGCCCGTCCGAAGCTCGCGCCGCTGCGGCCCGTGTCGCGAAGTGGTTGCTCGACAAGGGGCGCTCCGAGGAAGCGCTCGCTCTCACGGCCGCCTGGGCCGCGCGCGGTCCGAACGACGCGGCTGGCCAGGAGCTGCTGGCGACGGCGCTGCGTATCGACTCGGGGTCTGCCCTGGCCAAGCTCGCGTTCGCGCGGATGGAGGGGATCGACATCGACAGCGGGCCGCTCGACGAGGCGATGGCACGCTTCGATGTCGACGCGCTCGAGCGGCTCGAGGCGCAGATGAGCCGCCCCGCGTTCCTTCGCGCGCAGGTCGGCTTCAACAACAACATCAAGTTCAGAGGCCAGGTCTTCCACGTGCAGACCGAGGACAGCGGCCTCGACAAGCCGCACATCATCACCCACCTCTTCGCCGACGGCGGTCGGGTGATCAAGAGCCACAAGCGGAGCTACGCGGACGCGGTCGATCGCCCCGACGTCGCCCATCACGTCCGGAGCCTCATGAAGGGGCAGCACCTCGAGATGGCGATGCTCCTGCGCGATGGGGCGTTCGACGAGGTGCTCGCCGGACGGGCCGTGGGCGGCATGCAGGTCCTCGAGGGGCCGCCGAAGGCGGACGTCCAGAAGCTCGCGACGCAGAAGAAGCAGCGCGTCAAGGCGATAAGCTCCGAGCCGCCCGCGCCGACCGCCGTCGTCGCGCCCGCGGTCGCGCCTCCCTCGGTCGCGCCGCCAGAGTCGGTGTACGTCAAGCTCCACGTCATGCGTGCCTTCGGCGGCGGGCCGCTGGTCTACGCCCCGCCCGGCCGCGAGATCGTCATCGGATCGCTCGGTGCGGTCAACCTCCCGGGCGAGGCCTTCTGCCACCCACGCGAGGCCTGCGTCCGCGCCAAGGAGGGCCAGCTGTGGCTCTGCGACCTCGAGGGGGGCAACGGGGTGTTCCTCCGCATCCGGGCGCCGGTCATCCTCGACGACGGCGACGAGTTCATCATCGGCGACCAGCTGCTGCGCGTCGAGCGCAACCCGCCGCCGAGCGACGGCCCCGCCGAGGGGCCGACCTACTTCGCCTCGTCGCCGCAGTGGGTCTCGTCGTTCCGGGTCGTCCAGGTGTTCGTCGGCGGCGCGCTCGGCGCCTGCGTCCTCGCGCGCGGGACCACGCTGGTCATCGGCTCGATCTTCGGCGACTTCATCCTCCCCGGAGACCCGCTGATCTCCGAGCAGCACTGCTTCATCGAGGAGCAGGCGGGGGACATCCTGCTCACGGACTACGCGTCGCGCACCGGCGTGTTCGTGCGCATCAAGGGGGAGCAGGAGCTGCTTGACGGCGACGAGATCATCGTCGGTCGTACGCGCCTCTGCGTGCAGAGGTGCTGACGGCGCCCCCCGCGCCGGTCAGTGCAGCGTGTGCCAGCCGCCGTCGTGCTCGATCTTCGGCAGGCCGGCGAGCACCCTGGCCGGGTCGGTGAACGGCGACGCGTCGTCGACGGTGACGGCGCGTGCCTCCGCCTCGCGTAGCTCTTCCTGCTCCCAGCGGGCCAGCGTGGCCTCCTGCTTGCGGCGTCGACGCCGGTAGCCGAGGACCAGCGCCCCGAACGTGAGCACCCACACGAACGACCCGCTCGCGAGCATCGGCGCGAACGTGTTGCGCTTGGCGCACTGCTCGCGCCACTGGTACTCGAGCCTGCGCACGTCGGTGCCGTAGGCGTCTCCGAGCGCCCGGTCGAACGCCGCCCCCTCCCTCACGTGCTCGATGAGCCGGAGGAAGCGCGCGCTGTCCTTGCCGCGAAGGAGGAAGCGCACGACGTCGGCGGACTCAGCGTACGCGATGTTGACCTGATCGGTGCGCTCCGGGAACGCCCGGTCGAGCTCGGACAGCGGCAGCAGCTGCCGGAACAGCGCCGCGTCCCAGAGCGCGCGCATGCGGCTCCACGGCTGCTCTCCCGACTCGTGGATGGCGAGGCCCTCGTTGAACCAGCGCGGGACGCGGTGCCCGGCGGTCGCGTCGACGAGCGCGACGTGGGACAGCTCGTGGTGGAGGACCGTCTCGAGGTCGGTCGCCTCGCCACCCGACGGCTCGGTCAGCGTCAGCAGCACGAGCCGGACCGACGAGTAGGTCACCCCGGCGGCGTACGCCGGAACGCCGAGGTTGCGCGGGACGAGCGTGGCCATGTCGTCCCAGGAACGGGCGATGCGCACCTCGATGGGCTGCGTGAGCACGTCCTGGCCGAAGTCGGCGGCGAGCTCGGCCTTCCACGTCGCGGCCTTCTCGATGAGCGGCTGGACGCGCTGGTGCACGCTCGCAGGGTACGCGAGCGTCCACCACCCGAGCTTCTGCACCTGGTAGCTCGCGGGGAGCGGGGGGAGCACGACGGCCTCGCCCTCGGCGACGACCGGCGAATCCAGAGGGGCCGTGTCGGTGACGTCCGCCGCTCGCGCGAGGCCGGGGGCCGCCGTCCAGATCAGCAGCGTGGCGACCAGCACGACGAGCTGGCGGAGCGAACGGAGCGCCGCGCCGAGCTCGGGGCGCACGCGGGTCACCTGGGCACCTGGAGCTGCAGCTGGATGTTGTCGCTGCTGTCGTTGCGCGTGGCGAAGTAGACGGCGCCTGCCGCGAAGAGCGCGGCGCCCGCCGCGGCCCAGAACCACGGTGACTGGTAGAAGGCCTGCTTGCCGGATGCCCCGCTGTCCGCCGGGTGCGCGGCGCCGGCGGGAACGGGGTGCAAGGCGACGGCGGACGCGACGGTCGGCGATGGCGGTACGACGGGGGCCACGGCGACGATCGGCGTGTCTGCGAAGCCGCGGCGGAGCGCCTGCGAGGCACCTGCCCAGGTCACGGCGCCGGCTCCGTTGCCCCAGGTCACGGGGACCGGCGGGTCGGACTCGTAGACGACGGCGTCGAACGACCGCAGGACCGTGACGAACACTCGGGCCACCGGCCGCTCGAACGGCGTGCTGGTGGGCTGGACGACGACGACCCCCCTCACGTGCAGCGAGAGGGCGATCGACTCGAGCAGGTGACGGGAGGCGGCGTCGTCTCCGTGGACGGCGGCGCGGGTCTCGGCGAGGTCGCGCAGCTCGGCCGGCGCGGCGTCGCCCGGGGGCTCGCCGACCAGGACGCGCGCGTGGGGCTCGTCGAGGGTCGGAGGACGGAGCGCGGAGTCGGCATAGACGGCGCGTGCCAGCGGCCAAGCGACGTCGACCGACGACCCGACACCGAGGACGACGAGGCCGTGCTGACCGTCATCCACGGCTGCCGGCGGGGTGGCAGCGTCGGCGCGTGCCACCGACGCGCCCGTGCCCAGGCAGAGCGCGACCAGCAGCAGGCCCAGCACGCGCAGCGCTGCGGTCACCCGGGGCCTGTGCGCCCGGGACGCACGCCGCGTCACCCCGGGTGCAACGTCGGAAAGGAGCAGCGGCTTCAAGGGATTCACGAGCGGCGCCGCCCGTCAGCGCGAGCGACTCGACGAGAGGATGCGGAGGAGGAAGATGAAGAGGTTCACGACGTCGAGGAACAGCCGGAGCGCCGCGGACACCGCGTCGCCCTCCGGGTCGCGGAGCAATCGCGAGGTATCATAGAGAATGTAGCCGCAGAACAGCAGCACGCCAACGCTCGCGATGGCCAGCGAGAGCGCGGCCGAGTGCACGAAGATGCCGAGGATCATCGCGCCGAGGACGACCCACAGGCCCATCGAGAGCGAGGCGCCCAGGAACGAGAAGTCCTTCTTGGAAACGAAGACGTAGCCCGTGAGCCCCGTGAACGCGGCGCCGGTGAGCAGGAACGCGTCGCGCACCGGAGACGCGTCGAGGGCCGCGCCATGGCTCGCCGCCATCTGGGCGAAGAAGATGGTGGGCGCGAGGAACAGGCCCGTGACGAACGTGTAGCCAAACAGGGCGACGACGTTGATGCCGGGGGCGCGGCGCAGCGACGAGGCGATGAAGAAGGCCGCGAAGTAGACCAGCAGCATCACGATGAAGTGATTGACGGCGAACGCCACGAGGGGGGGGATGGCGACCGTTCCGGCAGAGGTCTCGGCCTGGACGGGGACGCCGGCGTAGAGCGCCAGGAGCCCGCCCACGATGGCGGTGACGATGCCGCCCGTGAAGAGGCCGTAGACCTTGCGCAGGTAGGGCAGCGCGCCCGTGTAGGGCGTGGCGGAGACCTGCGGGATGACCTGGAATGCTCGCGGCTGAGGCATGAAGCTTCTCGACTCTCCGTGTCAGGGGCACCGCGGGGGCGGCAACCGTACCTGGCGCCAAGATAAGGATCCCCGCGGGGGCGTCAATGAGCGGCGGTCGGGGTGGCGTCGCGTACGCCCGACAGGACCACCACGGAGCCGAGCACCGGCGCGTCCGCCTGGACCGCTGCCCGGAGCTGAGGAGAGGCTCTCAGCGTCGCGCACCCGAGGACCAGCACGACGGCGGCCAGCGGCGGGCCGGCGACCGCGAGCGCGAGCGAAGGACGGCTGCGTCGCGGAAAGGCCCCCGCGCCGAAGATGGCGGCGACCACCAGCGCCAGGAGGTCGGTGGCGAGGGCGGGGGCCCCGTCGCCGTGGCCGAGGAGGCGCACGAACGCGGCGAGCGCGGCTCCGAGCCCGGCCACGCCGAGCAGCAGGACGGTCCAGCGCAGCACGGGGGATGCGGCGCGCGCCCACGTCACGAGGCGGACCGAGACGAGAGCCAGCAGCGCGGCGGTCACGACGCCGGCGCAGGCGAAGGTGACGCCGGCCAGGCCGTGGTGGTGCGTGGTCGCACGCAGGAACGCGCCGATCACGGTGAACGCGCCGATCGACGTCGCGCACCAGAGGACGGCCGTCGCCGCGCCGGCCGCGACGGCGCCTGGGTCGAAGAGGCGGACCGCCCCCAGGGCGTGGCGCAGGGCGACCGTGGCGACCGCGACCGGCCCGAAGGCGAGGGCGAGCAGCGCCAGCCATCCGGCGGGTCGGCCGCATGCGGAGGTGAGCGACGGCGCCATGCGAACAGCGGCGGGGAGGGTCGCGATGACCGAGGAGAGGAGGACAGCGGTGACGGCGGACCCGAAGCGCAGGACCCGCGAGCCGCGGTCGGCGGCGTCGTCGGCCGGGGGCCGGCGGGACTCGGGGGGGACGGAGCGGGGCGTGGTCATGGCTCAGAACACGTCGAGCGTGAAGAACGCCGGGACGCGCAGGATGGGCGCGGCCACGCGCAGCGCGGCGGCTTCCGCGCCTCGCAGCCAGCCGAGACGGGCGGCGTCCTCGAGGCGCAGGCCCCCGAACGCGACCGAGGCGAGGGTCTCGGAAGTCATGGTGAGCCCGACGCCGCCGTGCGCCGGTGCGACCTTCGGCACGCCTCCCCGTACCACGAGCGTGAACGGCGGCCGCTGGTCGATCGCGAACTCGACTGTCCCGTCGACGGCGTAGCCGCGTGCGAGCAGCGCGGCCTCGGCGTTGACCAGGCGGATCATCGGCCCGGTGTTGACGACCCCCATGGAGTGCTCGATGGCCGCCGTCCCGGCGCGGTCGCGGTCCGCGTCCAGGAAGGCCCAGTCGATGGGGTCGTCGTCCGCCAGCGCGACGTGGATGTCGCCGACCTGGTCGCCGAGCGCGCCGAGCGCCGCGAAGAGCCGAAGACGGGCCGGGGCGTCGGGCGCCACGAGCTCGAGGACCGTGGCGTGGACGCGCGCGTGCGGCTCGGTCTGGTGGAGCGTCAGGCTCGCGTAGCCGTGGAGCGTCCCCCGGTGATCGAGCACCAGCCACTGCCGGCGCTCGTCGAGCAGGTCGTGTTCCCACGCGCCGGTGCGTCGCTTCAGGAACCCCGTGCCGAGCCGGCCGGCGGTCCGATACAGGCGCGCGATCTTCGCGCAGTCGTCGGCGCGTGCGCGCCGTACCATACCTGGCGCGGCCGTGGCCCAGGCCGACGGGATCGCCCGTGGGCTGAGGCTCAGGACGCGCTGCGGCGCGACCGGCGCGTACCCGAGCTTCGCGTAGAAGCCCTGGCGAAACGGGTAGAGGAGAGAGAACGCGTCGCCGCGCGCGGCGGCCTCGGCGTGCAGCGCCGTCATCAGGGCCGAGGCGACGCGCCGGCCGCGCGCCTCGACCGCCACGCCGACGCTCGCGACGGCGGCCCCGCGGACCACCTTCCCTCCGAACCAGACCCCGACCGGGAACGAGAACGCGTGGGCGACCACGTCGCCGGCGAGCACGCCGACGCGCAGGTGCCGGATGCCGCCGAGCCGGTTGTGCAGGAACACGCGCCGGCGCACCTCGACTGGGCGAGGGTCGGGGAAGGCGGCGAGGTGGATCTCGACCAGGCGATCGACGTCGCTCTCGAGGGCGGCTCGGACGACGAGCGAGCCGGACGCGGCAGCTGGATGACCGTCCATGCGACCCCGCACGCTACACGAGAAAGTGCGGCGCGCGGTACCGGGCGAAGCGCATCCGCCGCCTCGCGTCGAACAGGTCGCTCGCGACCGCGTCGCACTCGCCCGCGAGGTCACGCCCGTCCCCCTCCGGCACCGCGATGACGCGCATCCCAGCCGCGCGGCCGGCGCGCACGCCGGCGAGCGAGTCCTCGAGCACGACGCAGCGATCGGGCGCCACGTCGAGCAGGCGCGCGCAGCGGAGGAAGATGTCCGGCGCTGGCTTCGGCCGATCCACCTCGTCGCCCGCGACCACCACCTGGAAGCGTGACGCCACGCCCACCGCCTCGAGCGCCGCGGTCACCAGCCTGCGCGACGACGACGACCCGAGCGCCGTGGGCACGCGCCCTGCGGCCTCGTCGAGCAGCGCGAGCGCCCCTGGCTTGAGCGCCAGCTCCCCGGCGCGCGTCACGAAGCGCTCGACGATGTCGTGCGAGTCGCGCTCGACGTCGACCGCGAAGCCGAAGGCCTCGTGCATCACCCGCAGTGTGTTCGCCAGGCCGCGGCCGACGCAGGCGTGCGCCATCTCGGGGGTGAAGTCGCCGCCCCGCGCGAGGGCGAACTCGGTCTCGACGTCGGCCCACAGCGGCTCGCTGTCGACGAGCAGGCCGTCCATGTCGAAGAGGATCGCGCTGGCCTCGATGGGGTCCATTCGGGCGAGGCTATACGCTCGATGCCGGGCGGTGCGCAAACCGGGGGGTGGGGCGCAGATGCCGCAGCACACATCTTGCTCGGGCTGCGGGCGAGCGGGGGACCGTTCTCCCAGCTAGGCGTACCGCATCTCCGGGCCTTCCCAGTCTCTCCATTGCTTCCGGGCTCGGTCCGCGCGCTCGTGGCGGGCGATGCGGTGGACGACCGGGCGCAGGAGGATCCTGGCGGGGCGTCGCCCGCGGCTGCCGAGACCCCATTCCCCGGCCCCCTCTCCCTCGAAGCGAGGCTGAGCGCGCGTCTCATCGCGCCCCACCTCGTTGAGACCTTCAAGGCATAGAAGACCAAGACGTGAGCCGCGATCGCGAGCCCCCCGATGACGGCCGAATCGGCGACGATGACCTCCGTACGCTCGGTACCGTTGCACCCGGACGCGATGCAACCGGCGCTCGCGCCGACCGCGCCGGCCGCGACTCCGAGGGAGCCCGCGAGGATCGACGCCCACCAGTCCGGGGCCGTCTTCTGGAGCGCGACCTCGGCGCGCACGAGGACCTTGGACTCGCCCGCGACGAAGCGAGCCTCAGCCTCCCGCGCCGCCTCCGGCGCGACGACGGCCAGTGCAGTTTGCCGCGCTTGGAGCTTCCTTTCCAACGCGCTCCGGCGGGCTGACGTGGCGTTTGCGGGTGGCACACGACGGGACGGAGAGGATCGTCCTGCGGCGCACGACGGAAGACGAGCTTGACGACGCCATCGAACGCGTCCGGCGACGACCGTGGGGGCGGTCAGGGCGGCGCGCCCGAGAAGTGTGTCTCCAGTGCGACTTCGGCCATGGCTCCTCGCGCGGCATCTTCGCGGAGACGTTCGATAGACTCGTCCCGCTGAGCTGGGTGATCGACGAAGAGGCGGGGGTCCGCGCGTTGCCGGCGCACGAGGTCCGGGCGGCGCACCTGGGACTCCGTCGCATCCTTCGACGGCCGCACACGCCGCTGACCCGCCACGCTCGAGGGCGCCGGAGCGCCTGGAGGGCGATTTGCTTTCGATTCGGGTCAAGAGAGCACGTTTGCCCCCCCCCTCCGAGACCCATAGGTGAGCGGACACAGCGAGCGGGCACGGCGCCGGTGAGCGGACCGCTGACCGAACACCTGCCTGCCTTCCATGTCGCGCGGTCAGCACGTCGGCCTCGAAGGCCGCGAGCCTCCGCAGTTCGACCGCTTCGCCGGTCGGGTGCGAAAGGAGCCGCCGGGGGATTCCGCGTCAGGCTCGCCGGCTCTTGCCACGCCGGCGTCGCGCCAGCACGAGCCCGAGCCCGACGAGGCTCGACGGCCAGAGCGCGCCGCCGGTCGGGCCCCGGACGAGGCTGCAGCCTCCGCTGCTCCCTCCGGTCGACGCGGCCGTCTCACCGGGCGCCGCCGCGTCCCTGGCGGCGCTGCGCGCGACGCCGCCGTCCTCGGCGTGGGTGGCCCCCTTGCCGCTGCCTCCGTTCTCAGTGCCGCCGCCGAACGCGGCTGCGTCGTCCTCGGCGCCGAGCGCGCTGGCGTCCTCGCTCCCCGTCTCACCGCCGTCGTCCCCCTCGTGCGGCGAGACGCACGTGCCGACGGAGTACTGGAACCCGGTCAGCGTCCCGGCGTCCGGGTGGCCGGCCCCCGCGCCGCCCCCCGCCGAGCCGCCTCCTCCGCCGTAGCCCATGTCGCAGGTCTCGCCGCTGGGACACTGCAGGCCCTGACCCGACGCCAGGCACTGCCCTGGCTCGGACTGGATGCACAGACCGCACGCGCTCTCGGTCGTCCCGCCGTCGCCGGTGGCGAGGCTGCACGTCGCGGGGACGCAGACGCCGCCGTCGCAGGGCTGCCCCTCGCTGGCCTCGGGGCAGACGGTCTGGGCGAGGGCTGGGCTCGAAGCCAGGAGCAGCGCGAGAGCCGTCAGTGTGGACGCGAGCTTGAAGGTGGACATGAGAACCTCGTTTCGGCGCGAGCCCGCCAAGGGAAGTGCTCGAAGAGCGACGAGGTCAGATTAGCAGGAGGCGGGTCGACGCGCCCGCGGCTACGGCCACATGCGCGCCACGTAGAAGCCCGCGCCGTAGTTGCCGGCGACGAGGATGCGGCCGATCGAGTCGAACGCCACGGCGTTGAAGCTCACGACCTGCGTCGTCGACACGGCGCTGATGATCTCGACGCCGCTCGTCGCGAACGACGTGTCCAGCGAGCCTGTCGACAGGAGCCGCGCGACGTACCCGGAGTAGCCGTCGATGTCGTGGCCCGAGCCGACCACCACCGCCTGGCCGTCCTGGTCCGACGCCACGGCCGTGTACCCGCTGTTGTTCTCCATCGCGGGCCCGGGGAAGGCGACGCCGTACGGGGCGGGGGTGAGGATCGCCTCCGCGCTCGAGAGGACCGTGACGGCGTTCTGGGTGGACATGCCCCCGGTCTCCACGCCGTTGCCCGCGAGGAAGACGTCCCCCGCGGGGTCGCACGCCATCCCGGTGGCCGTGAGCAGCGCAGCGCCCATGCCCGTCGCGCCATAGGTGCCCTCGCTCGCGACCGTCAGCGTCGTCGAGGACGTGACGTAGGCGACGTAGAGCTGCTGGGGCGACGAGGCTCCGTTCCCACCGACGGCGAGGCTCCCGTCCGGCAGGAAGACGACGCTCGACAGGGCGGGGTTCGCGGGGAAGCTCCACGTCGCCGCGACGACCCCGTTGTGCGTGCCGGTCAGCGTCACGAGGTACGCCGTGCCTCCCTCCGTGGCCCCCACCGCCGCGATGTCTCCGTTCGGGGCGACGGCGAGGCCGGTCACGGTCTCGAGGTCGACCTGCTGGTGGTCGACCGTCGCGAGCCCGTCGGTGCCGAAGGACTCGTCCCGGGAGCCGTCGGGGTTGAGCATCAGCAGCCCGAGGTCGGTCTCGGCGTTGTCCACGTAGGTCCCCGCGATGACGGTCTTGCTGGTGCCCGGGACGGCGGCGACCGCCGTCAGGCTGCCCGTCGTCGGCAGCAGCGCCCCCAGGCCCGAGCTGGCGAGGTTCGTCGTGAAGGTGGCGTTGGGCGTGCCGTCGGGGTTGAGGCACAGGACGCCCCAGCCCGTCGTCGTCGAGGAGCTCAGCGACCCGCCGAGGACGATGTCGCCGTCGGCGAGGACGGCGATGCTGCGCGCCGTCGCGGTGGAGTCTCCGCCGGCCGGGGGCAGGTTCCAGACCCCCGACTGGTTGAAGGTCGGGTCGAGCGAGCCGGAGGCGCCTGCGACCACGAGGGTGATCGGCTCCTGGGCGTGGCCTGCGATCACGATCGGTGACGCGACCCCCAGGCCCGCGTCTGCGGTGGCGCTGAGGGAGAGCGTGCCGCCGCTCGACCCCGCCAGGATGTTCACCTTCGGCGCGGTCACCCCTGCCGGCAGCCCTGTCGCCGTGACGGGGACCGCGGCGTCGGTGGCGTGGGACAGCGTGACCGTGAGCGGCTCGGTCCCGCCTTGCCGCAGCCACGCGGGGGCAGGGGTCACGGTGACCGTGAACGGGCTCGCGTCCGAGCCGCCGTCTGCAGCCCGGTCCGGCCGCGAGTCGCGGGCGCTGTCCGTCGCGGCCGTGTCGGCGCGGGAGTCGGCGCGGTGCGTGTCGGCCGCGGAGTCCGGAGGAGGCGCGTCCGTCCGGGCATCGACGGCCACGTCGCCGTGGGCGTCGGCGGCGGCGTCGCCGTGACGGGCGTCCACCGTCACGTCGCCCGCGTGGGCGTCGGCGCGCCCGTCGTGGCGGTGAGCATCTCGTCCGGCGTCGGCGTGCCTGGCGACGTCGGGGTGGGCGCCGGCGTCGGCGGACGCGTCGTCGGGCCCGGGGAGGTCAGAGACGCCGTAGAGAGACGCGCAGCCGACCGGCAGAACGAGGCCAAGCGCGGCGAGGACGGCACAGAGGGAGCGCATGGCGGCGCAGTCTAGCAAGACGCGGCCCCTGGGGTGGAGGCCGCTCTGTCAGGTCGGGCACTTCGTCGACGCCGACTGGAAGCATGTCGACGTCTCGGTGTCGCAGCAGTCGATCGAGCCCGCCGGCGCCGCGGGGCAGGTGCTCTGGCACTGCGCGTTGGAGGTGCAGGTGGCGGGGCAGACCGCCTCGGGCTTGCACGCGTTCGCGAGCGGTCCCTTGACGCTGCCGCTGCAGGCCTCGAGGGTCATGACGACGCAGTTGTAGGAGGTGCAGGTGCTGCCTGTCGGACACTCCACGCTGGAGGCGCACAGCTGGCCCGTCACGAGCGCGCCGGCCGGGCTCGGGCAGAGGGTCGTGCTGCCGCTCGCAGGGGCCTGGCAGCTCATCGTCCCCGCGGGGGCCGTGCTGGTGGCGGCGAAGCAGCAGGCCCTGCCCGGGGCGCAGTCGGCCGCGTCCCTGCAGGTGACGACCACGCCGGTGCAGGCGTCGCTCGCCGGCTCGCAGGTCGATGTGAGCCCACCGGCTCCGTTGACCTCGCAGCAGTCGTTCGCCGGGACCTCGCAGGCCACGCCGTTGCACGTGACCGACAGGGTGCCGGCGTCGGGCGGGCCGCCGCTCGAGCTCGTCGCCGTGGAGCTCGCGCCCCATGACGAGCTTGCCGTGGTGCTCCACGCCGAGCTCGAAGCCGAGCTGGACGCCACGCTCCAGGCCGAGCTGGACGCCACGCTCCAGGCCGAGCTGGACGCGGAGCTCCAGGCCGAGCTGGACGCGGAGCTCCACGCCGAGCTGGACGCCGAGCTCCAGGCCGAGCTCCTCCCCGACCCCGAGCTCGACCCGCACGGTCCGCAGTCGAGGACGCCGCCGCAGCCGTCGCTCATCGTGCCGCAGCCGAGACCCACCCCCGCGCACGTGCCCGGCACGCACCGACCGGTGTCGCGCCGCCCCGCGCCGTCGCTGCCCATCGCCGCGTCCCGGCCGCCTCCGTCGGCGTCGCCGAGCTGGACCCGCGCCCCGCAGCTCGCCGTCGTCCCGGCCGCCACGGCGAGTGCCACGATCCCGAGCAGCGCGTGTTTCATGGCGATGTCTCCTCTGCGCTCAAGTAGAGCGCCGCGGAGGGTGAGGCGCAACCCGGGCTGGCCCGGGGCGGGGGGCTGCAAGGAACGGCGCGACCCACCCATCGAGAACCGCGCTCGATGACCTGGCCGTCCTGACGCCAAGGCCAGGCGTGGTCACGCCTAGGCTAGGCGTGGTCACATCAAGGCTAGGCGTGGTCACATCAAGGCTAGGCGTGGTCACATCAAGGCTAGGCGTGGTCACGTCAAGGCTAGGCGTGGTCACATCAAGGCTAGGCGTTGCCACATCAAGGCTAGGCGTTGCCACATCAAGGCTAGGCGTGGTCACGCTACGGCGACGCTGGCGGTCCGTGTGCGCTGAGGTGGGTCGGCCGCGGCCGGGGCGACCGTCGCAGTCCGTGGGTGTCAGCCGGTCCAGGGTTGCCCCACCGACGGGGCAGCCGCCGCGTTCAGGGACCTCGTCCCGGCCTCTCGGGCCTCAGGGGTCGGGCGGCGGCGGCTTGTACGCCATTGCCATCATCGCGCACTGACCTTCGATGCACTCGGGAGTAGCAACGTAGACCTCGCCGCAGGGGCCGCAGGATGTCTGCGGGAGCGCGGCCAGCTCGGCCTTGTACTGCGCGGCTGCCGCGGTGTTCATGGGCACCGTCTCGCTGTCGCACTCCCAGCAGTCCGTGCTGCAGATCTTGCCCGTGAGGAAGGCCGTGCAGTCGTTGTCGGTCGTGCACGCCAGTCCGGCGTCCGTGAGCACGATGTCGACGCAGGCGGTCGGAACGCCGG
>Ga0181517_10004056_pt1 | contig 13546 bp, 13 predicted proteins | sample PEATcosm2014_Bin_31_FD_119748 | JGI IMG/M metagenome (GOLD analysis project Ga0181517, IMG submission 119748) | Peatland microbial communities from MTU Mesocosm Facility, Houghton, MI, USA - PEATcosm2014_Bin01_30_metaG | ecosystem: Environmental > Terrestrial > Soil > Wetlands > Peat | place... | reverse complement strand
AGGTAGGCGCCTAGTGCCCTCGAAAGGATCCAACGGGGCACAGCCTGCTGGACGCTCAGGTTGAGCGTCGTAACCGACACGAGCCATGTGGCACCGAAAATGGCCAATGCCAGGCCGGCTACGGCACGGTGGTTGACGAGGGCCAGGAGCACTGTACCGCAGGCTGAGATGATGCTGGCCACGGCCAGCATGGGGTCGAGCGGGAAGCGTTCGTACAACCGGGGCAGGACCAGGGCGGCGCTGACCGAGCCGGCGCCGACGGCGGCGAGCAGGAGCCCGTAGCCGACCGAGCCGAGGTCCAGGACGCGCGAGCCGAGAAGCGGCAGCAAGGACGTGAGCGCACCGGACGGCAGGACGAAAAGGACAGTGCGCCAGCAGATGACCTGGAGGACCGGGGCGTTGCCGAGGTACCGCAGCCCGGCCGCTACGGCGCCGACCACGGCTTCGGCGCTGCCTTCGCCGGGGGTCGTGAGCCGGGTCCGCTGGCGGCCGCGCCATATGTACAAGAAGGCCACGATGGTGGCGATTAGCCCCGAGGAGATGGCGAACATCCCGCCGGGGCCGAGGGCGGCGAGCAACGCGCCACCGAGGACGGGCCCGATCACCTGGCCGATGTTCCACTGGAGCCCGTCGAGGCTGAAAGCCCGGGACAGGAGGCGTTCGGGTACGAGCTGGTGGATGGTGGACCAGTAGGCCGGGGAGGAGAAGGTCCCGACGGTGCCGAGCCAGACGGCGAACACGATCAGGGCGAAAGGCGATAAAGCGCCGCCGAAAGCCAGAAGGGCGAGGGCCACCATGCCAAGGAGGTAGAGGAACTTGGCCGTAAGTACGACGAGGCGTAGGTCGGTCACATCGGCCACGGCCCCAGCCGGGAGGGCGAAGATCACGCCCGGCAATGCCAGGGCGACAGGTAGGGCGGCAACCAGAGAGGGGACGTGAGTGAGCTGGGCCATGACATACCCGCCCATGACCCCCCAGATCCAGACCCCTATGTTGGAAACGAGCGCAGTGGCGAACAACCAGCGGAAGGCGCGGACCTTTAGCGGGCCCGCCGGTCCCGGCCGTGAGGCTTCGGCGGTGGCGGCCTCGGCCTTGGCCTGCGCGTCACTGGCCCGTCGCCCGAGTTGACGCGCCTTCGTCAGCGGCGCGCCAGACAGCGCGAGCCGTCGCCCTCTCAGCGGTGCTCCCCTGATTTATTCTGTGCACACCGGCTTTTTTGCACGCGCCCCGCGCTCTCCTCGTGCCCGTAGTCAGCGCTAATAGTCGTACACAATGCCAGATAAGGGGCGAGGAAACTGGGAACGCTCAGAGAGGCTGGTCCACAGAGCCGGCGGGCGGGCGGCGCAATGAGTGCTGGGAGCGGTAGAGCTCCAGCAGTTCGTAGCCCGCGGCCGGCACTTTGAGCCACCAGCGCTCCAGGAGGCGGTACTCGCCGGCGCTGACAAGGCGTCCGGCAAGCTCCGGGCGCTGTTGTTTCAGGTACCGCCGGGCCCGGGCGGCGTGGAGCGGGTCCGACACGAAGGCCAGCCGGTCAAAGTTCTCGAGCAGGGGCATGGAGAACTCGACGTTCTCCCACGTCGTCGAGGCACGGCTCTCGACGGCTATCAGGCGGGCGGGTACGCCGAGCAACTCGGCGTAGGCGGACATGGCGTCGCCCTCGGCCGGCCTGCCCCTGGACGCCGAACCGCTGAAGATGACCAACTCCGCTCCAAGACGCTCGAGGGCCCGTTGGGCCGTTTCGACCCGCCACCGCTGGACGGGGCCCAGCTCCCCGCTGCGCTTGGTCGGGTGGCCTAGGACTAAGAGGGCGCAACGGCCGCGAGGGCCCAGGGCCGGGAGGTCCCATTTCGAGGCGCTCCAGTGCAGCAGTTCGGAGGTGGCAACGGCACCGCAGGTGAGCGCCACCGCCTGGCGGAAAGACTTGGCGAACCTCACGGCCGCCCAGCGGGCGGTCCGCTCATGCCCGCCCAGCGCCGGACCAGTCCTGGCGGCGGAGCTCAAAGATGGCGATGGCGGCGGCGGTGGCGACGTTGAGGCTGCCCACCCTCCCGAGCTGAGGGATGAAGGCGACGGCGTCACAGGCGGCGAGCGTTGCCGTCGTGAGGCCATGGTCCTCGTGGCCTAGGGCCACGCAGACGTCGGGGCCAACGGAGGCCTGGAAGAGGGGCACGGCGTGGTCGGCCAGTTCGAGGCCGAGCACGCAGTAGCCGTCCTCTCGGGCAGCGTCGGCGGCGTCGGCGCCGCGTTCGAAGGTTGACCACGACATGTAGCGCTCTGTCCCCATGGCCGTCTTGCCCGCCTTGGCCGCGGCCGGCGAGGTGGCTCCTGCGGCCAGGTAAAGGTGCTCGACACGGAAGGCGGCGGCGGTGCGCACTATTGAGCCCACGTTGAACGGCGAGCTCACCCCGTCCAGGAGCAGGGCGATGCGACCAGTGGCGCGTTTGCCCCAGTCCCGGTGCAGCCGTTTCAGGTCCGTCTGGCCGAGCTGCCTCACGAGGGCCGCCTCACCTCGAGGACGCGGTACCCGGATTTGGACGCTGCCCGGCGCACCCCCCACCCCCGGCCGACGAGCCAGGCGGCCAAGGAGTCGCTGCCGAGGTGCCGGTTGACGACCAGCCAGGCACTGGCCCCCGGGGCCAAGCGCTCCATCCAAACGGACAGGAGCTCGTATAGGGCGTCCTTGCCGACCCGGATGGGAGGATTGGACCAGATGCCCGCGAAAACCGTCCCAGCCGGGACCTCGTGGGGGAGCGCGGTCCTCACATTTGCCAGTCGCAGGGCGGCGGCGTTGGCGCCGGTGAGCTCGAGGGCGCGAGAGTTGACGTCGGTCGCCCAAATGGTGGCCCCCGGCGAGCGACGGGCGAGCACGCAGGCTACCGGTCCGTAGCCGCAGCCCAGGTCGAGGAGGTCCCCCTCGGCGGGCGGGAGGGCGCTCTCCCGGAGCAGTGCCAGGGTACCGGGGTCCACCCGGCTGCCCGAGAAGACGCCGCGGTCGGTCATGAGGGTCATTTGCACGTCCGGAAGGTGCAGTTCGACGGCGGACGGTTGCGATGGAGAGGACGGCGTCGCCGCGAAGTAGTGGTCGGCCATCCGGAGCGCCAGCCTAGTCACGGCCGGCGCGGCCCGGTTATTGGCTGTGGCCCGTCGGACCGTAAACTGTGGCGGTATGGCCCCCTTCCGGATCCGGACCTTCGGTGACCCCGTCCTCAAAAGGCGGGCCGAAGAGGTAACCGAGATCGACGGCCGTATCGCCCACCTGGCCGAAGATATGCATGCCACCATGAAGGAAGCTCGCGGCTTGGGGTTGGCCGCACCCCAGGTCGGGGTCGGGCGCCGCCTCTTCGTGTACGAGATTGGCGAGAGCGGGCCGCGCACCATGATCAACCCGGTGATGGTCGAGACCGACGGGGAATGGGAGCACGAGGAAGGCTGCCTGTCGGTGCCGGGGCTGTACTTCCGCATCGTGCGGCCCAAGCGAGTCCATATAAAGGGCCTCGACCTGGACGCGAACCCGGTGTCAATAGAGGCGGACGAGCTCGAGGCGACGCTTTACCAGCACGAGCTGGACCACCTCGACGGGCATCTGTTGCTGGAGTTACTGGACGACGACCAGCGCAAGACGGCGATGCGCGAACTGCGCCGGCGGTCCGAGAGCGAGGGAGTCGCGGGGGGCCAGCCCTCCACGTGAAGCTCGCCTTCCTGGGCACTCCCGAGGTGGCGGCGGGGACGTTGCGGGCGCTGGTCGGTGCGGGCCATGACATCCGGCTGGTGGTCACCAGGCCCGACACCCGACGGGGTCGGGGCCCGGGACAGAGCCCGAGCCCGGTGAAACGGGCGGCCGTGGCCCTGGGGCTGCCCGTGAGCCATCGGCCCGCCGACGTGGCCGCGTCAGGGGCGGAGCTGGGTGTGGTGGTCGCGTACGGGAGGCTGATAAAGCCGGAGATCCTGGCCGAGGTGCCCATGCTGAACGTCCATTTTTCCCTCCTGCCTCGTTGGCGAGGAGCTGCGCCCGTGGAGCGGGCGGTCCTGGCCGGCGACGCCGAGACCGGGGTATGCCTGATGGCGCTCGAAGAAGGGCTCGACACCGGCCCCGTCTACGACCGCGTCGTGACTCCCATCGGCCCGGACGAAACGGCCGACGACCTGCGCCGCCGCCTAGGTGAGATCGGCAACGAGCTCTTGGTGGCCCGGCTGTCGGCCGGCCTGGGCGAGCCCCGGCCCCAGACCGGTGAACCGACCTATGCGGCCAAGCTGGAGCCCGCCGAGCTCTACCTCGACTTCAGCCGTGCCGCCGAGGTGTGCGACCGGAAGGTGAGGGTGGGCAGGGCGTGGACGACGTGGCGAGGCAGGCGGTTGCTTGTTCATCGGGCACGTGTGGTCAGCGACGCGGGGACGCTTTTGCCCGGGGAGATCGAGGGGGACAGAGTGGGGACCGGTGAGGGAGCGCTGGAGCTTATTGTCGTGCAGCCTGAGGGTAAGCCCGCCATGAGCGCAGCCGACTGGTTGCGCGGCGCCCGCCCGGTCCCGGGCGAGCGCGTGGGCGAACAGGCTGGGAACCCAAGATGAGCGAGGGCCGGGCTACGGCCCGCGGCGTCGCCATCAGCGCCCTGGTGGCGGCCGAGGAGGGGGAGCGGGCCAATCTCGTGCTGCCCCGCATGCTCTCGGTCTCGGGCCTCGATGAAAGGGACCGCGGTTTCGCCACTGAGCTCGCCTACGGAGCCCTGCGGATGTGCCGCGCCTGTGACTGGCTGGTCGGTCAGTTCGCCAAAGGCGAGTTGGAGCCAGCGGTCAGGGCGGCGGCGCGCGCCGGCGCCTACCAGCTCGCCTTCATGCGGGTGCCGGCTTACGCGGCGGTGTCCGCCACCGTGGCGGAGTGCCCGCCCCGGGCGCGGCCCCTGCTCAACGCCGTCCTGCGGCGGATAGCCGACCTGGTCGCCGGGGGCCCGATCAGGTGGCCGGGCCCGGGGACCAAGCTCAGCTATCCCGATTGGGTGCTAGCTCGCCTGGGCGAGGACCTCGGGGCCGAGCGTGCGCTGGCCGCCCTCCAGCAAATGAACCAGGCCGCGTCTCCTTCCACCCGCCCGGACGGCTATGTCCAAGACGCCGGCAGCCAGGCGGTGGGCGAGTACGTCGCCGGACTGCTGGCCGGCCGGCCCGGGCCGGTCCTGGACCTCTGTGCCGCGCCGGGAGGCAAGACCACGTTCCTGGCCCATGGCTCGCCCTTCGTGGTGGGTGCCGATGTGGCCCCGGCCCGGGCCGCGCTGGTGGCGGGCAACGCGGCACGCCTCCACCTCGCGAACGTCGCCGTGGTGGTGGCCGACGGCAGCCAGCCGCCGTTCCGGGAGAAGAGCTTTGCCGGGGTGCTGGTGGACGCGCCGTGCAGCGGCCTGGGGGTGCTCAGGCGCCGCCCGGACGCCCGCTGGCGAGCGCGGCCCGAAGACGTAGGGCGGCTGGCCTCGCTGCAAGGACGGCTGCTGAGCGCGGCGGCGCCGCTGGTGGCTCCGGGCGGCGTGCTCGTCTACAGCGTCTGCACCCTGACCAGGAGGGAAACCCTCGATATCGACAAGTGGACGGCCGGCGGGCTCGCCGGCGAATGGGAGGCCGCCCCTCCGCCCGGGCCACCCTGGGAGCCGCTGGGCCGGGGGGCCTTGCTCCTGCCCCAGGCGGCCGGGACTGACGGGATGTACGTTCTCGCCCTCTACCGGCGCCGCTGAGCCGGCGCCATCCAAACCGTGCGGGCAACGAGCTTGCGCCCGGGAACGGCGCCGGCCGACTAGGTTCGGCGCGCATGGCACAGGACGCGCCCCGGGAGGCCCCGGGCAGGTTGCCGGGCCGGGTGCGTATCGCGCCCTCCATACTCTCGGCTGACTTCGCCCGCCTGGCCGATGAGATAGACCGCGTCGGGGCCGAAGCGGACGTGCTCCATGTCGACGTAATGGACGGCCACTTCGTGCCCAACCTCACGATCGGCCCCGTAGTGGTGAAGTGGATCCGCCGCCACTGCGACCTCTACCTCGACTGCCATTTGATGATGGACAACCCGGGCCAGTACCTGGAGGCCTTCCGCGACGCAGGTGCCGACAGCTGCACCGTCCACGTCGAGGTCGGCGGCACGGGAGAACTGATCGCGCAGATGCGTGAGCTCGGGCTCGGGACCGGGCTGGCGGTCAACCCGGAGACGGCTTTCGAGGCCTGCGAGCCGTGGCTGGACCGGGTGGACATGGTGCTGGTGATGACGGTGCACCCGGGCTTTGGCGGGCAGAGCTTCATGAGCGAGGTGGTGCCCAAGATCGCCCGTGCCCGGGAGCTCATCGATTGGGCCGGCTTGGACGTTGAGCTGGAGGTGGACGGGGGGATAGACCCCCGCACCGCACCCGTCGTTTCGCTCGCCGGCGCTCGGCTTCTCGTGGCCGGCAGTGCCATCTTCGGCCAGCAGGACGCGGTGGCCGCGGCGGGGGCGGTGCGTGAGGCGGCGACCAGGGCGCTGGCGGACAGGTCCTGATGGCTCGTCAGGCCAAGGTCCTTATCGTCTCTGACTCGGTCATGCGGGGCGATCGGGTGGACGCCGCCGGGCCGGCGGTCGTCCTCGCCCTTCAGGGTGCCGGCTTCGAAGTGGTCGAAAAGTCGACCGTCGCCGACGGGGCCGCCTCCGTGGCCGGGGACCTGGCCCGGATGGCTTCGGCCTTCACCGGCCTCATTGTCACCACGGGGGGCACCGGCTTCGGCCCCCGGGACCTCACGCCCGAAGGAACGGCCGAAGTCCTCGACCGCCATGCCCCGGGCTTGGGCGAGGTCATGCGCCGCTCCAGCCCGCTGGCACCGCTTTCGCGCGGCATCGCCGGGACGAGGGGCCACGCTCTGGTCGTCAACCTCCCCGGTTCGCCTACGGCCGCGGTTGAGTGCCTGACCGCCATCCTTGAGCTGGTGCCCCACGCCCTGGGGATACTGGCCGGCGAGCAAGCTCACTGACACCGCGGCGGCCAAGGGGAGCCGGTGTGGCCTGGTCAAATGGGACGCACGCTGTGTAAGGTCTAGCGGTGCTCCGTCTGGTCCTACCCAAAGGTTCTCTGGAACGCGCCACCATGGACGTCTTCGAGGCGGCCGACCTTAGTGTGTCGCGCAGCTCGGAGGTCGACTACCGGGCTACGGTCAACGACCACCGCATCTCCGAAGTGCGCATCCTGCGGCCTCAGGAGATCCCCCGCTATGTAGCCGACGGGTTGTTCGACATCGGGATCACGGGTCGCGACTGGGTGGAGGAGACGGGGGCCGAAGTGGTGTCCTTGGGCGAGCTGCGCTACTCCAAAGCAACCTCGCAACCCATCAAGGTCGTGCTCGCCGTGGCCGCCGACGCACCCTGGCAGGCGGCCAAGGACATGCCCGACGGTGTTCGCGTCTCGACCGAGTACCCACTGCTGACCGAGCGCTTCCTGAGCGCCAACGGGGTCAAGGCGGACGTCGTCTTGTCGTACGGGGCCACTGAGGCAAAGGTGCCCGAGATCGCGGACGCCGTCGTCGAGATAACCGAAACGGGCCGGGCCCTGCGAGCGGCCGGGCTACGGATAGTGGAGACCATCCTCGTGTCTTACACCGAGCTGATTGCCAACCCGGCCGCCAGCCGGGACCCGGAGCGGCGCAAGGCGATGGACGACATAAACACTTTGCTCCAGGGCGCCCTCCAGGCCCGGGGCCGGGTCCTGGTCAAACTCAATGTCGGGGCCGCCGACCTGGACCGGGTGATCTCGCTGCTGCCGGCGATGCGGAGCCCGACCGTGGCTGAGCTCTTCGGTGGCGGGAGCTATGCGGTGGAGACGGTGGTGCCCAAGGACACCATTAACAAGTTGATACCGGAGCTCAAAGACGCCGGTGCGTCCGACATCATCGAACTGCCGATAAGCAAGATCGTCCCCTGAGCGCCGGGTGGCCAGTCATACGGTGGCCAGTCATACGGTGGCCAGTCATACGGTGGCCAGTCATACGGTGGCCAGTCATACGGCTGGACGGGGCCAGATAGGTGCGGTGGAAAGCTTCGACGGCCACGTCGGGCTGGGCCGGGTGCGGGCGGCGGATGGGCGTCTGTTTCCCTTCCATTGCACCGAGATCGTCGACGGCTCGAGGGACATCGCCGTCGGGACCAGGGTGGAGTTCGTTGTCTACCCCGGCCAGCTAGGTACCTGGGAGGCCCGGGCCGTGGCGCCCGAGGTCCGGGCCTGAGCGTCGGGCCCCAGAGCGGCGATCACCAGGCTTCGATGAGCGACCCGCCTCCGATGCCCAAATTGAAACTGACGCTGGGTGGCGACGGCCAGAAGGCCTCTTGTCCCGGCTTGTCCGCGACTGTGCGCAGGCTGGCCTCGGCCATGCGCCATGATGGCAACGTGACGAACAACCCCAGCGACAATGAGCCTCCGCTCGTCGTCGTCCAGTCCCCGTCCGGTGCCGGTGCCGATGGGCAGCCGCCGGCGGAGGAGCGCGAGACCGTCGAGCTGCCGGCGAAAGTGATGCGCATCGGGTCGATGATCCGCCAATTGCTCGACGAAGTGCGCCAGGCCCCCCTCGACGAGGCCAGCCGCATCCGGTTGCGCCAGGTCTACGACACGTCGTTGCGCGAACTGCAGGAGGGCCTCTCGCCTGACCTCAGCGAAGAACTGAAGCGCATGGCGCCGCCCTTCCATCCCGAGAGCGTGCCCACCGACTCTGAGCTGAGGGTGGCCCAGGCTCAGCTCGTAGGTTGGCTGGAAGGCCTGTTCCACGGCATTCAGGCGACCTTTTTCGCTCAGCAAATGGCCCAAAGGGCGCAGATGGAGGAAGCCAAGCGGCGCGGCTTGCCGATGGGCCAGTTCGGGGGGGGCGAGCGCGAGGAGCGCCCCATGCCCGGTAACTACCTGTAGGCACCAAAGGCGTGCACGAGGCGAACGAGGCCGGCACGGCGGGCCCCGGAGGTCCGCCGACGGTCAGTCCGGCGCGCTAGGTTAAGGGAGAACAACAAGGTTGTAATTGTCCACAGGATGCCCACAAGTACCTGTGGGCCCAGTACGCGGGCCCAGTACGGGGGCGATGGCAGAAGGAGGTGGCCTGGGACGTGAGCGCGTCGTTTGCCCACCTGCACCTGCACACGGAGTTCTCGATGTTGGATGGTGCTGCCCGGGTCGAGGAGGTCGCGAAGCGGGCCGCCGCCGACGGCCAGCCGGCCATAGCCATAACGGACCACGGCAACATGTACGGCGTCCTGGATTTCTACAAGGCCGCCCACACGGCCGGGGTGAAGCCCATCATCGGGATCGAGGCCTACATGGCGGCCGAGAACCGCCTGGAGCGCCCGGCGCGCCGGGGCCGCGTGGACGACACGGGCGGCGAGGCGGAGGAGGGCGACAAGCTCTACTACCACCTGACCCTTCTGGCCGAGAACGACCGGGGCTATAAGAACCTCTTGAAATTGTCCTCCGAGGCGTACCTTTCCGGTTACTGGTACAAGCCGAGAGCGGACTGGGAACTGCTCGAGCGCCATCACGAAGGAGTGATCGCCACCACCGGTTGCCTCGGTGGCCTGGTCAACCAATCGCTTTTGCGTGGCGACTTCGAACTGGCGACGGGCTATGGGGCGCGGCTACAGGAGATATTCGGGCGCGACAACCTCTTTGTCGAACTGCAGGACCACGGGCTGGAAAAGCAGCGCAAGACAAACCCGCAGCTGGTGGAAATAGCCCGCCGCATAGGGGCCCCGTTATTGGCGACCAATGACAGTCACTACACCACCCGTGAGGACCACCTGGCGCATGACGCGCTGCTGTGCGTGCAGACGGGCTCGAGCATGGACGACCCCAAGCGTTTTCGCTTCGAGGGGTCGGAGCACTACCTCAAAACGGCGGCGGAGATGCGCGGGCTTTTTGCCGACCACCCGGACGCTTGTGACAACACGCTGTGGGTGGCGGAGCGCGCCGATGTGAATATTGAGCTCGGGAAATCGAAGTTGCCCGCCTTCCCGCTGCCCGAAGGCTTCGACGGCTCGGACGCGTACCTGCGCCACCTGACATATAAGGGAGCAGAGGAACGCTACGGGACGCCCGTTCCCGCCAACGTGGTCGAAAGGCTCGACTATGAGCTCGGTGTCGTGGCGTCCATGGGTTTTTCGGATTATTTCCTGGTGTGCTGGGACCTCATCCATTACGCCCGCCAGCAAAAAATAAGGGTAGGCCCGGGCCGCGGCAGTGCCGCCGGCTGTTGCGTCGCCTACTGCTTGCGCATAGTCGACCTGGACCCCATCCGCTACGACCTTCTGTTCGAGCGGTTCCTAAATCCCGGGCGCAAGCAGATGCCCGACATCGACATGGACTTTGACGAGCGTTACCGGGGCGAGATGATCCGCTACGCGTCGGAGCGTTGGGGCTCGGACCATGTGGCCCAGATCGTCACCTTCTCGACCATCAAGGCACGTGCGGCGGTGCGGGACGCAGCCAGGGTGCTCGGTTACCCATACGGCGTCGGGGACCGCATAGCCAAGCTGATGCCGCCGCTCGTGATGGGGCGGGACACGCCGCTGTGGGCGTGCTTCCGCGAAGACCCCAAGCATGCCGACGGCTACAAGGTCGCCACCGAGCTGAGGGACGCATATGCGGCCGACCCGGACGTCAAACGGGTGGTCGACGTGGCCAAGGGCCTCGAGGGCCTTCGTCGCCAGGACGGTATCCATGCCGCCGCAGTAGTGATCTCCAACGACCCCCTGACCGAGCACCTCCCAGTACAGCGCAAGCCCGAGCCCGGGGGCCGCGCCGAAGACGCGCCCATAGTCACCCAGTACGAGATGCACGCCGTCGAAGAGCTCGGGTTGTTGAAGATGGACTTCCTCGGTTTGCGCAACCTGAGCGTGATCGAACGGGCTCTGGACATGATCGAGGTGGGCACGGGGGCCCGGCCCAACATCGACGACTTGCCGGTCGACGACCCGGCCACCTACCAGCTGTTGCAGCGGGGCGACACCGTTGGTGTCTTCCAGCTCGAAGGGGTCAACATGCGCGCCTTGGTGCGTTCCCTGGCCCCCACCCACCTTGGTGACGTGGCCGCCCTGGTGGCGCTGTACCGCCCGGGGCCCATGGCGGCCAACATGCACAACGACTACGCCGACCGTAAGAACGGCCGCCAGCCCATCACGTACCTGCACCCGGACTTGGCCGAGGTGCTGAGCGACACCTACGGTCTCATGATCTACCAGGAGTCCATGCTCCGCGTCGCCCAACGTTTCGCCGGTTACACCCTCGTCGAGGCCGAGACCCTGCGCAAAGCGGCGGGCAAGAAGGTGCGCGAGATCATGGCCCAGGAGCGGGAGAAGTTTGTCGATGGCTGCGAGCGCACCGGCTATGGCCGCGCCATCGGGACCGCCCTTTTCGACATAATCGAGCCCTTCGCCGATTACGCCTTCGGCAAGAGCCACGCCTTCGGCTACGGCCTCGTCGCCTATTGGACGGCCTGGCTCAAGGCCAACCATCCCGTCGAGTACATGGCCTGTCTGCTCACGAGCGTAAAGGACGACAAGGACAAGATGGCCGTGTACTTGAGCGAGTGCCGGTCCATGGGCATCGAGGTGCTCGTCCCCGACATCAACCTCTCGGCGTCGGACTTCACCGCCGTGCGTGCCGGCGGCCCGGGCCAGGGCGAGAGGCGGGGCGCCGGCCAGGGACAGGGCTCGGACAAGGGCGTGATCCCCTTCGGCCTCTCCGCCATCCGCAACGTGGGGGAGGGCCTGGTCGAACGCATTGTAGGCGAGCGGGACGCGAACGGGCCGTTCCTGGACTTCTACGACTTCTGCCGCCGGGTGGACCCCGTCGTGCTCAACAAGCGCACCGTCGAATCGCTTGTCAAGGCCGGCGCCTTCGACTCGTTAGGCCATCCCCGCCAGGGCCTTTGCTTAGTCCTCGAGCAGGTGGTCGACCGCACCCTGGCCCGGCGCCGGGAGGCCGACCAGGGCGTGCTCAGCCTGTTCGGCGAGAGCGGTGCCGGTGAGATCTTCGACGACACGCGAGTGCCCATCCCTGAAAACGAGTTCGACAAGCACACCAAGCTCTCGTTCGAGAAGGAGATGCTGGGCCTGTACGTGAGCGACCACCCTCTCGTCGGGACCGAAGCGGCTCTGCGGCGTCACGCTGATTGCACGATCCTCGACTTGCGGGAGGAGAGCGCGGGCCGGGAGGCGGCCGTTGGCAACGATGGCCCTGGTGGAAGTGCTCCCGGCAACGGTGGCTATGGGGCGGGAGGCCATGGGGCCGGAGGATGGAACGCCGACCGCTGGGTGGGTGGCGTCGTCACCGGCCTGGCCCGTAAGTACACCAAGCGGGGCGAGCTGATGGCCACCTTCGTGCTCGAGGACCTGCAGTCCTCGATCGAGGTGTTCGTCTTCCCCCGCACCATGACCGAGGTGGGGTACCTCCTGGCCGACGACGCCGTCGTATGCGTCAAGGGCCGGCTGGACCTTCGCGACGATGTGCCCAAGTTGATCTGCTCCGAGGTCAAGCGCCCGCAGCTCGACCTCGACGGTGCCGAGCCGCTGCACGTGGTGCTGGCTCCTGGCGCCCTCGACGACGGACGCGTCGCCCGCCTGCGGGAGCTGCTGAGCGAGCGCCCGGGCTCCTCGCCCGTGTACCTCCACGTGGGCACCAAGGTGGTGCGCCTGGCGCAGGAGTTCTCCGTAGATGCCAGCCCAGGGCTATTGGCCGAGCTGCGTGTACTGCTCGGACCTGCCTGTTTGTGGAACGGAGGCGTCCGGAGCGGCTAACCTTTAAACTGGTCGCCAGCCAGTGAGGAGTGATTAGCCGACATGACGTTCGATGTCGAGACCAAGGACTGTACTGCCCTTTCTGACGCGGAGCTGGCCGACATGGCCGACATCGTCGCCGACGGGCCCGCGGGGCTGGATATCGGTTTGCTCTCGAAGCAGAGGGACGAATGGGTCTTGGTCACCCAGGTCCGCGACGAAGGTCGCCTGCTCGGGTTCTCGTTCTGCACGCTCGAACGCATCGGGGGCACGCCCTGCGTGCTGTGGGGCTTGGTGTCGGTGAAACGTTGCGCTGAGAGGGAGGCGGTCCTCGACGCCCTGCGAGCCGACCAGTTCCGCAAGGCTGTCCTTGCGTTCCCGGACGAGGACGTCCTCGTGGCGACGCGCCTGCGTGAGCCCGGCGGTTTCGCTGCTTTCAACGGCCTGGAAGAGATATGCCCGCGGCCTGGCTACAAGGTCTCAGGAGAAGAACGGGCCTGGTCGCGGCGCCTGGCCAAGCGGTTCGGGGCCGAGGGGAAGGTGGATGACCGCAGTTTCGTGGTCCGCGGCGACGGGTCGCCGTGCCCGGTGTTCGACTTCGAGCCCGAGGACTTTGGCATCGACCCCGATGTGGTCGAGCTCATGGGCACCATGGACGGCGAGCGGCGGGACGCCCTGATCGTGTTCGGCTGGGCCATGTCGGAGGAGCTGGCCACGGGCTTCAAGTCCTAGGCGGTCCTGAGCGGGGCCCGGGCCACCTACCACCGGGACCGGGTTCAGTGGCCAGGGTTCAGCGGCCAGGGT
>Ga0181517_10004053_pt1 | contig 13558 bp, 14 predicted proteins | sample PEATcosm2014_Bin_31_FD_119748 | JGI IMG/M metagenome (GOLD analysis project Ga0181517, IMG submission 119748) | Peatland microbial communities from MTU Mesocosm Facility, Houghton, MI, USA - PEATcosm2014_Bin01_30_metaG | ecosystem: Environmental > Terrestrial > Soil > Wetlands > Peat | place... | reverse complement strand
GGCGCGGACGGGGACGTCCGCGCTACAGCCGGCCGGGAGGCCGGCGCTACACGTGGGAGAGCTGGCGCTACTTCGGGAGATTGGCGCGGCATTGGGATCGGGCGCGGACGGGGACGTCCGCGCTACAGCCGGCCGGGAGGCCGGCGCTACTCGCTACTCGCTACTCTTCCTCTTCCTCGTCAGGCCGCTTGGCGTTGGCCAGGATCTTTTCTGCTACCAGTTGCGGCACAATGTCGTAGTGGTCAACTTCCATTCGGTAGCTGCCTTTGCCTTGCGTCATGCTGGTGAGCAGCGTGCCGTAGGTCAGCATCTCGGCCATGGGGACCTGGGCGTTGATCACGGTCGTGCGCCCTTTTGACTCCATGCCGCCGACGCGGCCGCGCCGGCCGTTCAGGTCGCCCATCAAAGTGCCGGCGAATTCGTCGGGCGCTTCAATTTCAACCTTCATGACGGGTTCCAGAAGACAGGGTTTGGCCTGTTCCATGGCCTTGCGAAAGGCAAGGCGGCCGGCTTTCTTAAATGAAAGCTCGTTGGAGTCGACGTCGTGATAGCTGCCGTCGTAGACGATAACCTTGAAGTCGACCACGGGGTAGCCGGCAAGATAGCCGCGCGCGGCCGATTCCACGATACCCTTTTCGACCGCTGGAATGAAGTTGCGCGGGATAGCGCCGCCGAAGACTTCATTCTCAAACACGAAGCCGCCGCCGCGGGGCATGGGCTCCATTTTGATTTTGCAATCGCCGAACTGGCCGTGGCCGCCAGACTGTTTCTTGTGGCGGCCCTGTGCGTCGGCCTTGCCGCGGATGGTTTCGCGATAGGGCACCTTGGGCGCCTTCAGCGTGACTTCAGCGTGGTAACGCTTTTTAAGGCGGCTGACGATGGCTTCAATGTGCGGCTGGCCTGCGCCGGCAATCAGGAACTCATTGGTTTGCGGGTCGCGGAAGAAGCGGATGAGCAGGTCCTCTTCCATGAGCTTGTGGATGGCGGGGGCGAGCTTGTCTTCGTCGGCACGGCTCTTGGGCTCGATGGCGTAGGTCATGGCCGGCTCGGGTGTGGCTGCCAGTTCCATCTGGATGTCGCCGCCTTTTTGACCGAGCGTGTCGCCGGTGAGCGTGTCGCGCAGCTTGGCAACGGCGCCCAAGTCGCCGGCGTGCAGTTCGGGCACTTCGACGGCCTTGCGCCCTTGCATCACCGAGAGGTGCGAGAGCTTCTCCTGGCCGCGGCGGGTGTAATTCTCGAGCGTGCAGTCGTTCTTGACCACCCCGCTGATGACCTTGAAGAAACTGATGCGGCCCGCAAAGGGGTCGGCCATGGTTTTGAAGACGAAGGCCGCGGCCGGCTCACTATCCGCGATCTTGCGGGTGCCGGGGGTGGAGTCGCCGTTGGCTGCGATGGTGTTCACCGCGATGGACCCACGCTCCACAGGCGCGGGCGTATAGACCTTGATGAAATCGAGCAGGTGATCGAGGGCCATGTTCCCCAGGCCGCTGGAAAACAGGATGGGGAAGATGCGATCTTCGCGGATGGCCTCGTGGAGTGCGGCGATGAGGTGATCCTCAGGAATGGTGCCCTTCTCAAAGTACTCTTCCATCAACTCGTCTTTGCCTTCGGCAACCAGCTCGACGAGAGCCTCGTGCCTGGCCTTGGCATCGGCGGCCAGCGAGGCGGGAATTTCAGCAGAGACTTTGCCGCGGCCGTCGCCGCCGGGCGTATAGCTGTAAGCCTCCATGGTCACCAGGTCGACCACGCCGTGAAAGCCGTTGGCGTCGGAGATGGGCAACTGGACGGGAACACAGGTGCGGCCCCAGCGCTCTTGAATGTCGTCGAGGAGTGCGCTCAAGCCGGCTCCGCCGCCGGCCTTGGGATGGTCCATCTGGTTCACCAGCACGATGCGGGGCACATTGGCTTCTTCAGCAAATCTCCAAACGCGCTCGGTGACCGGCTCAACGCCGTTCTGGGCATTGATCACTACGACAGCAGACTCGACCGGGAGCAGCGCGGCGCGCGCTTCGTGCGTGAACATATGGAAGCCGGGCGTGTCGACGAGGTTGATCTTTGTGCCCTGCCACTCGGCAAAGGCGACGGCATTCTGCATGGTGACGCGACGCGCAACTTCTTCTTCGTCGTAGGCGGTTACGGCCGAGCCGTCTTCGACGCGGCCCTGCGTGGGTGTCATTTTGGCGGCATGCAGCATGGCGGCGATGAGTGTGGTTTTACCGCTCTGCGCATGCCCAACTACAGCCACGTTGCGGATCTCACTTCCCTGGTACGTTTTCATTGTGTGTTGCTCCTTGAATGAGAGAGGTATCCCACCCTTCCGCAAAAAACGCGAAAGGATGGGGCATGGAAATTCAGGGATGGGGCACGGAAGTCTTGTGGCAGAGATGCTGCGGGGACGCCGGGGGCGGCGTTCAATCGGCCGAATTGCCGGGATCGGGGTCCGGTTCTCCCGTCTTCCTCATCCATACGGATGGTCTCAGCGCGGCGCGGGCGGCGGGAATTGAGGGATTCCCACGCGCCTTTGTCGAAAAACGGATGCTATCACAGGCGGTGTATGAACGTCGTGTGACTGGAAGTACAGGGACCAGAGACCAGGGACCAGGGATCAGGGAACAGGGATCAGCCGGATAGGGATTAGTGGGCCGCGCCTTAAAATCGCAACATGGCCCAGGCGGTGCGCGGAAAAGCTGAAGCGGCTGAGTTCGCAACTTTGACCGCGTTGAATGAGGGGTTGGTTGCGTGCGACCGGTGCCCGCGGTTGCGCGAGTACTGCGCCCAGGTGGCGCAGGTGAAACGCCGGGCGTACCTCGACTGGGAGTACTGGGGACGGCCCGTGCCATCGTTCGGAGACGAGAAGGCGCGGGTAATGGCGCTGGGGCTGGCTCCGGGTGCGCACGGGTCAAACCGCACGGGCAGGCCGTTTACGGGTGATGGGTCGGGTGACTTTTTGTATCCGGTTTTATATGAGGCGGGATTTGCTTCGCAGCCCAAGGCCGTCTCTCGCAACGACGGCATGAAACTGAAGGGACTTTGGATCAGCGCTGTGGCGCGCTGCGCTCCGCCGGGGAACAAGCCTGATCCCGGCGAGCTGAAGAATTGCGCGTCATGGCTCGACCGCGAGATTAGCTTGCTCAGGAACCTGCGGGTGGTAGTTTGCCTGGGAAAGATTGCGTTCGACGGGCTGCTGGCGCACACGGCGCGAACCCAGGGACTGAGCGCAAAGAGCGAGATCAAGTTTTCACATGGAGCCGAGTATGGACTGCCAGGCGGGTTGAAGGCGATTGCCAGCTATCATCCGTCGCTGCAGAACACGAACACCGGCAGGCTGACACGGGAGATGTTTTTTGAGATATTCCGCCGGGCGCGCGTACTGGCTGAACTTTGACGGGGCAAAGACAATGGAACGAATTCCAGAGAACATTTTGCGCGCGGTAATGGGCGATGAGCCCGCGCCGCCAAAGAAGAAGAGAAACGATCCGGCGCAGCATTGGACGCCGCCGGTTTTGCTGGAGCGCGGGGCATATCTGCGGAAACTGGCGCGTGCCGGCAATGGCTCGGCCAGCGAGGTCATCGGCGAATTTCCGCAGCACAAGGCGATGCTCTCGTTTCGTGCGCGCAGCGGCGAGGTGGAGGTGCACGACGAGTGGGCCGATCTTTTTGTGGTGCTGGCCGGCATGGCCACTTTGGTGGTGGGCGGAACGGTGACTGGCGCGTGTGTTATCGCTCCCGGCGAGACGCGCGGCGAATCCATCGAGGGCGGCATACACCAGAATCTACGCATGGGGGATGTGGTTCACGTTCCGGCGGGCACTCCGCACCAGTTTCTGCTGGCCGGCGACAAGACCATCACCAGCCTGGTGATGAAGATCAGAGAAGTGGCAGAGTAGAGCCTGGGGGCCGGCGCAGAAGAAGTGCAACTTTAGAAGGATTCTGCGCCTGCCGGAGGTGCAAAGTAACATCAACTTGACTGCCCCCAGCATTGGTTGCGCGGGTAGCACTCGCTGAAAAGGCTGAAATGAGCATCTCAATCGATACCCTGGTTCTTATCCAGGACATTCAGCTGCTGTGCTTTACGACGGTCTTTGGCATTCTGGCATGGCAGCGCCGGAGCGACCCGATCAGGCGTTGGGTCCTCTACAGCTTCCTTGCGAATTGCCTCGGCGCGGCCATCGATCTTTCTCCCATACATCTTCCCAGGGTGTTCATCCAGGGCATCGAGCCCATGACGTTTGCGCTTTCTTATGCCGTGCTCAACGTGGCATTTGTTCTTTTTGAGCAGCGGGGAAGAATCGCCATCTGGATCTCTGCGGGATTCTTGCTCTTATCGCTTCCACTATTCCTGGTCTGGGGCGGCAATGCGAGCCCGGTATTGGGTAGTTCACTGGGTGACCTGATGATTGCGGTGGAGTGCACCATCACGGCGGCAATCCTGCTGGCGGGCAAGGAACGCTCAACCCGCGCCCCGCGGTTGCTGATGGGCGGGTTCTTCGTGGTTTTCGTGGTGATCGAATTTGTGCGAGCCTGGGTGGCTTTTGGGCTTCACGCAGACCCCGATACAACTTTTGCACGGCTCGTTTTCATCAGCGCTGTTTCATATGTCGTCAACGTCTCCCTTTTGCCGCTGGGCGTTATATGGATGATGAACTCCCGTCTCGAGGCCGAGCTTCAACAGCAGATCGTCATTGATCCTCTTACCGGCGTGTATAACCGCAGGGGTTTTGAGCCGGCTCTCGATCGCGAGCTTGCCCACTACAAGCGTTTCCAGGAAGACTTCTCGCTGGTGCTTTTTGATCTTGATCATTTCAAGCAACTCAACGACACCTACGGGCATGCGGCAGGGGATACAGTTCTCGCGGCAATTGCACAAACGGTTCGCACCCGCCTGCGAGAAACCGACGTTCTTGCCCGGCTCGGCGGCGAAGAGTTTCTCATTTTGTTTCCGCGTACCACGCTCGCCGCAGCCCAGCTCACTGTAGACCTGCTGCACCAGGCCATACGGGAGCAACGGCATATGCTCTCAGGCGATTCTGTGCAGATGACGGCAAGCTGGGGTATTACGAGCACGAGTGAATGCGCCAACGCCGAGGCACAGACACTATTGAGCCAGGCCGACTCCGCCCTCTACCTCGCCAAGAAAAGAGGGCGGGACCGTGTCTGCACTTATTCGCCTGACGATTTTGATTACGCCGAAACTCGAGCGCGATGAATGCCCGCAGCGATTGGCAAGCAACGAAGGCTGGAGCGGGAGACCGGGATCGAACCGGCGACATTCAGCTTGGGAAGCTGACGTTCTGCCACTGAACTACTCCCGCTTTTTATTATCAATAACTTGCAGTAACTAAGTGCATTTACTATCCAACTTACTATCCAGATTGCTACAATTGCTACACCAAAATCGAGCCATCTTGCGAATCTCCCAATAATCCTCAGGGCTCAGGTGGATAGTAAGCATGGATAGTAAGAACAACTCCAGAGCCAACCTGAAAAAGTATATCAAGGTTCAGGGTAAGTGGCGTTTCGTGCCTGTGCTCAAACAGGGCGGCGTTCCTTACCCCGGCACCGTCGTAATCGACGGAGAGCCAGTCCGCTCCACCACCGGTACGTTCTATCTCGAGTATTACGAAGACGGCCGGCGAGTCCAGCGGCCAGTCGGTACTGCTCCGCGGGAAGCCAAAGATGCGTGGCAACGGCAATCGAATCCCGCGCCAGAATCGGAGCCAAGCCTCGGGGCAGATGAACTCCGACCGGATCTGATCACGGTGGCTGTAGCGTTTCAACGCTTTCTCGAAGAGGTCAAAGCGACAAAAGAGCCGGCAACGTTTAATGCATACCGAGCGGATTTGACCTGGGTCGAACGGAGGCTCGCTCGGATGCTGGTGTCTCAGGTGACACGCCACGAAATACTACGCCTAATGGGTAAGGGACGCGACGAGGAACTGGATACAAAGACAGTGAATCGAAAACTGATCGTTGCCCTAATGGCACTTCGAAACGCTGGCGCTCAGATTGCGATGAAAAAAGGGGATTGGCCGAAAGTCACCGAGCCGATAGTTGAGATTTACGAACAGAAAGAAATGGCGGGATTCTTCCGTTCGTGTACCCCAGGAGAAAGACTGGTATTCGAGACGTTTCTCTGCTCCGGATTCAGGGCGAGGGAAGTAGCGACGCTGACCTGGGATGATGTGGATTCCCAACAACGCGCGTTGAATGTCCGCCGCAAGCCGGAGTACGGGTTCAAACCGAGGAATCATGAGGAACGCACCGTTCCCGTTCCTTTGAAACTCATCGATTCCCTCAACAAGCACAAGAAGACACACGGAGACAGTCCCTTGATCTTCCCCACACCACCTCATCCGAAGCGGCCCCGATATGGAGGGAACAAGCCGGACGCGCATCATCTGGAACTCTGCAAACACATCGCCTGGCGAGCTAAATTGAATTGCCGACGCTGCGCGGCGAAAAAAGGGAAGTGCGCGAACGGTCCATACTGTGAGCACTGGACCCTGCACAAATGGAGGCACACTTTCGCAACGAATGCCATTCGATCTGAAGTGGATGTGAAGACACTGCAGGTCATGCTAGGTCACAAAAACCTCTCAACTACGGAGAAATACCTCAAATCTCTGCCTGCGCCAGGGCTGCGCAGGAAAATTGAGAAGTCGATGATGGCCGCAATCCTGAAAGGAAAGTAGAAGAGGGCCAGCTTTAGCCAGCCCCCTCCTCAGGCTGCCATCATGAGGTGCCGCGCTGCGACGGCCAGTTCCGGCTGCTTTTTGATGAGCCACATCTCAAGCGCCGATGGGTCGAAGCAGAGCGAGCCGGCAAGCCACATGTGAGGGATCTGATTGTTACGCGCCATACGATAAATCGTGAACTTTGACTTGTTCACGATCTGCCCGACTTCTTCGGCGGACATCAAGTGACGCACAGCACGAAGCGCAAGCAGGATATTGAATGGAGCACGATTGTTCGACTCATCTTTGTCGGTCTCGTGCGCGGCAAATCTTTGCACGGGCTCCGCATGTTCCTCCCGCGATCCCGTATTTGAATGGGTTGATGTTCTGGACTTCGACTGCGTGCCGACTGCATCCGCGTTCTGGCGAGTCCAATTATTGGTTGTTGCTTGATTCCTGATCGACACTTTGCGTGAAACGCTCCCGAATGGACCGGCTCATCGATAGGAAGGCTTCGCTGTCAGCCTTTCGTCGATGAGCTTCGTGCGAGGCGCGCATCCAGGCGTAGCTGGATAGCGGGCTCGGTTTAGAGCGTTCCAAATATTTAACATCATTCATCTTCTGTTCTGCACTGTCGCGGTGGCTTTCCCCAACGTGGAGGAGGTAATCGGCGGCCGCGGCCGGGCCGCCCTGTACCAAGGCGACGAAGGCGGAGCGAATCACTGACTCCGCCTCTGCATGGTGACGGACGCATTTTGTCCATGAACCGTTTAGGACTTCGTACCCTGATGGAGTCAACGCCATGTCGCGCCGCCTGCGCTCTCTGGGTTCGGTGCGCGTGAGGAGTCCGCCTTTCTCGAGCCGATTCAGCGCAGGCCGAATGCCTCCAGGCTCGAGGCCCGCCTCTTCCTTAAATGCATAGAGGGACGTCAGCTCCATCCTCCCGACAAGAGCGAGTATGAAGTACTCCATCGCACTCAGATCGTGACGCGTTTCTTGGGGGTTTTCATTCATTACGATAAGAATAGGACATTGTCCTATTAATGTCAAGAGAAAACCTTTTATTTTAAGCCCCCGGGGCTCAAGGGACGGATTGTCTTTCAAAAAGGGGGCCGAAGCGTCCATGTTCAAGCCCTTTATCCCCAATAGATCTGGGCGGGTCGTCTCACCGGCCGAGCGTTTCGATCCCCTGGAGCAGTGTTCTTCTTCTCGGGCTTCGGCGAGAGTTTCCGTCTGACCTGCTCGATTGTGACTTCCCGCGCCCCTTCGTCATCAAGCCATAAAGAGTTGAGAGTTACGGCAACCCACCGTCCTAGGAACTCCGACTCAGGTTGATTTTCTGCTCGACGTGGCTTGGTTTTGTCGAGTAATTCGGAGACAGAGCTTGGATCAGGCAAATTGAAGAACGTAAACCCCGGACGCTGCTTGCAAATGTGAGTTCGCGCGTTCGCAAAGACGGCTAAGATTCTTTCAGAGTTTGGACGAATCTCCTGCATGCCATAATTCGAACGAATCAGATCTTCAATGATTTGCTCAGCCTGCCCTCGCAGTAAAGCGAGCGACTCTGGGCGATCCTTCCTCAGAGAGCCGATCCGATGTCTCGCCTGAGACTCGGGCCGGGATGGAGAGTTTGATCGGCGAAGATCATCATTCGGATGGGTTGGAACCTGGAGCGGCGGCTTTTCAACGACCTTTATGGGCTTCCTCGCTGCCAGCACAGCTAACGCCTGGGAAACCGACAGATTGGGCTGAGGGGGCTTGGAAGCTTCTGGGGAGGCGACGTTCTCTTGAGCCGCCACCGCCGCGCCAGTCGCGGGTTGCTTTGTATTTGCTTTTGTCTTTGGCTGTGCAGCTACCTGAGAGTGATTGGCAGTAGTGTTACTTTCATCCAGCTTCGCGTCAGCCGATGGCTTTGAAAGCTGGCGCATTGTCGTCGGGGGAACGCCCAGCTCCCGAGCCAGCCCGCGGATTGAACAGCCGTAGGTTTCAACGAGCTCGATAACTAATGTCGAGAACTCCTCGGTCCCCTCTCTCTTCGAGCGCTTCCAAAGCTTCTTCAACTTCGCAATGCGCTCTTTGACTTCCGGATTCGACTTAGCCAGCTTATGCTTTGTCTGTCTCGTCATTCCCGATTTCTTTTTCATTTTGCCTTCCTTAGGTACAGACGGGGTTCGAGAAACTCGAAGAGCCGTGCTTGCGCAACCCGGCTATCATTGTTGTCCAGCATGTAGCGATGGTGATACGGGGCAATGCGTGCGCGGCGCGAGTATGCAACAAAGCGCCGGATCACTTGCCGCAGGATCGCGGGATCCGGCAATTGATATTTGCGAATGACGATAGCTTCTTCGGCCATTTTCACCAGTCGGTCGATTTCATCCTGGTAGGTTTTTCTCATTGGTGTGAGGAAGCTCCGCGTTGATTTGAAAAAGGTGAGGTGGAATTGAATCCATCGCAAATGTGACTGCCACTTCCTTGAAAGAGACTTGAACTCGTCGGATGAGCGCGCGGCCAGATACCGGCGGGTAGCACGTTTCATGAACAGATCAAGTACTTTGACAACCTTATGCCTAGACTCCGCCTTCTTCTGGATCTCTCGTTTCTCGCCATCAGTCTGCCGCCTGGCCTGGGCCTTGGAGCGATGCGTATCACGAATGATGAACCGATATAGCTTCACTGTAGTCCGCGCTGAGAAAGCGGCGGCGCGGAATTCGAAGGCGGTTAAGAAGAACTCTCCGCCCGTCAATTTGTGTGGTTTGAGTTTTGCCGACAGGCGATCGAATTGATCCATCATCGACGAACTGAAGGTCCCGGGATCGAAATCTCGAGGCAGTGGGTAAATCCGAAAAGGATACGCCGTTTGTACAGTGCCGCTTTCTTGCCGCATGCGATAGGCACTCAAAACAAAATCGAGCCCCGGCCAGATGATCGCAATCTGGGATTGAGAAAAGGGTACTGAGACTGCGATCGGGTCCGTGGTTCTCGTCTTTCTGCCCATGAACCTCGCCTCTGCTCAACTATCCACTCGGTAACGAGAATCGAGAATGAGACTACTGAAGACACCCTGGACTACCGCGTGATATTGCGCACAGCAGCAAGCCGTCCCAACTGCATGACACAGGATTTGCTCGAAAGCCCAGGGACTCGGCGTTCACCGCCGTGCAGACGCAACGAAGGATGCTCTTCGGCCTGCCGGCGCAGAAGGCGCTTCAACACAAGCCGGGCAACCGCCTAGGACCAGACTGTTTACGATAAGCCGACCTATCGGGACTTATTCGATGACTTTGGCTCTAATCGCTCAGAATAGGCGTTCTTTTCGTCAGAGGCTCTTAACGCGCAAGACTCTTGAGCAAAGCAGCGAAATCACGCCCCGACCGCACAAGACCTAGGGCCTGCTCGCCACTATCAGCGATGCCTACATGTTTTAAAAATTCGGAATGTCGCCGCACGATTCACGCCGAACCGCTGTTCAATTCCATTTGGGGTTTGGCTCTTTGGGTTGCTTACCCTTCTTTGCGGCTTTCTGGCCGTCCTCCGCCCATTTCAATGCGGTCTTTACTTCGCCATCGCCCTTGTCGATCGCCTGGGCGGATTGGAGGTTGGTGATGGCCAAGTCCCACTGGCCTAACCGTCCGTAGGAGATGCCAATGCCCCAGTAGGCTCTGGCTGGGTCCGCCTTTAGAGAAATGGCGATTTGAGCCTGCGCGATGCTCTCCTGATAACTACCTGCTTGGTAGGCCAGACGCGCCTTGTTGAGAGGGATAAACGTCTCAAGCGTCTGAAGGTCAGGGACGGGGTGGGAAACCTCCGCTGCCTTGGCGGCTTGGAAAAGTTCCGGTTCCATGGGGCGTACACAAACCGCACCCATGTATGCATGTGTCAATTCTTCGGTGCTGAGCGGGTTCCACTGAACCGACTTTAGTGCAGCTTCCCATACAGATTCTGAATCTGTCTGAGATGTCTGGGCCGTTGTTATTTGTAGCGTGATGAAATCGGTCGGGACAGGTGACAGATAAGCTTCCCATGCAGATTTGTCATCATCTTGAGATTGAGTTGCGGTCCAAATCGCCATGGATTGGCCAAATAAGTTAATCGCGCCTCTGAAGGCCAATGCGCTGTATTTCTTCCCGGGTACAAGATCCTCATCTCCGCAACCATGATATATGGCAATATCGGCAGACGTGCAGACGGGAAGCGGATTAACCCGGATTATTTCTATTGCATCCTTAACTTCATCCAGAGTTGGAAGGCGCCAACTGGCGAAGCCTCCGGTATGTAGAGAGGCGCAATAATCGTTCGCCTGCTGCCAGGTTAGTCCGATCCAGAACTGGGACCTGCTCGGCACCGCGACTTTGGGGTATGTGGATGGACCAGCGTGAATTTGCCCGGTCCACATAAGCCCCGTCGATGGATCAGGCCACCAGGTGGTGGGGTCCTTTGTCCATTCCTGGGCTCGGCAGCATTGTGTGCTGGACCTAATAAAGCATAGAAGCGCGAGTGCGGCACAGAGATAGGATTTCAAGGCTGATAAACCTTTCTCACGATTGGGAACCTTGACGGCTTTCATTTCCAAACGGGCGGTTTGTCTTTGGCGGTTTTGCCATGCTTCGCGGCCTTCTGGTTAGCCTTGGCCCATTGCAGGCTGTCTTTGGCCTCATCGTATCCTTTGTCGATTTTGACCGCAGACTCAAGGTTGGAGATAGCTTGATCCCATTGGCCCAGCCGACCGTAGGAGATCCCGATACCCCAGTATGCAATTGCGGGGCTCGCCCTGAGAGAAATGGCGATTTGCGCCTGCGCGATGCTTTCCTGATAGTTGCCAGCCTGGTAGGCCATACGCGCTTTATTGAGAGGTACGAATGTCTGAAGCGTTTGGATGTCGGGAACGGGGTGGTTAACCTGAGCCGCCGTGGCGGCCGCAAGAAGGTCAGGTTCCATCGAGCGGACACAGAGAGCTTCTCCATTTTTTTCTGTTCTATCTCTAGTGAAGGGCCAGTTCTTTAAATCTCCTGGGATAGAAACGATCCACGCCTTTTGGGGATCAGGCTGAGATAGTGTCGAGGTCCAAATCCAGACAAGAAGACTTATATCAATGCCGTCTTTGAGACCTACCTCTTTGTACGGTACTAACTCGTGGTCCATCGCCGAGAGCCAATGGGTAGTCTCTCTTATTTCAGTAATCGCTTCCACCTCGTTTAGCGTAGGTAGCCGCCATCCAGTAAACCCGGCAATCTGGAGTGAGTTGCAATAATCGTTTGCTTGTTGCCAATTGAGTCCATTATTTACCCCTACCGTGCCGTTCCCTGGCACCTTCGAAGCTGGGTACGGGCTTGCGTGCATTTGCCCGGTCCACATAAGCCCCGTCGATGGATCAGGCCACCAGGTGGTGGGGTCCTTTGTCCATTCCTGGGCTCGGCAGCATTGTGTGCTGGACATAATAAAGCATAGAAGCGCGAGTGCGGCACAGAGATAGGATTTCAAAGCTGATAAACCTTTCTCACGATTGGGAACCTTGACGGCTTGACGGCTTTCATTTCCAAACGGGCGGTTTGTCTTTGTCGGTTTTGCCATGTTTCGCGGCTTTCTGGTTAGCCTTGGCCCATTGCAAGCTGTCTTTGGCGTCACCGTATCCTTTGTCGATCTTTAGCGCGGACTCAAGGTTGGAAATAGCTTGATCCCATTGGCCTAGCATGCCGTAGGAGATGCCGATGCCCCAGTAGGCATCAGCCAAGTCCGGCTTGAATGCGAGAGCACTCTGCGCCTGGGCGAGAGCGGCCCGGTAGTCCCGGGCCTGGAACGCCTGGCGCGCCCTATTTAGCGGAACATTGGCTTTCAGCGTCAGGAGGTCAGGAACTGGGTGATTGATTTCGGCGTCTCGGGCAATCTGGAGAAGATCGGCATCGATAGGTCGCGCGCAGAGCACGGCATTGCGGTCCGATAACCTGGAGACGCGCTCATGGGCATTGGCCAAACCCGGGTTGATCATTGCTGCCAACTGCCCTTTAAACAACATTCCGAAGACGTCGGGAGGCCCCATGAAGACCGACCAAATCAGTTGATTGCCCGCGGAAGTCGATGTCCAGACGCGTGTTGCCTCGATGGTTTGTACATTTCCCTTGAAACCGAGATATTCAACGGTCTGTTCGATTCCGTTCTTATCCGTTTCGGTGACCGGATAAAGGTATTCCTCGCTCCTCATCTCGGAGAGCGTGGGGAGCCGCCAGCCGGAGAAGCCACCGAGCGTGAGAGATGAGCAATAAGTGCCGGCATCGTCCCAGGTCATCGTGCCGCGTAGTGCAAAGGAGGATCGTCCTGTCCACATGAGGCTGGTCGATGGGTCCGGCCACCACGTCGTCGGGACTTTCGGCGATTGAGCGGGGCATAGTTGCGTGCTTCCCACAATCAGGGACAACGAGGTTAGAAACGCTCCAACATGACTCTTCAAGACCGACATATAGGCGCTCCGAACTACCGGTGAGAAACGTCTTCCCGGAACGCAAGCCCAGAGTGGAAGTCAAGTGTTGAGGTTGCGTCGCCGCCGACACTTGCCGCGTCGCCCAATCGTTGCGCGTTGGCGTCACGGAAGTTGCAAGCGAACAGGGCTAAGTTGTCAATGCTCAATATTGATGGTAAGCCCTTGGGTATCATCTGCCAGCGCGAATTGAGCCGGGGCTTGCAGCGACAAATCTGTTCGACGGTCGAATTACAGGCCAACGGATTTCCTGAGCATGATTTACGCGCGATTCTCAAAATTACTACCCGAAAAACGATAGATCCCTATCGGGACTGCCCCGGCGCGACACGGGTGTGCTGTCCTCAGACTTCTTGCCGGGGCAGTCCCGATAGGGCCGTTTGAAGTAAGTCGCTGGTGTCTGCGACGGACGCGG
>Ga0181517_10004052_pt1 | contig 13563 bp, 25 predicted proteins | sample PEATcosm2014_Bin_31_FD_119748 | JGI IMG/M metagenome (GOLD analysis project Ga0181517, IMG submission 119748) | Peatland microbial communities from MTU Mesocosm Facility, Houghton, MI, USA - PEATcosm2014_Bin01_30_metaG | ecosystem: Environmental > Terrestrial > Soil > Wetlands > Peat | place... | reverse complement strand
CAGTCCCTGCCCAGCCTCGGTCACCTCAGCAGAGGCCACAGCCAAGCGGGACTCCAGCTGGTCGAAATACAGCTCACGTCGATTGGTGTATTTGGTGTGCAGCAGGTTCTGGTGCATGCTCACGTTGATTTCGTTCTCGCTCTGCCGGGGATCGTTCATGCCGAAGTAGCGATAGGCACGGACCGCCATCAGGAAGTGCATCTCAGCAAATTCGCTGCTCTGCGAGACGAGCAACGCATTCGTGCCCTCATTCGTGATCACATTCAACAGGCCACGCACCAGCAAAAAGAAGGTCGTGCCCCCCATCTGCCGGGCCTTGAGCAGCAGGTTGTTTGTCTCTAGTTGCGTGAGGAGATGGCGCTGAATGGGATTGAGAATAAAAGGGACCAGTCGCGTTGGCTGCGCGTTGATGTTCTTCACATCATCGGTCTTGGCCAGAATCCAGAACATCCCAGCCAGGAAGGCGGCCACGCCCCAGGCTTTTACCATCGCCTGGAGCGCCTGCAGTTGGTCGTGACACAATGCGCGGTCTGGTTTGCTCTGCCTAAACGCCATGAACCAGACGATACATCAGGTGCTCTGGGCGTGGAACAGCAAGCTATTCCTTCTGCTCTGAGGGAATGACTTGGCGGCCGATGATGAACGGTCCGATCTTGAGGTCGCGCAGCCAGTGAAACCAACGCTTTCTTGGCGCTGGCTTCGGAGCTGGCCGCGACCCACGAGGTCGAACGTTGTAGCTGTAGCTGTGCGTGCCCAAACATTCTCCACTCGCCGAGGGAACATTCCAGCCGCTGTCATCGTTGATCACAGCTCTGATCCTGCCTTCGTATCCGGTCTTGACGCATGCTCCCACGAATGCCTCCAATCAATACTTATCGTTTAGGTCGCGGAGGTAGAAAAGCTGCTTCACGCTCACCTGTCGCTGGGGATGCAGGAAGTAGCCGACCACAAAGATACGCTCCTTCTCAGTCATCCCCTGCGTGTTCCCAGCCAGCCGATGACAGATGCGCTGAGCCTCTTGGCGCCTCTCCTCATCGTTCAGCGTGCATTCAGACAGATCATGGTAGCCCATAAAAACCCCTCCAGGGCCTCTCAGGTTGACCCAGGGCGAGCCGCGGACCATAGCTTACCTCTTACCTACATTGATCAGCGGTGTAGCCCCTTCACCGATCAAAAACACGCAGTCAGCTCCCTGCGTAGCGCAGACGCTCTGCTGCATCTCGATCAACGGCCACTTAATGTAACGGAATTCGTCTCTCGGTCCACCACCACAAACCGATCCTCGACGTTCTCCTCGAGCAGCCGCGCTTCCTTGGGGTCGAGCGCCGGCCAAGGTTCGCCGGTGTGGGCCTGCGCCACCAGCTGCAACAGGTCCTGTACAGGCTTGGTCATCTCGGGCTGCACGTCAATCCAGCCGTAGATGACGCCCTGGGTCTTGTCATCGCCGTGCTCCCGCACCACGCGAAAGCGCTCCTCGTTGAACCCAGGAACCGGCTGCCCGGCCCAATGCGGAAAGACCACACGTTGGCCAGGCCCGAACTCCGAGCGCACGATCTCGCAGCGGGTCTGGCGTACGCCGTCCTTGTTCACAATCCCACGCTCAAAAATCTTCTGCCCCCAGGTGGCCAGGACAATGCCCTCCCAGACAGTCTTGTTCTGCTTGTCAGGCAGAATAATGTGCCCCACCTGCTGGGTCTTCTTACAGACCAAAACAAAAACCCAGGGATAGAGCGGCGTGAAAAGCCGGTGCTCGCGGAACAGCTCCTGCGATAGACGGTCGATCTCCTCCAGCTTCTCTTCCAACGTCACCACATCATCAGCCATCATCGGTTCAATCTCCTTCAGCTTGCGCTGGTGTATTTCCGCCAGCCTCTCTACCGAGAGATCGGCGGTCATGTCTGCGAAAGTGTTCACACCGTCGTAAAAGCCCTCGTAACCATCCACAAAAATCACCTCAATTCGGCCTGAAACTTCCAGGGGAGACAATCAAAGGCTTGTTTGCGTCAGGCGGGGCTGGCGCCGCGGCCAGCGCCACGTTGATGTTCGCCACTACCGCAACAACGTCGCCGCAAACCGGGCATATCCCACGCTGCGGATGCTCGATCACCACCACGCTCGTCGTTGGCATATTAAACACCTGCGCCGGGCTGGGATCGGGCACTTCCACGTCTCCCCTACACTTCAGACAAGTCGTCTTCATTTCTTCTGCTCCAGCAGCGGGGCCTCGCCAATACCCTCAAACAGGTTCTTCATCTGCCTATCGACGGTACTCTGTAGCGGCAGGTCCTCGATCCGCTCCAGCTCTGCCTCGAGGCATTTTGTAGCGTCGTAGTGATAGCTCTCAGCCACACCCAGGACCGTCACTAGCGCAGCTCCAACTTCTTTGAAGACAGCTCCGGGCTCTTTGTCGTAGACACGCTCCACGATCAAGGCGGCCTGTTCCTTTTTCACGCCGCAGGCCTGCGCCAGCTCAGCTGCTTCCTCGAGCATACGCCGCCCACGCTCGACCGAGTTCATGGCACCGAAGCCCAGTCGATCCTCAACCCAATTGCGAATACGTCGTTGTGCAGCTTGACTCACCAGCATCTTTGCTCCTCAATTCGGCTTGGCGCCGGCCACGTCCAGTCCGGTTAGTTTGCATGACTCGTCCTCTAAAACCGCGGGGTCCTCATTCAGAGCACTCTCAAGCAGCTCTGGGAATTCTCGGGTCATCTTGCACCCGGACCTGATCAGCGTAGCCGCGCAGCGGGCCAACACGTTCAGCGTCACAATTCCCGTAACCTCGATGTGCGTTCCCTCTTTATCGCCCTTCACACGAACAATCATCTCGTCCATCATAGTGTTTTCTCCTTAGCGGCAACCAACGCAGAATCGATGTCCTGCATTGAGCCGATCTCCTTGGGCGCTTCAGTCAGATTATCGAGGTCCACATGCTCAAGCAGCCGCCCACGCTGCTTCTTCCGCGACACCTTCACAGACTCAAGCGGCTTCTCCTCGCTCTTGCTGAATCCGAGCGCGTGGATCACAGCCTGGCCCATCCCTCGCAGGGTAAAATCTCCAACCTTCTCCTGCGGCACGCTCACCACAGTCACATCCCGCAAACCCTGCTTCGACGCGTTGTACATCTCAAGAGCCTCAGCCGGAATGGTCTCTCCAGCTAGGGCTTTTTGACAAATGGTACAGGTGACTTTTCCAAGCCGAACCTGGGAGTCGCAGACAAATTGCTTGCATGTATCGCAGTAAATGCGATAGGTTCCGTCGGCGTTTCGGGTGATGGCTTGTCGGCTGGAGCCTGAGAAGATTGGCATCGCTGTTCCTCCAAATACTCGAGCAGGGCCGCGATGTTCGCTACCGCATCGGGCAGGCGCACAAGGCGATCTTCCTCAAGCAAACGGTACAACGGACTCTTGAATTTGGAAAGCCAGTTCACGTCGCGATCGCGCGGCAGAATCTCGATCACCGGCAATCCCATTGCCGCCGCGGCGTAGGTCTCCCATCCTTGGCGGCCGATGATAATAGGGGTCATGGTCGTGACAGTGCTACGGCCCCCACAACTCAAAAGAAGCAGCTCCTCGATCTTCGTCGAGCTGATGCTGATCTCATGCGGCATCACGTCCAAGATGCTCATCAACAGGTCGTGAACCTGGTTTCCGACCAGCAGCAGGCAGCCGTTGAATTTAGCGTCGCACTTCACGCTCCTCACCTTAGGCAACGGCGGGCACTCCACACCGCTGATTGCGCCGCAGACCTGGGCCACGTGCTTTCCAGAGCCGTAGAAACTCGACAGCTTCTTGCCGCTCAACTCGATCACGGAAGCAGGAAAGTCGATAGGCTCAGGCAGCTGCTTCAGTTCAATGCCCAGGCGTTGCCAGAACTCGGCGTCCTCGACACTCATAGTCGTCGTATAGCGCAGCTTGTAGATAGGCACTTCCGGGGTCACGGTGTTGGCCTGCATCTTGGCTTCGTAGTTGTTCACATACGACTGAAGCGCGGCCATGGCCGGGAACTGCAGCTCCCGGTCCTCGGGCATCACGAACAAAATGTCTTCGCTCATCGTCACGATCAGAAATTCCTTGTCTTTGCCAAGTCGGCCAAGGCCTCAGCGAATTCTTCCTTACTCATCTCAGCCACACCTTTCTTGAGGCGCAGCGGAGCCGGGCAGCAGCACATCCATCCAGAATACCCGGCAACCACGGATCGCGTCGCTCCTTCACCACAGTCAAATTTCTCTACAGGGTGGCGACATACCGGGCAAGTATCAGGCGTTTCCATAACTCCATCTTAGGCAAAAGCTACTTGGTCGTAGTTGGCTGCCTACGCGCTTCCTGGGCCCGCAGCGCGGCATCGGCTTTCTTGAATCCTTCCTCGAAGCAGAAGGGGCACATCTTGTAATCTGCTCCTCCATCGGGCATCGGAACCTCGACCGTCCACTTCATAGGAAAGGCTCCGTGCTTGTCACAGGTGAAGAAGTCGGTCTTGTTCGCCTGCAGCGTCTCTCGCCTGGCGCTCGTAGCCACAAGAATCACGTATCCCACCAGAGCGGAAAGGATTGCCAGTCCGCAGACCAAAAGCAGCGGCGCCAGCGCTTCCAATGTCGTCGTATGATGGTGCATCACGCCCCCTGTACCTGCGCCAGCGCTTCCAGCCACGCTCTATGTGGCCGATGGAAGGAATAGTGCTCGTGCATCACTCTATAAGCCCTTTCACCGAGGTCGATACGCCGCGCCTCATCATGCAGCAGCTCACGCAGTTTAGGCGCCCACGCACTCGGTCCAGCGCACAACAGCCAACGCAGCTCAGGGTCGTGGCTGACAAAATCGTCGTACGGCTTCAGCCAGCTGGCTAGGCAAGGGATGCGACAATAGGCTGCCTCCATCATCTTGATTGAACTTTTTGCCTCGTTGAATGGATGATCGGCCAGTGGTGCGAGGGCCACGCTCCATCCCCACAACGGCATACGCGCCGAGAATTCAGCTACCGCGCACCAGGGCTTGTGCGTAAAGCCGGGAATCTTCCGCAGCTCGTCGGTCGGTTCGCAGCCGCGGAATTCGATGACGGCGTCCGGCCGTTCGACCTTCACCAGATTCAGCGCGTCGCGAACAATCTGCAAATCGCCCACATGCGAACTCGAGCCGCCCCATCCAACAATAAACTGGTCGCGGCTCCGAGGCGTGGCGTACAGCCGCTCATCGATCCAGTTCTCACAAACCACGATAGGAATCTCACGCCGCGTCTCGCGATTGACCATCTCCTTCACGTTCGAGCGGATGCGCTTGGCCAAGGTCCTGGTCGAACAGGTCACCATGTCGGTCAACTGAATGCAACTGATAAAGCCTTCTCTCATCTGCTTCAGCGGCTTGTGGGCTGGGTTGTACTCAGGCAAGTCCCACACATCATCGTCCAGGTCGTAGACGATCTTCGCTCCCAGGGCGCGGCAGGTCTTGATGAAGTTGAACTGCGGCAGCGAACAGCAACGCTGCACCACCACCACATCGCATCCCGCGATCACGTCGAAGTTTGGCTGGTTGGCGAAGCAGAAAAAGTTGGACCCCGGAATGTTCTGGTGCGGGTAATAGAATCTCCACAGCGCCAGTCACGCGCATGCGTCGAGCCAGCTTCCCAGAAAACAGACTGAGTTATGGCGTTTCAGCATGCGCGTTGCACCTCCGATCCCAGAGCCGTCTCAGCCTCCTTCCAGATTTTGTTTCTCACGATAAGACTGACAGTCATAGGATCAACCCCGCCGGCGGCGCTGAATAGACCTCTTCCTTCACGCCTTTCATCCTGAATCTCTGCTGCACATCGATGGTCAGCCAATCCGCGCACCCCTCATCATCCACATCCAGATGCACAGCCTGATCCAGATGCAGCCCATCCGGCAGCTCGATGTAACCAAACCGCTCGTCGCGCTTGATGATCCCCTCGTCAGCGTGGCTCAAGTCAAGATATTGAATCTTCCAGCTCGAGTCATCGCCCCAGACGCATCCAGCAATAAAGCCGTGGACACGCTCAGGGAAATGCCAAACCAAGCGCTCGTTGCCGCCTTTGCAGGTGCAGGCCTTCGCGTAGTCCTGGGGTAATGGCGAATGTCGCGGGCAGTCTGCGTCGTGAACGTACTCGAGGTAGTGCAGCGGCGGCACGTAATAGTCGGTGGGGCAAAATCCCCAGCACTCGGCTTTCTCTCCGCCCAGGTCCCGGCAGTCGGGCAACGACATAATGCGTGTGGCGGTGTATTCCCTCGAATAAAGCGCGTACCACTTGCCACGCAGCTGAAAGGGGTGAAAGGTCCGCGCAATCGAGCTATAGCCGTAGTTGTACTCGCCGATCACGTTGCCGCCGTCACGCTCCACAATCTCCACGCGATTCGTGTTCCAGCATCCAGGTTTGCTGGCTACAGGGAATGCCCGAGCAAAGTACGGCGCGGGCTTTTGCAGCAGGTCGTCTCCATGCACAAATCCGTGATGGCCGCCCTCAACGCCGGTGTCTACGGTCACTGGTTCGCAACTCACTTCACAGTCCATCTCGCACCTCACCTCGGTTTGTGTTTGTGCGGCGGCGCTCCACGCTGGCGCGGCCGCTGCTTGCTCTTCTTCTCGGGCTCTTCCTCTTCGCCGAAGGCCTCCTCGAAATCACGCATATCAGCATCGACCTGCTCGGCATCGGGAACGTCCATGTTTTTATTGATCGCCTTCTCCACGATGCCCATGATACGGCTAACCACATCACCGGGGGCGACGCCTGAGGGCACATTGATCTTAATTACTCCCTTCAGCTTCTTGCCTGGCGCCCGCCTAATTACAGGCTCTTCAGACACCATCTCAGCCAAGGCATCATGCAAATTCTTCTCACCCTTCTGCAGTGTGTTCGTCAGCTTCTCCACATCAGGGCAGTAGGCCACAGCCATCTTCACCCGGTTGTCTCCCAACTCAGGAATGAAGGTGTTGAGGTCGTCGCTCAGGATCATCCCCCGCTGCACTCCAAGAATGTCGATCGGCTCCAGAATCAGCATCAACACCTTCTTGCCAGCGGCCCCTTCGGCCGTTTCTCCACGCATAATCAACACGGTTTTTCTCCTTTACTTTGGACTCCATTTGCCGCCGATGCTCAGGCGGCGCTTCACGTCAGCAGCGGACGCCGCCGACAAATACTTTTTGCAAAATCCCAATAGGCGGCGAAACTCAGTTCCGTCCATCCTCCCCTTTTGCCAGTTGCAACTCTGGCAAGGAAAGCAGAGATTATCCAGCTCCCAGCCTCCACCAGCAACGATCGCTAACACATGATCCGCGGTCATCTTTTTGAGAGTCAGCGTCTCATGACAGTAGCAGCAACGCCCTTCCTTCAACGCAGCCTGGGCCTTCTCACGAAACTGCTCAAGCGTGTACGGCAGCTCGTGCTTCTCATCAGGGTCCGATGGATCGCTGCGCCCTTCGTACTCGAAAAAGCGCTTCTTCTGCCCGTTGTAGATCGACAACGTCCGGCGCAGGAACACTGATTGCCGCTGCTTCAAGCGCATCTTCAAGCGCTCCTCGGTCAGCACCTTGCCCAGCGCGGCTTTGGTCATAGTCACAGGCATCTTCAATCCTCAAAACGGCGCACAGTCGAAATGAATCTTCACATCCTCCTCGGATGTATATGTGGCCCTGGGTGCGCTCTTCTTCCACTCTCTTTTCCGCTGCTTAGTCTGCTCACAGCAGAACGCCGCAATCTCGATCAGGCAGGCCGAGTCAAACAGGGTGTCGGCACGAGGATAAAACACGTAGCGCCGCCATGGGCTGTACCATTTAATCCACCCGAGAGCCGAGTCATCAGTTCCCACATACCAGTCCTTTGTCACCTTCCCAGGCGCCTCCGGCTCCTGGGCGAACTTCAGCATAGGCTTCTTCGGCTCGTTCTCTCGCGTCACGTTCTCTGATTCGTTCGGCACAGCGCTTCCTGTTCCTCAATGATTGATTTAATAAAAGACGCCAAGCGTCGAGGTCGCTGAAAGGATTGTCCAGCCCAAGGCCGCGAATCACGTCGGCTCTGGCTCGAAACTCGTGGCACGGTTTGACCCCAGCGCGTACCGCAGCTCGATAACGCCCCTTCCAGACCATGATCGTCAGCTCCAGGCTCATGTTCCTGGCTGCACGCATATCAGCATAGGCATCACTGGTAAACGGGCATTCTGGCTTTATCACGTTCACTTCGTCTTTCCCCATCGTGTCTCGATAGCTTTCCTCGATTGTTTGCGTCGCCGCTCATCGTCGCAGAGGCGGCAGGCCAAGGCCCGCGGCGAAAGAGCATGGTGATAACCATGCAGGGCCAGGTCGTGTCCCTTGGGGCAATGTGTGCGAACGACGAATTCAGGGCTGAGCCTCACTCCACGATCACGTCTTTCACAGCCTTCTGCCACATCTTCGTGACGGCGCAATCCTGCGTATGAGTCACGTTGGGATAGATTACGTCGAGCTGGCAGTTGGGGCACGGCGCCGGTCGCTTCGGGCCAATGTCCTTCTGCATTACGCTGAGAACGTCCTCGAGCGCCTCAGTGGCCTCGTGCAGCATCTTGATAATGTGCTTCGCCGGCCCCTCGAACTCAACCAGATCAGACTTCTCATCCTCACCAATGATCAGCGTCAAGGAAGCGTGCATGTCATCCACCCCCTGAAACCCGACCTTGTTGCGGTAAGGACGGCCGCTGCCGCATACTTGCGCTTCGCTGTCAACGTCGAATATGATTCTCATTTGGTTTCCTCTTTCACCGCGTCATCTCTTTCTTCACAATGCTCAGCAACTGGTCGGCTCTCACCCGCTCAGGCCGCATATACAGCAGCCTCGTACCTGGATTATAGGTAGGACCGATGAAGGTCACATCCGACACAGGCGGCCAGAGAATGTAGGTCCTGCAACCGAGCGCTGATGCCACATGCCCGATGCCGTTGTCCACGCTGATCACGGCGGCAGCTCCCACAAGCAGATAGGCTAGATCGCCGAGGCTCGTGGCGGTCGTTCTCTTCACATGATCGAGTCCCTTCCATACATCTCCCGGAGAAACTAGAATCACCGGCTCAAGCCCACGGTCGTGCTCCAACCACTCGAGCAGCGGGGTCCAGCGCTCATCATGGGCCAGCGTCTTGTTGGGTCTCATGCCGCTGTGGCTCGAGCAGGACCGCGAGAACGGCGCGATCACCACATAAGGATGGCTCTCGACAATCATCCGTCGCCGCTGAGGCGACCATTCGCCACGGCTATTGTAGTTCCAGCCGATCAATGGCCTCATATCGATCTGATGATCGACGTTCACACCCAGGATCGAAGCAAAGCATTGGGAGATGTGCCGCGGCCGATTCTCGAGTCGCCAGGCTCGCCCCAGCTTGGCGGCAGCCCCAGCACTCAGATCAATGGCATCAGCAGGCAGTTTATCGACGTCCACAATCCGCGTCAGTCCAGAGAATTGCCGCCCCACCATCTCACCAGCAAATCCAGGCCCGACTCCAATCACGATCTCCTCGTCGGGCTTCTGCATGTGCAGCTCGGCTAGTGGCTTCAGCGTATAGAGCGTGTCTCCCAGCAGGTTGAAGTTGCGAACCGCGATCATCACGCCCCCTCAGATGGCGTACCCCTCTAGCCCCGCGTCAACGACCTCCACATTCTCCACAGGCAATTCACCATCCGGTGGGTCGTCTTCCTCGGGTTCGTCGTACTCGGGGATTTCGTTGTCAAGCCGGATTCCCAAGAGCTGGCGAAACTGGGCCTGGACGTCAGAGCGTCCCTCCCTGTACCCGTCGATGGTGCTCGTGTCCAGCATCGTCAGCAGATCGACGCCCGTTATCGCCTGCCGCAGAATATCAGCGGCCAGCACGTCCAAGGCGTCGGTCCTAGGCACGGCCTTTCCGTCCTGAACCTGCTCCTTGCCCGCCTGGTCCGCTAGTTGCTTCGCGTACTCAGGTCCGACCATCACAATCTGGCCGCGCCGCGAGTCCTGGAAGGTGATCTCAGCCAGTTGAACTTCAGGCCCAGGGTCCTTGGCCACGCCGATCTGCACTTGGAAGTGCAGGGTGTGAAAACAGAGATGGGCGGTGAATCCCCGACCCTTGTCGGCCTCATCCACGCCCAGATACAGCATACGTTGTAACATGGTTCACCTCGTCTGTCCCTGCACAGCGTTGGCCCGCTTCTCGATCACGTCAAACCCTCGCTGTGCAGCGGTGCTCGGGTCCATTGTCGAATGGCCTTCAGCCAGCAGCTGACCGCCGCAATAGATGTAGGCCGTGTACTCGCTGCGGTGCTCCTCGAACCTCACTTCATAGATTCTGTTTGTCATCGCTCTTCTCCCCAAGCGGGTAGACCTGCACGCTGTATATGAACTCGGTGATTGCGACGATCATCGCCCCGCCGATAATTCCGATTACGGTAAAAATCGTACGCTGGTCGCGCGTCACAGCCCATCCAATCAGCGTTCCGATCAACAGGCCGCCGAAGCCGGCGGCCATCGACATGATGCGTCTCCAGTTCACAGGCACAATCACCACTTTCATAACCACTCCTGTCCGGCATCAACCACGCCACAAGACCGGCGCTTTCGATGCTCGAGCCGTCACGGCCCGGCGCTTCTCAATAGCTGTCCTCACACGCTCAACGGTCTCCCGCTCTATTCTCAGGCAGTCCGGGCAGTCCACGCCTAAACGCCATTGAGCCTGCCTCAGTCGAGCCTCGGGGCAGGCCATCGAACTCCAGCAGGGCAAGTGAATCATTTGGACCTCTGGCCGCGACGATAGGCTTCGACGATCCGTTCATTGATGGACCTGTCAGCGGGTCCAGCGGTATCACCATTCGGCATGACATTGGAGAGCAGGTCTTTGATCGCGTCTGGTGCTTCCGGCTTTGATGACGCCCGGCCGGATGTTGTCCTGCCTGACAGTTTCTCGATCAATGCTCGATTGCGAAGGCATCCGCCACAGAGAGTTGGCGATCCCGGCTTTGACCTACAGGCGTCGCATTCTGTGAACTCTTCCGATTCTGGCGGCGCGTCGTACATGCGGCGAATCCACTCAACCGCAGAGGCTCTTCCGGGAACGATTGAGAGATGTGGGGATTGAGTTTCCAAAATGTCATGGATCAGCTTGTTCCACTGCTCATCGCTCGGCACCGGCACATTCTCCCGTTGCCAGAGCACGACAGCTTCAAGCACAACTGGAAGATTGCGCTCCAGTTGCTTTCTAGCTTCAACACCCATCGAACTCCCCTGATAGCCGTCGTTCACTTCTTCCCAACGCAGCATCGCCGCATCGACCGCCGCCTTCAGCATCCCTTGAGGAATTTTTATCTTCGCTGGCATCACTTCCTCCCCTCCGCGATAGGCCCAGCTGCGATCCCCAGAATTGTGTCCTGCTTCCCAATCACACGCCGCCGCACCTTACCGCAAAGCAGGCATTTTTGATCCTGGCAGGTCAGCTCACGGCGGCGCTTGTGCGCCACGCTATACGCCGACTCAATCGACTCGTTCGTGGTAACGAAAGGGTCGCTCCAGCTCTCCCACGTATGCAGCGGCGCGTATCCTCTACACATCATCACTCACCCCACTACATAATAGAAAAGCCCTCCACAGTCGGAGGGCTTTTCAGTCATGCTAGTCGATGTTCAGACCCAGGGTGCGCCGGTGTGGTTGATCCAGGCGTCGGTGACGCAGGGGCCGTTGTTGGGATCGTTCAGGTTCACGAACGAGTAGGGCATCCAGTAGCAGCCGCCGTCGGTAAATCCCGGGGCATTGATGCCGCTGGGCCACGCGCTCTGGTCTCCCCAGCTGTTCTGGATGAAGAGCGCTCCCAGGGTGCCGTCGCCGCATTGCACAGTGTCGTCGTATCCCAGCACATGCTGTGCGTGGCCTCCGAGCAGGTTCTCGGCTGAGATATTGGGCACGGGCATGATCCCGTTTGTCCAGTCAGCCTCGAACGAGTCGTACACGGAAATGCCGAAGATGAACGAATGCCCAGGTCCAGCGGCGCTGGGCGCGAGACAGGCCTTCATCGATGGCAGGTCGGGCAGGAAGTGATAGGGCTGCATCCGATAGAGCAGGCCATTGGCGTACTGGCCGGCGCTCGGCGTCGCGGTGTAGTCGCTGGTGCCGCCGCTGTAGGGCTCGATGGCGTTCGTCGCGGCCCCATAAGTGCTCAGGGTCATCGCTGTCTGGTGGATGGTCGAGCCAGCGTCGTTTCCCAGATCGCCATCGGAAATCAGGTTGCATTGGTAGACGAAGGCGGCCGAGGCCTCGAAGGCTGGCGGCGCAACGCTGCGGTCAGGCCAATCGGTAAACTGCCGGTAGTCGAGATCGACCTTCTCAGCTCCAGCTTGGCCGGTACAGCTGCCTTCTTGTCCCTGGTCGCGGGTTGGGCCTTTGTAGGCGCACAGGCCCATGGCGGTCGGGGGCAGAACGACACTCGGATCGGCACGCAGAGCGCGAAGCACGCGTGCGGGGTGATGGGGGTTGTCACGGAAACGGCCGTAGCGGCGGCCTCCAGGCGAAAGCGGTAGATACAGTTCTGCGGGCATTGGTTCCTCCTATACCGTCAGGCAATCACTTCCACCTGTATCCCGGCCCTTCGCGCACATTTGACCATATTCGCTGTGCCTTTCGATTCCTCGATGTTGGAATGAAACGCCACTACCCGCTCAGGCATTCCAAACTCCAGCATCCAGCGGTTCCTGATCGGCCCAGCCGCCTTGCCATAGTATCCCCAGTTAGCCTTGAAGGTGCAATGTGGAATTCCATAATAGTCGGCACGCTCGCCAGCGATGGTGTCAGCGCCAGCAGCTCCTCCCTCGATCACAAGATCGCTGGTGGTCAGCTCCTTGACCACAGCATCGATCTTGTCTACGTCAGTCCACCATCTGGCGCCACAGATCAGCACACGCATGTCTACCTCAGTAAAGAAAGCCGCCGTTCTTGTAAGCCAAGGCCACCACCTGCAGCACGTTCCTGCATCCAGTCTTTTTTAGGATGCGCGATACATGACTTCGCACCGCGCTGTGGGTGCATCCGCGGCGCTTGGCGATGTACTCGTAGTCGTGGTTTTGAAAGATGAGGGTCAGAATCACAGCCTGATCTTTGGTGAATAGGAATGGCCCAATCATTGTCCTAGCCCATGCAGGTCGATGTACAACTCGACAAGGCTGTAGAAGATGCTTCCGATATAAAAAACTCCGACCGCGGCCAGCACCACCACCGTCCAACGTAATCTGCGGCTGTCGTACCACGGCCGGTCTTTCATCACACACCTCTTGCTCAGTCCTTCGGCGGCGTAAAGCCGAGATAGTCGTAGATCGCGCGCAGCAGCTTCTGGGTATCCCTCAACTCCTGGAGCGCTGTGGCTATCTGGTCGTTGATGCCGAGAGGAGAAGCCATTTCAACCTTGTCACTGCTGGCTGCAGCCTCGCCGCTCAGGTATCCTTTGAGCACATCAGCCAGGTTTCGCACAGAGCCGACAGCGTTCATCAGCTGGAAAGAAAGGTCTGTGGTGTTAAGAGCCTCAGCCTTCTTTATCCTGTTGCCCGACTGCCTCTCCTCCTCTATAGTCGTTCCCAAAT
>Ga0181517_10004046_pt1 | contig 13574 bp, 13 predicted proteins | sample PEATcosm2014_Bin_31_FD_119748 | JGI IMG/M metagenome (GOLD analysis project Ga0181517, IMG submission 119748) | Peatland microbial communities from MTU Mesocosm Facility, Houghton, MI, USA - PEATcosm2014_Bin01_30_metaG | ecosystem: Environmental > Terrestrial > Soil > Wetlands > Peat | place... | reverse complement strand
GCTGTTGATGGTGCGCGAGACGTCGGATGGCGGGCGCTGGACCCTGCCGGGCGGCTGGGCCGACGTGAATCGCAGCGCGGCCGAAAACGCGGTCAAGGAAGCGCTGGAGGAGAGCGGTTATCATGTGCGCGCGCTGAAGCTCGCCGCGCTGTGGGACCGCACCCGGCAGCGCCATCCCGCCGGATTGTTTTCCTGCGCCAAGGTCTTCTTCGTCTGCGAACCGACCGGCGGCGCGGCGGCGACCAGCCACGAAACGTCCGAGGTCGGCTGGTTCGCCGAAGCCGACCTGCCGCGGGAGCTGTCGCTGGCGCGCGTGCTGCCGCAGCAGATCGCCCGCATGTTCGCGCACTGGCGCGATCCGGCGCTGCCGACCGATTTCGACTGACGGCCGGCGCGGCCGGCGACGGGCGTCGTCTGCAGACTGCAGCGCCCGCCGCCATCATTGCGAGCGACGGCGGAGCAATCCAGAATTGGCCCTCGTCGCAATCCCCGAGTCTGGATCGCGTCGCTGTGCTCGCGATGACGGCAAAGTGGATTCGACTTCAATCAGTCATGCTCTAAGTTCTCAGGATCGAAGAAAAGGGCGTCCGCCGATGAAACTGCGCCTGCACGCCGCCGCCGCAGCGCTCGCGCTCGCCGCGCCCGTCGTCGTGTCGGCGCGCGCCGACGACGCGGCCGACCATCGTGCTTATTGGGGAACGCCGTCGGTCGACGGCGGCAAATGCTGCGCCAGCCTCGCCGACGTGCGCGCCAACATCGACCGCATCGATCGTCAGATCGTCGCGCTGATGGCCGAGCGCGGCCAATACGTCGCCGAGGCCGGCCGCTTCAAGGCCGATCCGGCGGCGGTGAGCGCGCCGGCGCGCGTCGAAGCGATCGTCGCCAAGGTCAAGGCGCTGGCGCGCCAGGACGGCCTCGCCGAGAGCGTCGTCGAACGCAGCTACCGCGCCATGATCGCCGCGTTCGAGGATTACGAGCGCGACGAATGGACGCGGCGCAATGCGGGCGCGCCGCCGGCGAAATGAGGGATGAGGCCGCGGCGGGCTTCAAGCGCGCAGGGCCGGCCGCGGATGCGCCTCGGCGCGCGTTGGAGATTTCTTAAGCCGCTCGCGCTATGTCGAAAGCGCAATCGGAAACCGCTGGGCCATGACGTCACCAGTGTTTGGGCCCAAGCGCTGGCTGGGCAGGTTCGCCCGCCTGGTCGGGAGACAAACCTCCCTCTTCGTCGCCGCCGGAGTCCTGATTGGATTCGTTCTGGCTGGGACGATTGCGCTCGACGTCTACCTCCACAACCTCCTCGTCGAGCAGGGTTCACGGAGCGCGCGCAATCTATCCTACAATCTTTCCGACCAGACGGATCGATCCCTGCAAGCCGTTTTGTCGACTGTTTCCAAAGTCGTCGAACGTTTGCAAAGTGACGGAGTCGGCTCGGTCGGCGCTTTGGAATCCGCGGCCGGCGCCAAGGATGTCCAGGCGCTGCTGCGCGATCGCCTCGCCGAGGACCGGTCGCTCGACGGCGTCTTCATCGTCGGCGCCGACGGAAAGATCGGCAATCCCGACCGCGCGCCGCTCGTCTCGATCGCCGACTTGCACGGGCAAGACCACCTGGAGTCCCTGCGCAATGCGTCTCCCGACGCTGTCTACGTGTCGACGCCGTTCCAGAGCACGGCCTCGGGGACGTGGCAATTAAGCCTGTCGAAGCGCGTCTCCGCGAGCGACGGCTCCTTTCTCGGCGTGGCGAACGGCGTCGTGAAGCTGCCCTCATTCGACGATGTGCTGGAGAACGTGGCGTTGGGAGAGCATGCGTCGGTCTCCATTTTTCGCGAGGACGGCTCGATCATCGCCTGCTTTCCGCAGCGCGAAATCGCGCTCGGCGCCACCATCGCCAATAGCGCGGTGTATACGCGCTTCATCGCGCAAAAGCTCGACGGCGTGACGCGACAGACGAGGGCCGTCGACGGCGTCGACCGGATGCTCGCCATCGCCCATTCGTCCAATTTTCCTGTCGTGTCGGTCGTCGCCGTGGCGATGAACGACATCCTGGCCGATTGGCTCCATCAAACCGAAGCGCTTGCATTCGGCGCCGCCGTCATTGTCCTGGCGATCGGCTTCGGGACGATCAGGCTCGCCGTCTACGTCGAACGGCTCGCCGACGCACAGGCGCGCGAGGCCACTCAGACCCAGCTCGCGGTCCAGTACAAGCGGTTCAACAACGCGATGGACAACATTGTCCAGGGACTGGCGATGTACGATCGGGGAAATTCCCTGATCGCCTGCAACAGACGCTACGCCGAGATCTATGGACTTCCGGCCGAACTGACCGGGCCTGGAGTCTCGCGTGCGCAAATCGTCTCCTATCGCGGCCATTACGGCTTTGGAAAGGCGTTGAGCGAACCGGTCGACGAGCCTGACGGCAGCGTCTTGACGATCAGCGAACTCGCCGACGGGCGCATTATCGCGCAGCGGAAGAAGAAACTCGTCGAAGGCGGATGGGTGTCGACCCACGAGGACATCACCGCGCGCCGTCAGGCCGAGGAGAAGGTCGAGGAGATGGCGAGAAGCGACGCCCTGACCGGGCTGTCGAACCGCACCGAGTTCAAGCGGCGCCTCGAACAATGTCTTGCCGAGGCGAAACGTCGCGCCGCCAAATACGCCGTGCTCTATCTCGACCTGGACCATTTCAAAGTGGTCAACGACACTTTGGGGCACCCCCTTGGCGACAAGCTGTTGCGGGAAGTCGCCACACAAATCAAAGCCGTCACCCGCGAAGGCGATACGATCGCGCGGCTCGGAGGCGACGAGTTCGCGATCATCCAGCGCGTCTTGTACGTTCCGCGCGACGCCGTGCGCCTCGCGGAACGGCTGATCGCCTCGATCAGGAAATCCTATTCGATCGACGGCAACGACATTGAAATTGGCGCCAGCATCGGCATTTCGCTCGCGCCGGACGACAGCGTCGATTGCGACGAACTCATCCGAAACGCCGATATGGCTCTTTACCACGCCAAGACGAATCGCGGCGGGTTCAGCTTCTTCGAGCCGTCGATGGACGAACAGGTTCGTTCTCGTCGCCAGATGGACAAGGACCTGCGGGTCGCACTCGCCGAGGAGCAATTCGAACTCCACTACCAGCCGGTCATCTCGTTAGCCGACGGGCAGGTGAAATCGTTCGAAGCGCTTCTGCGTTGGAGACATCCCGAACGCGGCAACGTTCCGCCCGCCGAGTTCATCCCTGTGGCCGAAGAGAACGGCATGATCGTGCCGATCGGGGAATGGGTTCTGCGGAGGGCGTGCCGAGAGGCCGCCAGATGGCCGGCGCACATCAACGTGGCCGTCAACGTGTCCGCGGTTCAGCTCAAGTCGCCCGGAATTCTCCAATCGATTTCCGAGGCGATCAGGGCCGCGGGCGTCGAGAGCTCGCGACTCATCGTGGAAGTCACCGAAAGCGTGATGATCACGGACGCCGAGCTGGCCATTTCGACCCTCCATTCGATCCGCGACATGGGCAGCGCGATCGCCATGGACGACTTTGGCACGGGATACTCGAGCTTGAGCTATCTGCGCCGTTTTCCATTCGACAAGATCAAGATCGACCAATCGTTCATCAGCGAGCTTGGGCAACGCGAGGACAGCGTGGCCATCGTGCGCGCGGCGACGGGTCTGGCCAAAGCGCTCGGCATGGAGGCGGTCGCCGAGGGGATCGAGACAGAGGAGCAATTGGCCCACGTTGCGGCCGAGGGCTGCTCCGAAGCTCAGGGCTATTTGATCAGCCGTCCGATGCCGGCCGCCGACGTCTTCGACTTTCTCGGCGTCGAGCCTCAAGAGACCGCTGGCCGACGGGTTGCGAAGCCGTCGTCGCTGGAGCGCAAGGGCGTGGCGGGCGAGCTTTCTCGTCTTCCCGCGCGCGTCGCGCCTCGGCCTTTCATCTGGCGCGACCGAAGCGTCGCGGCGGCGACGGCTTCGGTATCGATGGGCGTGCGTTCGCCCGAGCGGTGAATCGGCGTGGCGTTCGCTGCCGATCGGCGTTCGCTTCACGGCCGACCCGGCGGCCCTGAGCGCGCCGGCGCGCGAGGACGGCTCCGCCGCGAGCGCTCCTGATTGGCGCGGCGGACGTTGTCTCAGCCGCCGCCAATCGAACGAATGACGCTCGCCGGGTTTCCTCCGACAAGAGTGTTCGGGGGAACGTTCTTGGTGACGACCGAACCCGCCGCCACAACAGAGTTCTTGCCTACCGTCACGCCGCCGATGATCATCGCGCCGGCGGCGATCCAGACGTTTCTTTCGATCACGACGGGCTTTGCGATGACGAAGGCGCGCCGCCGAGACGGCTCGACGGGAGGGCCAGACGTGATGATGCTCACGTTCGGCCCGATCATCACGTCGTCGGCGATGTCGAGACCGCCAAGATCATAAAAAGTGCAGTTCTGATTGACGAAAACATTGCGCCCGACGTTGATATCGGTGCCGCCGGTTACGTAAAACGGCGGGATCAACAAGAAGCTGTCGTCCACTTTCTTGCCGATGAGCTCGCTGAACAAGGCGCGGATTTTGTCCGCGTCGTTGAATGTCAAACGGTTGAGATTGGCGGTGATCGCCAGCGCTCGTTTGACGTTCGCCAACAAGGCCGCCGATTCCGGCGTTCTCCTGGGCGTTATCTTGGTTCTATCATCGTTCGCCATTCGTTGTTTTCCTCCGAGCGCGGTGGAACGAACGTTCGGCGCTCGACGGCCGCGCCGAGATTCGCCGAGCATAGCCAGAAAGGGTCGAGGCCGGAATCCACCTTCAACACGCATTTCGAAGGTTTGCTTGCGAAGCCGTCGTTCGCGAGCGCCGGGAGCGCCGACGGAGGGTCCCGAGCGTCAGATTTGATCCGCTAGACCAGATGTCCGAGTGAGATCGGGGCGACCCGCTTCGCGATTTGCGGGACGACGAGGGTCACGCTGGACGAACCGGCGCCGAGCCTCATGTATAGGAGACGGGTCGTCGTGTGAAGCGGCTCCACATTCCGACCTCTCTCAACCCAAGACTGTCGGATGCTTGGAGCGCCGATCGGCGCTCGCTCCGAAGCGGCGGAGCCACTCACGCCGCTATCAGGCTTGCAGACAGGTCGGAGGTGAAAAATTCGCGAATTTTCGCCGTCGGCAGCGGCTTGCTGAAAAAGTACCCTTGAAATTGCTCGCATCCCTCCTTTGCGAGGTATTCGAGCTGCTGCGACGTTTCGACGCCTTCGGCGAGGACTGGTATGTTCAAGCTCCGGCCAAGGCCGGTGATGGCCCGGATGATGGCGGCGCAATCCGCGCTGTGGCCGATGTCGGTGACGAACGACTTGTCGATCTTTATCTTGTCGATCGGGAACGAGCGAAGATAACTGAGGCTCGAATAGCCGGTGCCGAAATCGTCCATCGAGATGCTGACGCCGAGCGCCTGAAGCTGTACGAGCGTCTCGACGTTGGCGTTGTCGTTGAGAAACAGCACCGATTCCGTGATTTCGAGCTCGAGCCGGCTCGCCGGCAAGCCCGACTGGGCGAGCGCGCCGACGACGGACGCCAGGAGACCGTTGCCGCGGAACTGAATTGCGGACAAATTCACGGCGATCTTGATGTCGCCGGGCCATGAAGACGCTTCGTCGCACGCCTGTCGCAAAACCCAATCGCCGATCGGAACAATGAGTCCCGTCTCCTCGGCGAGCGGAATAAACTCGGAGGGCAGGACAAAGCCGCGCGACGGGTGTTTCCACCGAATCAGCGCTTCGCATCCGATGACGCGTTTCTCGGTCATGCTGACCAGCGGTTGATAATAAAGTTCGAACTCGCCTCTGGAAAGCGCCGCGCGCAGGTCGTTTTCCAGCGCAATGCGGGCTCGCAAAAGGGCGTCCATTTCCGCTTCAAAAAACCGGTACATGGACTTGCCGTCGGTCTTCGCGCTGTAGAGAGCGATATCGGCGTTCTTCAGAATCTCATCCGCATTCATGCTGTCGTCTGGCGCGACGGCGATGCCGATGCTCACGCCGATCGAAAGGTCGTGACCATCGATGCGATAGGGCGCGCTCAAGACCTCGATCATCCGCTGCGCGAGCGCCACGGCGGCCTCGGGACCATCGATCTCGCACTGGATGACCGAGAATTCATCGCCGCCTAAACGCGCGACGAGGTCCACGTCGCGAACGGCCTCACGCAGCCGGCTGGCCACCGCCTGAAGCAGTCGATCGCCGGTGGGATGGCCGAAAGTGTCGTTGACCACCTTGAAGTCGTCGAGATCGAGAAAATGGACGGCGGTGCGGCAATTATTGCGGCGGATCCGGGCGAGGCTTTCTTCCAACCGCATCTTGAACTGGGCGCGGTTCGCCAGCGACGTCAGATCGTCGTGGTGCGCCATGTGGCTGATGCGCGCCACCGCCTCGCGTTGCTCGGTCACGTCGACAATCGAAACGAGCACGGAAGACCGCCCCTCGACCATCAGTTCGCGCGTGTGGGCGATCACGTCCCGCCGGCGGCCGGTCGCCGTCAGGTGAACCCAATGCCGCTGGTTGCCGTTCGGCGCGCGCGGCTTGGTCGCGAGATCTCGCACCGACGGGACGTCTTCAGGCGGATGAAGATCCGTGAGCGCCAAGCTCTCGAATAGCGGACGCGAATATCCGTAGGTTCTCGTGGCCGCCTCATTGACGCTCAGAATGCGCAAGTCTCGCGGATCGTAGATCAATTGCGGAATCGGATTGAATTCGAACAACATCCTGACCGATTCTTCGCGCTCAATGATCGTGGTGATGTTTGTGAGCGTCAATCCGACAAACTCGCCGATCGGCGCGATGGAAACCTGAAGGTGCAGCGGCCGTCCCGAAGGAGTCGAACGGCTGACCTCGAATTGATCGGGCTCTCTTGTCGCCATCATGTTGTTGATATGACGATGAAACGGCCCTATCTCCCGAGGCGGAAGAAGACTGGATATAATTCTCCAATTGATCGTTTCGTCGGTCGCGCCGAGATATTTCGACGCGGTCGGGTTGGCGCTGATGATCTGGAATTCCGTCGATTCGTCGCGCGTGACGGGGGCTGCGATCAGCATCCCTTCTGAGGTTGAGCTGTAAATGGCGTCGAGCAGCGTTTGCGACGTCTGCCGCAGGCGGCAGAACGTAAAGACGAGACGGTCGTGTTTCCAGGCGAGCGGCAAGAACAGCAGTTCGCAGTAGCCGATCATTCCGTTCGAAACAGACGGGAAGAGGTCCCAGTGAGGCTCGAGCGTCGCGCAAACCCGCTTCACGCCATATTGCAGGGCGTAGCTGCAATTGCCGTTGGCGGAGCCAAACGTCGGAGGGTCGGTCGACCAGCCGATCTGTAAAGCGAATTGCTCTCCGAAACTGAGAACTTCGGGTTCGGGACCGGCGCCAATCTTGAGAACCGCGATCTCATGCGAGATGTGACCGACGTTGCCGACGACGACATCCTCGAATCGTGGAACGGTGGAGCTGAGCCGGGCCTCCAGCCAACGTTTATGGATCTTACGAACGTCCTCGAACGCTGTCCGAGTCGGCATCAAAATCACCAAGGCAAAATTCGTCTACGATTAACAATGCGGCTCGAGCGAGACGCGGCTCACTATCGCAATCGGGGGTTTAAACTTCGATGAAGTTGTTCGTCATAAATAGTTCACCAACGTGCCGAGGGCGCGGATTCATTCGGACGGCGCGGAGTCTAGCGAGCTTTTCGAAGACCGCCGGGCCGACGCGGTCCTCTCCGTTGAGGAAGCGGATGAAGTCCTGCTGGCGATGCTTGAGCATGCAGCGCCCGGCTGCGCATCGGTCAAGGATATCGAGCGCTGCCAACAGCGTCGTCGCGCATTGCGCTCATAGTCGTGGGTCGTGGCGCCGCACTTGCCCGACTTGATCGGCAAGCCCGGTTGGGCGCGGTCGAGGCCTGGACTTGGCTCTTTTCGTCGATCGAGACGACGACGGCGTCGAGGGACCGGTCCATATGGAAGCCGACAACGTCTCCTGCCTTCTCTGCGAAGCTGGGATCGTTGGAGCGTCTGGACCAGCGCCGGCGATGCGGCCGGAGACGACGCAGGTCCCGCAGACGCCGGACGGCGCACAGCGAGACGCCGACGGCCTTTGGCGTGGCGCGGCCCGTCCAATTCCCGTCTCAGCCGGCGAGCAGGTCCGTCGCTTCGCCATCCGCTTCGCAGGCGCCGCGCCCATCGGCTGAGCGGCTGGGTTGGGCGCGAGACGGTCGTGCAAACGGATCCATCGGCTCAGCCCGCCTTGCCTCGCGCGCCGGTCCCCTCTATGGCAGGGCCTCCAATTTCGAGCAGGAACCGATGGCCGAACCGTTGCGCGCCCACGCCGCCGCGCCCCGCTTGCCGGGAGCCCGTTTTCTCATCGTCGAAGCGCGGTACTACGAGTCCGTCGCCGTCCTGCTGCTCGAGGGGGCGAAGGCGGCGTTCGAGGCGGCCGGCGCGACTTACGACGTCGTGCGCGTCACCGGCGCGCTGGAGATTCCCGCCGGTCTGGCGATCGCGCTCGAACTGGCGAGCGCCGACGGGCGCCCGTACGACGGCGCGATCGCGCTGGGCTGCGTCATTCGCGGCGAGACCTATCATTTCGAGATCGTCGCCGGCGAGTCGGCGCGCGCGCTGATGGACATGGCGGTCTCGCGCCGGCTGGCGCTCGGCAACGGCGTCCTCACGGTCGAATCGCTCGAACAGGCCGAAGAGCGGGCCGATCCGAAGAGCGGCGACAAGGGCGGCGACGCGGCGCGGGCGGCGCTGACGCTCGCCGCGCTCAAGCGCGGCGGCGCGCCGCGATGAGCAAGGCCGACCGCCGCGCCGCCGCCCGTCTCGCCGCCGCGCAGGCGCTCTACGAGATGGAAGTCGCCGACAAGGGTCTCGCCGACATCCTGGCCGAGTTCGAGGCGCATTGGATCGGCCGCGAGGTCGAGGGCGATCAGTACAATCCGGCCGAAGTCGCGTTCTTCCGCGACATCGTCTCCGGCGTGCAGAAGGATCAGCTGGCGATCGACCGCAGGCTTGACGACGCGCTCGCCAAGGGTTGGCCGCTGAAGCGCGTCGAAGCCTTGATGCGCGCCATTCTGCGCGCCGCCTATTACGAGCTCAAAGGTCGGCCCGACGTGCCTGGGCGAGTGGTGATCGCCGAATACGTCGATCTCGCCAACGCCTTCTACGGCCCGGAAGAGAGCGGCATGATCAACGCCGTGCTCGACGCGTTGGCGCGCGAAGCGCGACCCGAAGAGTTCGCCGCTCGCGCTTGACGCAGCGGCGGCGCGGGCTTGCGGCATTGCGTCGCGGGAGGGCCGAGTCTAACGTCAATCCAGGGTTGAGTCGCGTCGCTTCTGGTCTCGTCGCGATGGAGACTCGATTGCGAAGCTTGGACTCCGCGGACGGTCGCCGCGGATTGCTCGAATGGGCCGAGCCGGTGGTCTACGATCGTCTGCGCGACGCCTATCAGCGGCGCCTCGGCGCCGGCGTCGACGCGCTTCGGCTGGCGCGTCTTCACGCTCGCGTCTGGCGGGCGCTGATCGCCGGAGATGAGGCGAATTACGAAGGTCTGCGAGCGGAGCTGGTCGCCGCGGTCACGCGCAGCGGCCTCGAAATTGCGTGCCTGGATCGAGGCGACGCCGAGACGATGATCGAACTGCTCGACATCGTCGCCGCGCGCTTCCAGCGTTCGGAGCGCCAAGCGTCGAGCTATCGTCTGGCGCTGTTCGAATTCGCCGAGCGGTTGGTCGCGCGCCGCGAAGTCGCGTGAGCGCCGCGTCCGCAGTCCGCGTTACACGGTATGGTGAAGAGTCCGTTTCAAAGTTGCGCCGTATTGGCGCCGCGCCTAGATTGCCGGCCGTCGTCGGAGCGGCGACGCGTCCTACTCGCGTGCGGGGCGCAAGTCGTGTGCCCTCTCTCAAGAGGAAGAAGGCGTTGCCAAACTCGGACGCGGACGAAGCCCTGGCCAGCCTGCTCGAATGGTCCGAACCCGTCGTCTTCGATTGCCTGCGCGAATGCTATGGGTTCCGGCTCGAGGAGCCGCGGGCGAGGTCGCTCGCGCATCGACACGTGCGCCAATGGCGAGCGCTGATCGCCGGCGACGCGGCGCGCTTCGAAGCGCTGCGCCGCGACCTCTTCGCCGCCCTCGCCGCGTTTGATCTCGACGTCGGCTGCGCGGTCGAGGCCGACGCCCGCGCCCTTGCCGAAATCTATGAAATCGCCATGGCGCGCTTTGATCGCAGCCCGCGCAGCGCCCAGGCCTATCGCAATGCGTTGACGCTTCTCGCCGCCAAGCTCGCGCCGCCGACGGACAAGCGCGCCGCCTGACTTCACAATTCGCCGCGCCAACCGCGGCCGCGCCGCTGGCGATAGAACGGGCGCGGTCGCGCGCGGTCCATGCCGGCGCGAGTCGCCGCGGCGAGGTCGTCGAGCACCGCGCGGGTGATCTGCGGCAGGTCGAGGCGCAGCGCCTCGTCGAGCGGCGTCCAGACCAACTCGACCAACTCGGCTTCGTCGTGGACGACGCCCTCGGCGCGAAAGGCGATCGACGACGCTTCGGCGACGAAGAAGCGCGCGTCGTATCGTCGGGAACGGCCGGGCGGCGTGATCGCGCGCGCGACGAGGTCGAGGCGGTCGAGGGCCGGCAAGACGCCGGTTGCGGCGAAGCGCGTCCATGCGCCTTCGGGCGCCCGGCTCTGCGCGCCGCCGGCGGCGAGGCCGACCGCGAAGCCGGTCTCCTCGAAGGTTTCCCGAATCGCCGCCAGCGCCAGCGCTCGCGCCAGGCCGGGCGAGGGGCGGCGGGTCGCGGCCATCAGCTTGGCCTCGACCTGCGGGTCGAGCGGCGCGGCGACGCTCATGCGGCGGTCGGCGGCGTCGAGCGCGCCGCCGGGGAACACGTATTTGTTGGGCATGAACGCGTGGCCGGCGTGGCGCTTGCCGAGCAGGACGCGGGCGCCGCCATCCGAGCGGTCGACCAGGATCAGCGTCGCCGCGTCGCGCGGCCGCGACGGGGCGGAGGCGGCCGGCGCGTTCACGTCCGCTCGCGTTTCGGCTCGCCGAAGCCGTGCATGCGCGCCGCCCATTGGTAGCCGATCAGCGCCCCCTTGACCCGCGGCAGCATCGCCATGCTGAGCGCGGCGGCGAGCGCGGCCCAGACGAACGCGCCGACCAGCACCGGCGAATTTGGCCAGAAATCTTCGGCGGCGACGACGCCGGCGACGACGAAATGGCCGACGATCAGGATCGTGACGTAGGCCGGCGCGTCGTCGGCGCGCTGCGGGGTGAAATCCTCGCCGCAGACCGGGCAGGCGTCGTTGACCTTGAGATAGGCGCGGAACAGCCGCCCTTCGCCGCACTGCGGGCAGCGGCCGGCGAGGCCGCGCCGCACCGCCAGGCCAAGCGGGCGTTCCGGCGCCGCGGCCGTCGCTTCGCCTTCGGTCATCGGCGGCGTTCCTTCTTGGCGCGGGAGCCGCGTTTGCCGCCCTCGGACAGCATCTCGAAGCGCAGCGCGCCGGCGAAGGGCGCGGCTTCGACCAGCCGCACCTCGACCGTGTCGCCGAGGCGGAAGGTCTCGCCGCTGCGCGAGCCGACCAGGGCGCGGCTCGCCTCCTCGAAGCGGTAATAGTCGGCGCCGAGGCTGCCGGCGGGAATGAAGCCGTCGGCGCCGGTGTCGCGCAGGCGCACGAACAGGCCGACGCGCGTCACGCCGGCGATGCGCGCGGCGAAGCGCGCGCCAACCTGATCGGCCATGTGCGCCGCGATCAGCCGGTCCATCGTCTCGCGCTCGGCCGCCATCGCGCGCCGCTCGGCGGCGGAGATGCGCTCGGCGACGGCGGCGAGCGCCTTGGCGCTCGTCTCTTCGAGCCCGCCCGCGCCGAGCCGCAGCGCGCGAATCAGCGCGCGGTGGACGATCAGATCGGCGTAGCGGCGGATCGGCGAAGTGAAGTGGGCGTAGCGGCGCAGGTTGAGGCCGAAGTGGCCGTAGTTTTCGTTGGTGTATTCGGCCTGCGACTGAGCGCGCAGCACGACCTCGTTGACCAGCGCCTCGGCCGGCTCGCCCTTCATCTTCGACAGGACGCGGTTGAAATGGGCCGGCCGCATGCGCTCGCCCTTGGCGAGCTTGACGCCGAGGGTGGCGAGGAAGGCGCTGAGTTCGCCGACCTTCTCCGGGCTCGGCGCGTCATGGGCGCGGTAGATCAGCGGCGACTGCGCCGCCTCCAGCGTCTCGGCTGCGGCGACGTTGGCGAGGATCATGAATTCCTCGATCAGCCGATGCGCCTCCAGCCGCTCCGGCCAGCGCACGCCGACGAGCTTGCCCTCGGAATCGAGGATGAGCTTGCGCTCGGGCAGGTCGAGGTCGAGCGGATCGCGTTCGGCGCGTTCGAGCTTGATCGCGCGATGGGCGGCGTAGAGCGGCTCGAGCGCGATTTTCAGCAGCGGCTCGGTCGTCTCGTCCGGCCTCCCGTCGATCGCCGCCTGCGCCTGCTCGTAGGAGAGCTTGGCCGCCGAGCGCATCATCACGCGATGGAACGTGTGGCGGCGCTTGCGGCCGTCGGCGCCCAGAATCATCCGCACTGCGAGCGCCGGCCGGTCTTCGTTGGCCTTGAGCGAGCACAGGTCGTTGGAGATGCGCTCGGGCAACATCGGCACGACGCGGTCGGGGAAATAGACCGAATTGCCGCGCGTTTCCGCCTCGCGGTCGAGCGTCGAGCCGGCGCGGACGTAATAGGCGACGTCGGCGATCGCGACGGTGAGAACGAAGCCGCCCGGATTGGCGGGGTCGGAATCGGGCGCGGCGTGGACGGCGTCGTCGTGGTCCTTGGCGTCGGGCGGGTCGATCGTCACCAGCGGCAGCGCGCGCCAGTCCTCGCGATCGGCCATCGTCGCCGGCCGCGCCGCTTCAGCCTCGGCGAGAGCGGCTTGCGGGAAAACATGCGGGATGTTGTGGGCGGCGAGGGCGATCAGGCTCACCGCGCGCTCGGAGGCGACCGAGCCGAGCCGTTCGACGACGCGCGCCGCCGGCGCGCCGAAACGCCCTTCGCGCAGCAACTCGAGCGCGACGAGCTCGCCCTCCTGCGCGCCGTCGCTGAGCCCCTGGGGGATGAAGAGCTCGCGCGCCGCGCCGCGCTTCTCGATCGGCAGCGCGCGGCCGGCGCCGTTCTCCAGCTCGCGATAGACGCCGAGCACGCGCCCGCGCGCCCGCTCGAGCAATTTGACGACGCGGCCGGTGTAAGCGGGATCGCGCGGGCCGGCGTCGAGGTCGAGTTCGACGCGCACCAGCGCGCGCGCGCCGACGCCGGGGGCAGGGGCGGATTCGCGCCGCAGGCGCGGCCGCCTGACCAGAATGCGCGGCGCGTCGCCCGGGCCGTCCCACTCGGCCGGGCGGGCGATCAGCTCGCCGTCGCGGTCGCGTTCGACGATCTCGGCGACGACCATCGCCGGCAGGGCGCCTTGGCGCGCGAGGGCCTTGCGGCCGCGCACGATCGCGCCTTCGGTTTCGAGGCTCTTCAGCAGCGCCTTCAGCGCGCTCTTGTCCTCGCCCTTGACGTCAAAGGCGCGCGCGACGTCGCGCTTGGTGACGCGCGTCG